>Ga0335072_10001334_pt1 | contig 40280 bp, 38 predicted proteins | sample Lox_Sample_21_FD_206725 | JGI IMG/M metagenome (GOLD analysis project Ga0335072, IMG submission 206725) | Soil microbial communities from Loxahatchee National Wildlife Refuge, Florida, United States - Lox_Sample_2.1 | ecosystem: Environmental > Terrestrial > Soil > Wetlands | place: USA... | reverse complement strand
CCTTCACTCCTTTTTCCATGCCTCAAATTCCTCCTTCAAATGCTCCTTCAGCCTGGTAAATCGGTTCCCAAATTCCATTCCACACCTCCAACACACAAAGTCACTCTTCAGATAACCTTCTCTGCCGGGATGTCGTCTCGGGTCATTCTCCGCTAATGGAAAATCATCCAGCGGGACGAAAAACGGCGTCGAGAAGCTGTTGTAATGCTTGCGGTGGCGGAGACAGTCACTGTACCGATCCTTGGATATAATGTGGACGTGGAGATGGTTCATGGACGGATGGGCGTGGATCCCGACCATTATCTCGGACGCCCAGTCACGGCCAGTGGGCAGAGTGGTTGGTATTGGGTCGGCATCCATAGCTGACAAGTAGGCTTGGTCGGAAGCGGAGAAGCTGCCGAAGAGGCGGCGGAGCTCTTTCGCCGCAAGAGATTTGAGCTTGGCGGCTTCGGCACGGACGGAAGCGAGGAATACGAGGTCTGAAAATGCGTCGAAGGGGTGGAGGAGGTACTTTGATGGGTCTCGGGGAAGTAGTAGGAGGTGGACTGATGCTTTGGGGTAGAGGTCGTGGATGACGACGAAGTCGGCGTTGTGGTATATCACCCTAGTAGAAGGAAACGAGGTGGGATTCTGGATGTAGTCGAGGAGACCATCGCGGCGGTCGTTGGTGTGGCGTAGGTTAGTGGGTTTTGTTGACAAGTGGGGTTGATGGGAGATTGGTTTAGGTTGTTTGGGTTTGGGGGACATGAGCTCGGAGAAGGCGTTACGCTTCTTAGATGAAGAGGATTCATCTGGTACCTCTGTAGAATCCATCTTAATGTTGGGCAAGGTCTGCATGCGAGGGTTATTTATCGAAGACTTTGCGCAAATATACTTCTGTTGAGGTGATTAGACCACGGCCTGACTGGGAAGATAGGCATTGCCACCTCAAAGGAAGCGGAGGCAAGGACGTGGAGAAATGTCAAAATCATCAGCAGTTGTCATTGCGACTTGGCTACTGTGTGTGGAAGCGAGCGAATAATCCTGGTTGCTTTCTTAGGCCAGGACTGTCTCAGGTGCAGAGCATATAATGCCCTTACAGCTTATTTCAACGCCCTCGACCATGTTCAGTCGAAGAGAAGCCGTCGGCGTCTGGGCAGCTCTCCAACATCGGCTGCCAGCAATTCATGCGTATCCATTATCAAATTGCCTGGAGCTCATATTTCGAAATAAGTATTACCTCCGTTAGGTGTGCCAAAACCAACAAACTCGCATTGCGGATTCTCTGCTTCCGGTTCTCTGTCCTGGCTGCAACTACCGGCATATGTGCGAACTCGTGATCTTAGCAAGACCAATCACATCTGTGACTTTCGCTCCGCCTGTAATGGCCGGTCGCAGGCAATTACAGAAGTGTTTTGAGATGAATCAAGACAAACTTGTCATCAGAGAATTACGCAGGCTTCGAGGAACATTGCTCACAAAGGAGCTCAGCGAAACAACGGGTTAATAGACACTTTGGAGGAACAAAGGTCTCTCTACGATACTCGTTGTTTGTAGGTAGAGGAGTAAAGAGGTCGCTAAGGCAGCTTATCGTGTGTCAGTAGCCCTTTTCAGGCTCTCGCAGAGAGACTACGTTAGACCAAATGCTGGAGAAATTGGCAATAACTAGGATCTCAGTAGCGGTTTTTGGCGTTGCTGTCAGTAGAATTTGGACATTGAATACTTTTCAGCGCTCTAGATTCCAGGTTTCCCTCCTGCCCGTCGGGAAAAAGCTTGATCTGCAGGTACCGTGAGGATCTTCGTTGGATTTTTGCCCCATGAGCTCTCTGCATAGTGCATGGATCGTATCCTTGTAGGCATTCCCTCCGACTTATCGCAATGCATGTACCTACGGATGTCAAGTCTGCTTGTATCCCCAGAACCTCGGTTGACCACAGTAAATGAAATCAAAAATGGAGGCGTATGAGTGGTTGAGCAGAGTTTACCCCTGGGTCAATTGGTGCGGACGAATTTGGGTCATGCAATCTCCCACGACCAGTGAGCTCCACTTTAGGACAACACAGACCGACGCGCAACGACCATCGGGAAAAAGTGCAGCTACCACAGACCTATCAATTCTTGCGGTGTTTCAAAATGCTGCTTCTTGCGCATTGAGTGAACAAAGCGGAAAGCGAGAACTTGCAGTACATATCCCTAGAGTGCGCATCTGTAGAGAGCAGTGTAAGAGAGAATCAATCTGGGGAAGCATGGCGCCAACCTTGCAAGCTCTAAATTAGAATTATTGGATTAGCTAAAATCGAGCTTGCGGCTGGTCAAGGTTTCCGCTTTCCGCTTCCATGGTCGCGAGTCGCAGTCTACTGGTAGTCGGGTCGATCTTGCCCGCTCGACCGCTTGTTTTCTTTCAATCTTCTCACTTCTTGTCTCTCACGTTTGCCAAAGGCCCAATCAAGCGACGTCCAACGGCACTCTTCTCCAGTCACTCTTTTGAGCCTTTCCGTTCCCACTGTCTGACCCGTTTTCACTCATTATCAGGTGCCTTGGAACTTGAGAAGTTGCATTCCGGAAAGCAGAAGCCGGAACGCTGCTGGGATCATACCTTCAATCGACTGGGATTCGCGACATCACCGGAGCAATAGTCAACAACAAGCTGAAAGCAGGACAAGAGCTTGGGCGACACACACTGGTTGTCGCAGGATGGAACTTTCTCCATGAAAGATTCTCACCGCGAATTACCTGCTTTCGAGAACGAGAGCAAACACGTCCTCCACCAACCTACTCTAGACACACAAACAGGTCGACGATGCAGAAGTCACTTCTATTGACGCTGCTGGCATCATCTACCTCGGTCACCTTGGCTCAGAATTGCATATCTCTGTCCGGCTCCAAGACATGTCCTGCCTTCAACGCCTCTTCCATTTCCACCGATTCCTACCTTGTCGGACTATAGTAAGACAAAACCACCACAGCCGCTGCGGTACACTGCTAATCAAGGTGATAGTCCGTTCCTTGCCTCTGTCACGAATACGGCCACGTTTGACTCTGCGCTGAGTCTGTATGTGACGCAGGGTTATGTTCAAGAGAAGTAAGATCGCCTTTTCAGAAACCATGACACAGTGCTGATATGAGAAAGATATCAAACCTTGCTGGGCTGTGGCAACATCGACCTCGCGAACACAACCGATTACTACGCACGATATACTACCAGCTTGATCTGCAATGGAGTCGTGCAGAATTCGAGAACCCCATGCGCACTCACAGGTGCCGCATCGAGACCACTCTGTGCAGATTCATGTGTAAGTTGGCTGGAGCTTCGTGGCGTATAATCTACATTGCTAACCCTGCGTAGGCCGAGCTCGCCACCAGCGAAGAATTGATCGTCGCCAACAAGCAACTGTGTCCCAACCCTGGCAGTAATTACGTCAATCAGATCAGAGCCGACTTCACCAACTGTGCACTTCCCGCCGAATCTTTGGACGGTGAGTTGTGCATAGAAGGTGTAGCCAATGAGCCCGACAATTGTGGTTTCAGTACCAATTTGCAGGGCCTTTGCAACTATTGCCGTGGAAGCTCTGAAAACGCCACTGATTCCTGCTGTGTCACATCCAATGCTACAGGGCGATGTACAGACGTAATACTGCCCGTCTTTTCCACCGTGCCGAACCTCTTCACCTCTACGTCGAGCAGCAGTCCTACTGCGACAGGGAGTCGAGCCCCGGGGACTGCGTCCGCTGCTAGGAGCAGTGGTCTCTCGGGTGGCGCGATCGCCGGAATCGTCATTGGATCGATCGTGGGGGCTGCTCTGCTTCTCGCTCTTCTGGTTTTCTGCTGCATGTACCTGCGGAAGAGGCGTGACAAGAGCCAACACGGCAGCGTCTTCAATCAACCCTCACCACAACGCCGGGGCGTCCAGGCCATGTCGTATGTACCACCAACTTCATCGCAGCAGGGTTATGAGGTTCTCCCCGGCGGTCGTGTCGCGCGATTCTCGGCCTTACAAGGCGAATCAGGCGCAGATGCACCACAAATCGGTGCCGTAGCTGGCATTGCCGAACGACACTATAACTCCGATTCGGATCCTTACGGAGACAGCCCGGACTCGAAAGAAGGTATGAAAGCACCACATACTGGCAAGCGAGACGGGTCACTCGCGAGCAGCCCCAGGCTGGTCGTTGGCGATGACAGCTCGCCTCAGTCCGGGAGTGGAGGGCAGTATTCATCACCTGAAGGTGTGGCAAGCGGACAATCAGAGCAGTTACCCTTCTTCAAGGATTATTATTCGTCCGACGACATCCATCCTAACGACAAAGTCTCCGTTCTGTGGGCCTATCAGCCACGGGCTGGCGACGAGTTTGAGCTGGAGCGCGGCGATATGCTCAAGGTGGTTGGCATCTGGGACGATGGCTGGGCGACAGGAATCCGTATCAACGAACGTGCTGAGGACTACGATGGCAAGCACAATGCTCAAAGAGACAGTGGAGTATCGAACGGGTCGGCTAATCGACCAACATCGCCAGCACTTTCTGGAGAGATCAAAGCCTTTCCTCTTGTTTGCGTGTGCCTGCCGGAAGCATGGAAGAAGACTGTTGAGGGCGACTCGGCAACAGAGAGCGGCTCCGGAGGCGCGCCCGGCGCATGAACTTTGATCTCTTGCATTTTCAGCATTGGCGTTCAGAGGGACCACGAAAACCACCATACCAGCAGGAGGGCTTTTTCTCCGCACGAAACGAAGTCTTACGACATACTTAGTCACTAATATTGGTGTTTCATCACCTTTACGATATGCGCGACTCTTACTGTGCATACACAACACTCTTTTGATCATGTTTTGAACCCTCTTCGGAAGGGATCGGGGCTAGGGTGACCCAAGCCAGGCCGCAAGGTACTGGTATGGGTCTGTGGGGAGGGGGCAGCGTTTTGCTGCTGGGAGCGGGCCAGCAATCAGTATAGTTCTAGCTTTAGCAAGCAATTGTGGAAGCATGCATAGGGCTTACAGATCTTCAGCAGCAGGCATGGATGGGAAAGGCGCCATTATGGATGGGACAAGGGCTAGTCGAGATGACTACGGACGATATGGGAAGGAGGAGGCTTATTTCGTAGTCAACAATAGTGCGGCTGCGCAGATGTACCTTACAGGGTACTTGCTAGGATAGGTCGACACGAAGTATAATCAAAACCCGATATCCAACAAGGGGGAAGTCCCACAAGAACGTTTCACTAGTCATCCTGCACGCCATACACGCTGTTACTCCTTGCGTTAGCCAAAGTGGAGGGGAACAGGCGATACAGTCGCGCGGCAAACGGGGAAAGATGGCAGCCGCTTGGCTGCTGCAAAGCTAGGCAATGCCTCCAACTATGGATGCATCCCAACCCCCCTCCCCTGGGAAGAAGTGTTTGACGATTGCAGGCCCAATGAACGCAGCACATGAAGTCACTCTCACTAGGCCCCCACTCGAGCTCCACCTCCACTGTCGTATTTAGCATGTTTCATGCAGCAATGGACATGGAAGAAACGTCAGCCAAGTTGGAAGCACATGCTTTTCGCGGGTGTGGACGGATGACGTCGATAACCTAGTTGAGGCCGATCACTTTCCTCGGAGAACTGCTGCGCCACCGAACTTGCAGCTACCGGAATTTGCAGTCTTCAATCTCAAAACGTTCAAGGCAGCTCTTTCATGCCGGTGATTTTGAAGTTGAAGATCTACAGTTAGAGGACTCTCAACTCAAAGATCGCCCGATCATCCAATGGTGCCGCCAACGAAGACTACTTGGAGTCAAGTACGGTACCAACCCTTCTAGGCAGGTAGAACCCCAGATCTGGGCGATCGGAAACTCATCTCTTCCATTCCGTTTTGGAGAAATGGAGAAACCCCGCTTTCGAATGCCTCCCTTGTACCCGGTACAAAGCGAGTGGCGTTCACGTCCACGCATATGCCTAACTCATAACAAAGTCCCCACTACTTCAGACAGGGTACGAATTCATCAAGGTATGAGCATGAAATAAGAAAGAGATGGCGTGTGTCAAGAGTAATGATGCCCAATCACCCAGCTGCGTGGCCCGCGTCGATTCGTACTGGCTGGCGTTCGGGTAAACCATGCGTGCCAAGTCTAACTGACAAGGGAAAAAGGGTCCTAACAACAACCAGGTGCGGGATAGAGGCCTGTCCATTGGCTGCACAACACAACCTGTCAGTTGAACTCCGGGGGGCATCTTGCACCTCGGCAGCCCGCTGGAGCGACACCCTGGAATCTTCCTCGAAGCGTATGGCGTGCATCTGGTGTGGAAAGTGTCTCACATTGGGGGAAATTCTGGATGGCTCGGAAGAGTTTGCGCGAGCCTAAGAATTGCGGGGAAGGTGAACGACAGTGGACGGATGTTGCAAATCATCACCATCCCGTACTTTGACGTGCAAAAAAATGAGGACAACGAGTCCCACTCTCGCTTCGTCCTGCAGCTTGTTGTTCGAGCAGAGAAATATCCTAGTTGACAGCATGTATGTGCCGGCATGTGCGAGTAAACACTGTTGCTGCGAGGGAGCTTGTTGATAGTTTCACCACTTCAGCAACTTGTATCAGGTCAGTGCAGAAGCTATGCTTGCGGGGGACACTGCTTCGTTCGGTCGCTTCCCAGGCACCTTTCTTCTGCCAGAAGCACCTATTCAGGCTCTCCCGGGGGTCCGAGTCAAGGCTACACTCGACGGTGGCAAGCATTCCCCGCTCAATCTGGCTAGACTACTTCGTACGATCTAGATTCCCACTGGATTCGTCCTATGCGCCATTACATCGTCCACTTCTCTTCCACCTCATGGTAAGCCCAAGTTTCGCCCCGGCAACTCACGGACTGACCTCACCTGCCTTTTTGCATTTTTTCTAAGATGCTTGGCACACGGCGATTCGTCTGTCTGCGTGCGAGCTTCTACTGTAGTTAGGCTAGCCTTGGTGTGGCCTTGCCTCCAACAGCCAATCCTCGTCTTTCGTTTTGTGGGGAGCTCTTTCTAGCCTCATGTCGGATGGGATTTTCGGCGCTCGACTATGCTGGGTGAAAGGGCAAAGAGCTTTGATGATGCGGGCAAGTCGCCGTGAGCTGTACTCTCTGTCGTCAATACCTTCAAGCCTTGTCTCACTTCTCCCAAGTTCAACTACAGTTTATCACCTCCCCGCAGACGGGGTCCTTCGTTCTTCGTCTGCTCACGGAACTCTCGTTTACCCGCAGAACAACCTGTGTGCCTCTTGTACAGTAATCTCGGTCCACTGCTACCTCACACTCTCAAGACCAAAATGAGGTATTCTCTCGCTGTTCTCGCCCTGGCTGTGGCCGTCCAAGCTTCTCCCTTCGCTTTCCCTGGAGGCGTCACTTCCGCCATCGCCCCATCAGCGAAGCCACCACCAGGATGCACGCCTTCGCATGCGTCATTTGGTATTGCTGTATTGAACATCACCACTGCGGCCAAGCAAAAGAGACAGGTGTCAACAATCTCCGAGTACGTGCCTGTGTTTGTGTCACTCGTGGAATAAACAGCTAACAGTTCGCCAGTGGGCAGCCACAGGCACCAACCTCGGCTGCTATCGTCTCGACTATCTCTGATGGCCAGCCACAAGCTCCAAAGACAAGCCTTGCGCCTGTCTCTACAGCTTGTGCTGCAAGCCAGATTGTGGATGGTCAGCCCCAGGCCTGCACATCAACAATGAAGACTATAGCCCACATTTCTCAGATCACCGATGGCCAGGTCCAAGGTGGCATGCACACCGTGACTATAATGCCTGTCTCTCAAATCTCAGATGGTCAACCACAGGGCCCCACTGTCACTTACATGCCAGTCTCTGTCATCTCCGACGGCCAGCCACAAGCTCCCAAGTTGCCGACCAAGACCGCCTGTGCTGCCAGCCAGATCGTTGACGGCCAGCCACAAGCCGGATGCACCGTAACTGCCTGTGCTGCCAGCCAGATCGTTGACGGCCAGCCACAAGCCGGATGCACTGTAACTGCCTGTGCTGCCAGCCAGATCGTCGACGGCCAGCCACAAGCGGGGTGCACTACAACCGCTACCGCTTGTGCTGCCAGCCAAATCATTGACGGCCAGCCACAAAATGGGTGCACTATAACTTCTACCGCCAAGCCAGTCTCCACCATCTCCGAGGGTCAGCCACAGGCCCCTACAGCCGTCGTCTCCGCCACAAGCTCTGCTCCGGCCGCTGCTGGTACTCCATACGAGCTTGTCGCCTGCAGGACTAACTCAAGCCTCGAGGTGTCGCTCAGCAACGGTATCTTGACCGATTCTGACGGCCGTACCGGGTACATCGCGGCCAACTACCAGTTCCAGTTCGACAAACCTCCTCAGGCCGGTGCTATCTACACTGCAGGCTTCTCGGTCTGCGCCAATGGCAGCTTGGCTCTTGGAGGATCCAATGTCTTCTGGCAGTGCCTCAGTGGCAACTTCTACAACCTCTATGACCGCTACTGGGCCGCTCAGTGTTCACCCATCACGATTGAGTCACTCACGCTTATCACTTGCTGATAAGAAATCCTAACGCCTCAGCAATGAATAGCGTTGATGCTATGCTTTGGCATGAGCAAGCTCTCATGAAGGATATCGCTCCTTGCCTACGTAATACTTTTCAGTATTGTTGTACATGGAACACCTTTAGCTACGTCGAACCACACAACATTGGTCGATCGCAATCTCTTGCTACGATTTATCGACGATCATTAGGACCAAAAGCAAACCCCACTTTCATTAACGACAGTAATGGCCCAGCTGTCTGTCCTGCACTGCCACATTCGGCGTTGTACATAAGCATTGTCATCTTTAGAGCGCTCTCCAATGCCTTTGTCCCATATCATGTTGACGCACCTTCTGCCACTTCTCTTCTTGCAAAAGGTGCTGGCTGAAGCATGGGGAGGCAGAGATTGGACGGCGGAGATGATAAGAGTTTGACCTCAGGTTATGTAGCTGAGATAATTTAATGTGGAGGATTTTTCAATCTCCATCTCGGACAATTTTGCTCAACTTCACTCCCCTTTTAAGGGATGTCATTGGTAGTGCGTAAAAATGGTTTCCTGTAGAAGTGAGAGTGAGGGTCGCGTGACCAGATCCCCCAATCAGGAAAACCCAACACCAATAGATCAGATTTGTCAAGTGGGAGACGTTTTACCATCCCCAAGGAAAACATCTTTTGCATCACTTTGGCACCTCCCATACTCCCCCCTTTCCGCCCATCCCATGGCGTCTTTGCAATTTCCCGCTTCGGGAGTCTCGGGAGGGGGAGACAGCCGTGCCATGTAATCCTTAATTCCCTTCTTTTGGTCCCTTCGTCATCACAACCAAAAAAACCCACAGCCCGTAGAAAGATTGAAGCTAATGCGATGGATCCCATGATTTCCACTGCAAGGATGTACCCCGACTTTGAGGCCGTTCGTTCCATACACTGCTTGGTCGCTTTTTGTGCGCGTTGGAGCTTATACAGTACCTCTTGTTGATGTACTTACCCTACCCTACTCCTACCCTTCGAGAAGTCCCAGGGGTGAATGTCACTGACTGGTTCACGACTACTCTACATCTGAACTTGAGAATAGCGAGGTTTGGGGGTTGCTTTTGGGGACAGTATTGAAGACAGCAGCATCATTATCCCAACAGTTGCGGGTTGGCTCCCATCAGCGCCACGTCGACAGTACCTATTGGGTTTATTTCGTTTGCAGTTACGTTGGTTACGTTGGCTGGTATGCATTTACTGCCTTTTGGTATTCCCCGCTGGCTGTTTGGTGTGTCTCTTTCGGGTTATTGCGTGGTGTTTGAGTGGGGATTGCGGAACCCTATTCAGGCATGGAGAGGAGTCAATATCTCGTGGTGACTGTTATCAGAACGAGAGCGAGGGAGCGGCGAAATGTACTTCATTCTTCCCCTAACCTACGAGTAAATTGGTGGGCCTGCCGCTTTGGGCGACGTAAAAACCCTCGCTCACCCTTGCTCACCGACCATCACTCACCCTCATCCGGTTCTGTCCACTTGACCAATCAACTTACTCTCTAAGTCCATTTCTAGCTCTTGGCCAGCGCGGCCGAAATGGGCTCCTACGTCGGTATCATCTTTGGGACTGCACCGCACACGTCTTACCCAGTCAGCTGGGCACCCTCCTCGGGGGCCACCGATACCGAATCCTGGCGGCACGATGCCAGGAAACCCGCTATGAAATCGCGACATCCGAGTACTCCAATCAGTAGTGCAACGTACTATTACTGAAAGTGTATGTGAGCTGCTGGGAAATATCCCAATATTTGAGGTTCTGACCACCAATTCGGAGCCACTTCGCCTCGCCTACGTAGCTCTCATGGGACCGTTCTTGCCTAGCTAATGTGCAAGGATAGTGATGATCTCCCTTACTGCGGAGCTTAGTTCCCGTCTAATCTAAGCGCGAGGCTTGCATGTTCCAGCCTTGCAATTGCGCCCGGCTGAGATCGCGCCAACCTCCTTCCTCTAGGTCACTATGACAGATATTCTCTGCCCGTCCTACTTACTTTGCAGATGTAGCGATGGAGCAAGCCCTAGCAACACAACAGGGTGAAGAGCCAAATCCCATCGATCGGAATGGTCTCTGCTTGCTGTCCCTGGATGGCGGTGGAGTCCGAGGACTCTCGACTCTCTACATCCTCAAGGGTCTTATGACGCGGCTGAATCACGAACGTCAGGCAGGCAATTTGCCACCAGCGAAGCCATGTGAGATATTTGACCTTATCGGCGGCACGAGTACCGGCGGGTATGTCGATTCACTGTTCTCTGCTCACTCAACTGACATTTCTAGGCTTATTGCTATCATGCTCGGCCGGCTTGAAATGGACGTGGATGAGTGCATTTCAGCATATAACAAGCTCATGCAGGACGTGTTTGACGAGAAATCGAGCTGGCTGCCTGTTGGCTGGACGGGTGCAACTAAGGCACGGTTCGATTCGAAGAAGCTAAAGACTGCGATCGAGGAGGTAATTTCTCTCCATGGCGCCTCCAACACAGACCTTTTGAATAACGGCAGCCCTCGCGGTTGCAGAGTGTGAGTAGCTTGTGACTGCGCTTTGCAGACCGCTCTTTGCAGACCGCTTACCGAGGATGCAGCTTCGTATGCACCACTGCCAAGGAAACGACGGGCATCACACGTCTCCGAAGTTATAGTCTCCCTGACGAGCTCGAGATCCCTGCCACGATCTGCGAAGCCGGTCTTGCAACTTCAGCGGCGACCGGCTTCTTCGATCCCGTATCCATCGGCGCGCGCCAGTTTGTGGATGGCGCACTGGGCGCCAATAATCCGGTGGATGAAGTGGAAGGAGAAGCGTCAAATATCTGGTGCGCCGAAACAGGCGACTTGAAGCCTCTGGTGAAGTGTTTCATCTCGATTGGGACGGGAAACCCCGGGAAGAAGGCGATCGAGGATAACATGCTGAAATTTCTCTCTAAGACGCTGGTCAGCCTCGTGACAGAGACGGAATATACTGAAGGTAGATTTATAGCGAAATGGCGCCAGCACTTTGATGAGAAGCGCTACTTCCGCTTTAATGTCGATCACGGACTGCAGGAAGTCGGTTTAGCTGAGTATAAGCAACGCGGCACCATCGAGTCAGCAACGGATGAATATCTCAAACACCAGGCTCAGAAGTTCCGAGTGCGAGATTGTGTCCACAATTTGAAGCAGAAACAGAGTGTGTACATCGAAGATTTCACCTAGAACATCAGAGTCTGTTCGTAGGCTAATGTTGAGATAGATAAGCCGGATACTACATTTGCGGCCACGGTTAACGTATGGTGTAGTATGATTCGACGTGTAGGTGATGTGAAGCTCATTTTGGATAGGAATATCATGCCCGCCGCATCGTGCGGCTTCGGACCGGTAAGCTGCCGTACCTGTATATTCAGCAGCACTAAGTCCTGTCTAGTAACTCGCAAAGCTTGCTGGACCGTGCCCTTTGCAAGGAATCGGCGGTTTGTTGGCCGCAATTCTCAACTTGATCAACTCGAAGCGGCACTTTCAGCGGAGCAACAACCCTCAAAAGTCGCAATCTTTGGCCTTGGGGGTGTCGGCAAGACTCAAATTGCGCTTGAACTAGCATACCGAACACAAGAAAGGTACCCAGAATGCTCAATCTTCTGGGTACCCGCGACCAACAGTGAAAGCCTTCAGCAAGCGTACCTGGAGATTGGCCGGCAGCTCCGGATCCCCAGCTTAGAGCAGGAGCAAGCTGACGTGAAGAAGCTCGTGCAACGTTATTTGAGTGACGAGAGCGCCGGCCGGTGGCTTTTGATATTCGACAACGCCGACGACGTTGATATGTGGATTAATCGTGATGGAGCCAACGATGTGTCACTTGGTCTGATCGACTGTCTGCCACAGAGTAACCAGGGGTCTCTCGTTTTCACAACGCGCAGCAGGAAGGTTGCTGTCAAACTGACACAGCAAAATGTGATCGAAGTTTCGGAGATGGATGAAGACCTAGCTCGGCAGCTGCTACGCAAATCTCTGATTAACCAGGATCTCGTACAGAATCACCAAGACACCGTCAACCTGCTGAAACAACTTACATTTCTCCCCCTCGCACTTGTACAGGCAGCGGCGTATATTAACGAGAACGGGATAACACTCTCGGACTATTTGTCGCTCCTAGATGACCAAGAGCAAAATGTCATCGATCTTCTTAGTACCGACTTTGAAGTTGAGGGAAGATACCGGGATAGCAAGAATCCGATAGTCATGACATGGTTGATCTCTTTCAAGCAAATCCGGCAGCGCGATCCTCTCGCATACGATTATCTGGCGTTTTTGTCCTGTGTTAGCCCAAGAGATATCCCACAGTCGCTTCTTCCACCAGCACAATCTCAAAAAAAGGAGGTGGATGCGATTGGGACGCTCAGCGCCTATTCGTTTGTCAGCAGACGACCTGCGACTAATTCTCTCGACATTCACCGACTCGTGCATCTCGCCACGCGGAACTGGTTAAGAAGGGAGGAGTCACTGGCGAAGTGGACTGCACAGGCTGTCACACGGTTAGGCGAGGTGTTTCCAGATGATGATCATGAGAATAGAAGCGTGTGGAGACTCTACTTACCGCATGCGCAGTACGTTCTCGAATCCAGTTTAATTGAAGATGGCGTCGGGGAGAAAAGCGTATTGCTTTGGAAATTTGGCATGTGCCTTTACAGTGACGGGAGGTACAATGAAGCGGAAACGCCAATTTTGCGAGTTATGGAGACAAGAAGGAGGATGCTGGGCCCGGAACATCCAGACACGCTGACCAGTATGTCCAATCTGGCGTCGACATACTGGAATCAAGGACGATGGACGGAGGCGGAAGAGCTGGAAGTGCAAGTAATGGAGATAGCAAGGAGAGTACTGGGCCCGGAACACCCTTCCACGCTGACTAGCATGGGCAATCTGGCGTCGACGTACACGAATCAAGGACGATTGACGGAGGCGGAAGAGCTGGAGGTGCAAGTAATGGAGACAAGAAGGAGGGTGCTGGGCCCGGAACATCCAGACACGCTGACCAGCATGGGCAATCTGGCGTCGACGTACAGGAATCAAGGACGATGGACGGAGGCGGAAGAGCTGGAGGTGCAAGTAATGGAGATAGCAAGGAGAGTACTGGGCCCGGAACATCCTTCCACGCTGACCAGCATGAACAATCTGGCGTCGACGTACGCGAATCAAGGACGATGGACGGAGGTGGAAGTGCTGGAGGTGCAAGTAATGGAGACAAGAAGGAGGGTGCTGGGCCCGGAACATCCTTCCACGCTGACCAGCATGGCCAACCTGGCATTGACATACATGAATCAAGGACGATTGACGGAGGCGGAGGAGCTGGGGGTGCAAGTAATGGAGACAAGAAGGAGGGTGCTGGGCCCGGAACATCCAGACACGCTGACCAGCATGAACAATCTTGCCTGGACATGGAAATCACAAGATCGCAATCATGAAGCCTCAGAATTGATAACTACGTGCTGCAAGCTGCTAACGGAAAAATTGGGCGCGGATCATCCAAATACAAAAGCTTCCCTGGAGACCTTGAATGCCTGGAAAAGGGGGACTCCGTAGGGTCACACGGCTCTTTTCGTGCGATAAAGAACCACATAAGAGTCAACTCTCACCCTCTCGCAAAGAACGGACTGTTGTCACACGCCCATAAGAAGGCGTAGCCTGAATATCAGCTGGCGGGTGCAGCTGCCACTGCTAACCGCGATGCTTTTCATATCGTACGGATGAGCGAGTGCTGTGGGGACTGAACTTCGAGCTAGATCATAAGACCTACTACAATCCACCCAGGCCGAAAGCTATGTCATATGATGGATGGGTTGAAGGCACCGATCACCACGAGTCCTTCCTGAACCAATCGCAAACCTTTAATGCAAGGCTAAGAGCCATGACAAACCCATAAAGCAAAGCATGATGGGGATAAAGATAGCTATACGGTAAAGCAGACAAGGAAGAGGCGGCAGCATAGCAGGAAGATATCTAGATGGTGCCCAACACACCTCCAGACCGAAAGAGGACGCATACTGTTGCACCGGTTTATCTGGTGGCAGTGCAAGGACGATGCTTTCAAGTCGGCAGATAATGCGCGGAGGATTCAGATACGGAGGATTGAGAGGGATATGTTGGAGATGGAGGAATTGGTTATGCGATGTTTGGGACTGTTGAGTGGTGGGGATGCTGAGGGAGACAAGGACGGGAGTTGGGAAAGTGGTGGTGGCGGGGGTGGGATCAGGAGGAGAAGAAGTGGCGGCGTAGTCCTAGCGGTGGTGGCGGAGGAGGAAGCGAAGGGAAGAGAAATAGGAGCATGAGCTTACTGTCGGTGGGGAGGGCGAAGATTAGTGAGGGCAGAGAGGTGGTGACGAAGGAGAGGGAGTCGGTGAATGTTAGAGGAGATATCACAGATGGCCATCCCCTGGTGAGAAAATAGCGGGAGCGACACAGAGATAGAGATAGGAGTAGTAGGTACGAAGTTGTGAGCCCGGGCCGAGATGCAAAGCAGGATTATTGTGGATGTTGACCTGCCGAGAGAAAGGGACAGGGATAGACCTGCGCCGGTGTATGTTGAAAGGGAGAGAAGTAGGGATGGTGATCGAGATCGAGATAGATATAGATGACAGAACCTACATCGTACTGTGTACGTATGTGCTCGTCTTGTAATTCGCCAACTGGGGAAAAGTAGAGAGTGCTGAACAGTCGCATCCGATTTACTGATTGCTATCCTAGCACAACAACCTCACCGTGCTCCAAGTCCGCGATTCCTGGCTCGCCAAAAGGAGCACTCCATACCTAGTCTCGCTGAACCCAAAGCCAGGGGAGGTTCCACCGAATGGTTTTCTCGCGGTAAATGCAGTGTCTACACCCAACTGCTGGTATGAGGATGCACAAATTCAAATTTCGGAACTCACGAGACGCACGTCAAAAGTGTCTTTCTGACTGAAGCTTTGATTACTCTAGTGAATTGTTCAGACTTCAGAAGTACTAACTCCAAAATGGGACTTCGGAGATGGCCACTGTACGTCTTACGAAGCTCGACCGATGTGGAGTGTTTGACAAGCTCTGAGTGCCATCACATCTATATAAGACAGAACATTGAGTACCAACACCATTATCGTATGTCCCATCTGACCGTTATACAACATAAGAGGCCGCGCCTGAGAGAATGCAATTTACTCGACGAACGCTAATACCACCACCCCTTTCTCCTCCTCCAATCCCTCCTGGTCGCCCCCATCAAGTCATCCACATTCAAGATATCAACACCCTCCCTGACAAGTACATGCCAGACATGGTTCCGCAGCCCCCGTGGCCAGGATGGAAGGCCCCAATACCTGACCTTCAGGCCACGAGCATGCGCGCCGTGAATCTGCCTACGGATCAGGTCTAGTTGCTGGGTGGAAAGGCGGTAGCGCCAGACGTGGCCAATGGATTTTTTGAATGAGACAGAGGCGTAATAACTATTGAGGTAGCTGTAGGCGTTAGGGTTTGTTGGTGCCGAGCCGGAGTGGCCTTGGCCGGCATCATCTGAGCGCCGGAAAGGGGTTCGTTGGATGGAAGGAGTGAAGGATGCATCTGGTCTGACTTCGGAGTCTAAGTAGGAGTCGCTATCAGGTTCGCCGTCGAATTCAGGAGCATGCGGGTCATAGCCTTGGGTGTTGTCGGCCATTTGGTCGAGTGGTGCATCAAAGAAAATGTCTCGGTAGGTGGTATTGGAGACAACGAGGTCGAAGGGTGCATTGCCGGTTCCGACGACCGTGATTGGGCCTTTGATTACGTCTGTGCCGTTGAAGTAGGTCAGGTAGCCTTTCCGACGGAAGGGCTCGAGTTGAGATACAACATATGGCCAGAGACCGTCGCCAGGGGTTTTAAAGTCGATAAGGAGGATCAGAGTCTGTGAAGGATCGGTGTCGAAGACGCCGTGTGGCGGTTTGTCGTGACCAGGTTGGAAATGTGTGATGGGGTTTTGCTTTGCCAAGATGTCAAGGAGCGGATTAATGTACAAACTCTTCAGAGTGCGATTTGGTGTCAGGGCATATGTGTTGTGGCCGACGTACAGCTCCTCATCGAAGAGCCACACATCAGCTTCTACGCCAATACAACCTGCATGGATGGCTTCGTACAGAGGTACTTTGCGCCAGTAGTCGTTGTGCGAATGGCAGGCAACGGGTCTAATGTCGCTAGTAAAGTCGGTGGGCCAGTGGGCGAGTCCTTCAGATGGTTGTCCAACGTCTCCCCAGTGTTCGAGTACCCAATCGAGATCATCGGGGAAGAGCGCTATGAATGCGCCGAATGTGATTGTCAAGAATTGAAAAACACCGCTGGTGGACAAGTCAGTTCGCCGAGAAGCACAAGATTTAAGAGGGCGTAGTTACAGCATCATGAGAGCAAATGCAAGCAGGAAAAGTACGCAATTCAACGACCTTCTCTTTCGCCCTATCTGTTGCACACCGAAAAGGCTGCCATCCGCGACCCTTTCATAGCCTAACCTGAATCTCCGGGCCCAAACATAGAAACTTGGCCTCGCGATGGAGAGTTTTCGCCATCTCGGCGTTGACGGTGAAAAGGTGTATGTAGAGTCCTCGAGGTCAGGAAATTGTTCCGTGGATGATGCCGGAGAAGCATCTTTTGAATGGCTTATTTGGAAGTCACGGCTGGCACGGCTTAAGTGGATATCGCCGTGCTCGAGTTGTGTGTCATCGTAGCCCGAGTTTCCCGACAGCAAAGGAACGGTGTGCAGCTTGAAGGAGGGGCCATGGGTCTGGGATGAGTAATGAGAATCTCGGGCGCCCATTTAAGCCAGGATGCATGAATTCTCAGGCGGTCTAGAGGGTTAGTGAGTAAGTTATATGTTAACCCGAACTGTCATCGCATGGTCGACGGCAATAGGCTTTGGGGCCCTAAAATGGGTATTAAAGGGGCTTTACAAAGGACGGCGAAGCGGGCAGAGAATGCAGGTAAAGAGTACTGAACAAAAACACCCCGCCGGTGAGAGAGTGACTGAATTGTGCGTTCTGAAATGGTTGACCTGGGGCGACGACGTGAAACAGCACGAGGGGCCCAATCTTGAAGGTGTCTTCAAAACCTCCAGGATGCCCGCTTTAACTACGTCTAGTGTGGTCAGCCGCCGCGAAGTACGAAGCCTGTGGCGACTCTGGACCCTGCCACGGGGGCTGTCAGATCGTCAAGGATTGGCCACTGCCCCCCCTGGCGCTTCTTCGGCTTCCCATTTGGGCCTTCCAGGGTCTTTGGGGTTTCTGGGGTCTCTTCATGATATAACAGACATACGATCTGATATGGTTCCATCACTACGATTAGCACATTGCCATGCTTGTTCTCCCCTTTCAGAGCAGACTCTGTTACGGCGCATCTAACGTGTAAACAGTTTCATGCTTTTCGGGACTACAGCAATACCGGCATGCTCGTATTCGTCCTGGGGTAGATTTTACCGGGTAATCCTCTAGATCCTCTGAGCCTCTGGCGAGGGGCAGACCGTGCGCCCGCATGATCAACGCCCTCTACGTGTGGTCGAGTTGCGTGAGCTGCAGGCGGAAACCTGCGGGTGAGATTAGATCCTAGGCGAAAGATGTGGTAAATCTCGTAAGATCGGGTCGTTCATCTCGATTCAAATGTTGCTCTCTCTAACCTGACAAGCACAGGGACCTGACCCGATTTCGCACTTGTACGCGCGTTCGTAGCTGATGTCATGACCTATTGTGGGTAATGTCGCTTACTTATAGTTTTGTGTCGAGCAATTTCGCTATCAATTGCGATTCTCGCAAGCCCCTTAAGCCCCCTGAGGCTTCGTAACGGCCTACGGGGTTGGGTTTTGGAGCTACACCGCCTAGGCCCAAGCACCTAGATTCTGCCGCAAAAAGTTCAGGTCCAAAATGTGAGTTAGGCCAAGTCGCACTCAGTAATAGCAGTCCGCACAACGTTCTTAAAATGCCTCACAAGCATAAGCGACGGAAGCTTGACGATGGCGCTGCGTGAGTCAACCCTATTCCTCCAGTCTATCAGTCGCGCATACTGATCTGAAGAATATACTCACACAGCTTCGACCTCCCACCCACATCCGTCGCGAAAGCTCTCCCAGCCTTCCAGAAACCTTCCAAGACCGCCAATGGGGCCCCAAAGGACAATAAGGCGGACTCACAGCCAGCCAAAAGCAAGAATAAATCCAAGCTGAAAAGCCCCGTGGACGACACTCCCAAGGCCTTCGCCCGCCTCATGCAATTCCATACCTTGGGCAAACGCCTCCCAAAAGGCCTCGACGACGGCAATACTGAGCCAGAGAAGGAGAAAAGGAAGCGCAAATTAGAAACCGCTAATACCCCTGGCACGGCAACAGCAATTCCCGAACCAACAGAACAACCTCAGCCAATCCCAAAGATCCTCCCCGGTGAGCGCCTCTCCGATTTCGCCGCTCGTGTCGACCAAGCCCTCCCCATCACCGGCCTCCGCAGCACCGACAAGCAGCGCGCAGCGAAAGTGCCCGGGCTGAAAGAGCGCACGACTAAGCACAACAAGCGGCTCGAGCGAATGCAGAACGAGTGGCGAGAGACGGAGCGCCGGCGGAAGGAGAAGCTAGAGGAGGAGATGGATGAACTAGAGGACGAACGAGAGGAGCAGGACCTCTTGTGGAATGGCGTCGGGAGTAAGGTGTCGAAGAAGGAGAAGAAGAAACAGAAGAAGAGCCGCGTTGGAGGTCATGGCGGAGACGACGACGAAGATCCATGGAAGGTGCTCGAGAAGAGCAGGGCAGAGGCCAAGCAGCGGAATCTGCAGGACGTGGTGCAGGCGCCGCCGCAGCTGAAGAAGGTGAAGAGCAAGTTTAAGGAGGTTGGTGGCGGGGTGGGTGTGGATGTGGGGAACGTGCCGGGGAGTGTGGGCAGTTTGCGGAAGAGGGAAGAGATGGGTGAGGCGAGGAGGAGGGTCATTGAGGGGTATCGGAAGAGGATGGGGAGAGGAGCGGAAAGTGTTTGAGTCTAGTGAATGAGGGATCCTCAGATGAGAGATGATGATTTATTTGGTCGCATTTGGAAGTCCAGATTAGGATCTCCGGGCTCGTTATTTTTGTCCTGAATGCAAACGCTGTGGACGAGAAGCATATGGGGATGGGATTGTATAGGGGCGAAAAATGACTTTCCAAAATGCATTGGTTGCCGGACTGTTTACTCATTCTAATTGCAGACGCTATAGATCTGAACTAGAATAGATGCTAAAACTGACATCCAAGGTTTCACCATTAAAGTGTCCCATTTTATATCGTTAGACGCTGCCAACTGCCGCAGCCTTCTCGCCTCGTTTCTATTTATGCAATCCAGCCCAAGTCTGTGGGGCGAATTGTAGTCATCAAAGGAGTATCGTAAATGCTCATAGTTTAGCCGTCCCGCTCAGTTCCTACAGATCCAATCAGCCCCATGTTCCGCCTCCACCACCTCTGCCCTGCCTCTTCTGCGCTGACAACCTCCAGTCATCCTCGCCTGCAAACTTGTTGTGAAGCGGCTGAATCCTTTCGGCCTTCTTGCGCTTGCTCAACCGATCCGTAGGCGCAACTTTGAAGAAATTGGGGGCGCCTTCCACCAGCCAGCGCGGGTCAATGGCCGATACCTGCGTCATGTACTCCTTCGTCGTCAAAACTAGCGAGTGATAGATCACAAACTCGGCTGGTCCTTTGTTCCCACCGAAAAGGGCGGAGCTTGGGTGCATATAGACAGGAGTGCCATTCTCGAGCGTCTTGTAGCCTTCTTGTGGGTCCTTCCGAGCGCTGTTCCGAAAGAAACCCGTACACAATGCCTTGCGAATTTGGTCAGTATTTCGGCCACAGCTGACAATCCGGAGGCGGTGGCGCTTCAGGATATCGACAAGTTGGTTGCGCACATCTCGGGCGCGCTTAAGAGTACGATTTTGGATGAACATTTCCTGACACCAGGAAGCTGAGTACCCCGACTGTACCCACTCTTGATAAACACGCAGCAACGTCTCATGGTCTCCATGTGGGTCGTGGAACTTGCTCTTCTTCTGATCGGCTTGCTGTTGCTTGTCTCTAGGTCTGTAGAAGACATTTTGCACACTAAGCATTGCAACGATTGAAAGCATCTCGTCTGAGCAGCCTAGATCGGCCGAAGCGACGAGAACTTTGGCAAGACTTGGTGCCATGGGCATGGCGGCTAGTTGTCTGCCCAAAACCGTCAGGAGCCCGGATTCGTCTAGGGCTGAGAGGGCATAGAGGGAGGACATCGCTTCCAGCATTGAGGATACGGGTGGCGGGTCTAGGAAGTCGAAGCCTATGAGATCGTTCAACCCAAGGGCCTTGAGCGTCAAAATAACACTCTCCAGGTTCTGCCGTTGGATTTCTGGTATTGTCGATTCAATCATCTCACTTCTGAATGCCTCTTCGGTGTACTGAGAGATGTTAGCTATGAATTTCGCCCAATGGAATTCTTAACACCCACTAAACGGTACGCCCGGCCAGGGGCAGTCCTCCCGGCCCTCCCGGCCCTTTGATTGGCCTGGGCTTGCGAGATTGGAACGACCTGAAGCGAGTCCATCTGAAGTTTTGGGTCGAAGGCAGCTTGTTTGACGAAGCCTGGATCTACGACGAAGGTGATCCAGTCTATTGTAATAGAAGTCTCGGCAATATTGGTTGCTAGCACGACCTTCCGGCTCCCCGTCGGTGCAGGTTCGAAGATTCGCGATTGTAATTCGGATGGTAGGGCTTTCAAAACGGTTAGTAATGGTCACTCAAGAGTTAGTCTAGAATGTGAGACTTACCCGAGTAGACTGGCAGGATAAGCAAATCAGGTACACCTGGCCCCAATGCCTTTTGTCTCTCCTCTAATATATCTGCTGAAGTCTCAATGTCTTCTTGACCGGTCATAAAGCATAAAATATCCCCAGGTGGCTCTGTCAAGTGGATCTGCATGATGGTGGTAAGGGCAGCATCGAGGTAGTCAGCTTCAGGTTCTCTCGAATACAAAATCTCCACCGGGAACGTCCTTCCCGGGATAGAAAAGATGGGACAGCCCCCGAAGTACTCGGAAAATTTGGTACTGTCCATAGTGGCTGAGGTCACCAGTACCTTCAGGTCAGGGCGTCTCTTGAGTGCTTTCTTGAGCAGGCCCATGACCACATCAGTCGAGACCGACCTTTCATGGGCTTCGTCCACAAGTACCGCACCAAATTTCGATAAGTTAGGGTCTTGGAGCATTTCGTTCAACAACATTCCATCGGTGAGGAATAGAAGTTGGGTCTCTGGCCCGCTGACGTCCTCGAAACGAATCTTATAACCGCAAAGTCGCCCCAATTCGCTACCCAACTCCTCTGAAACTCGTTTCGCAAGCGCCATAGCTGCTACCCTCCTAGGTTGGGTACAGGCAACAATTTTCCCATGCCCAGCGTATCCGGCTTCACACAGATACTGTGTGAGCTGGGTGGACTTTCCACTTCCTGTCTCTCCTACGACAATCAACACTTGATTGGAACTGATGGCCTCAAGCAGTTGTTTTCGAAATTTGAAAATCGGGAGACTTTCTCTTTGCTGCTTGATTGTCATGTCTGTTCGTCTACCCAATGATTCTCTGTTCTGTGTCGCTTTCCTCCACTCTGGCACTGCATCTGTTGCCTTGCGAGGTTGTGCACTCCGTAGGTCTGAAGCGAATTTTCGGTGTTCGGGTGCGATCATGGGGTCTTGCCATTGCGAAGAAAGGTCGGTCTTGGAAGCTTGTTCGGCCGCTCTCTCGGCCGCTTCTTGTTGCTTCATTTCCCTTCTTTCCTTTGCTAACGCTGTTCCGGCCATGGCTGCTCGATTGAGGGACCCATCTGGGGCTTTAACAATTCTAATTGGCGATAGTTCGAGAGACTGTTTTGTCTGTCCTTGTAGGAAAGGTGGCTCGTCCTCGACAAGCTCAACGTCTACTTCTTCCTCAAGACCTCCTATCTCCCCATGGCCCGTAGGATTGTGCTCTTCTTCCAGGTCAGGATAGTCAGACGCTGAGGCAACTCCTGAAGCTATCAGTTGTCGAATCTCCCATCTTTCGGGAGACGTCAGCCGCTTCTTGTTCCTCTTTGGTCTGTCATCAAAGCCATCTTCAATAACAGGAACACCATTCCCATAGTCGTCATTACTGGAAATACCGTTGAGTCGTTCCATGTTAGCACCGGATGCGATGCGCTTCTGAGGGACTAGATCGCGTCCGGTAACCTGATCGACCTCTTTCATCGACAACCCGATGCGATCTCCTTCAATTTTCACGACTTTCACATAGACTGGCTGTCCTTGGGACAACAAGTCAGAAGGATGGTTAACACGAGCTCCTTCCTGCATAGCTGAGACATGAACCAAGCCATCCACCTTGGATCCTTTAACGCCTTGTAAGTTGACGAATGCACCAAAGTCCTTTATCCCGGTGACGCGTCCTTGATAGATCTTAAAGAGGAGAGGATATTCGTCAGTCTCTGGTGTTGGAGGTCGACGGAAATTGGAGTGGGGCGGGCTCTTTCGGCGCTTTTCGCCATAGTGACCTCCGGATTGGTTTTCCAGACGGTGGTAGTTGGATCGATCACGACCTCTATCGTGATCACGATGTCCCTCGTGCCTCCTTTTCCGAGAAGGCTGGCTCGTGATGTCCGCTAGACCCTCAAGCTGAGCAAACGTATCGTCAACAGCTGGCTTGGGCTTGTTCATCGCTAACTCGCCCTCATCCCATGTTTGTTCGCGATCTGGAATAGCCAAGCCCTTGAAAATTCGTGCTTTCTTATCCACCTCATCAGAAATCTTGGAGTCCCCGTTCTGTTCCACATTTCCATTCTGCTTTTTCTTGCGTTTGGGGTGCATTGTAAGAATCAGCCGGTCAATGCTCTCGATCAAGCTCTGTGGAAACTCGGCACCCATTGCATCCAGGCTCTGCTTGAACTCGGCTATCGAACTACATTTTTCGTGCTGGGCTATGATAAACTCAGCAAGAGTGCGGTCATTGATCCCCGTATGGTTCTGTAGTTCTGAGGTGATCTTAGAGACGAGGGAGAGGAGTTCGAAAGCGGCGAGGTCATCCATAGTGTATTCGAGAATGGAGGAACGCCCTGCGTAAGCCGTAACGGGGAGGGTGTTGAGAGGCGGAAGTTTGAAGACTCGTGAAATAATTCTGCGATCAGATGTCACTAGAGTTGCACAGTACAAGGGTTCATCTTCGCCACTAAAGCGGGAGCCATTTTAGCGTCTTGAGGCTCAAGGCACCCGCAAAGACGCTCGGAAGGGGACTCCTTAAGCTGATGAGCTATAGCTATCCCACGGAAGCTTGGACCGTGTTTCGAAATGGAATACATTGATATATGAGCTTTATCAGATTGAACTGTATAGCGCTTGAGCAACATGTTCGATAAGTCGTGCAAAATAAGCCATTGCTTTGCGTTTAAGACAGACCCTTCGCATGACGAGTATCAACACCTACAGATGCGACCTCTCTATCCCTGTGGCAGGAAGATGACTTTTCGAATTCTGCGCAATAACTTCCTCTTGACACTATCAGTTTGTACACTATCAATCTGCCTTGGTTAAGGAAGTCGGTCCTTACTTGTTATTGAATTAAGTGACTCTGGGGTTGCCTCAATTCGACACATTACGCATCAGTCTAATGGAATCATACGTATCGCGGTTTAGAATCTAGTGTGATTGCTAGCAACCTCTTCACACCTCCACATCCTTATGCTGAGGTTCTTTACACTTTCCAATGTAGTTCATGCCACCTCTGGTTCTTCTAAATCTTGAATGGTGCGTTGCTGGAAGCTGTTCCATGCACATACTCTTGCCACGATTTTGATGTGTTCTGAGAATGCCAGTGTTCTCCTCAAACCTCTTGTATTCTCCAGGCTCTCCGAACAGGCGTCAGGTAAGATATTAGAAGCCTTAGGCGCAAGTGGGATACCAGTCCAAGCCTGGCTGAATGCAAGGATTCTAACCAACAAGAACAATGTTGGGCCCAGTTGAAGGGTACCATAGAAGAGTATCGTGCATTTCTATATCTACAAGGCTATTTATTGTACAATGCTTGAGAGCCCTTTTAAGCCAATGGCAGATGTTGCCAGCTTTGCATTTAAGCATTTCCCTCCTTAGCAATGGGATACCCACCAACCTAGTCGGTCTGCGAAATCACAAATGGATCAGACGTTCTGGGTTGCCTGTTAATTCCATACAGACCTAGGGAACTTTTCACCCTTGCACGCTTGCATACCGAGGTCCATCATGGTCCTGCTGCGATACCTCTTCAGCAAGCGGAACTCTGTTTTCCCATGCAACAGGAATAGCTGGCTGATCGACGGAGTCCTCGGCGGAGGTAGGCGGCCGAGCGACACGCCGATTTGGAGATGCATCTCGTTTATCGATATTCTCTCCAGTTGCGAAGGGCGGGTCGAGAGGATCCTCTTCAATGTCGAAATTCGCGCTGCTCGTCGGTCCTTCGATAGTACCAGCACCTCCAGCGTTGGCAGCTTCAGCCTTCGCAGGTCCTGTCTCCTTCATCTTTTGCAGTCGCGCTCTCAGTGCTGGGTTTGCAGAGAACTCCAACAAGCATCGGTTGATCTTCTCCTCGCACATCGACTTTGCGTACATTGCCATCTCTCGGTCCTTGAAAATGTTGACGAATCTGTAGCTTAGCCACAAGTAGAGAACTAGAGCTTTGTGAAGTAGCTCTAACTCGACAAGATAATCTCTGTCACTGGTAAGTGGCCTTTCGAGGACTTCTAAGGGTACCTCTTCAATATCGGCAACGGTGACCATCTTCATTTCCGCAACACATCTCCCGTACGCTCGCAATACACGCTGCATTGTCTGAGTCTTGGTATCGGCTGGCGACGCAGCAAGAATATACCTCGATACAATCGAGAGACCTTTGACTGGCTCCAAAGTTCTCGCAATCATCCGTTGATCCTTGATATCGCAGAGTTTGTAACGAGAGTGAAGTACTGATACTTCACTCAATCTGTTTAAGATGTATTCAAATGGGATTCCACCTGGGAGATGAGATGCGAAGTCGTCCACAAAGTCGGCTGGAGGCAAGATGGCAGCATGCCTAATTGGCTCTACCTCCGCGCGCAGAGCGGTTCGAATGTATCGGAGGTCTGCTTCGTCCAGACAAGTGACAAGACCGACAGTCGCAGTTGCTCGATACTCCTCAAGCCGCGCATCTTGTCCGTCAGACGCCGGCGCTGTTTCTTGTTTATTCATTTCCTGCTGAGCAGTGCGATAGCGACCAGCTCGGCCTGCGATTTGCTTGAGTTGAGGAATTGACAGCTTTTCTCGACCATGGTAACCACGTTTCCAGATAGACTCGAAAATGATGCGCTTGATACATAAGTTGAGTCCCATGCCGATTGCATCGCTTGCAACAAGAAAATCATAGTCATTGTCGGGGTCGTTGAACAACGCAGCTTGCTGTGCACGTGTCTCCGGCGGTAGACTACCATAGACGATTGCGACTCTTCGCCCGGTTTCGATTTCGATTTGCTTCTTCATAGCATGGATTCCAAGGACCGAGAAGCACACGATGCAATCTCCTTTGCGGAGATTCTTGAGATTTCCCTGCAAACTTTTCGACATTGCCTTTAAAGGGTTCAACCGATCGTATTGATGAACATGCAGTGTATCTCCCATCGACGCAGCAAGCTCTCGGATGAGTGGAACAACCCGAGTCTCACCACATAAGTGGACTTCTTTGGCATTAGCACCCAAGAAAGCACGTGTCCAAGCCCAACCTCGGTCCTCTTGCGCCATCATTTGGATTTCGTCGATCACAGCTACATCGACTTGCTTTCCAACGTCTACCATCTCGACAGTTGAGCTGGTTAGCTTGGCCTTTCCGCTTTCGTCTAGTCGTACATCATCCCCGGTAATTAGATCACATGCGACACCTTTTGCACGGAATCGGCTATAGACTTCGTGTGCCAGTAGTCTCAGAGGCCCCGCGTAGAACCCGTTACCAGACTCCTCGAGCTTTTTCAGAGCATTGTACGTTTTACCGGAATTGGTAGGACCAACGTGAAGGTGAATTTCCCTTTGGAGTTGACGTGCACTCGGGTACCATTCGGTTGGGTAGCGCAAGTCCGCATACTGTCTAAGCTTGCCATCGTCGTTTGTAGCCCGGCTAGCGATCACATGGTCAATGAACGCGAAATACAATGCCCTTTGCAAGCCTTCAGGGCCGTAGATTTGGAAGGCATCCACGAGTTTCTCTTTAAGAGAGGCAAGGCCATTATCAACAGGCACCTCGTCTGCGTCGGTTTTGCGGGAGTAGATCGGATGCAATTTCTTCTCAAAGCTTTCCCAGTGTTTGTTCGTAGGATCGAGCGAAGCATATTCGGCGTACTCGGGATCGTTGGACTTTGACTTTTCCAACGCTTTTCCCAAACTTGTGACTGCCTTTCCTATAGCGTGCCGTGGATCGAAGCTTATGACTTTCGCACCTCTGGTCAGGCCATTCTGCTTGCGAATGTTAGCATTATTCTGCTGTTCTGGAATGTGGACAAATCTCGCTACCTTGCCTGGAGGGTCAAACCCCCTCGACCTCAGATCATTGTCCAGACGTTGCCTCGCACGAAGCCCTCCAATGCCATCACTCCGTCTTCTTGATCGTTCAGTCGCACGGTCGCGAGCCAACCAAGCTCCATTGTGAAAGAATCGACTTCCACTCTGACGGGTCGATGACCTTATTATCGATCGGAGAGTACAGAAAATACATAGACCCGTCTGACTTGGCCATGATGGCATCACCAAGACAGTGAGCGTAGCAGACAGTATCGAAGTTGGCGAAAGCTATGAGGAGTCAGGTTTGTAGATGCTAGTTCTACTCATTTGGAGGCTTGAGCATTGCTCATAGTTACGCAGTCAACGACGTGAAATAAATTTAAGGCCAAGCTTCAAAGCTACGGTAGCTGCATTCTAGTTACCCTTGCCGAGCCCTGATACGCCTCGCCTCAGATGATCCCCCCGAGCATCTAAAATGCCCCCGCAAAAACCAGGCAGATATTATTAACAGACAAAAGAGTCCACCATATTTGAATGAAGATGAAAATTACCGTGTACTACGGACGAGAGCATGGCAATGGAGCCCTGTCTTGACTTTTAACGCCTCGAATCTGCTCTGCATTGGTGTCGGAAATATCAAAGAGTGCTTACCTGTTTGTGTAACAGCTTCGCACCCAAGATGGGTACATCCATGATCGATCTCCAGCGCAGCAGTAGGTTGGACGCGGACCAATGTGTTTCGCCGCTTACTTCTTCCAGTACTTCTGCAGACGATCCGAGAGACAACTGGGCATGAGGTAGACCCCGAAACCAAGCACAACGGGCAAGACACTGAGCATACTACTAGGAGTGGAAAGTCCTTGTGGTCGACGAGGGCAGTCGAAAGATTCTGGACAATGTGGCGAAAGAAGACGACATTCTCAACGAAAATGTTACAAGTGAGACAACCCGGCCAGAAGCATCCACATAAGCTCATGGCAGGGAAGACATCGAACAGATAGAAAAAAAGAGGCCGATGAACCCAACTACAGATGCAGTCTATCTTATATCACCGCTGGCCCACATCGTTGATTGCCTAATGGCAGATTTTGAGAAGAGGAAATATCGAAGAAGCTTTTTGATATGGACTACAGGTCTGGAGTGTACGGCTTTCGGGCAACAATATGCTGATTGGTGAGCAGAACTGCCAACACCTCTTAACCAGCGAATCGAAAACTCCCGAATGGCTCGAGAACAGATAGCTGGCTTTCGAGTACTTGATGTTGACTTCTTTCCGAGAGAATCACATCTTATAACCTTTCGAGACCCTTGGAGCTTTCCCATCTTATATCGACCGGACTGCAGTCATCTCGTCAAGGACCACATGGAGGGCCTTGCTCGCAAGGTACGCAACATCAGCCACAGAATCTGTGAGCTTCCTTTCTGACTGACCGAAGATCGTGTCAGTATGCGTATCACTTGGAGAGTATCCAACCATCCGATACTACAGGCCAAAGACCCCTACGCACGAAGCCAGTGTTCTCTGCTCTCACCTCTCCCGCTTCGTGCAGGATGAAATAGATCGGTATGCCAGGAAAAACATCAACACATTTCCCACACCCTCCCCCCGGCCAAGGGCTGTACTCTTTATAACCGATCGTGCGATGGACCTAATGGCACCACTTGTACATGAATTCACATACCAAGCGATGGCTCTTGATCTACTGAACGTCTCCGACGGTGACAGACTTACATACCGGAATGTGATCAACAAGGGCCAACCCAACGAGGAAGATAAAGAAGTGGAGCTTGGAGAGAAGGACAAGATATGGGTCGCGAATCGACATATGCATATGAAAGATCTGCTTGAAAAACTTGTCAATGACTTCAACAAATTTCGAGCGGATAACCCCCAATTTGCTGAAAGGTACTGCCCATAAGACTGGTGTCTATGGAAGACGTCTTGCTAACGACCGGTATGACAGCGATGGAGCCAAAGCCAGCGTCAACACGATTAAGGATATGCTTGCTGGCTTACCAGAATTTCAAGAAGGCAAGGAAAGGTTCGGCTTGCATCTCGATATGGCGGGAAAGTGTGTCAAAGTCTTCCAGGACCACAAGCTTCTTGACGTTGGATCCGTGGAGCAGGTATGAACTGGAGTGGTTCAGGAACGGGCGAGCGTAACTAACAGATATTAGTCCCTTGCTACTGGCCTTGACGAGGACTACAAGAAGCCCAAGAATCTTGCGGATCAACTTGTCCGTCTATTGGACGACGACTGTGTCACTCTCGAAAGCCGAGCGCGATTGCTGATAATGTATATCCTATACAGAGGCGGCATCTTACGAGGAGATGTTCAGAAGCTGATGTCACATGGGCAATTACCCCCATTGGATGCTGAGGCTATCTACAACTTGGAACTTCTAGGTGCGCCCAGGCCTCGGGCGTTGAAAGACACCACTCCACCTCCACAGCCACTGTTTCCGATGAAACCACCAGCAATTCAGCAGGAGGAAGTCAGCTTGTCTCGCTTTGAGCCAGCGTTACGCTCCATGCTTGAAGAACATATTCGAGGCAGCCTGGACTCATCGGTCTTCCCGTCTGTAAAACCCCACCTCGATGGACCTATGCATGACAACTTGTCCTCCTCATCATTGAGAAGCGCGAACAAACCCACGTGGGCGCGGACACGGCCGACATCTCACGAGCCGAGACAGAGGATTATCGTTTTCATGGCTGGAGGCGCCACCTATTCCGAAGCTCGAGCTTGCTATGAAGTCTCACAGACCATGTCCAAGGAGGTGTATCTGGCAACTTCTCATATGCTGACACCAAAGCTTTTTCTGCGGCAGGTAGGGGACCTAAGCACAGATAGACGTCGGTTAGATCTTCCGGCGGAAAGACCCCCACCGAAGGCGCCAGCACATCTATTCGAAAGAGAACCGCAGCAAGTGCCCCAGCAAAGCTCCAGGGCTCCGAACCAGCCTTCTTTTGGCCAGCCACCAGCTGGGCCGCGACCTCCTGCGCCGCCCACAGCTGCAATGGCCGCTATGAATATAGGTGTAGGCCCTGGACCTGCCCATCAGGCAACCAACGGGCCTTCCACGCCAAGTGCTGATTCTAAGGACGGAAAGCTAAAGAAGGACAAGGACAAGGATAAGAAGAAGAAGCATCTACACCTCTTCCGATAATGCTCGATCGAGTTCCTTTTCCGCTTCGGCGAGCATGGCGTCTGGGGCCCGGCGCTTCAAGTCCTACCACAGAAGAGTTTGATATCGATCTTTTTGGCGTGCCCGCTCATGTAATCCTGGACCCCGCGTGAGGGACATATCCCTACTTTGGTATGCATACCAACTGTGGTCCGAAGCCAGTTATATCTCTGTCCACAGAGGAAGCGAGAGGGCATGTGAGTTGCGCCTCGGGGCTTCCGTTGGTCAGCTTCGCTGGAAGAAGTTGCCGTTAATATAGACATAATGCCGCAAATATCCTTGGACACATTGCTCTCAAGATGGACCTAGGTACTGCTCGAGATCCTTGCCATAGAATGCATCTCTCAATCTTGCCTCCCTCTTCTTTCCTTCAGCTTCTTGTAATCGCACCTGTTTAGCATTCAGGCGGACGACCGGCTGTGGCTGCTTCTGCGTTTTCGCACCGCTTTTGGCATCAACGCCCAAGCCAGCCGTATCATTCTTGATCTTGCCTTTAATGGGCGCACGTATGCCTTCGCCCCTAACACCAAGGCCCTGCCGACTGTCTGGATCCCAGCCGTAGCTTGACAAGTATTTCAGTCCGACATGCTCGCGATTGAGGTGCGATGGTGGGTGTGAGTGTGAGAGACAAACTTGGTGTGCAATCGAGGACTCGTGAGAGGATTTAGAAAGGGTAGGCTTAGTTGCTGTGTCTATGCCTGTATCAGAGGCGGAGAGCGGAAGGTGGCAGATTGGGCAGAAGTTTTGCGGAGCTTCTGCGATTGGCGTTGCAGTAGAAGACTGAGCTTCGGTATTCTGGGCATCTCCGACATGCTTCTTCTCAATTATGGACAAGTACCTGTCATGTGAGGTAGTGGCTGCTGCTTTCGTAGGAGTCGAAGCGACTGATTCGAGAGTTGACGAAGGCACAAACGCAATCCTCTTGCGCTTGATGCCCGCCCCAAATACTCGTTGGTCTTCGAGAGGAAGGAAATACTCATCGTCTTCCTCGGCCATATCCTCTCCTGGTAATCAGTCCCGTAGCGATGGTGGAACGCCTTGGAGAAGTAGAGCAGATTCTTGAAGAATTTGAAGTACTTATTCTGGCGTGGCGTCACCGTTATCGCCGTTAGAGTGGCCGCTTTGCCAACCAAGCTTCAGGGACCATAGCGGGAGATCTGCTCCACTAAAATCAAGCGCGCTTTTGGCAGAGGAAACAGGGCCGAGAAACAGAAAGAGAAACTCCATTAGTATTTGTCCAGACCTTCGGACGGTCGACATCAACAAAAACATGGTCGTCCCTCTGATCGCCCAGGGCTTTGGGGGAGGCCTTTCCTCAATACCTTATGCTTACACAGTCCTCAAAACCATCCCCTGGATCGCACTGGTGATTCTCCTCAAAATCTACTTTGAAGGTGCGAAAAATCGATCAGAGCGAGTAATGCATGGGAAAGTAGTCATGGTGACAGTAAGTGATGCGATACAGCGGGCAATGATGAAATAAGGAACTGAGAAGACCTTTTAGGGAGGAACATCAGGAATCGGTGCTGCTGTCGTGCGAGCTCTCGCCTCTCGAGGAGCTCAGATCATTCTCCTGACGCACCACGCTCCCACAGATGCCTTCCTTGTGGACTACATCGAAGATCTACGGACAGTAACGAACAATGAGCTGATATATGCCGAGCAAGTTGACCTTGCATCGTTGCACTCCGTGCGACTCTTCGCAACGAAGTGGATAGACAATGCACCTCCTCGGAGACTGGACATGATCATATTGTGTGCCAACGTAATGACGCCAGCTTTTGGAATAAGCAAGATGACCGTCGATGGTCTGGAAGAAGAATGGGCCGTGAACTACATTGCCAACTTCCACCTCTTGAGCATACTCAGTCCCGCTATCAGGGCACAGCCCCCTGATCGGGATGTCCGCATCCTGTTCAGCACTTGCAATAGCTACATTGGTGCAACCATGAACCTTGCGGAAACACAGAGTAAAACGAGCTCAGGCTCAACTTCAAATGCAAGAAGCAAGTTGGCGCTAATGACATTTGCGATGGCCTTCCAAAAGCATCTCGACGCTTACACCAGACCTGACAAGCAGCCAAACCAAGCAAGAGCCTTCATAATTGATCCAGGATTCTCTCGTACGCCTGGAACTCGCAGGTGGCTGACTGGAGGGTCATTATGGGGACTGCTGCTTTATCTACTAACGTGGCCCGTATGGTGGCTTGTCTTGAAGTCCCCTCAACAGGGCGCCCAAAGCTACCTTTTGGCCGCCATGGAAGCAGAGTTTGGTAGAGGTACAGGCGGGAAAATGATTAAAGAATGCAGAGAAATGCATATTCTGCGAACAGAGGTCAAAGACGAAGCAGCGGCGAAGCAACTCTGGGAGTTCAGCGAGAAACAAATAGAGCAGTTGGAAAAGGAAGGCGCTGTTAAGAGAGCGCTCGCTAAGAAAGAGAAAGAAGCAGCAGAAAATGACAACGTATCTTCCGCGACTGCGAGCGCTACCAACGACAAAGACGAAAAGAAGCCATCTGCGGGGTCGAGAAGGAGTCGCAAGGCGAAGTCGTAATCGAGGATGTCTCTTGGTTTTGCGATGTCAAATGCCGACATATTTGGTGCTTGTGAAAACCTCCCTTGCCACCCCGATGGTGGACCTGAATGTCTTGGAGAGTGCGCACAAATTCCGCCCTTTCTCCGCATCGCGGGAGAAATTCCAGGGGTCTGGACAGACAAAAGAGTGCTTGATCCACAAAGATGAGGACGTTACTTTCAGAAGTCGCCTGCACTGACACTTCCAGCTGATCTGTATCAATCGAAGACTGCGCTGTCAACATGTTCGCCGATCAGATTGAAGGTATTGCTGCTTTCGCGCGAGAACACCCACTCCCTGCTCTGGCCTACCTCATTCTTTTCAATATTTTCCTCTACATCCTTTTCACTGAGGTTGAGCGGTACAATGCTCGGCTTGCAGGCTTCAAGGGTCCCAGTGGCTTTCCAATCATTGGAAATATATGGCAGATCCGGACAAATGCTGCCGAGCAGTATCGACGGTGGGCGAAAGAGTTTGGCGCTGTGTATCAGATCCAATTGGGGAATGTTCCGGTCGTTGTGGTTAACTCGGCTGCGGCGGCCAGGACAATATTTGGTCAGAACGCCCAAGCCCTGAGCTCTAGGCCAGAATTTTACACGTTTCACAAGGTTGGTGACCTGTTCTGCACCTTAGTACGCGTCCTCATGTCTCTAGGTCGTCTCCAGTACAGCAGGGACCACAATTGGGACCTCACCTTTCAGCGACTCGTTGAAGAGAAGGAGAAAAGGAGCTGCGTCGGCCTTGAACAAGCCGTCCGTGCAGAGCTATATACCCCACCTCGATGTTGAAACAAAGGATTTCGTGTCCGAACTGCTCCACTATGGCAATGCAGGGAAGATGCCGGTGGATCCAATGCCGATGATCCAGCGACTCAGTCTAAGTCTGGCATTAACCTTGAATTGGGGCGTTCGAATGGCTAGCCAGGATGACGAGCTCTTCGAAGAGATCACATACGTAGAGGAAGAAGTCAGCAAATTCAGGAGCACGACCGGGAATCTCCAGGACTATATTCCAATTCTACGGCTCAATCCGTTCAACTTCGGCTCCGCCAAGGCGCGCGATATGCGCAGGCGGCGGGATGTCTATCTGAAAAAGCTAAACAAAGATCTTGACGATCGCATGGAGAAGGGTCTGCATCAACCCTGTATCCAGGCAAATGTCATTCTAGACAAGGAAGCTAAGCTCAACGCTGAAGAGTTGACCTCGATTAGTCTGACGATGCTTTCTGGCGGTCTGGATACGTTGACTACACTTGTCGCTTGGAGCATTGCCCTGCTCGCTCAAAGGCCGGACGTGCAGGACAAAGCCCTTTTCGAGATCTCGCAGCACTATTCAACCAGTGAGCCACTGTGCGACCCTGACGATGACCATAAATGCGAGTATATCGGCGCCCTCGTTAAAGAGTTGCTGCGATTCTACACTGTCCTCCGCCTCTCTCTACCTCGCGCGTCTGTCAAGGACGTGATCTTTGAAGGGAAAACCATCCCATCTGGCAGTGTGATCTTCCTTAATGCCTGGGCGTGCAACATGGACGAAGCGGTCTGGTCTGATCCGGAGACCTTCAGACCAGAGAGGTGGCTCGAACAGCCAGATGCGCCGCTCTTTACCTATGGGTTGGGCTACCGAATGTGCGCGGGGAGTCTACTGGCGAATAGAGAGATGTATCTGATATTCATGCGCATGCTGAACAGCTTCAAGATTGAGCAAGCAGATGATGTGGACACACATCCTGTAAGGGGAGTGGTAGATCAGACGCAATTGGTGAGTGTTCCGAAAAGGTATAAAGTGAGGTTTGTGCCTAGGGACGAAGATGCATTGAGGGCAGCTCTTGGGACCGGGAAGAGTGAATCGTGATCGAGACTTGATTAATCGTTCCAATATATTTGAATCTTCTGCTTCAACTTGGACACTGTCTAAAAGAGGCCGCTGCTGCCGCCAGCAGAAAATGTCCCACATTTTTTGGTTTTATCCTCTCCTACAGCAGTTTCGAACCCACTATTTATGTCTATATCTAGTCGACAAACTCCCCCAAATGCCAAAAATCAATATCTCAATTGAAATCATATCGCCGTCTTTTCGATTCCATTTGGCAAGGAATTCGTCCTTACCAATTCCAAGGTCTCCTCAGCAACCGCCTTGATGTCAGTCTTGCCCTCAAATATGTCCTTTGTCGTCTGCAATATCGAACTCCAGTCCTCGAAAACCGTGAATGGGATCTCCTCCCTTTCGCAGTAGGTGATCAAGTCATGACCTGCCCTAGCAAAGAGCAGGTCCGTCTCCCGCGCCGCGCTCAGGTCGCTGACTCCATCACCAGCATACAAGAGTATGGGACGTGGCTTGCCCTTGGGCATCCTGGCAATCGCCTCCGCGTACGGGCGAATAGTGAGTGACTTGTCGTGCCCAAAGCCGCTGTCGTCGTGGTATTTGATACTCCATCCTCCCGCCTTGTTCAGATCATTGAGGGGCGGCTTAGGCTGCGTTTCGTTGGCGACGATCTCAATCCGGGCCGCGAGCTCCTTGTCGTCCATCAGTTCTTCCAGCAGGGCGCGAATGACCGATACCATCCCCGAACTAAGTATAATGACAGGCACCGAGTTCGCATTGGCCCAGGCCATGAAGGAGGAGAAGTGGGGGTCGAGTTTTATATTCTTCTTGAGGATAGAGATGGCTTCGGGGAAGGAGGTTGTCCAGCTGTCGAGCATCTGCTGGAATCCGTCGCGGAAGGGTAAGCCGTTGAGGACCTCTTTGTTGCCTTGCCGTCGCTTTTCGTAGCCGAAGCCATAGTTGTCAGTCATGAAGTCGTTGGCTGTGTCAGTGCATTAGCCATGAGCTTGGGGGAGTAGTTGAGTTACAATTACTGTCTTTGAGCGTGATGGTGCCATCGAAGTCAGTGAAGAAGATGATCTTGGGATGTGTGTTGAGGGTTTCGGGGAACGGCATAGCGAACGAAGGGACGAGAGTTGGGTGCAGAAACAACAGAGGAAAAGTTGACAGAGAAGAGAAAAAGAGAGGAGGCGAGAGAGAAAGGACAGAAATTACATGTAAGCTATCTAAAAGGTCTACCAATCCATGTTTTCGTCCGGCGTGAACTTCCCAATAACCCCATCGAAACTTTTTTGGCGGGGACCTGCAGCAAAATGACGAAGCTTGTTCTCCAATCTCACGCCGCTAACTGTAAGTCGTGCTCGGAGCTTTTTACACTGCGTTGGGTCTTCCCATGAGCACGAGTAGGCACCTCGAGACTCAATGCAGCCACTCCCCATACGGCTGGTCCAGAGTACTCGACTCGCGTTCAGATCATCTAGGCCTCTGGTCCGGCAGACAAACTCTCTCAAATATTCGGGTCAGCAACAGGCTCCTCTCCAGCGTCAATGGCTTCACAGTTGTCACCTAGCCCGGACTCGGCCTTACAGCACAGAGCGAGACTCCAAGGAGGAAGAAAAATTGGCGAGGAAAGAAAGAGAGATCCTGCAAAGCTCCAAAAATGAAGCAGCGTCCAAACCCAGTGCCGACCTCACCCGCAATCGCTCCCCCGAACTGCCAATAGCAGACCCAAATCTGAATGACTCCTCCATATCCTCTTCTTCGAGCGCTAGCTTCGAGTCTCTGCCTTCCCGAGCCCAGTCCCGCCGCTCCGAAGTCTCCAAACGCTTCTCCCACCTCATGGACAACCTCCAATCCAACATCTTTGTCGCCTCACAGCGCCTCAACGACCTGACAGGCTACTCCGGCATCGAAGCACTAAAGAAAGAGATAGAAGCTCAAGAAGAAAGAGTCCAATCCACCCGCGCTGCCGTCAAAAAAGCTCGCTCCACCTACTCTGCTGCTGTCGCGACTCGCAGCACCACCCAGCGAGAAGTCAACGATCTCCTGCAACGTAAGCATAACTGGAGTCCTGCGGATCTGGAGCGCTTCACAAGCTTATATCGCTCCGACCACGCGAACGAACAAGCTGAGACAGCAGCACACGAGGAATTGGGAAAGGCCGAGAAGGAGGTTGAAGAGGCGAGTTCGAGATTGGCCAGGACAATTTTGGCAAGGTATCATGAGGAACAGATCTGGAGTGACAAGATACGGCAGATGAGTACCTGGGGAACCTGGGGACTAATGGGACTCAACGTGCTGCTGTTTATTGTGTTCCAGATTGCGATTGAACCGTGGCGGCGAAGGAGGCTTGTGAAAGGGTTCGAGGAGAAGGTTATGGAGGCCCTAGAGAAGGAAGGTGGTGTTAGCGTTAAGCGCGCCGCTGGAGAGGTCGCAATGAGAGAGGAAACGGACGACTCACGCGATACAACGGAGCAATTGCCTCCATCAGCCGCCCTTTCGGAACAGGATATCGAAGCAGCGATTGAGGCAGTCACCGACGCAGAGATTGCTCAAGTGGCTGTGGAAGAGCTGACTCAGACGGAACCTGCGCCTGTCAAAGAGATTGCCACAGGCCAGTCCGCCTTCGCTGAGCCGGCCACGGGATACGCATATTACGAAGAGGCGTTTCGGGAGCTCTTTAGCGAAAAGAAGGTGCTTACAATCACGCAGAAAGAATTGACGACGGTCGCGTTAGAAGGTGCCGTTGGAGGCGCAGCATTCATGGGTCTGCTGCTTGTACTTTTGAGGCCAAAATGAATTGCATGTAGACCTGTTTCAGAACGCACGGGGTTGGTAAGGTAGAAGGTTGTCGTATTTTGTACATATGTACACCCTGTGTGCCACAACTGCTGAAAGACTTTGACTTCTAACTCTTGAATAGTAGTCTCTTCTAAGACCAGTTACTCATCGAACTCTATTCCTTCGACTACCGCCACTCGCCGGCTCTTGGGATGTCCATAGCTCAACCAATAACTACTGTCTCGTCGGTCGGGAAACTGTAAGCCGGAATAGCCAGGTTCAACGGCGCCGGTCCTCTCCTTACCCTTCCGCTGACATCGTAGTGTGAACCGTGGCACGGACAGAACCAGCCTCCAAAGTCGCCGGCCTCGCCAATTGGCACACAACCTAGATGTGTACAAACTCCCAACATGATGAGCCATTCTGGTTTCTGTACCCGGTCGGAATCGGGCTGGGGATCTCGCAGCTTAGATACGTCGACGGATTCCGCGTCTTTGATTTCGTCTGCGGTGCGATGGCGGATGAACACAGGCTTGCCTCGCCATTTGATAATTACCTGGAGCGAGCAAAGTTGTGTCAGTGGTCTGCTTTTGTCATGGAGCTGGGAAAGGAGATATTCGTACGTTTTTGCCTTCAGGAATTGCAGACAGATCGATTTCGACTTTGGCTTGGGCAAGCACATCGGCTGAGGCGGACATGTTGACCAAAAAGTCTATTGTAGAGCTTTGAATCAGCGTCTATGCCGTGGCACAATCTCGCTCAACACAAAATAGCCACCCGATTGCATTCTGACGCACCTTGCACCGTTGCCTTTGCGCCGGCCGCGGCCAACAAGCCCATTGACCCGACGACGAAGTATTGGAAAACGCGGTTCGACACCTCAGGCCGATTGCTCATGTAATTCTTGAAATTTGGAATCTTGGTCGTGGAAGGCTGTGCCTCCGAAGTTCGGAAAGGGCTGTCGAAGGACGAGGTTAGTGACACCTCTCCTTCAGTTGCTGCTCTTCTCTGCTGAACGCCGACAGCGGAAGCTATGCGAGTGGCGGGTAATGGATGCTTGGTCCAGCTACGGAGGGCATGGCCCGCAGAGGAAGTGAGAGGACGCATCGTAGCGAGGGGAGATGTGTGGTTGTGCGCAAGCTAGAAGCTCCAATGTCAAAGTTAATGAGGTGAAGGTACCTTCGTCGGCAAGCTTAGCTTAGCCTGACCTACAAGTTTTGACGCTAGCTCTGATTGGTTGGGGCCGTTTCTGCTTCTACTGCAGCTTCAAGTTTTTCAACACGCAATAACATCTACCAATAGCAGCACGAACATCCTACAAAATACCACAATTGACTCTTCTGCAGAGGCTATTATGTTCCTATCACTGTAGAAGAGGGAAGTACCAGTTCATTCAAGATGTCAAATCCACTCAGTCTGCCAGTGATGGACGTTGTCTGCCAGGGAAGCGCAAGTAAAGTCTTGAAGAACTACCGACTATGTAATAGTCGGGTTGTGCATTGTATAGCTTATGGGTTGTACCTATTCCAAAATTTCTGATTCCAAAACCGTCAGTTTCAGGTTCGTTGCTGCGCTGGAAACGCCAGTAATAGACTTGCTACTGTATGCAAATTCGTTTTCCCATATAACTTCCACGCAATGCCAGCCCGTAACATGCTCATGAGAGCCAAAGACAAGGGCCACCTCCCCCAAAACACGCTGACCAAGTTAAAAGACTAGCCTTGCATCTCAACATCCTCGGCGTCTGGATGAGCATGTGGAGCTGAAGACAAAGTCCGATCTGCAATCGGACTGCCGTTGACAATCGTCGTAGGCCGCGAGTTGGAATTTGCCGCGACTAGGTTTCCGCCAGTCGTTACACGCTCTACAGCATGTTCACCAGAATGAACCCCCATTTGACCGTTGACACCATTTTGCAAGGTGGTCTGACCATGGTGGGCGGCTGCGGCTGCCTCTGCTTCGTCGCGAGCTTTCTTCTCTTTGAACTGCCTGTAGGTCGTGGTCTTTGGAATCACGTCTGCAAGGAACTCGAGATTGTCGATGCGAGCAACGGCGGTAGCTTGGGGCGGTCAGCAATTCATCGGTGTGTACGAGTGAGGAAATCTCACCCATATCTTTGTACGCAATGTTTCTTCGAGGTTTACGCTCGGATTTGACAACGTTGTATGCTTGCTCTGTCAAGTACCGGATGAAAATTTCCTGCTTTTGTGAGCTACGAGATAAAGACCACAATCATTTTGGGCACGCACTGTTGCAACAGAAATAGCAAAAGCAGCACTATTTGAGCATTGAGCAATGTCTTCGTCCATGGCGATAATTTTTTTCACACGGGCAACTAGAACGCGTCAGTAGAGCTTCTGAAGGGACATGGCGACGGGGTTCGAAACGCACGTGGTAACGAAGATGACCCGGTGATCTCTTCCGGCGGCGAAATCGGGGCATTGTTGTAGGGCATGGTGACACGCAGAGTGGTGGTCGAAAGGGGTGTGATGAAAGGTGCTGAGGGATCGTAGATTGGTAGCGGTCAAAGTGCGGATGACAATGAGAAGCTGGAATGTGAGGTGATTTCAGAGAAGCATCCAGGGAAGCTCCCCGCAATGTCTCCCGCCCACGTAAAGCTCGAGACAGGCGACGGGAGGTCCAAGGGGATGATATAAGAATTGCACGCGTTCAAACCCGTAATACATGTAGAAATTTGTCAGGGTGGTATGCAGAGGTTTTCTGAGATCAGCCTACACTGTCCTGTAAAACAAGAGAAGTACTAGACACGAGAGGATGATAAAGAGTACGCGCGACGAATTTTGGCCTTCCCCTGGTGGCCATGGTTCCCGAAGCGGAAAGGCTGGGCGCGAAGAGCCGTCTGGGAAGGCTCCCGTTTTCGAGTTTCAAGAGACGCACCCCAACACAGCCGTC
>Ga0335072_10001333_pt1 | contig 40283 bp, 29 predicted proteins | sample Lox_Sample_21_FD_206725 | JGI IMG/M metagenome (GOLD analysis project Ga0335072, IMG submission 206725) | Soil microbial communities from Loxahatchee National Wildlife Refuge, Florida, United States - Lox_Sample_2.1 | ecosystem: Environmental > Terrestrial > Soil > Wetlands | place: USA... | reverse complement strand
CGTCCGGCGAGAATGCGACGGCGTTGACCCAACTCGAATGGCCCTCGAGCGTCTGCAGTGATGCCCCAGTCGCCGAGTCCCAGAGCCTGACCGTCTTGTCGTGGGATGCCGACGCCACCAGCTTGCCGTCCGGCGAGAATGCGAGGGCGTAGACACCACTCGAATGACCCTCGAGCGTCTGCAGTAAAGAGCCCCACTCTTGCACATTTGGCAGCTTACAGATCCAATAGGGGATCTGGTTCTTGAATTGTCCCCGGACTATGCTCATCTCTGGCGCGAAGACAAGAGCAGAGCAATATATTTGAAGAGGCGCCTCTTCAATTATCGATCGGTTATAAAGGGCAAATCGTTTTGCATCGTGGATAAAAGCATTAAGATGCGGGCTTTTGTCTGCCTTGATAGATGGCATATTAGCTGGGATTTCCTTAAATATACCAAATGTCACTCACCATAGTCATAGACTCTAAGGAAATTATTGCAAGAACGCCCTCGGAAGTCTTCCTTATCAAGCTAAGAGCCTCGAGCCAGTGAAGTAAGTGGTTGCGTAAAAAGCCGTAGACTTTCCCATTGTCGTCAAGTTGGACCTCGCTTTTCTGAAGGTGCTGAACCCAGTACTGGCACGCGTACTGAAGATTTGTAGGTAGACACTGCTCAACTCGATCGACTTGGACTTCCCTCGCGTATGTACCTGGCGCGCGTAGGTCACAGATATCTTTCTTCAGATTAGCGCACATGAGCCGCAGGCAGCTCTCGGCTAGGGAGCCATGTGCCTTCTTCTCGTCTACCCAGAACTGTGGATTGCAGCATCTTTGCTTGTCTAGGAGAAAGTCACGGAATGAAGGGTGGAGTAGGCGGATGGGATGTTCTTGGCTCTCTGGAGCCTCCAGAACGGAATGCAGATCGTTTAGTATTTGATGTATATCCTCCTTTGGTTTGTTAAGCAGCCAAGCTAAACTAGCAGCAGGGAGGGTGTCAAACAAGATAGCAATAGACCCAAGGGTTTGGTTAATAAGCTCGCATAGCTCTCTTCTCTCTTGTTCATCGTAATCTCCGCTGACCGAGTGCATTAAGATTGTGACATAAATCTCGTCAAGCTTTTTTTCTGGTAGCGTGACAGTGTTGTCACGCTTGAGGACGAGAGATAACCGTCTTTTAGCAAAGAGTTTGCCCTCACGAATGAAACGACATGCTGTCGCAGCATAAATGAATAAACCACTGGCTCCTTGAGCTAGAAGCTCGATGTTCTCCTCGTCAGGCCATCCTTTGGGAATGCCGTACTCTTTCCGAATATCCTCTAGCTCGTGGCGGAGAAAATTAGATATATCATGCTGGATAATAGACTGGGAAATATCGTGAAGAACAAAATCTTGATGAGCATCTCCTGGGATCTTTTTGAAGCCAAACCGAATTGGGGTCTCCGGTCTGCTAGTTGTAAAAACTCGTAATTGAACGGCTTTTAGAGTTTTGGCCTCTGTAAGGAGTTGAAGGATGAGTTGAATGTCTTTTTTGTCTTCACACTCGTCCAAGGCATCAACGACGAGGATTAACGGTGAAGGAATTGAATCTGCGTCCAGCCTGGAGAGCGGTCGGAAGACAAGGTGATTCCACTGGTCGCGGAGGGCTTGGCTGGCAATGTTGCTATGGTTCGCAATAGCTTCGCAAATGTAGCGTTTAAGAGATGGAGAGTTTTCTGCTAGCTGGATGGCAATGGTGGCACAGAACTTGCCAGCATGACCAACATCTCCACCACCTCTGGAGAAGAAGAAACTTGCTCCTAGACGTTTTTGTTCATGGTATTCTCGAGCTACTGTGCGAGCGATGGTGGACTTTCCAGTACCGGCCATCCCGTTCAGCCAGAAGATGCGCCTCTCATCATCCTCATCAGCCCATACTCTTATCTGCTTGAGGACGTCGATGCGGGTGTTAGGGAGGCAAAGAGGGTCGTGTTGCTTATCGGAAGAGTTGAAGGCTGCATTGATAGCAGAAGGCAGCAACTTGAGTAAATCTTCACCTTGAATCCTTGCATATTCGCATTAGAACGACCTTTTTTGCACATGGTATGTCGGAAGACTCACTGATTGATGATCATATCTCTGCCGATAATCTGTTGCCCAGCTTGATTCGTAACGCTGCCATTGTTTTGGAATGTGCTTTGTACCTGCCCACCTGCAGTGCCCATGCTGCTTCGCATAGTACATATCTCTTCTACTTTAGTGGTATGGTGTCAAAGGGGACATCAAGAGAGCCTAGGGTTGAGATGCTGCTTGAGAGATCGCTGGCGATTGATCGCGCTCCTTCGCATTCGAACATATAAGCTGGAGAGCTGGGGTGGTGCTTGAGAGGCTGCTGGTTATCAAACAATCGGTCGCAGTCGTCGCACTCGTACGCTGGAGCGTGGGTCGGAGAATTGGTGCTGATCAAACGATCGGCAAGGGCCCCCGAGGCCAAAAGTTTAGACTAGTACGAACTCTACACTAAACTTATTCGAGACTTCTTGGCTAATCTTGGTAGCCAAAAAGTTGACTTCAAGCTCTCCGACGCTCACTATGATGACCTGGAAGGCGCATTCAGAGTGCCCTACACACCTTAAGGATCAGGTTGAGCTCTATGGGAACCCAATCACTCCATCCTGGCGCACTGAGCTTTTGGTTGGCGACGTCCTTGACTCTCGTGATCATGCATTTGCCCGTCTGCAAGCTTTCGCCTTTCTTAACGGCCTTTGCGGTCGTTATTTGGTGCAACGCCACAAAGGACGCCCGACTTCGCTACAGATGTATTCATCATAACGCCACCTCAAAGAACTGGTGAGAGCTTGAACAGTGTGTGAAGCGTGACACGGAGGGCAACATTCTGTCAGAACTCAAGCGAGAAAGTACTTTCTTATACAGATTCGACTGCAATTGGTTGGTATATATCTCGATGAACCCGTTCATTATGAAGCCACACAAAAGGTATGGATTATGGGAGTTAGCTCACTAGATCACAGGCATCCTCTTGCTATGAATCCTCTTACGCAGTTCACCTAAAAGTTTCTACCTGAGCATCACCTTACGCGAGCAGCAGCAATTCCTCATCGATCTGCGATTCTTTCGTGGTCAGCCAGCGACCGAATCTTAGACCACCTCGGTCTTGGTCTCTCGCGAGATACCTACTACAATTTACCACGCAATTCAACACTTCGGAAGAGCGATAAGAGCTTTAAGAGCTTAATAGCAGCTTTCGATGAAGCTGAGTTCCAATTTCAGACAAGATTGATACCATAAGACATGGTTAACAGTGTCAGATAACCTGCGGTGATGGAACAGATCGTATTCTTCCATCCTGTACAAAAAGATCTTGCACAGCGCTTCATCTCTGAGTTCCTTTTCCTCATCGACGCTACGTTTAATACGAGTCGACTGCGTATGCCTTTTTTCAAGATAGTTAGCATCGCTAATACGGGGAAATTCTACAATTGCGAGATGGTCTAACCGGGGAAGGCAAAGCACGCCTCGATCCAATGCTTATTAAGCAAGCAGAGTTTGCTAAACATATCGCATCGAGTCCTATGTTACAAGGCAACGCTCCGGTAACTCTACCTGACCCGATCTCTGGGGCAAGGTGGGTTCAATACCGAAAGCAGCACGACAAGGCTACTGCTAGGGGTATAACAAGCACAGAGATAGCGGTCAGGGTTGCTAATAGTATTGAACAGGAGACTAAGAAGGTCACCAACGAGATTGCCTGTGAATCCCGACGCGGGGCCGAATCTCAAGGTGGCACCACTGTTAGAGGGGGCACTGGGGCATCTACGCCTGCCTATAAGCCCTGAGAGCTCCTCTGCAGTACCCGGGGGTCCAGAGAGCTTGCCCACCCTTAAGGAACTGCTTGGACTGCCTAATCGGGAAGTGATATCCCGTAAAGGAGGAAGACCTCGACCTCATGGGCTTGTTCTGGCTCCCCCCTGACCCTGAGAATCACCTCCACCCTGTTGCGAATAGGCTGCGTCTCGGTGGCTATTCGCAGGTTCGTATGCTCGTACACTCGAACACTCGTATGCCTCAGCTGGACAGGAACCAGCTGGAAAGGTACAGCTGGACAGGGACCAGCTATTCGCGCGAGACAGGCACTCGACCGACAGGGGGTTTCTTACGCGCATATGTATTTGCTCATCCCCAGGTAAAATAGGTAGCAATACACAACCAGTATATGTATGCCTGCCTGCTGCGCGCAACACACCCTGCCCCGCCCTCCGCCAGCGCCCCAGGTACCCCGATCGACATCTGCCAAAAGGCGTGCATCGACGCTTGCAAGTAAGGGTTCCTTTAGTCCGTCAAATTTGCCGTCACGGCCGCTTTACATCCGTGAAGGAGGGTCGATTCCGGACATCAGTTTCCTGGAAAGAGAATTCGCCGCACCGGCTGCCATGTTTGAGAAGATGAGAGTGGAGAACTTGTGGCGGGGACAGGACGTTCTGAAACAAGTGTTTCTGACACTGTAAGCGTTTCGCGTGAGGAAGTGAGAACACAGACGAGAGGACCGTGCAGAGTAGTCCATAAGCAAGGCAGATAAGGAACTTTCTGGTCGGGTGCCGCAGGCGTTCCGGCACGGATGATCACGTTTGAGAGTTAAACGCCCAATCAAGTTGATGGCAGTTGGGGGGATTTGAGGCAGCCTCGACCCAACACGAATGGCCGTCGGGGACAGCTGAAAATCAAGCCACTGTGGGATCGGCACCTTCCGCGGGCTCTGTCCAGTAGCAGAAGTCGATCTAACGTTAAACGGGTTTGGCTCGGCTGTGCACTGCCACCCTCCTCGCAACCGCCCCCGATCGAGGACGACGTGGCCTGGGGGCCTCGATACCTCGACAGCATTGGCTGCCCTCCTGTCAAAATTTGAATGTACCAGCTGAATATCTGCCCGACCCTCCCTCGCTATTAATGCAAAACTTGGACGGCTGCCTCGCTATATCTGCTCCGCACCTTGCTCGCTTTCTCACTATCTCCCGCCTGCGAGACTTTGCGACCATTTCTACCCGGGCTCACTCTAAAGCCCGTCACTTGGAATGCTGTGTTACCTCTCGATTTCGTTGACGCCGTCTTTCTCCCACGATGAAATAATGACTGGGCTCCTTTGACGATACAAATAGCTGCAAGCTAGCCCTTTGTGAAACACCTTTGTTCTCTGTCTTGCAACTCACCACAATGCAGATCTATGGATCTTCCCTTGTTTTCAATGTTGACAGCAGCCACCTCCGGGTTGGCTTGCGAATATACTTCACCGGTTTATTTCTTTTACTGGCATTTGTGGGCGATCGTTGCTGCGGCAATCGCGTGAAACTCCGGTTGATGAAGGAGTCTCAGGCTCGAATTTCGATGATGACGGGATGGCTCAATGCAATCTCGGCAGTCAAGATGTGGATAGCCCAAAAACGTCTCCCAGCTGGCTTCTTTGGCATCCTCATGATTGTGGCTGAGGTGATGTCGTTTAGTAGCGATCTCCTTGTCAGTGGACTGGTCAAACCGACTGAAGTACCTGGAAGGTGCTCATTCGGCCGAGGCATCGTTCTTCCTGAAAAACCAGTGGATTATGACTCTATCCCCACTGCGCTTGGCACACTGTACGCCATGGCGAGTCAGGCGCAAGCCGCGAATGAAAAAAATGGTGGGTTGCGGGGTTTATATAGAAAGCTCAACGAAGCTCCCAACTTTCGTGCCGAAAGCCAAGATATTGTTGGCCATTGGAACTGCGTGGATATCCAACACGACGTTACCTATTATTGGAACACGACGCAAACGGAGGTTGTCACAGATCTTGTGAATAGAGGATATCTATACCACGAGACCACCACCTACATCCGAGGCATATTTCCGGACGGGACCTGGGATAGCCTCTTGGCCTGGGGATCTTCCGTTCCTGACCGCGCCCACCAACTTTGGGATGTGAAGGTTTCGATGACCTACGATAGTGAGGGCCCGAAGAGGAGGAAAATAATGCGGAGCTACCACTGTATGATGAACGCCCCGCCGTACGAATGGGTCCTCAAACGGATTTGGGCAAACAGCACATTGATAAGTTGGCTTCAACTGACGTATGGACTATTCGGGCAAGAACCTACTAAGCCAGTCACTGATGTCCTTTCATCTGTCCTCGAATGCATGACCATGATTGGCTGGCAGCCCTCGTTAAACTCCACGCCCATCGGGGACCCGACGCAAGGATGCCTCCTCGCGTACGCCGAGGTCCCTTGGCCGCTCTTCGGGTTCCTCGTTCTGGCCACCCTCAGCACCTTTCTCATGATCATCTATTCGATTATCTCGAGCTTCCAGCTTCGCCGGCTTCAGTCTCGCTCGCCTTCGTCAGAGCAGTACAACAAGTCGATCAAGGACGAAACGCCCAACGGTCTCCTCGGCTGGATGACCCAGGCGGTCCGCGAGCACGTTCGATGTGCCGGTGATGCCCTCGACATGAAAGACATAGTAATATCGGGCCGGAATTTCGGCCCCGACAACAAGGGCCGCCTGGCCGTGCTGCCGATTGGCGTCGAGGCTCCGAAGCCTCCAGGTAATAACCTGATAAGGAAGTCGGCGCGGATCCACATGCCAGGGAAGCCCAGAAGGTGGCCCAATCGTCCTATTTGGCGCAAGTCGCACCGGGGCAGGAGCAGTTCGCGAGGACGGCAGGGGTGGTTGCCTCAACCACGCCCCGCGGTGGGTGGGCGGGCAGGCGGCTCCGTGTCTGTGTCTGTGCCTTTTTCCCGCATGTTCAATCAGAAAGGGAAAGGTAGTGTGGCGCAGACGGGGGATAGGGATGGGGAAGGGGGAGGCTCGACGGAAAGTTTGGTCCTGACCACGATAAGGCGGCCGGAGGGAGACGGCTCGTCGGTGCGCGCGGCGTCAGTTAACACAGCAGAGGAAGCGGCGGAAGCGGCGGAAGCAACGGAAGCGACGGAAGCGACAGAGGCTACAGACCATGTGCTGTAACGATTTTTCCATCTGGAACCTATCCTGACTCCACTAGACTCGGGCACAACGAGGTGGCTCATAGAAGCCATCATCATGTCCAGGCCAGGCGGAGACCTTGCACTGGAAGACGTCGATTAAGCACCTGAAGGACCAAGTTAAATAAGTACTTGAATTGGATACAGCACGTCAGAGTGAAACATCATGATCTACTGAAGGAGAATACGAGTTTGGGGGTAGAGGAGGCGGCTGAATTTGGTCAGAAAGAGCTATTTTGGAACCAAATAAATCCGAATAGACAAACCTGGAAAAACTGTAGGGTGAGGTCTACTTGGCTGATGACCGGGTCTACAGAGTGAGAAAGGCTGGTCCGGGATATACAAGTACTGGCACTCGTGGCGTCAGGTGAAACTGCACGGTCCTGTCGCTACTGAGCTGATGGATGCATTTATACTCACCCAACTCCACCGAGGCCGACGAGCGCAGTCCAAGATCCTGGCGCACCACATTTTTGCTGGATCCCATCGAATAATTCTCCACGTTCGACGAAGTCTTGGTCGCGGTGAAAGGGGACGGTGGACGATGGGCTGGGTAGTCGCTCTTTCGGAGGGCAGTCAGCACTAGCCGGCTTAGACCCGTCGCAACTTACCCGGCGAAAGATGGAAACTCAGCACTGACCGGGCCGTTGATGATCCCGGCTTGAAAGCTGCGGTTCCCCGTCGCCAAAGGATACTGTAGGTCTATCGTTCCAGCGGCGGAGCGCTGAATTGGCCTCAGCTGGCGGCTTGCACCCGCGCGCTTGGCCCATCAGCAGTCAGTCGATGGCCGCCCACTGTTGCGAGGGTTTGCTGCAACTCAAACGAACTTGGAGAACGATGCGTTGCACATGGCTCCGTCAAATAAAACACAAGACGCCTGAATAGGAGAGTAGCATATTATTGCAATCTACCGAACTATGCTCACCTTCCGAAACCGATCCCGCTGGAGGGGCTATTAATGACACCCGCCTGGAAGCCGGAGTTTTGATCGAATTTGCCTCTTTGCGGTAGCTTTTGCAATAGCGTCCTCTTGAGCCTTTGACAACAGCCCGCCCAGCAGCTTCTAAGACGCATCTAGTGCTGTGAGCTCTTCTCCTATCTGCTTCAGTACGTCGGCCCTATTCTCCGTACTTTCCGCCTTGACCTGACTATCGCTTGCAACGTTGAGCTCTTTTAGCCTCTTTCCTGCTTCTACCAGGCGTTCATCCGTTGTTCCGATTGCGCTGGTGATCTCAGTCTGCTTCGCGAGCATCGTCTTCTTGATCTCCTCTGTGATATGTGGTACAGCATTCTAATTATAGTACAGTCGACGGTAGCCTCTATCCACGAATCTTCTGGAGTCTTCCATCTGTCTGCAGTCCTCGCTACGCGTTTCTTTCAACACCACAAGATGGACCAAGCCACCGCCGTGCTGAGTGAGTTTAGTGATTCCACAAAGTCGAAAACGTACGCTGCCATGTCAGCATTGAGCAATATTCACGTGTCTACTCTGTGGCACCGGGCTCACAGAAGACGGTCGAGACGAGAAAAGGCAGAAGGCCAACAGTATCTCACCCCCTCGGAAGAGAAAGCTTTAGTTCACTACCTGCTACGAATATCTAACAATGGCTTCCCTATACCAGTCAAATTCCTACGTTCCCTGGCGCTGATCATCGCACGTCAGCGCTCGTCCGCTTTCCAAGTCCCTCCCGCCGACGAAACGGTCCGCCCTCCCGGAAAGAATTGGGCCGAGGCTTCTAACAAGCGTCATCCGATACTCAAGGCGAGAAGAGTCAAAACGTTAGATTGGAATTGACACGACAAGAACATCTACGGCGAAGCCACACTTTGGTTTGAAGTGATCGGAAAGGATCCGGATGACCCGGTCATCCTGCCAGGGAATGTGTACAATATGGATGAAACGGGAGTCCTATTAAGCGTGCTTAGCTCGCTTAAGGTCTTAGTAGGTATGGACGACCTGAGGAGCTATAGAGGCGGTGGGAAGCACCTAGCAACACGCTCCCAAACAGTGTTCACCCTCAAACAGCATCGAGCAACGTTGAGAATGGCGGTCTCTATTACATCTCGCAATTTCTCTCTCAAACCGACTATGCATTTCGTTTCTATGAGGGTCCCTCGAAGTCTCAACGCAGCCGGAGATGGCATCAAGAAAGCAGGCGCAAAGTCGATCCGTCTCTTGGTATTCCATTCATCGACATCGACGGGATCGTCCCACCAGTTCCAGAGTTGAGTGGAAGTACGCTTGAGGAAGGCCATCTAGGTGAGTGCGGGGGCGCGTACATGTTTGTTCGAACGATCGGATATCCTAACACGTCTAATAGACGCTCCCATAACTATCGACGGCGACATCGAAACCAATTCTGATGACTAGGAGCCTTCTGACCAACCACCCGTTGAGGAACTGTCTGAACCCGTACTGCCCGAACTACATGATTTGTGGTCACCCCGCTCGAACTGGGAGACAAGCGTCGTGCTAGTTGCCCAAGGTATAATTGCGGACCCAAGCAGCTGCCGGCCATGGAGATGGTGTAGACGATTTTGATGGTGATGCAATGCCATCCGCTCAGCGTTCAGGAGGAGATGGCACTGGCGGCGGCGGCGGCGGCGATGACGATAATACATCCCTAGAGGAGCCTTATGACAGAACAAATTTCAATCCATCATTCCTCCTCAATTTCACACGCAATGACTTCGCCGCCTCATCCATACTGGCTGGAGTGTACATGTCCAATTTATCCACGTCCAGGCCCTCAAGGCCATGGAACAGCAGCGCCAAAGCCGACTCCTTCCACAACGGACCCCTCTGTCGCTCGGTGAGCAAAATCAAAACGACAAGGAGCGCAGTAGCGAGGACAAAGGTTGCGAGTGGGAGCGCCAACCACCACCAATGAACGTAGATGTATAGTTCCGACGTGATTGTTTGCCCGAGAGTGCTCGTACTGTTGCCAGTTGTGCGAATGGCGTTTGTCATACTCGTTGCTATGTTCGCCGAGGAGTTTGTCACGTTGCCGGCCGCATATATTGCAACGCCGATATTTGAATCCCCGGTGCCGCTGGCGCCACCAACGTCACTGACGATATCTCGGCTCGTGGTAAGGATATCAATAAGATACAATGTAAGAGTCAGATAGCCGTCTATGTTGATGTAAAAGCTTCGATTGCCAGAGAAATTCGTTTCGTTTTGAGATACGACAAACTCTTGAATTGCGGTGACAGTTCCGGTGGAATCTCGAAGTACGTTGCCGGCAGTCAACTCGACCGCAGATGAAGGCTCGAGGTTCAGGGTTCCGTTGACCACAGTCGTATTCTCGTATGTCTTCGCGCACCACGACAAAGAGCATTCTGTGGCTTCCCACCCTCCTGTTTGTTGGTCGATATAGGTCAGATTTATAGCGGCATATTTGACCAACCTAGCCCCGTCATCAGGCTTCGAAGCATTGATGCTGAACAAAGTTCCAGTTTCGAGGCTATAGCCTAACTGCGAGGTATTCAGCTGAAGTTCTGACCCGCTCGAGGTAGTGTAATTGCAAGAATAGGAATCAATTATATGAAACCGAACGGTGTAGCAGGACTGAATCGTGTTCGCCGTGACATTTGAGCAAGAACTGCACACTCCAAGGCTTTGAAATTGAGTCCAGTTGCAGTTCCCGCTTGAGCAGCTGAATTGAATAGGCGCATCGGGGCAAAGATGCCATTCATGATTGCAACCTATCATACGATTCATTAGCAGTGAAATTTCGAGCAACTTGTAGGTTTCACTCACTCAGGCCCCCCCAAGACCAAGTCTTTCATCTTTTCTCGGGCATTTTCACAAGTGAAATCAACATCAGAAAGTTCTCACTGCCCGATCCGTTTCAAACTCCCCTTCCCCACGCCCACAAACGCCAACGCGACAAAGACGGTGACGGCGCTCCATAGCACGCCAAATATCCAGGCGCTCTCCGCGAGATCCGCAATCGTCTCATTAGTCGCAAAAAGTATGACATACGACTTCACGTCCGTCCCCCTCGTGACAGCACAACTATTACACCAACAGCTATTGAAGACATTGCTGAACTGCAGGCCCGAGAAAGCGATGACCCAGAGGGCAGAGATGATGGCGAGGAGTTTACCCAGCCGGCGAGTAAGGACGGCAAGATTGAGATAAGAGGTGGGAGGACGGCTGGAGCAGCATTGGGATTGGGAGAGCCAGGAGGAGAGAACGAGGAGGAGCCACGTCACTGTCGCGGAGAGACCGTAAAGGAGATACGATCCCGAATCACAGCCGAGGCCGACAACGGGTGTGCTGAAAGCGACGGTCGTAAGTCCACATGGAATAGTTAAGGGTAAGAAAGGAAGAGACGTAATGCCGCGGCAAAAAAGGACTTACTAATATGCAATTACAATCGCCGATCCCGTGGTCCCCCATTGCCCGAATAAACTCATGAACGCGGCAAGAAACATGCGTGTCATCGCACCTGGCGGAAGCCTCGCAGAATACAAGGGCATATCCTCGCCATTGTTCTCGAGGCCAATAAATGCCGCCATCTGTTGTGCATCTCCTCCCACAAGATTGGCATCGTGATCTCCATTGTTCCATGGTTCCCCTTTGACGGAACGATTCGCGAGTCCTCTGCTCTCAAGACGAATGTTCATAAGCCTAAAAGCTTTGACGACGTCGCGCGCAACGGTCATGTGAGTCCAGAGTCGGGCGTAGTTGTGGATTGGGCCAGGTTCGATGGCGTCTCCTGCGACGTCAGCGAAGAGCCATGGCCTGGCAGGAGGGTTACCCATCAGAGCTTGCTGCTCAAGGCCTTCTTCGTCTTGGACAGCAGGAGGGTTGCCCTGCAGAGCTTGCAGCTCAAAGCCATCTTCGTCTTGGGCAGTAGGAGGGTTGCCAGGCAGAGCTTGTAGCTCAAGATCTTCTTCCTCGTGGTATTGTGCCCTTTTCTCATCTCCAGTACGGTCCCTGATGCCGGCGACGGGCTGTCCTAGATGGTTCTGTGAAGCGTTCTTCAAGGCGTCTCGGATGCCGGAATGTGATGTCTGCGAACCAACCCAGACCCAACCTAGACAGATCGGTATCATCCACGTCCAGATACTATTGATAGTGACACCAAGACCACCTGTATTATTAGCATCGGTGACGCTGAAAAAAATGACGATGGCTAGAATCTGCGCGACGAAAACGAACATAATCTGAAACCTTAGCGAATATGTCCTGCACAGATATCAGAAATCACTGAGAGGAACAGGGGGATCTGGAGTCTACCATTCACGCTTCGTCTTCTCTAGCCGCTCCACGACATCTCTCCACCAGCCTCTCTTTTCTGGATCCACGACTAGTTGCGCGAAGTCTTTCTTGGAACCAAGTTGAATTGGGACGCATTGACTCTCGATCAGAAAACGGCTCACATTCTCCAAGGTCGGGCCCATATTCCCGCCGAGCTCGGCATTCCAGTCCTTCAAACAGTGAAACTGTTCATTAATCCAACGAGCATTTAGTACCGTGATCGCAAGGCTATACGTAACCAGCGCGGGACTCCCCACCGCCAAGAAAAATGACATGATATTTCCCCAGACATCTTTTGTCTCGAAGGGGAGCTGCGCAGTCAGAGCGAGCCAAGGGAGGAGCCAAGAGCTGACCGATGTGGTGAAGAATATCCAGTCAAAGGTTGCAAAGCCGTTGCCGCAGAGATCTAGGCAGGCAGGATATGTTATACCCCACGCTTCGGAGAGGTTGGAGGTCAAGGACCCGTCGGGTTTCACGAGGAAGACAGAGGTCGAGGAATTAGAAAGAGCTAGGGAGTAAGCTCGGTCGGCGCATCCAGTGGAGTTGAAGCTAGAAGTTGAAGCACCAGCAGCGGTAAGAAGAGAGAGAAAGAGGAGGAGGGAGGTTAATGAATAGCAGGGTATGGATAGGACGGCCATGATTGTGAAGCCCATGCAAAAGGTCTTTCACGCGAAATGTCCAGTACGTACTAAGACTCTTAAATACACGGAGAAATCATAGGCCACAGATCCCCCGAATATTAGAAGCAAGCCACAGGGGCATCTCGGGCCCTCAGTGTTTGCCTGTAAGGCATCACATTGCCAGCGACCATCTTGCATCCAGAGCTTTCCAGCGGCACTAAGCTTCGCCCGACTGGACCGTGCTGTTCTGCTAAGTCACCATGTTCAAGGGATCCTGTAGCGTGAGGCTTTATTGGAAGAGCCAGGGAATATCTTGGACGCCGAAGGTCAGGTCAAGCGACGAATCAAGTTCTTGGGCCTTGTTGACATGTCTTATCTCAGATCTGCTTGATACGGATATAAGGCCTTACACCAGGAAGGTGAGGAAAGTTTGGTAGAGGCTCGAGGCAGCTGTGTCTCCCTTCTAGAGACAGAGAATAGCAAAAGTCATGGATCTTTTAGCGCGGGACAAAGTGAAACAGTGCAAAAATTTTTGACCTTGACGTATGCTACCACGCGGCGTTTGACTCCTCGTGGTGATGGACTAGGGGCCGTGCACGCCTTGTGGCACTTTGAAACCATTTTCTCTGCCCCAAATGGGCTTCTTCTGCATCAACCAACCCGGAACTTACCTATTTGGGCGAGTGTGAGCCTTTTGAGATCTTTCGAACTACGCTGCCGAGGCACCGCTGCATGTGCAGCCGACGCCGTTAAATTTAATCTCTTGCTTGATGTTCCAACACTAGATGGCTACTCAAGTTACTACCCTACGCTGAATCGGATACCGTCTCTCGGCTTCGACAATAGAAAGCTACGAGCCAGCCTTGCCGAAAGGGTCACACGAGCCGCAGGCCTCTGCAATGAAAGCCTGGCAGCTAAAGTGGATACTTGAAGCACACCTTGCACCTGTGTGAGGCTGAGGCGGCCCCCGGAAGATCCCGTTCCAACCCCCTCAAGATACAATCATCATTTTCAGGCGCGACAGCCAAGCTGGTGTCAGCCCATTACAGCCACCACTTCCTTTTCGACCTGCCATGTGTTTTAGCATCTATGGATCCCTTAGGAAGGGTGGTGATCGTGCCCTTCGTGGCTTCGGGCTTTTCAATAGGGCTGGCCATTTAGAGTTACTCGTCTCAACGGTATGGCCCCCAACCATGAGCTAGACTGTGCTGCAGCTGCCGTGCCAGTGCCTTGCATACGGGAACACTAAGAGCTTTGACCTGGCAGTGTGTCCTTGAACGGTCTGTGTACCCACTCCCCTCAAACACTCGCAGACTTTGTTGCAGAGATAAAGTCAGCGCTCTCAACAGTAGGTCAGTTTTCGCTCCTCGCCAGACCACACTCCACCACTGCCTCTATGCCTCGGAGGATTACTTGGAAGTCTACTAATTCATTGTGCAGGGCAAGTATTTCTACTGGTGCACCTTCAAACTCTTTTGCTCAGCTGAGCGATGGCTTTAGTCGCTTCCGCGGCCAACCCCACTACCTCAATAGTCGGACATAAGGGCTTTTTTCTCGACTTCAGTTATGTGCTTCCACCCTGAGCAGTCGCTGCTTTACCCAGAGCCGAGGCTTTGCAGCCCTGAGCAGCCTGGAAGGCCCATTCCCCACCGCTAGCAGAGTACAGTTCGAGAGCTTGCGTCGATAGTGACCGTGAAAGGGGATGTGATCGTTGCGAACAAACACGAACTTGCGATAGTCAAGCGCGGACTATCACTGTAGTCTTGATGAGATGGTGGGGCGCAACAAGAGCTCATTTGGCGTTGAATTTGGCAAGAGTTTCATTCTTGCCGGGTCGGGATGCTTCTTGCGCGGGGGTTTTTGAAGGTGTAGAAAAGAAAGGAAAGGCGTGCATGATATGATAAGGCTGAGAGGCACTCTCTCCAGCTGAGGTTCAGGCTGTGATTCTCACTTTGTGATTGATGCCGCAAAGGCGATGAATCGCAGGGATCTGCAAGTAGACTGCAGCTTCATTTGTGTCACCTGGCCCATCTAATATAGCACCCTGTTCCTCATCTTGCGTTGGGCCTTCCTCTTATCCTTCTTTCTCCACCCTTTTCGATACTGTGTAGGGCCGATCGCGCCTGTGCGCCGGTTGATGATGCTTAAGGACGAGGTCTTGTTCGCCTGTAGCTAGTCAGCCCGCTATTCAGCCAATGTGCTAAGATGTGAAGGTCGAAAAGCTGCCTCTTTTTGCGGGCTTCAAGCCTGCTCCATAATGATGCTGAAAAGATGGACGGAGATTGCTGCTGTTTAAACTGTTGCTAGACCTTATCCATCTTTCACGAACATAGCCAATATGCACTTGATGACTGCGATCTTCCGAAACTTGTGTGTGAGGGACATGAGTCAAGGGTCCACAAAGCAATTGTGTGCTCTCAATCTCCCGTTCTTACTGCTGCCTGTGATGGTGCCTTTTAGGTATAAGCCCTACCAATTATGCTGGAAGTTAGGTTCAAACAGGCACTTACTGGTGCATAGAAGGCAAGGACCAATACCGTTAAAATCCAGGAGTTCAATATTGAAACTGTTAAGCGGATGGTTGAGTTCCTGTACACAAAAGCATACTAACCTAACTCTCGATTCTTAACCTTCACTATAAATAGATACCGTATAAGTACATGCGAAGGATTATAAATGACATATTCATTGAACGCCAGGCTCCCCCCTGAATAGGTATCGCTATATGGAACCGTCATATCGGGCTGCGAAATCACGCACGAATTAGCAACAAATTCCCTCAAAAACTTAAAAGGGGAAGAAAGAGAAAGGAGAAAGGGTCCTAATCTACATACCATCAAAACCATCCCCTTGCCCGTGCAGGGTAGCCCTCCCATCTCCCACCCAATCTCCTTCCACTTCACAGGCCCAAACCTCCCAAGCCCCTCAATACATCTGCGCAGCCCGCCCGACTTCTCGATGACAACATGACCGTTGTCGATGCTCTTCTGGCTTCGGATCCGCGTCTTCCCGATGTCGGCCTCGCACAGGAGTAGCACCGCCTCCCCGTCCCATAATCGGTGCTTGCAGTAGCCCACCGACTTGCTCGATACGTCGGCAAGGTAGATGCCGTTGCCGAACATGGTCCCCGTCCAGCTAGCCCCTCGCCTGCGGATCTGTAGCCCCAGGTCGAGGATACCCAGCAGCGAGTCGAGCGGCGTGCCGTGCCACAGTAGATGCCTCTCCTCGCCACAGATGTCCTGGCCTTGCTTGGCCTCGATCCAGTCGCGGTACGGATTCGGCAGGTTAGTCTTCACGAAAACTCGGTAGATCTCCTGGAGCTCTAGGGTCAGATAATGCGTGCGGTGGCAGGAGTTTTCTAGGTAGCTCTTAAGTTCTCGGAACTCGAGTGTCGAAGTATCCGCCAGGCGGCGGAAGCCATGCCGCAGAGAGCTGTAGGCCTGGTACAGAGGCTGGGCGAGGATCTTATATGCGTTGAGCTGGAGGGACCCTCGGCGATGGATCTCGGTCAGCATGCTGGCTATTTCTCGCCGCGGCCAGAGGGAGTGTAGGAATTTGAGCTCGAGGAAGATGGCGTGGTAGCTTGATATCACGGGGGGGCGGTCGTGCTCTGCGCAGAAGGGGATCTGGCTGCGGTACCGCGACGACGCTCTAAGGATGGCCTTCCAGTGGATGGGGCGCCCGGACTCGAGATGTTTCCAGATACGCTCAAGTGTCTTAAACGCCGAGAAGATAGTCCAGGGACTGAGCTGCTCGTACGGAGCGCTAAATGCCGACCAGGATCTTGACGTGCCCGGGTTCTCGCTGCTGTTACGTTTCTGCACGGGACCACCGTAGAGCATGTCCTCCATCAGATCCCTCACTTCCTCCTTGACCTTAGCGTCGACCACTGCGTAGTTTGGGAGTTCCTTGGGGCGTGCGACTGTCCCGCGGTAGTCCAGCTCAACGAACATAAAGTTCCCGTCCAGGCATAAGGGGGTTTCGTATCTTCGGTTCCACACCAGGGCCGTCTTGTCGCGGAATATCTTGCGGAACTTGATCGCGACAGCCTTTAGATCGGTTGACTCCATTTCCTGCCAGCCTGCGCCTGGGAGCCCGACGCGACCTTCTCGGGTCAAGAGAGTGTACGTTTCGGGCTCTGGGTTGAATACTATCTATTAAAGAGTTTCTTGTTAGTGGTTTAACTTTGTCGATATATGTGCATGCATGTTGACGTACTTGGTGCCTCCGGAAGATGTTCACGTTCTTCATAATATCGGCCCGGAGGAGGTAAGCATCAAATATCGACGCTGTAGCCCTATCTATCACGACAGTAGCATCGGGACATGCTCTCAGGTCAACGGGAACATGTATCCTCACCCCGTCCTCAGTCTGGCTCCGAAAATAGCCATGGTGCGAAGTGCGCCTCGCCTTTGCAGCAGCCGGGCGCCGCTTCGTGGCATGAAAGTCCTCGAACTCCTTCCGAATATCCTGGTGTCTCGAGTTCCCACGCACCACAATATCGTTTTCAGGATCCCAGTCCGAGGATATCCGGGGAAGAGGAACGGTTGAACGAGGTATTGTCGGCTTCGGTGCTATTGAGGGAACGCTTTGGTGTGCGGTTTCAGGAACGGTCTGCGTGTCGGAGGGAGTGGGCGGACATGAGGTGTCGAAGGCTTCAGAGGGGGTATCAGGTGCTGCTCCGGCTCCCTTGGAGAGCTTCGCTGGGTTGATGGTCCCCGGCGGATCTGGGCGCCACCAGTTGTCCATCCCTAGACGTACAGACAACGTTCCAAGTTAGCAACGAGGCGCGGGTCATATCAGGATGGGCAAGCCTGGTCAATGAGCGGTCCCCATCATTCCAATCGCGGAAGCCTATTTGCATGGGCGACTAACTTCCATCTCACACACAAATTTGCTGGGAAAGTGCATCGCAAAATATGCACACGTTGAGAATAGCGACGACTACTTTTTAAAGCTGGTGAGTCGAGGAAATAGAAGAAGTTGGTTACGCCCGGAGGCACTAAGCCTGGAGGGCCCTAGTCCATGCTACCTATCATTACCAAGCGCTTTACGATGCCAGCAAAACAAACTCAACATCGTATCCAACAAAGTTCGTCCTCCACTTCATTGCAGCGGACTAACTACACAACGTAAGAGTGTTCTCTCTTGATATTGTTCTTCGTGCTATTGTGTGTTCTTCTATGTACTGCATTTAATCTTCTATTACTGGACCGCAGTTTACTTTCGGTACCTCCTTGTCACTTGTACCTGCACATCGGCAAGGAACATTAGCTGAAGTAGGCCCCTACAAAAACTGGACCCAATAACGCGAAAGACTAGAACGATTGGACTAGATAGCGCCTTTGATGGCTCGAAGGTAGCCGGGAAAGGGTCCCTGGAGGGGTGGTCTGTTGGTTCTACTTTATCGAAGTTGATGGCTGCTCAGTTATAGCTATGCGGGCCCCTGGAAGGTGGTCGAGCGAGGGAAGTTGTTGCTTGAGAAGGGCGCTGAGCTGGAATCCAAGGATACAGAATATGGTCAGACGCCGCTGTCGTGGGCGGCAAAGAACGGGCACGAGGCGGTAGTGAAGCTGCTGCTTGAGAAGGGGCCTGAGCTGGAGTCTAAGGACACAGAATATGGTCAGACGCCGCTGTCGTGGGCGGCAGAGAACGGGCACGAGGCAGTAGTGAAGCTGTTGCTCGAGAAGGGCGCTGAGCCAAAGCACAAGGATTACAATGGTCAGACGCCGCTGTCGTGGCGGCGGAGAACGGGCATGAGGCGGTGGTGAAGCTCTTGGTTAAGAAAGGCGCTGAGAAATCTTAATAGTTTGACTGACCAAAATGCCTTGCTGTAATACGGAGTATTGTAGATTGAGATACAATATTCAAGGCACATCCTGTAGGGAGAAGACAAATCTACGGCGTAGTCAATCGATCAAAGACTCCAGCGGCATTTTTCAGCCTGGGTCCAGTCGGCCCCGCTCTCGAGCAGCCACTGGACGATCTGGTCATGGCCATGAGCTGAAGCCGCCTGCAGCGCGGTGCCGTAGAATCCTCCCTGCGCGTTAATGTCGGCCCCGTTCGCGAGCAGCCGCCACTGGACGATCTGATTGTGGCCGTGAGCTGAAGCCGCCTGCAGCGTGATGTCGTAGTATCCTCCCTACACGTTGACGCCGGCACTGTTCTCAAGCAGCCACCACGAGGACCAGACAACCTTGCGGACGCTCCCTTCCGATTACTTATCGAATGGCCATTGTATGACAGAAGGACTGGCACATGCAGACTTTTCGGCATTTCAGGTTGACGCGAACAGCGAACTAACGTTTGGATTCCATAACGTTTCCACCTCCGAAGATAGCGGATTCAACTTGCACCAGCTTTGAGATCATGGTCTACACATGGATGCCTTGAGGTTCGAGTTTATTGCTGCTGGCAGTACGTAATGATATCTGGATACAATCAGTTTCCATTCGAGATTCTGGCTGTCAATGTTACCTTGGAGGATGTACCGGCGAATTCTCTTCATATCATGACAAGGCTTGAGCTTGGGGTTGAAACGGAGTCATTGCTCCGCGGGGTTTGAGAGCGATGACCGCAGGACGAGTTTCCGTCGCGGCATTCTGAAGAGGCGTGAGCGTTTCTGAAGGCTGAATGATGCTGATAAGTTTGTCTGAATCAGTGATAGACATGTTGTGCAGTCGTCCTCCCAGCCTGCAGGTGTTGGTCGTGGGCTTATGTCGAGGGAAAGAGCTTGCCACCGTGGGCCTCGCTTCCACCGCCTCCAGTTCCGCTGGTCTTGAAACGATAGAGGAGCGTGAATTCACACATCTAGTTGGCGCTGCAGTCAACTTGACTCTTCAGAAGTTCGAGCTAAAATTGGCACAGTTCGCCGAGATGGAAGAGATCGTGCAGGCCGAGTGACGCGATCTAGAGAAAGGCTGGCAGCAGCTATTCCTAGACCGGCTGGCCTTCAAGAAGCGGGCCAAGGACATGGAAACGGCGTTCCGATAGGCGAGCTTGAAGACCCCAGAGGAGGGCATGCGCTTGATGCATGAGGTGGTGGGGGGTGAGAGGGAAGGGCTACGCACTTGGAAGTACAAAGGAGAGTAAAAGTGTGCAACCACCGAGTGCGGAGAGCAGTGACGGATTCAAGAAAATGGAGATTTGGGAGTTCTCGAGGACTTTCACAAAGGGGGACCCGAAGAACCGGGAGATATGTTTTCGGAGAGGATCTGAAACGCGTGGCTCTGACATGTTTAAGATGGCTTGATCACGGTCTGCGCGCTGCTAGGGGCAGATGTCCTGCTAGGTGATGGACCGTGTGTAGTCCCAGTAATACCATTTTTTGACTCCGAGTTGTTTCGACTTGTTTAATACCTACAAACTGAAGTTGACACTGACTCAACTTGCGAAATAATCACCAATAGCTAGAAGCTATATCGAACGATTCCTCAAAATGCTCATGTCAAATTACTATCCTAATCCGATTCTCGACGCTCGATTGGATTGAATGTCGGAGATTCTGCTCAAACAAGTCCGTTAGTTTTGCTTCAGCAACCAGGGAACTGATGACCTCTCACGTACCAAGATCGCCATAGGATGCTCGTTTGACTTCGTGTTGATCAACATCCGAGAGCCGATTGCGCTCAATCAAAGCAGTCCCCCGAGACGATCGCTTGTTATGAGTGGGAGTCCAGGGTCGATCAGGCGAGAGCGATACTTGTGTGAATGCTCTCGGAGACATCAAAGCCTCGTTGCGATTGTCGCCGCTTGAGTCAAGCTGGGCTGGGGGCCCAGGGAACTTCTCTGTTGGTTCAGGCGGCGGAGGCGTCTGAACGATGATGGGTTTCGCGGGCGTCGCAGGATCAGCATCTTGATTGTTCTTGCCTCCAAAGCACATTTTCACTTAAACGACAACTTCAGGAGACTCACTGAACTCGCGAATTTCCCGAAATTCCTACGTTTACAGAATTATCAAGCTGAAATTACTGACTATGCCTCAGCCTCACTTGCCCCCTGCACCATGCTGTGCTGTCACACTGGTCGATACCGCGCCTAGCCTGCAACATCGTATCGTGCTGCATTAGTCTCCTGCAGCCTGACCCCTCCCCGCCTTGTTGCCAGTTGGCAGTCGCCAACCATATTTTGCTCCACCCTCGATTCATGGAGACGGAATTGATGCAAGCAGAAGAGTGTCGAGGCGATGAAGTTGGAAGATTGGATGTACTATGACGCCTGCCGGCATCTCACTTTCGATGATGATACAACTCCATTTCATAGCATCGAAATCTGGGCATATGAGGTATTACTTGGACAGCTGGTTTAACACGACCGACTAACCACTATGATAGAGTGGTCTGCCAGATATCAAGCGAGTTCCACTACGACGAGGGGAGCTTCTCCACTGGACTTCTCAGACACGAGCTTTCAAGGACATACCTAGAAGACCCAACGAAACGTTGACCGGCCGGTTGCGGCTCCTTTATCAGGAATGGGACGATACCAATGCCATTTCCCGCAGCGACCGGCTGCCAATGAGCAAAGCATCGCTGGATGAGTTGCTGGTATCATTGAAGCTGCCTCGTTGCTATCCGTTCGATTTCGAGACTCGAAAACCTATCCCATGCAAGCTAAGGATCAGGCGTGAGAATGGACGTATCGGTGCGTTAGTTCTCTAGTACACAAGTTCTGCCGTGAAAATAACGCGTCGTAGGCTTCATCTGCCAAAGCCCGATGATACTAGACTCCTTCATGTCCATGGTCCTCTCGTACGACCCAACAACGAACACAACCAGCGGCTTCCTCGGCTTCCAGAACGACCCCCCGAATTCTGGCTTCGGTGCTATGCTCCTCAGTCGCCTCACCAACACGGGGTCCAGCTGTGGTAACCCTCTCCTCCTGCCCGCTCTCACATACAGCCTCTGGATCGACGCTCTCAGCCAGGAGAACAGCAGCGTCGCCGTTGCCTTACGCCGCGAAGTTCAAGACCGCACTGGCCTCATGGACGAATATCTCTCCTCCCAGAGACTCACAGATGACCCTCTCAACTACGACGCCGTCCACCGCACCCTCCTTGTGCAACACGCATACCTCACCAACGGTATTGCAGACTACGTCTCCGGCTTCGGTTCCGCACTAGATACCGTCCTCGCAACCCTCGACGCCACCTGCACAGCACTCCCAGACTCCCATTACGACGACTCCGACGTCGTACTCTTCATCCAAGACATGCACGTCCGCGCCAAAACGCAAATGGAGCATCGTGCACGCATGCTCGAGCGAATCACCATGTACTTGCAAGTCCTGTACAACCTGATGCAGCAGCAGATCGCGCAAGACACCAAACGGGATACTTCTGCGATGAAGAGCCTGAGTCTGTTGACTATGGTGTTTCTGCCTGCGACGGCGATCGCGAGCGTCATGGCCCCATTCGTGGTGGTCGCGAAGGATGGTAGCGGGTGGCGGATGGCGGGGCAGTTTTGGATCCTGTGGGTGGTAGCCGCACCGGTGACGCTGCTGGTGCTGATTACGTGGTTTTGCTGGATTCAGAGGGTTCAGGTGAGGAAGAGAATGGAGATGTGGCTCAGAAGGGAGAGGTGGAAAGGAGTGGAAAGGGGGAAGGAAGGAGAAGTATGAGCGTTGGGTACCCCGTCGAAGAGATATCAGGCGTTTGTATGGGGATTATTGAATTAAGGAAGCAGTAAGGAATACATAATATGTCTTTTTCTTCATACCTCTATTTCATAGAGGGTCAAGGGGAACATGTGCCTATATAATCTTCGTATTCGCCACTCTGACTACTAGTATCTTCGTCAGAATAGCTGAATCGAATCCATTCTTCACGCTGCCATAACATTCGACACCCATTACCAGTGCCATTCGGGCGCGCTGGCAGGGAGGGTGCCGACCCGCTCCGGCCAACTATTGAAGACCGGGGGGGGGGGGGTTGTGATCGAAGTCGGGTTGAGGCAACGGATACGCCTACTCAATCCATTTCTCATCCTCTTCATGGTAGAGAATTGTATCCCATGAGATAGAATTCTGTTTCCTAAAAGCTTAGGAGCCTGACATGACCTTGAAATCTAAGGGCGTTACTTGTACCGGAAGTGGGATAATTATCCTGCTCCGTTTCAGCGTTCAAAAACCATAAAGTAGAACTTCTAGAAAGTGCATAACGTTCTATCTGGGCATACTTTCCTAGATCTAGAAGACACAGACAACGTATCTGAGAGCTGGAGCGTAGAGAAGTAGGATACGGTGCTGGCTAGAACTCCACCCATTTTCTTTTCCAGCCCCTTTACTTCTCTAACATTCTCCAGCGCCTGCCATTCTCAGCGACTACCATTCTCCAGCATCTACCATTCTCCAGCGTCTACCATTCTCCAGCGTCTACCATTCTCCAGCGTCTGCCATTCTCCAGCGACTACCATTCTCCAGCACCTACTCCACCAACCGCCAATGGCTTAACTAAAGAGCCTCCAGGGATCTCCAACAGCTTGAAATTAGTCGGAAGGACGCGATCGACTGGGTACGAAAGTTAATTGTGAAAAGTAGGGGCCGCGAATTGCCTGGTTCCTTCAACCCGTTACTAGGTTATTCCGCGATCAAGGGGGCTCAGAACAAAGCAGTTTACCTACCTCGAATTGAGGAGTTTGGGCTTGTCCCCTTCCATACTCCCATCCGCAATCGCCCTCCCACCCACAATTCTTGCCCAGGCTCTTTGTCCTGACAATACTTTTGCCAGATTTTTTACTGAGTCCGACGCCATCAAATCTTCCCAGCATCCAAAACCACCTGTTGCCTCACAGCGGTGCCAGCATACCACGCGCCTTCCGTCGGCGGACCAAGCAGTCCGCGCTCCCACGCCATTTCTGGCGCTAACGTACAGTGTCCATACTCGTATTCTCTCTCTCGCTCCCTCCCCTGTCCCGACGTCACCGCTCCCCACCTGAGTGGCCCCTCCTCCATTGCCTCCTTCCTCAACTGGGGCGGTACATGACAACTTGCACTAATCGCTACCGAGCAGGTCGAGAACGTTGGTGGATGTCCCTTTCGCACAAACCTCTCCCGGCGGATGGCGCGACTGGGGCCCTGCATAATCTCGCGGCGCCGTCGTCGTTGGTTGTTGCTGAAGCCATCCGCAAAACCGCGACGCCAGACGGCCGCCACATACGGGTCCGTGAAGTAGAAGACTGATAAGCCCAGTATGACAAACGCACCCGCGGCCGTTGCCATAGCACTCGTGCTGTATGCGCAATTGGAGACGCGTAGGCTTGGGTCGATGGTCCCATCCGCTCGACGGACCACGCCCTGAACCGCGAACAAGGATTGCGAGAGAGCCCAGTGCAGCCAGACGAACATGGCGAGGATGAACAAGCCAGGCTTCAGAGGCATGCCCAGCAGCCAGGTGCTGCGTTGTTGCTTGTTCGATGGGGAGCTGACCATGAGGTAGTGGCCTCCGGTCTGGAAGGCGAAATGGCTGAAATCCTTCGCGAAAAAGAGCGAGGCCAGGAGCCCATTCATACCGAGGGTGAGGAGGGCGAGGATCAGTTGTGGGAGGTTAGCTAGGAGCGACATGGATGTAGGGTTGCCCAACCATTAGTTAGCCGCAGGACATTCAATAGATGGATTGGGAAGCTGTATTATCGGGAGAACGGCGAAGGGATCGCCGCGATGAGTTACTCTGTAGAATTTGGTCTGATTTCCAAAAATCTGGACTCAATATCGTCAATCATTGGACATTTTGTTTTTGGCTTCTGGCATTTCGTACGGAGCCAATATACGAGGCCCAGACGGGATTCCCCACTCGAGGCTGCCCGAATGTGATTACTTCAAGATCAACGAGTGGCTTCCAAGCGACGCCCTGCTTGCAGTTTAGCTCCACGAAACAATCAAACCTAGTGCTTATGAGACTCACGAACAACTCGGCCATAACTCCTCCCAAAGAATGACCGATTATTTGGAGTCTGTAGCATGGATATCTGTCCAACGCATCGATCAGGTATTGCCCAAGGTAGACTAAAGCTGAAAGACCAAGTTCGTTCGCCACTTCCGTGATCTGTAGAAGAAGTCAAATGAGATGGTAATCGTCAGCAGCGGGAAATGATACTAAAATACCTTGCAGCCTACAACCCACCAAATATGAGACATCTACAAGGTTGAGTGACAACAGGAGATCTTTCTCTATGCAGCATATGTTGATAAAAGCGTCTTAATCGATGGCTCTGTGACTAACCAAGGTTTTGGACGTTTAATGGATCTGTTCCTTTGAAGGCCACAATCTAGTCCAAGTCAGGTCATGTCTAAAGCATTATCTTTTTGGTTGGAGCACGGATTTCTTACGATTCTAGGATCTGTTGGCGAGTGCTGCACAGCAATATAACCGGATATGCCCATCAGTTGACTTGGATCGAATACCTATTCCTTGATCAGCCTAATTTTCCGGAAAAGAAGATACAATCCATACCAGAAGGAGCTCAGTATTAGCGTAAGAGGAGCAGAAATTGTTGTAAGTGAAAGAATCCACGAGTTGACAGTATGTAATGGCCGCCAATTGGCTTGCATCGACAAGCTTCTGCTGAATGTTTGCCGGAACAGCCTGTCCAACAACGGCGGCCGGTTCCGTGTATACATGGTCCGTGTAGCATACAGTCGGCGGTGGTGCGCCTCCATTACATTTGGTACTAGCGAAGCCCGGAGTCACATCTGTACCGCAGACCTCACATACGACCTGGTTACTATCGCACACCTCAGCTCCAACGTTACGGGGCACGATCAACGGGCAAATGTGTATCAAGACTTACTCGGGACCGCCGCAGTTACAGTTCTCAGCTTCTGCGGGATTAAGAAGGGTAGTCGAAAAATGTATTGGGGACGAACAGGTGATGGGTACGCCGACGGGCGGAGAGCCGCCTGAGAAGCAAGCAGCGTCAAACCCGCCCTGGAGGAGCTGAGGCTGGATGCGGGCCGGGAACAGGAAGGGCAGAATCGTAAGAGCTATCTGGACAAGGCTGGCCATTGTGTAAGGCATCTCCGCTTGAAAGCGTTTTCCTCTCTTGATGAAACTCAAATATTCGGTTAACCTTATGAAAAGTTAGCGGAGAGCTAGAATACGATCGTCGGAGGAGAGGCGAGAAGGAGGGGAACTGAAAGTCGGGGGGAATCAGGAGGCTGTGGGAGGGGCTCGCCCAGCCTTATGGAAATTCTAACACACACTGTCCACCACGTCCGATTGCAAGTGTGCGTTACCTAGGAACCAGCGAAACCCTAATACGACGAATCGTTCAACGGCAATTCCTCATTGACTCATCAGCTCAGTACTTGAATCAGCTAGTATGTGGCGTTGAGGAAGTTGACGCTTGCAATCGGACGTGGTAGACAGTTGTAGCAGGCCCTGCCACGCTAAACTGCTTGCGGGAAATACGAGACGCCAGATTTGGAAGCTGGAATATGGTTGAACAGAACTACTCCTAGTATTACCACTAGTTGTACTAGGAATTTTGAGGCGAGCGCAGCTTGATTTGGTTGGGTGGGGTTGGAAGGTGGTGAGGGGGAGGGGGGGGGAGGAGGGGCGACAGCCCATCTGAGAACTTCTCTTTCTGGTGTAAAATCATTGCTGTTGCCTCCGGTTTAGTCCACTTGATCGGGGGCATCGCGCTTCCCTCGCCGAAACCTGAGAATGGAAAACTTGAACGTAGCCGCAGTCCAACGATGCTCCGCTGACGACGACGCCTCAGTGAAAATCCCCCTTTAGAAATCGTCCGCCTTGATCAATCCCTAAGCCTGCGTTAGGCACTCCACAGTCTGTCGTCGAAGCCCTTCAGCAAACAACGTCCCTAGTAGATGCGATCGACATTTTTAGGGAGACGGCGGCCAAAATATGCAGTTGACCTGCGCTTGAAACAACAAACAAGCTCGGTGTTCCCCCAAGCTCAGTCCATGAATCGCGTTAGTCCGGTGCGTCTCTTGAAGACAACCTGATTCAGGAGTCAGTGGTTACCAATAGGACGGCCGATAGCCACGACGACAGCACAAATGCTGGCACCAGGGAAATGCTGGCACCAGAGAAATGCTGACACCAGAGCTTTCCTGGCACCAGAACTTTTTGGTAGCAGGATTTTGCTCACACCAGAAGACGCGGCCACGGGAGCGCCGGACGGCGAGCTGCGGTCCTAACCGCCTTATTGAGCACTGCTCGTCTCTTCCCATCCTCTATGTCGACCGCTGCCCCCTTCTCGAGTAACAGCTGTACCATCGCCTCGTACCCGTCGGAGGCCGCATAGTGGAGCGCTGTCCGTCCATGGATATCTCTCGTGTCGGCTTTTGCTCCCTTCTCGAGCAGCAACTGCACTATCACTTTGTTGTCGGCCTTAACCGTTTTGTGGAGCACTGTTTGCCTCTTCCCATCCTCCATATCAACCGCTGCCCCCTTCTCGAGTAACAGCCGCACCATCGCCTCGTACCCGTCAGAGGCCGCGTAGTGGAGCGCCGTCTGTCCATCCACATCTCCCACGTCGACCGCTGCCCCCTTCTCGAGTAACAGCTGTACCATCGTCTCATGCCCGCCGGAGACCGCGTAGTGGAGTGCCGTCTGCTTACCTTGATCCATTCCGTTGATCGCTGCCCCCTTCTCGAGCAATAGCTGCACCACCGACTCGTGGCCGTTCCGGGCTGCCTTATGGAGTGCCGTTCGTCTCTTCCCGTCCTCCGTGTCAACCGCTGCCCCCTTCTCGAGTAACAGCTGTACCGTCGTCTCATGCCCGCCGGAGGCCGCGCAGTGGAGTGCCGTCCGCCTACCTTGATCCATTCCGTTGATCGCTGCCCCCTTCTCGAGTAATAGCTGCACCACCGGCTCGTGGCCGTTCCGGGCTGCCTTATGGAGTGCCGTTCGTCTCTTCCCGTCCTCCGCGTCAACCGCCGCTCCCTTCTCGAGTAACAGCCGCACCACCGCCTCATGCCCGTCGGAGGCCGCGTAGTGGAACGGCGTCTGTCCATCCACATCTCCCACGTCGACTGCTGCCCCTTCTCGAGTAACAGTCGCACCACTGCTCCGTTTCCGTTGGAGGCAGCCACCTGGAGCGTCGTCCGTCCATCTATGTCTCTCGCATCGACTTCTGCCCCCCTCTCGAGTAGCAGCCGTACCACCGCTTTGTGGTCGTTCCTAGCCACTTCATGGAGCGCTGTTCGTCTCCCCTTATCTTCCACGTAGACCACTGCTCCCTTCTTGAGTAACAGTGGCACCATCGTCTCGGACCCGGCGGAGGCCGCGTAGTGGAGCGCCGTCTGCCCACCTCGACCTCTTCCGTTAATCGCTGCCCCCCTCTCGAGTAACAGCCGCACCACTGCTTCGTTCCCGTCGGAGGCCGCGTAGTGGAGCGCCGTCTGCCCACCTCGACCTCTTCCGTTAATCGCTGCCCCCTTCTCGAGTAACAGCCGCACCACTGCTTCGTTCCCGTCGGAGGCAGCCACCTGGAGTGCCGTCTGTCCATCCACACCTCTCACGTCGACCGCTACCCCCTGATTGAGTAGCAGTCCCACCACCTTCTCGTCGCCGTTTCTGGCCGCGTGGTGAAGGCCCTCCTGCCCGTCCCTATCGCATGCGTCGACCTCAAGTAGCTGTTGCACCATTGCCTCGTGTCTGTTCCGGGCCGTCACTTGGAGGGCCATCCATCTGTCCCCGTCCCCGCGTCGATCATTCTGCCTCGCCGTGTGATAGCAAGAAGGTCCAGGGCATCGACCATGAACCTCTGCACGTCAGATCTGTCAAGTTTGGTACTAAAATCAGGATCTCCGTCCATGATCGCTTCACCCACAACTTCGATTCCCCACTCAGTCTCGCTGAAGACTAGTGCAGGACCCGAATTATCGAACTGGTACACTTGATGGACCGCTCGAGCTTCGCTGCAAGCAATACCAGTTCTTCGCCTGTTTCCTGGTGACGTAATTGTAATCTTCGTCGGCCTGCCGGTATTGGCGCCATTAGCTTTTAGATCCGAGCCTGCGTCTATATCACAAACGACCTCGGAAGCGTAGGGCACCGAAAACGGGTCGTAAGAAAAGTTCATAGGCCGTTTGACGACTGCTTTCGAAAACAATTTCCCAAATTCCGACTGGAGCCTTGTAAGGAACGATTCTCCAGAATTCGTATGGCGAAAGGTGGAGTCAATGTCACTTATCCAGCCCACGAATGTACCACACACCTCCATTAGGCTGATCGAATCGGCCTCATCAGCTAGTACTCTATTCAGGTACTCTGAACAGCGTATAGATTTCAGAGGCAGCCATCCGGAGTTATACTGTCGATTGAGAAAAGCGCCGGCTATGGCTGGTGTGATACCCAAGATTTTGAGGACTAGGAAACTGAAGCGTATTCCCTCTTTAGATGACTTATCACTGCAGAATTGCATAACGTCCATATATACTTGGCAGAGGTCCTTTGAATAATCGGCAACAAGAGTTCCTCCGGCTCTGCAATCCGAAGCAAGCCCCAACATAGCATATACTTTGTCCCGTGGATCAACGCATTGTGAGTCCTGATAGTTGTACAAGAGTGTGCCGAGGGATGCCAGCTGTTGCTTGACTCTCTGCTCAACGAAGCGAAATGGGAGGCTGTCAAGAATGTCGGCAATTTTTTCTGCCTTTGACGATTCGATCACGTCGATAGACTTGATCGCATTTGCAATGTGCTCCAAGGCTTTCCAGGAAAATTTTGTAACACCAAGTAGTAGGTCGATCTTCGAAGCAAGGAGTAATTCCTGGATGATCCAAGTTCGATACCAGTACTCCCGCCTGCACAAATTCGCCAGTGCAGCCCAGCTTTCATCATTAATTTCACCCTGGATGTCATAGTTGGCAGCATGATTCTCCGGATACGGCAACTTCTGATAGGTTTCACCCTCGAGGTGAGAGAAGATCGACCGTCCCGCACTGAAATCTTCGCGAACTGGACGGCGGATAATAGCGGTGGGCTGGGTAATACTTGGGAAATCCATCAACAAATCCAAAGCCAGTTTGCTGTCTTTGCTAGCTCGACCGAGCCATACGAGGACAGTTTCTGCGCGTTCGTAAACTTTACCCATTAAGCTAACCTGGTGGTTCCGTTCTTTGATAGAACCCTGATTAATGCAAATGGCGTCTATCCATAATCTTCTTGTCTCGTTCACCTGTCTGAAATGGTACAAGAGCCACCATAAATTTTTGCGAACGCGAAATCGACAGCCGTTAAGCCTGATCATCCGCGGCTGATCGGGCTCACCCCAAGAATACGACACGGCGCAGTAAATAGGACATTCTGAGATTGGAAACTGGTTGATTTGGCAATGAATCTCTTCTGCTTGGCTCGCAGGCAGTATTTGTAGAAGGCGAATAGAATCGTTAGACAAATGTAGCGAATCGTGAACGAAGTCTCTTGCCATGACAGCGTCACGTGAATGCTCCCCTACTTCCGTCTTCAGAATCGTCAAATATGATAACTCCGTCGGAATGTTGGTAGGGACTCTAGGAGAGCTGAAATCTTGGAATCTGTACTCAAGGAAATGAGCAGCTGTACCACCGGGCTCCGGATGTTGCCATCAATTGTGATGATTGTCGGCAGCAGACGTAATATGGGAGACTCTGGAAGTCTACTGATCTGATGTGAGTGCATGGACAGAGTGCCGCGAGTTGAGGGTGCGGTGGTTGATAATCCACAGGACTTCCGTTCCGCGCCAAGACGGGGTTTGTGCCAAACTTGCGACTGTGAGGGGTGCGGGGGGTCATAGGGCCCAAGTGTCAAGTTTACGGCGGCCGATTTTGAACACTCGGGCCCACACCGTCGGATGCCCAAAGCTTCGCCCCCCAAACAACCCAAGCTTGCCCACTGCCACACAGCTCGCCAGCGGTATACACCTTACCAACGGTATACAGCTCGTTAGCTGCTGCACAGCTCGCTAATAGTGTACGGATCGCCAACTACCACACAGCTTGCCAACGGTATACAGCTTACTAACTGCCACACAGCTCGCTAATGGTGTACAGATCGCCAACTACCACAGCTTTCCACAGAGCTTGCCAGCCGCCACAGAGCTTACCAACGGCATACAGCTTACCAACTGCCACGCAGCTCGCTAATTCCCAACTTTTTCCTCCCTTCCCCCAACTCCTTCCTTCCCTTTCCGGATCATATCAGTCTCGTGGTAATTCGTCGCGGTAATCCTCCTATTAGTCGTCAGTCAAGACCACAAGTCACTGGCGCTATCAGTGAGTGGTAAGATGATGTCGTAAGCCGAGCTTTGACTGCCGTTGGCTATTCATTAATCGCAAGCCGGGCTTGCGATTAGAATCCGACACATAGCTTCACCGCATCCGGTACGTGACCCAGAAATTCGTTTTTCCGAGTTCCAACACCACACTGTTTGCCCTTCACGCTAAGCCTTTCGGGTTCTCGCCTGCAGGCTGCCGGTGCTCTCAGCTACCGAGGCGAGGCTTGTCAACACCTTGACCTCGACCTCATTGGCCTCGAGGTCAAGGGCCATTTCCGCATTAGGAAGGTAGTGCAGTAGTCGTTGCAGAAGTGGTAGCACCAGCCACGGCTCCAGCGACTGTCCCAAAGACGGAGGTTAGCTGTAAAGGAAGAGCTTGGTGATCGGCGTTAAAGTCAATAAAGTGGCAGTTCTTGAGGTGGCGAATGGGATAGCTGGTAGCTCCTCTACCAGTCTTTGGGCATTTCAAGATCCTCTTTATTACTGCAGTGGCCACACCAACAATATCGATCCATTATGCCATCGTCGACTCGACGGCGCTCTCCGCCGTGTTACCAGATCTTCAAGACCTCTGAACCGTTGCGTTGATTAGCAGTGTGATCAACGATCATGAACTGCTGGCCGCGCTTGTACGTCTCATAATTGGGATCTTTGAAAGAGGGGGTTGGGGATTGTGGACTGCAAAGGGAACTCGGGACCCCCGTCACTGCTGTCAGAGTCGTAAGGATCCATTTGATTGACGGCGATGAGGCTTACCAACATATTTACAGGCAAGAAAGATAGTGCGCGTCTCAATCTGCCCTCTTACGGCTACCTTTACGCCACAACCGCCCTTGCCCCCCCCCCTCGAGACTACTACCCCCCTTGACCTCGCCCTCGAGGGCCTTCGGTACCCTCGCCAGGTTGACCTCAGTAACTGAGATCACTGCAGACCGCAGTGGCGTCTGCAGCGACCCGTACACGCTGAAGGCCTTCGGGCTCACTTTCTGAATGGCCGGAATCGACCATTTCTACGTCGGAAGAAGACATGGTTTTGTGTGAAAAAGCGGGAAAGGTGGGAAGAAATTCCTAGCAGACGACCATTTGGCCATTATTTGGGAAAGGGGGGACCATGACGAGAGCCCTGCGGCTACAACTACGCCATATTTGGCTTGGAGGTAAGCCACGCAAGCTTATCCGAGCAAGCCCTTCAATAAAGCTTGCCCGGGCCCGATGGGCGGGCCCAAACCCGAGGCTCGCTAATGAGGACCACTGCTAAATGGTAACTGTAAAGCTTCGACAGTGGCTCTCTGTCAACAGAAATTTTGGAGGTACAACTTTTATGCAGGCGGGAACTCCCGGGCAACATATCGACATTATCAGTCTGCAACTATGTGGAGAGCTAGGAACAGATGGAAGTCGGTTGAATGGCATACGATGATGTGTTATGGTGCCTTCGAATGATTCCGCAGGATTTCTTACAGTCGACCTTAAGAGCCTTAAAGCGTTCCTTCCTTAATGCTGTACTCTGTGAGGTAGTTAGACAGAGCCCCAACTGTCGTTCCTAGGTCTGTTCGCATCCAGTGCCTGTTAAACTCTGTAGCCTCAACGATTGCGACTGCTAGGCGGCAGCAAATGTCCGAAATAGTGTACTTGGTCTGACCAAAGACTCATTCGGCCTCAGATGACATAGCTGGTATAGAAAGGAAGTCAAATTCTATCTGGCGGAGCTCTGAGTAGTCTGTTTGACTGTCCCACCACTTAAATACGTCGTCAGGTTTCCTCAAAAGCCGCGGTCCTTCCGAGTATTCCTTATATGGGTCAGATGCTTTGGTAGGCAAGAGATTATCCATATAAGTGTTGAAAATGTCCTTCTCGATCTCCTTCTGCTGCTCTGCGGGTATGATCTTATACTCGCTGTCGCATAAAGCTCACAGTGTCTTTTTCATAGGCGCAAGGTACCCGACTAGCGAGCCTTTCCAGAATTCGTCAAAATGGTGCAGTCTATAGTGAGAATAAAGCATCAATGCGACATAGTAGGTCGGGGAGTCGTCGAGCTTAATGTAGTATTTGTCTAGCTTTGACCACGCGAGATTAATGCTGGTGGCGAGCTCGAGGTAGCTGTCAGCCGCCGCCCAATGCGTGGGCTGAGGTTGGGGAGAGGCTGAGGGCCGGTTTAGGGGGATGATATGCTCTAATCTAGGCGTGCGAAGCCGGGAAGCCCGCCCCAAATTTAGGTGGGGAATGCCTGGAACGGCATTTCGCGCTAAAATGCGGAGTTCCCCAAGACGAGTAGCCGACCTTGTGCCCCCAAGCAACACTCGGAGTTTGTGCCTCCCAATACATTCCGCATCCCGTGGATCCGCCAAGTTGGTCTGATAGTGGGACATTCTTGGTAGATAAGCTTCTACCTGGGCATCCCTCCAGAATCAATCTGAAATCTAAGCCTGAGTAAAGTTGTCTCATCCCATTCTGAGTACTGCACGGGACCATATCTTGACAGAAAGAGGGGATATTCTGTCGCAGAGTGTCCAGGCTAGCGGTATTTCTGGGTATGATCATCCAGTTGGTACTGTAGCACCCCACTCATTTCGAGTTGGCTGATCACATCTTCTGAATGCAGTACTTACGACATCAACATGCTTCTCACATATCTTTCCGATATTACTGTTGTGGCGTGGCCTGCGCGCTCGGCGCTTGGCACCACACTTAGTCGTTCATCGACGACCCAGCCTTCTCCTTTCTTCATCCTTGGTATCTTCGTTAGAATAGCTGAATCGAATCATCTTTACGCTGCCGTCACACTATACCAATGATCCTCACCTCCTTTTGCACCTGACCGAGCAGGTTTACCAACTCGAATCGAATCGAACGATCCCTAGAACTCACTGCAGCTGACCGAACGCTTCTTGAAGCAATCCTGGCACGACGCCATCGAAACCGACCCGAAAGAGCTTACGAAAGAAGCTACCGACCTCGAATCGAACGCTTTATTGAAGCGACCCTAGCACGACGCCACCGAAACCGAACCGAAAGAGCTTACGAAAGAAGCTACCGACCTTGAACCGAACGAGTGCGATCCTAGAACCTACCTGGGCTACCGAAGCCACCTAAACCGATCTCCCACCCCCAGAAATGAACCTTGATCCTTAGAACCCTCAGAAAAACCCCACAACAATTACCGAAGATCATACATCGGCAAATGGCATCTTACTTTCGTCGAAACTACTTTTTCCTTTTCACGTTCGGAACCGCGGTACAAGCATACACGGTATTCGAAACCACCTGCAAGACACCCACAACGAATGTCAACTTCGTCTCATCTCCTGATTCTCGCGGGACATTGGATATTTTGTGGAGCTCTCTATTCACAATTTTTACCTGCACATGGACAATTCAGCATCTCAACGTCCCAGAGCAGCGTGAGGGTCGCGATCGAGGATGGAAAGGAGACTTGAAATGGATGTTGAAAGGTGCCTATACAAGCCTTAAATGGATGTTACTCACGATGGTTGCACCAGAATTTGTAATTGGGAAAGCTTGCGCAGATCTTGTGCAGGCAAAAAAAGATCTCCGGAAGTTGCTGAAATTTGCAAAGGCTGATCACGTTTCTTGGACCTTGGCTCACACTTATTACGCAAATATGGGAGGTTTCGTTGTTCGGAGCAGAGTTGGAGGAAATATTCTTTTAGGTCCGCATGTTGGAAATGCTACACGAAATGAAGGCCACACCGATACAACCGCGAGTGCAGAACATCGCCCCCGTGCTTCTGACGCCATTGACACCACAGAATTGGATCGTTTGGATCCAGGCAGTTTTCCTGCCAAAGAAACGACGAGATACGATGATGTTCCTGATCAAGATAGTCTATTCTATCTGGACGCACGAATCCTTTGCGAACTTCGACACCGGGAAATTATTCCAAAACTGCCTTCTATAACCAAGGAAGAGCTGGAAGACAAATCTAAGAATGACTCCTTTGTTAAAGCCATCGCTATTGTTCAGATCAGCTGGGCGACACTACAAATAATCGCCCGGGCTGCGAGAAAACTTCCTATTTCCCAGCTTGAGCTTGCCGTATTAGCGTTCGCAGCTTGTGCAATAGTTATATACGGTCTATACTGGACAAAGCCAAAAGACATTCGTTGCACTACGACTGTCCTGCAATACCAGCATCAGATCCCCTTGGAAATCTTGCACAAAATCAAAAGAACCAACTATCGTGGTTTTGTACGAGCGTTTTTCACAAATCAAGATCAAGTCGAGTGGCGAGGACCCGTTCGAAATGACAGTATTAGCCGTGGCAGCGCCTCTGCGTGGTCGTTTATAGCAATAACTTTAGGTGCTGTTTTATTTTGTGGAATACACATTGCAGCGTGGAATTTCACCTTCCCGACAAGGACCGAAGCAATTTTCTGGAGATGTGCAAGCATCTATGCAACCGCTTTCATGCCTATCGTTGTAGTGCTTGGGACGATAAGTAACTCTCTAGAATTCTTTGAAGATATTGTGTTCAAGACTGTCTTTCCGCTATTGAGCATCTTATACCTTATGGCTCGGCTCTTTCTCCTTGTTGAGGTTTTCCGGACTCTCTACTTCCTCCCGCATCGTGCTTATCTGTCCACTTGGGCAACAAATATTCCTCATGTTTCTTAAGTAGCTTATTCAAGGAATGCCTGCAATATAATCCTGTTCTCTCTGTCACTGTGACTAACTAGAACCACTATCAGAGTAGGCTGTAAACAGAACCAGGGATGGATTTGGATCGGACTGGACTGGATTTCGGAGGTGAATTCCAGTCTAACTAGAAACTTTAGATTGGAGCTTCAGAGCAGTCTAGTTACCTAAATGGTGTCAGACTGGTGCCTAACAGTCCCTACTGGCGCCTAGGTGTACCTGGAGGCGATGACTCAGATACACAGGTTTGTATATGTAGGGTGTACAATCTATTGACTAGAGAATTAACCATGGAAAGCCCTTGGGGCCGCTCCATGAGTCCGCCTATATACCTGTGGCTCTTGGCATGGCTCATGTGGCCCAGTTGCCTAAGGACCTGAGGCATCCGAGCACCCTGAGTCACCTTGCCCCCGTGGATCAGGCCTCTTAGCACCTGATCCCCCTAGCCACTGGCTTGGCAAGTTTGTCTCTGACCGGGCTTGGCGTGTTTGTTGCCGCCAAGCTCCAAATTTGTAACACAACGGCTTTCACATTCCTCCCTTCGACACTACCTGAACAAAAATGTCAAGGAATGGCTCAATTCGGCCCCAAACCAAAAGCATCACACCGGGCTACGTGAAACGTTCGAGCAGTGCCTGTATACGCCTAATTACATCGTCTTGTCCACTTCGGCCACCCAGTGGAACGACGAACATTTCATGTTGCAGGCATCGGCTAAGGCAGAAAGTGCAAGCCCTTTTGCTTTGCCTTTTCCATTCTGGCTCCCCCACCATGTCAGTCGAGAGTCCCCACAACGGCATCCACCTAGTTGTTGGTGTTGCGAGCAGCAAACAGGTGTACATAGAACGGATGGAAGCAGCTATCTTGTTGAGTACTACCCGGGTTTAATGAGTGACTAAATACACGATTGCCACACTAGGCAGGCGCAGGCTCCTCTAGGCTCCTCCAGGCTTCCTCAGGCAACTCTAGGCAATCGAAACGCGGCCTACTCACAACGGTTGAAGGGTTTGACGTTCCGGGGAAAGGTGACGTCGACGCCATTAAGAGAGCTAACGGGGATATGGGCGAGAACGATACCGCAAGTTTCGATCCCCACCCTCTTCTTCCACCACGCTTTCATCCATCACGTCTTTTGGCTCTGACAACAGAAGCACACCACGACCACTGGCCTAGACGTTATTCCCAAATATCCCAGCGCCAACTCAGTCGACGAGTAGGGACCCACACTAGGCATCCTGGGCAAGATTTGGCTCGATATGAATTCGCCGCTCACTCCTTTCAAGAAGGAATTCAACAACCCCTTTCAAGATCGGTCCCGATGGCCCTTTCGTGTCCTCAAATGGAAGCCTGAAACCTCATATCCCCCCTTCCGCACACACACTAAAAAGAAAAGAAAGGCCACAGATAGGCTGACTCCAGATCCCCTGATCGACAACATAGGACGTCGTCAATATCACTAAGACTTACGACAGATTCAAACTCATACCTGCCAGGATTCGTATTATCCTTGACTTCAAAGACCGAATCGAACACAATGCAGTCTTTGCACACCAGATATCCTTCTTCAGGGCAGAGCTCAAGATCTTGATCACCAGCAGCTGATAGTGCCTGCCCCTGCCTAAGAAAGGTGGATGGTGCCCATCCGAAGCCAGCTGTTTGAAGCCTGGGGCTCTCAACGAACAGAAGGTCTCACGGCAGATTGGGGAGAGCACAATATAGGTCGGCCATGGTTGGCAGACCGGCAAATCTTTCGAGCAGTAATCCGCAAGGATGATTTTCTGAACGCTCAAGCGATGAGTATGCGTTTTCCCATATAACCTCACTCGGAATCCCTGCCTAGACGAGCTCTTCCCTATTCGGAAAGAGACCCCAGAACCGAAATTGGTCCCAAAACTGGTCCCTCTTTGAGCCATGGCCCTTGTTCACCACTTCTTGCAGGGGAGATATGGAAGGTCCCAGTTTGGTTCCACCGCAGCTCGAGCCACAACGGCTGACCTTACGACGCTTTTTTGTACTAGATTAAGTCTCTTTTGCGAGTAGGTGGAAAGTTTTGTGAGTACGGCAGAAAGGGTCTGCCTGGGCCTGCGAGCAGGGCGTCGTCAGTAAAGCAGGGCGAGCGTCAGGAGTATATAGATCTCATTTCCCTCCACAGACAGTCCCTGCAGAACAAGCAGTGCTTCCACAACCAGTATATGCATACCTGCAACAGAGAGTGAGCCTAGTGAGGTTGAGCTGCCTTTTGCCCCTTCCTATGGCAGATGTGAACCGGCCACGAAAATGGAAGGCTTTTGCCTCTGTTTTGTGCGGCTTTCCCACACTCAGCCGAAGCAGCCGTTCGCCGCTCTAACAGTCTACGATATTCACGTGACTTAGTCTGGGTCCACTTTCATCATGGTACCCTCAACTCTCCCACCCCCACCACCATGCTCTCTTACCTTTCCAGTCACTCGTCCCTGCTACCTTCAGAACCAATAACCTTTGCTCCGCAGCATAGGGGCATTCAATGTAAACATGGGGCCTTTTCCACGATCCCTCTCCCCCTTCCCTTCCTCGTTGAAGCACGTGGCGCCGGAGCGAGTCGATTCGAGCATACGGCCGCCCCCGGGCATTTGAGCATCCGAAAACGCCTGCTTGTCTCTTTCAGCCAAACAAATTTGCGCTGACGCCTAAAACGGGTAATAATACTACCTCCCGCGTAGTCGACTTCAAGCAGTTCCGGCCGCCAAGCGGGCGGGGTCATTGGCAGTCATGGGGACGGCTACGGGGGCTGAGCACCGGGCCCTTACTATCGCTCTTCGGGCCCAGGTCAGCTCTAACCAACAAAACGTGGCGTCCACTCCCCAGCTTTTGCTCTGCCTATCCCAAGCCGGATCTGAATGTTTCCGTTTGGTGGTCGCGGCAGCTTATTAGAGCGCTGCGCTCCTAACAGAAAAACCGCGAGCGAGCAGGAAATTATAATAGATTCGTTCTGTAATGGCGACTGATGACTTTTAGAGTCCTTCTGTTATGCCACAACGACGACGACAAACACAATGGTGCATCTATGTTCCAATCGCCCCGGAGGGCTTCGGTAACCTATACTCCCAACAAACTCTTTCGTGGAGAACGATCAACTAACAAAATCGGCCCCCTAGGTCCAGAGTCACATTTGTACAGCCACATCACCACCTCCTGCTTTAACGACGTCATTCTCGTCCCGCTCATGACATGGGCCTACTTTCTCCTCACTCTCGTGCTATATCTCCTTTACCCAGGCAAGGCGTACCCACAAGACCTGCAGAAGACGGCTGGACAACGCCGGCTCCGACTTCGGCTTGTCAAAGATCTCTTGTACGCGCTCGCGCTGTTTGTCGCCACCGGGATGAGCGTGGTGGAGATTGCGCGTCTCGCTCTGGGGCATTTTGGTGTCGGCCTTTTGCCCTTTCAATGGGTCGCCTTTGCGCTGGCTGGCATTCTTCGGTTTACGCGCGGATTCAGGGCCCGGTTCTCCCACTATTGGATCGCGGCGGTGTTCCTTTGGATTGCGCTGATTGTGGTGAACGTGGTCAAGATTGTCGAGGAACTCAAAGAAGGAATTCACACCCGCAAAGACACAAAGTATCCAATGAGCGATGAAGTTACTGACGTTGGAGTTTTGATTGGGACGTTTGCGGTGTTGACGCTGATTGAGCTTTGGAGGTAGTTGAGTTAATTGGAAATCCGGCCCCTCATCGAGGCCCAGAGATCTCAATAGTTAGTGTAGTGGGTGAACTGGGTTGGAACTGAAGTGACGGATAAAAGACCACTTTTATACTGATTCTACCTAACTAACTCGTTTCGAGGTACACGCCATGGGGTACACACCCATGAGGCACACGCCGTGAGGTACACGCCGTGAGGTACACGCCATGAGGTATACGCCCATGAGGTACACGCCATGAGGTACACGCCTATGAGACACATGCAGATGCACGCCCGTGAGATGCAAGCCCGTGAGGTACACGCCTAAGAGACACCTGCCCATCAGATGCACAATCGTGGGATGCACGCTCGTGAGGATACAAATAAATCATAAGCGTCCTGATATGGGTGGTCTATTTGTCAAGACCTGAGTTTGCAAAATAAAAGGTCCGTAGGCGTTGGCCCGACTGTCAAAATGGGACACCGCAGCAGGCGTATCTCGTAAAGCCGGGACCAATTGGGCATCGCCGGAGAAGAATTCCTACTGTGTAACCACCTCCACCTGCATCGTTTTGTCGAATTCTACCATCCTAGAAATGCCGAGCTACAGCCTGCGTATCTCTGAACACATGTCAAATGCCATATAAGCATTTTATCGAGATTCACCATACTTGAGGTGCCGAGCCGTCTGTGAGACACATGTGAAATTCAATTTCCTAAGTTGTTGGATCCCACCATTTTCCTAGTCGAGTAGGCCCAGGGATGCCGATTTTCGTATTTTATGTAAAAAACGGTTTTCTATGAATAGAAAGCGGATTTTAGGATAAAATACAAAACGCGGCATATAGTTATTCCGGATCTTGGCAGTCTTGGC
>Ga0335072_10001332_pt1 | contig 40283 bp, 43 predicted proteins | sample Lox_Sample_21_FD_206725 | JGI IMG/M metagenome (GOLD analysis project Ga0335072, IMG submission 206725) | Soil microbial communities from Loxahatchee National Wildlife Refuge, Florida, United States - Lox_Sample_2.1 | ecosystem: Environmental > Terrestrial > Soil > Wetlands | place: USA... | reverse complement strand
ATTGGATACTGGAAATCAAGCAGTGGCGCGGCGTCTGGACGGTGCCAATTCTGGTCTTCGGGATGAACGCCATTGCGGGGTTCGTCGCCGACTCGTTCGTGTATGGCCCCGGTTACACCTGGACCGTAAAAGGAGCAAATGGGGCCGCCATCCTGTGGCACGACGCCGCCCAGGCGCGTCTGCTAGCGCTGGTTGCAAACCCCGCCAATGCTGCGCTGATATTCGCGGTGGCCTCGGTTTTATTTTGCTGGGTCTTGCTCTGGCTGCTCTGGCGCAAGAGAGTCTTTCTCAAGGTCTAAGGTTGACCATCGCAAATGTGTAAGGAGGATCATGTCAAGAACCATACCCGGCGCAACTAGGCCACACGGAGCACTTTTCCATCTAATAATCGTCTTTCTTGCAATCCTCTCGTCGTCTGCACTGGCGCGCACGGTCAATCCAACTACGATCAAACTACAGCGAGGATGGCGAGTTCAGTCCTCGGCGAAGGTTAGCGCCGACGGCCCAGCTGTCTCCTCGCCGGGTTTCCACACTGAAGGCTGGTATGACGCGAACGTTCCCTCGACTGTGCTGGCCGTGCAGGTGGCGAACGGCGAGTTTCCTGACCCGAATTTCGGCATGAACCTGCGCCAGTTGCCCGGCATGACCTACCCCATCGGGCTGAATTCCTTTAACCGCTTCCCCATGTCGAAGGACAGCCCCTACGCCGTTCCCTGGTGGTACCGCACCGAGTTCCAATTGCCGCGCGAATACCAAGGGAAAGCCGCCTGGCTCCATCTTCAAGGCATTAACAATCGAGCCAACCTCTGGCTCAACGGCCATAAGCTCGCCGACGCGAAACAAATCGCCGGCGCCTACAGAATTTACGAACTCAATGTCACCGGTACGGTCGAACCCGGCAAAGCCAATGTGCTCGCAGCCGAAGTCTTCGCTCCAACTCCCGATGACCTGGCCGTCAACTGGGTGGACTGGAATCCCACGCCTCCCGATAAGAACATGGGTCTATGGGGCGACGTTTTTCTGAGCGCTAGTGGCCCAGTCAGCGTGCGCTACCCGGCAGTAATGACCCATTTCGCCGACGATTCACTGAAGCAGGCAGACCTCACCGTCAGGGCTGAATTGCAGAATGCCACGGCACAGGCGGTCGATGGCATTCTGGAAGCTACATTCGACGGCGTTCATCTTCAGCAGAAGATTCAGTTACGGCCAAGCGAAAAGCTCTCCGCCACATTTACTCCCGAGCGATACCCGCAACTGCGAATCCAGGATCCGAAAGTCTGGTGGCCAGCCGAGATGGGCACGCCCAACCTGCACCGGCTCAGCGTGCGCTTTCTGGTAAACGGCCAGACATCGGACGAAGCCAGCGCGAATTTCGGCATCCGCGAGGTGACCTCCGAGCTGACGCTGCAGAACTATCGGTTGTTCCGGGTCAACGGCAAGCCGATTCTGATTCGCGGCGGAGCTTGGACTCACGACATGCTGCTGCGTCCCATGACGCACGAGCAATACGAAGCTCATTTCCAGTATGTCCGTGACATGCACTTGAACACCATTCGGCAGGAAAGCCAACTCGAAACGGACGAGTTCTATGACCTCGCCGATGAGCACGGCATTCTGATCATGGCTGGCTGGTGTTGTTGCGACATTTGGGAACAGTGGGACAAATGGCTTCCTGGTACGCTCGACGTTGCAACCGATTCTCTTCGCACCGAAATGTTCAAATTGCGCTCGCATCCAAGCATGTTGACTTGGCTGAACGGGAGCGATGGGCCACCCCCGCCGGATGTGGAGCACGCGTATCTTGAGGTCGAAAAGCAAGTGGGCTGGCCGAATCCGGTTATGTCTTCGGCTTCGGACCAATCCACTACCCTGACAGGAAAGTCCGGTGTGAAGATGACCGGTCCCTACGATTACGAGCCTCCATCCTACTGGCTAGAAGATAAATCGAAGTGGGGGGGCGGCTGGGGCTACAACACCGAGACTGGTCCCGGGCCGGCGATTCCTCCGCTGGAGAGCCTGAAGAAGATGGTGCCCAAAGAGCACCTCTGGCCGGTCGACGAGTTCTGGAATTTCCACGGCGCCGGCGAGCGCTTCCAGGACCTGCATCGTTTCAATGCAGCAATGAATGCAACGTACGGCCCGCCGTCGAGCCTCGAGGACTATCTTCGCAAGGCGCAAGCCATTGCCTATGACGGAGAGCGCGCCATGTTCGAAGCCTATGGCCGCAACAAGTACACGTCCACCGGCGTAATTCAGTGGATGTTGAACAACGCGTGGCCATCGACTTACTGGCATCTCTACGATTACTACATGTATCCCGCCGGCGGCTATTTCGGCACCAGAAAAGCCTGCGAGCCACTCCACGTCCAATACTCCTATGACGATCGTGGAGTGGTCGTGATCAACACCAGCCAACAATCCGTCAACGACCTGACGGTAAGCGCGCAGGCATTTGACTTCAACTTGCAGAAGCTCTTCTCGCGCGAAGTGGAGGCAGACGCCGGCCCCGACAGCTCGACAACCGTGCTAATGCTGCCGGATTTGTCTGCCCAGTCGCGGAGTACCGTCTACTTCTTGAGGCTGACGCTCATCGACTCCGCCGGCAAGGAAGTCAGCTCGAACTTCTATTGGTTGCCCGCCAAACTGGCCGTGATTGACTGGGAGAAAACGCCCGATTCCGCCTTCACTCCAGTCAAGACCTTCGAAGATCTGACCGCGCTGAACAAATTGCCAAGCGTCAAACTGCAAGCCTCAGCCGTGCGGGAAAAAACTGCCGCCAATGCGCAGGTTCGCGTGACCTTGCACAATCCATCGAAGAGTCTTGCCTTTCAGGTTCATGTGGGGATCCGTCCTTCCGGGTCAATGGACGAGATTCTACCGGTGTTATGGGAGGACAACTATCTGACACTGCTGCCCGGCGAATCCCGAACAGTCACTGCACGCTACCTCAGTAAGAACGCCCTCAAAGGACCCGTGGAACTGGTAGTGGATGGCTGGAATATCGAAGCCACCACCGTCGCGATCAGGCACTAGCGTCGTGTGCGACAACAGAGGCACCTTACAACGTCTTCCAGATTCACTCGGAGGAAAATTCAGTGTTCAATCTTCCCGATTTCAATATTCCAAACTTACGAATTAGGAAACATTGTCTCTGCCGCGTTTACGCCAGTGCTCGCCAAACACACGAAATCGTTCTCGCTGATCGATTGTGTATCGGTCGGAGTCGACCGAATGCAACGAACTTCGAACCGATACGCAAGCAGGTGGACGCCTGGCAGAGATGGGGAACTTAGGGACGTGACTGCCAAAGCCGCCATCTACGAGGCGTTCGTCGAGGGCAAACTGGGAGGCACCGAAACACCTCGCGCGGACCGTGCATGATCTCTATTTCGAGCCGAGGTACAAAGAATTCCATCCGCGAACAATTTGGAGTCTTTCCAACGCATTCACGTCGGCGTTTAAGGAACTGGAGTCCATTCCTCAATTTCGGGCCACCACGAAATTGGGAGAGTTTCTGGAAACCCGGTTCTCGCAGGTGTTTTAGAGTTCTGGCGGTACCGGCGGGGCCGCCGATCTTTATCACGCTCTTCGTTGACTGTGTATCGATGATCACACGAGACGGATGGTCGTATCAGACCGCCGATCAGAGTACCGAGATGCATCATGGTCCGAATGCCCACGCTACCATTAGCGGAAACTCGTCTCGCCAGAATGCGCCACCATGCGACCCAGATCGCTCATTCATGACGACATCCGCGTCTGCGTTGCGCAGAGCGTTCGCCCACCTCCTTGCATTCTCTAGGAAGAATGGCTCCTGCGTGCCAGCGACAAGGTATGTGCGCGGAAGCAGTGTCGGCATAACGGTGGGCGGTTTGTATCCGCCGCCAGGTGACGCGCAGAAGACCGCACCGTAGACATGTGGATGCCGAAGTCCTAGAGCGAGGGCCAACTCTCCACCCGCCGAGACGCCGAACACTGCAGTACGTTCACTGGGCAGCGCCAATCCAAACCGCGACTCGGTCCATCGGCGAGCGTCCTCGACGAATAACTTCTCGTGTGCTGCAAACCGCTCCGGCTCAAAGCCCGGTGAGTACTCATGGAGCCGCAGCGTTTCATCGGTCAGCCCATGCACACCGACGATCATTGTGGACGGTACGTCGGCCTTCGCGAGCAACCGGCCCCACTTCGAGATTCTCTGACCATCACCGGCGAAGACGATTGCTTCAGGAGGTTTAGGTGGAACGTACACCGTGACCTGCCGTCCACCGTCGTACTCGAACGTCTCGGTGACAAGCTCTCCCGAGACTGGGCCAATGGGCTGGGAGGGCGCTGACTCACTTAGCTTGGGGGTCTGTTGATTGCGTGCTTGTTCCCTCATGTCCTTGCCTTATTTATAGAACTATCGTCGTCCGTCCATCTAGTCCGCGTCTTAGTCTCTTGGGGCCTCTCGGCTGCCCTGCAGATCCGTCAGGGTCTTGACGCGGGGCGCTTTCGCGTGGCGTAGAGTGCAGCTCTCAGAGCCGTCCCATTCTCCGGCCTCGCCGATAGCGTGAATTCTTATCGAACTGAATAAACGTATGTCGCCCGGTAAAAGACTGCAGCATCGCTCCGGAGCGATACCACTTCGAGCCTTGCCTGGTCCCCACCGCACCAGCCACTGAAACCTGCGTCCAAAATCCCGCATCACAAGATTGTTAAGGCATTGATCGAGACCCTGAGACTTCGCCACGTCGCGTCGACTCTCTCGGGTACGAGAATTACTTGATCTCCGCAGATGTCGGATGACCACGCGGGATCCGGCCGGCACTTTCCTGCGCGGAACCTAAAATGGGGGACAACCTTGAAAAAATCGGGAATGAGATAGCTAAAACTGCCAACCCGATAGCACTTCCTTCGGGACCAGCCGTTCCTCCAGTTAGCCATGTGGGACCGTGGAGTGTAGAGGCCAATAACTGACCTGTCCCTGCCCCGGTCATCAACGTCAGGGGGTCACATCCCGATTGGTAGAGACTAGAGCGCTCGGGGAAGACCTGCCTTTCTCTTTCTATCTGATTACGTCGGTCATCTCCGCCCGGCGTCGATGGTCACTCATAATTGCTGTATATGGGCATTCAGGGGATTGATGGCCCCAATCGAGATGCGCCACAGGCAAACGAAGTTTGAACCCTCGAGGAAGAGCGCTTGGGGAAGAGACCCGACCAGCCAACTCGCACCGAAATCAAGACGGAGCTCGAGGTGCGGATTAACCTCTGTCTGTCTTCGGGACACTATTCCCGCGCCTTGGATTTGTTGCGTGGCGCAGTCGGCGAATTCCCCAACCATGCCGAGTTCTCCGCACTGGAAAAGTGCGCCCAAGACGGCATCCAGCGCAAGGCCGAAGCCGACCGCCTTATTACCGAAAGCCAGGAACTGTTCGCGCAGCAGAACTCCGCCAAAGCGATTGAGTTATTGCGCCGGGCCTACGCTCTGGATAAGAACAATTCGCTCTCGCGTTCCATTCTGGCGAATGCGCTGGTCGAGCATGCGCATTCCATTCTAGAAACCGATTGGTGGGAATCCGAAACGTTGGCGAACGAAGCACTCACCTTGAACCCTGCGCATCCCACCGCCAGGACGATCCAGGGGCTGGTCCTCGACCAGAAAACGGCAGCCGCTGTCGACGAATGGGTCTCGCAGACGCACAAGCTGCAGATCGCCGGCAATCTATCCGCAGCCTTGTCCCAGATTGCTGAGGGACTCTCGGTTTATCCTCACGACGCCCGATTGCTTCAGGTTCAGGATGAAATCCAGCGGGACTACAGCACACAGCGCCGCCAAGCTCGCCGCCGCGATTTAGAAGACCTGCGTCGCATAGCAAGTGAACTCGATGCGGTCGTCGACGTCGCTTCAAAGGCAGCATTAGCCGAGCGAATCCGAGCGACGGCCGTCAAGTATTCGACGGATGGAGAAATCTTATCCATCGCCAATGCACTACTGCTGCGTCTTGGACAATTGGGAGTCCCCCAGAAGACTGCAGCGGCGACGGCCGGCTGCGAGAGCGCGACCACGACCATTGTTCATCGCACTCCGCCCCCGAATGTCGCGGTGACTTCAGTCGTTGCGAGCATCCCGTTTGCACCCCAACCGATTCCGGGGGGAAGCGTTTCGGTCGACGTGGTTGTGCCGAGCGTTGCCTCGCCCATAATGGTCGCGCCAGGAATTGATCGGCCCAGCATCATTGGGCCTAGCAAAGTTCCGCCCAATACTGTGCCGCTGGTCAAACGCCCGACTACTGCGCCGGAGCCAGAGCCCGATCTGCCAAAAACGGCCGCTGCTGCCGCCATGGAACCTCTTTTAGCGAAGGTCAAAGTCGCAACTCCATCGTCTGAAGCAAAAGCGGTGGAGAGGACGAAGTCCATCGCGGTAATCGTCGGCGTCGCGGCCGCGATCATCCTGATCGCTGCGGTTTCTTTCCTGGCGGGAAAACATCAGGCCCTGCCAGTACCGAAGACCTCGGCGGCAGCACCAGTAGCCTCAGCACCTCGCGTTTCTTCCCCGGCCGTATCGGCCCCAATGGTTTCGCCTTCCACCCAGAACGCGTCCGCACCAACAACTGCCGAGCCGCCTCTGCCTGCTTCGACGCCATCTTCTAAAACGGCCGCGGGATATGGCACGCTCAATGTCACGGCCGATAATCAGGCATCCGCCGGACCGGCGCCGAGCGCATTCATCGCGTCCGGCCACAATCTGGGCACGCTGCTTGTCATTGCAGGTCAAGACAATGCAGTGGTTTTTCTCAACGGAAAACGTCAAACGCAACTCACACAAGCCGGTGAGTTGCGTATATCGAATCTCGAACTTAAGAACTACGTTGTACAAGTTTCCAAGAGCGGCTTTCAGGATCCTCCTCAGCAACAGATCCGCATTCACAAGGGCGAACAGGCCCGGCTCATTTTCGACCTCCAGCCGCAAGGTGGACCTCAACCGCAAGCTCGTTTGGCTTCGCTGACCATACAGGGCGGAGTTGCCGGCACCGAGGTTCTCGTTGATCGAAGGGTCGTCGGAACCATTCAGGCCGATGGCTCGCTTTCAGTGTCCAACGTCAGCCCCGGGGACCACACCGTCGAACTGCGCAAAGAGCGATTCAAGCCCCGGCAGTTCGAGCGACACTTCGATTTGCGCGAAACGGTATCTCTCGTTGCGGCGGATACCGCGTTGGAAGCTCTTCCTGGCGAATTGAAAATTACATTCACGCCTGCCGACGCCAAAGTTGCAATCGTGAAAGGCGAGTCACTGACCATGGTGAGCAACGGAGTCCCGCTCAATCTTTCCGCCGGCACTTACACTCTTACGGCGCGTACCACCGAGATGTTCACGCGCTCCTCCACGCTCGAAGTCCTCGCCGGTCAACTGAAGACAGTGGATTTGTCTCTTGCGCCGAACGGTATGTCGAACTGGGATGACCCGGATGCCTGGAAGAAAGAAGGAGAATCTTTCGTTCGCAAGGGCGGGGACTTCGTTCTCTACGGAGCCACGCCTGGCTCGGGCACCTTTGTTTTCTCAGCGATGAATACCAAGGGGCATCTTTTGCAATGGGTGGTCAACTATATCGACTCCAAGAATTACGTTTTGTACCAAATGGACGACGATACTTTCTATCGCGCGGTCGTTCGCAACGGAGCAAAAACCGACGAGGTCAAAATTGCCGATAAGGCTGACAAGAAAAGTCTCCGCCAGTTCCACATCCGCTTAAGTCCCAATGAAATCGTCCACCAGATTCGGCACGGGAACAATTGGACCATTCTTGATCGCTTGACGCTGAAGGGGACTAATCTCGCCTCGGGCAAGTTTGGCTTCTACATACCCGGCAATGACAAAGTAACGGTTTCCAGCTTTGCCTACTACGCTGACTTGAACCTCCGCTAGCAGCTCCCGGCATAGGCTTTGCGCGATGAAACCATTCAGTCAGAGAAATCCAGGGGCTTACCATATGATCGACAATTTTCTGGAACTCGGCAGCGGCTTTGGTCTCGGAGGCAAGCGACAGTCCGAAGTTCTCCTCCGGGCCTGCAGGCCAGTCACTACGCTCTACGAAGATTTTCGTTGACATTACGAAATCCTTCGTAGTATGGTCCGCGTATGTCACGCTCTCTGCAGAAACCGACCGCTTCCGAGCTTGAGATACTCCGCGTTTTATGGGCTCGCGGACCTTCGACGGTCCGCGAAGTGCACGACGCGCTTAGTGAGAAAAAGAAGCTGGGATACACCACCGTTCTAAAACTCCTACAGATCATGACCACAAAAGGCATCGTCCGGCGTAACGAAACCCAACGTGCGCACGTCTATGAGGCAGGGCTTCCGGCTGAGCAGACCAAGAGACAGCTTGCCGGAGACGTGCTGCAGCGCGTCTTTGAAGGCTCTGCCAGTCAGTTAATGATGCATGCGCTGGCCGGCAAGAGGGCCTCGCGGGAAGAGATTGAGGAGATTCGCCGTCTCCTCGATCAATATGAGAGGAAAAGCCGATGATGACGTTAACCAGCTGGATTAGTTCCGCTACGATGCAAGCGCTGGGCTGGGCCCTCGTACACTTCCTCTGGCAGGGGGCTGTTCTGGCGGCACTGAGCGCTGCGGCCATGACTCTGTCTCGTCGGCCCTCAGTACGTCACCTGATCGGGATTTCCTGCCTCGCGCTCATGCTGCTGGGGCCGGTCGCGAGCTTCTTCATATATGCATCACCGCAGTTGAGCTCGGCCGCTGTTGAGCCGTCGGCACCGTTCATCGCTGTCGGTCCGATTACCCAGTTCCGCACTTCGTTGGGTGCGAGTCAGCCGGTGCACGTTCGTCTTCTGCCTGCGTTCCCTTGGCTGGTTGAAGTCTGGCTTATTGGAGTCGTCCTTCTTAGTCTGCGATCGGCCGGCGGATTCGTCCTACTGACGCGCACACGTCGAAGGAAATCGTCTATCGTCCAAGACCGGGTATTGGAGATCTGTTACAGGCTGCAAGACCGGTTCGGGATACGCCGTGCTATTCAATACTCGGAAAGCATCTACGTTCAGGCCCCAGCGGTGATCGGATGGTTTCGGCCGATCGTATTTCTCCCTGCTACTGCGCTCACAGGATTATCCGAAGAACAGCTGACACTCGTAATCGCGCACGAATTGGCGCACATCCGGAGACTCGATGCATTCTTCAATCTGCTGCAGGTGGGTGTAGAGACATTGCTCTTTTATCATCCGGCGGTTTGGTGGTTGAATCGGCGCATTCGCGTTGAGCGCGAGCAGTGCTGCGATGAGATGGCGGTTGCGCTCTGCGGTAATGCACTCGAGTTCGCGCGTGCCTTGACGTTGATGGAAGAATGGCGCACGGCGCCATCATTCGTCATGGCGGCCAACCGCGGTCCTCTATCGAAGCGAATTGCTCATTTGCTGAGCTTGAGTTCAGGCCGGGAAAATGGCCGCAAGCTTGATATTGCAGGCGGCGTGCTGTTTCTGGCAGCTGCGTTGCTCGCCGGAAACGCGGTTGTTGATATGGTCTATCCGAAACCGACCGCCTACGCGAACGTGAATCCGGTCCGGCGACTGCTCCAATCCGCGGCACCACAGATTCAGCCCGCGCCACAATCCTTTCGTGGGTCAGCACCGAAGCCTTCTGTCGGACAGTCGGCTCAGTCATCGGAAGAGCCGGGGAGCTCGCCATCGTATATCGATGCAATGAGCTCGGCTGGGCTGCCCCATTTGACTGCCGATGAGCTGATCGGCCTGAAGAACCAAGGTGTGACTCCCGAGTACGTCAGGCAAATGCATGAGCTCGGTCTTCATCCCGATCCCGACGGATTTCTCGGCATGAAGGTCCAAGGCGTCACACCCGAGTATGTGAAGGAGTTGCGGTCGCTTGGATTCAATCCTGATGTTGATCAGATCGTGGGAATGAAAGTGCAGGGCATCACGGCGAGTTACGTTCGCGGGATGAAAGAGGTCGGCATTCAGCCCGATGCGGACGACATCGTCAGCCTCAAGGTGCAGGGAGTGACGCCGGAATATGTACGAGACTTGCGAGAGCTAGGTTTGAAGGTCGATGCCGACGACGTCGTGGCGATGAAGGTGCAGGGAGTCACTCCTGCGTACGTCAAAGGGCTGCGCGAGCAAGGATTGAATCCGGATGTTGATGATGTAGTGGGAATGCGCGTGCAGGGCGTAACTCCGGAATACATTCGCGACATTCGTGCTCTCGGCCTGAATCCCGACGCGGACGAAATCGTCGGGATGAAGGTGCAGAGCGTAACACCGGAATTCATCAAGGCACTCGAGGCAGCGGGATTCAAGCCGACTGTCGATGATGTGATTGGCGCCAAAGTGCAGGGAATTACTCCCGAGTTCATCGACATGGCGCGCAAGCACGGTTTCCAGAATCTGACGATCGAGAAACTGATTGAGCTCAAGCGCATGGGGATTCTGGAAAACAAAGGCGAAATCTAAACAAACGATATCGCGGATCGAATTCCTTTCCGTAAAAAGAAGGGCCAGGAGCAGTGTGACTGGCGAGAGCGAGAGGAGGGTTTATGAGAATAGCTCGAACGGCGGCATGCCTCGTTTTTGTATCTTGCGTGCTTTTCATCGTGGCAAAGAGTCACTCGGCTGATCGGCATGGCTCGCCTCGCAGCGGCAGCTGGGCGATCCGCAAGTCCGATGAGACGGGCAAAATCGACTTCGCGCTCATGGAGCATCGTCGCGACGGCATGTCGAACTATCAATCGGAATGGCCGATGAGCACATTTTCCGGCGTCGATTTCTCCAAACCCGGAAAACAGAACGTACACTTCACGATCAGCCGCGACGACGGCACGATCGACTGCGAAGGTTATTTGCAGGACGGCGAAGGCGCGGGCGTGTTTTATTTCCAGCCCGATCCAAACTTCCCCCGCCAGATGCACGCAATCGGTTTTGATGTCGATGAAGAGAAGCAATACGCCATGACCGTGCACGACGTCAGCCTTGGATTTGCCCGCGAGATGAAAGCTGAAAACATTGAAGGTCTCGACGCCGGTAAGCTGATCGCGTTCCGCATTTTCGGAGTCGACAAGGCGTTCATCGAAGGCCTCCGCGCTGAAGGTCTGAAGATCTCAGAAGCCGATAAGCTGGTCGCGTTCCGCATTCATGGCGTGAGTGCGCAGATGGTTCACAGCCTGCATCAGGCTGGATACAACCCCGATGAAGACACGCTCATCGCCATGCGCATTCATGGCGCGACGCCGGAATGGATGGAGCAGCTCAAGAAGTGCGGATACTATCACGTGGATCTGCAGAAGCTGATCGCCTTCCGGATTCATGATGTTTCGCCGGAGTTCATTCAACAATTGCAGGCCGTGGGATATTCACATCCTGATCCGGACGAATTGATTGCGATGCGCATTCATAATGTCACCCCGGAATACATCGCCGACATGCGTGCTCGCGGGATCAAAGACCTCAGCGTCGAGAAGTTGGTAAGCATGCGGATTCACGGAATCGACTGACGAATGTCTGATGCCAGGCGGTAGTGGCTCCTCCGCACCGCACACCGCCGGCGCCCATAATCAACAGGGACCTGGGAGCGCTCTAGGTGTTTGCGCCCTGAGAGGCATCAAGCCAAATCGTATTGCAAAATATCCCGGCCGGGACGCACCATCTTAGCGCTTCCGTCAAGGCTCTTCGTCTCCGAGAAGTTGAATATATTAGCGAGCATGAGTGGCTCAACGCAGAGCGCCTCAAAGGCCCGACAAGATGGTGCGACACAGACTTCTCACGCTCTGGGCTGCTATACGTTCACGCAATTAGAGCCAACCGACAAGGACGGACCGCCGACTGGCGCGGCAATGATCGGCAACTCGACAATGAAAGTTGAGCCGAAACTCGGTTGGCTTTCTACCCGAATTGACCCACGATGTTGCGCCACGATCCATTGTGCGATGGCGAGTCCCAAGCCGGCTCCTCCCTGTGCGCGGCTACGCGCTTTGCCGGCGCGGTAAGAGCGCTCGAAAATCTTGCTCTGCTCTTCAGTGGAGATCCCGACGCCCGAGTCCTGACCTTCATCACCAGGTGCTGCGGGTTTTGTTCGAGCGTCAGAGATACTCCGCCCGGTGGGGGCGTGTACCTGAAGGCATTGTCGAGCAAAATGCCGGCCAGCCTCCGCAGGGCCATCTCGTCGCCCATGACATAGGCTTCGGCCGCTTCGAGGTTCACAGAAAACAGCAGGCTGCGAATCGGCGCCACATGCTGCCATCCCTCGACGATGCCCCGCAGCGTTTCGCTCAAATTTACCGGCTGCATGTTGAGTGTTTCGCGTCCAGAATCAGCACGCGCTAGTGTCTCAGCGGCCCGGGTGGAGAAGATCAACACAGGCGACGAGCTACAGTCCTCTCGGATACGTTGAACGAGAACGGTAAACGGGTCAAAACCTTTTCGGGGGCGGAGCGCGCTGCACGGCTCAAGCTTGATCGCCTAGAAGCATCCGTCGAGCTCAGAGATCTGAGTGCGCTGGCCGGGAATCGTTTACGCGTCAAAAGCTTCTGGTCCGCTCATCCCGATGCCCGTTGTGAGCAGCCGGCAACCGACTGGAAGATTTGGAAGGCGACCTGTGGCGACCCTCGCGGCGAATGGGCATGTGTATACCGCCATGATCGAAGTTCCGGCCGATGACGCTAATTCTTCCGCTCCTACTTATTGATGTTCGCACCCTTGATTCTGCTGGCCGCTGCCGCAGGCGGGTATTGGCTGAGTCGACGGGCCCTTTCTCCGGTGGACGCGCTGGTGCGGACCGCGCGCGAGATCGGAGGAACGATGCACGAATTAATCGGAGGGCCTATTGGCGGCGACTAACCGTAGATGCTCCCTGAAGGTGTTGGCTCAGCAAGAGGAGCAGGGTTTGGACTAGGCGCTCGAGAACAGCGAGATCGCCCTCGTCGAAGGCGAAGGCGTGCGTAGAGAAGACCTCGATCAAGCCGACGACTTCGCGCTCGTAACGGATGGGTGCGGCGGCGATGGAACGAATGCCAAGGCTGCGGCACGCTTCCGCTTCGACGCGCTCATCCGTCTCAGCATCGGCGCAGTACAAGGCTTGTCCAGTGCGGATACACTCGCCAGAAAAACCGGAATTGACATCGACCCGACTACCGAGTAGTGGACCGCCATTCCCGGCACTGGCTCTACAAACCATGTGGTGCGACGGCTCACAGTGCGGACCTGGGGGCGCTTTATCAATGAGCGCGATGGCTGCACCGCTGCCACGCAACAGCTTGCGTGCTCGCTCGCTGATGGTTCGCAGAGCGTCATCCAGATCCGGACCCAGCGAGTGAAATTCATATTGCATTGTGGTTGAGGCCGGTGTTTCACCTTCCGATTCATCTGCAACGCCCGCCGGCTCCAAACTGATGGAGCACGGGGGGCCGGTTTCGAAGGCGTCGCGCAAAGCAATGCGGTTCGGTGATGGGTCGAAACTGAGTTTTGGGGCTTTGCGGCTGGTTGCTTGGTCGTTGAGGGCGAGCCATTGGTCGATTCGCTGGCGCGCCTCCGCGGGAAGTTCGGAGAAGCGCACACCGGCGCGGCCCAGCGCGTCCGCCCAGGCCACATACGCGGAAGTTTCGAAGGCATCGGACTGGTTACTTTTCGACGACTCGTTCTTAGGCAAATCAAGACGGAGTTGAAGCCGCTGATTTCGCTCGAGAGGAACAGCCGTTTGCATCGACAAGCCTTGATCACTGAGATCGAGGATCATGCCGCCGGTGACTCCGTCGAAACTGGCGAAGACCGGACCGTGCACTTTATGTCGGGCGCCACTGCGCCGCTCGGTGAACATCGACGACCTTTGACCACTTACTCTTCTTGATGATGGAAGCAAAACTCGACACGGGGAAGTGCATGAACAGGTTCGCAGTGACTTTTCGGATCTAATCGCTGTCATCCTAAGTCGCGAGACATGCGCCATTCCCCTTCGCTGGATCGCTCAGATGACTGTCAGTGATTTGCTTGGGTGCCTTGACCCAGCCTGGAAGGTGCGATAGGTCATGCGCATCAGGGATGAACGACAGCGGACATTCGGGCGTCTCCTTAAGGCGCAACGAGAGAGAACGTGCCTGGGGTAACAGTGAACCCATAGGCTGGAGCTTGGGGTAGGACTCTCAGAGATCGAAGCTCTGTAATCGGGCAGTTCGCAGGAATGGAATTGCTGCGTAACGACATCGGCGTAATATAAAAGCCGAGTTTTTGTGGGGGAGCCGGCCGGAACGATGGGGGCAACAATGGACGCACGACGGGGTATGCATCCAGTCGCGCGCCATGCGCTTGCGATCGTGCTAGTCGCACTTGCACTGATAGTGTCTTTGGCTTTACAAAACTCATTTGGCAATCCCTTCTGGTTCTTCTTTTCTGTTGCGGTAATTGTCGACACCTGGTTTGACCGAACGGGACCTGGCTGGCTTGCGGTTGTTTGCAGCACCCTGGCGGTGATGTATTACTTCACCCCCCCGTTGCACAGCTTTGCCGTGAGCGAGGGTCTTTTCCAAAAGCTTGCCGCCGCCGAGAACTCGGATCAACTTCCGCGTGACTCCACCCGGCATCGCGGCTTCGTTGAGCGCCTGAATGTCCTTTGCGGCTTGCAGCAGGCTGCTCGGAAAAACTTGCAAGTTGTTGCGCAGAATACCAGGTCGCCCGCTTCGTGACTTCCGCTACGCCCAGTTCCTCGCCTTTTGCAGTAAAGGCCTGCCCCGGTCATCAACGTCAGGGGGTCACATCCCGCTTGGTAGAGACCTCCGAGCATTTGCCTTTCGCTGGGGCTGTCGTCCAGGTATTGCCAGAAGAGAACAGCCTCGGGCTTGCGAAGCTGGTCGGCAAAACGCTCAATACGGATCTTTGCGCTTCTTCGCTGTCCATCCGAACTGACGCCCGCTCTCCACCCGGCTATTGCAAACGGGGATGATTTTGGAGCCCACGTCAGCGGCATCCCCGTCTATGGTGTGCTACAGGCCTAGCTGACAGCTTACGCGGACTTGCCGAGTCCTTTGTTTTCGAGAGACTTTTGACTGCCGACGTTCACCTTAATCTGTTTGGGCTTAGCTTCGGCTCTCTTTGCCAGCGTAATCTTTAGCACTCCCTTGTCGTAGTCCGCAGTGACGTTCGACGCGTCCACTGTGTTAGGCAGTGTGAATGATCGCGCAAAGCTACCGTAGCTGCGCTCAACACGCAGGTAGTTTTCCTCTTTTTCTTCCTTCTCAATTTTGCGCTCACCGTGCACCGTTAGAGTGTTGTTCTCGATGCGGACGTCGATATCCTTCTCCTCGATCCCCGGCACCTCGATTTTCACGGTGATGCTGTGCTCGTCCTCGTAGACGTCTGCTGGCGGAGCAAAGCCAGTCCTGGACAATGCTTGGTCCCGTCCCTCGGATCCAAATGAGTCGCGGAACACCGATTCATACGATCCTGTAGCGTCGTAAATTCCTGAAAAGGATCCCAGCGGGCAATTGCGGTCATTGGTAACTTCCTCCTTTCATCGCAGTGCTCCTTAATGCTTTTCCAAAGAAACAGAACCATCCCCTTTCTCATTGACTTGGTCATGAGGACTTATTGTGGCGGATGACCCTCCAACTAGCTGCTCATCCAAAGCTTGATTGAGTTCATCGACTAGTTTTGTCAGCTTCGCAGGGTCTTGTTCGCCCGAAACTTCTTGGGCGATAACCTTCCACGGACGGGCACGTGCAGCAGGGGGCTGGAGGCCAGCGCTTGCACTGCAGTTCGCATCGGGAAGGAACGGTTTCCGGGCGTTCATTGACATATTCCTTTCCTATCGAGTGGCGCAGGTTCCGTCTGCCTCGCACGTAAAAGTATAATAAACATTGCTTGTAGTGTGTCAAGCAAAATATTGTCAGCAAGGTCACTAGAATATGTAGTTAACGGACATTAAAAGCTTGACGTAACATCGCTTTTGTGAAATGCTTAGCATCGTGGCAAACGAAGAAAGGGAAGAGAAGAGATACCCCAACTATGGAAGAGTGCGCATATCGGCGCTCAAGAAGTCGAGGAAGGGCAAGCATCATGAGTTGCTGGGAAGGATTATGGAAGACCTGAAGAAATCAGCGCCCGGTTACGCTGTCCGAATCCCTTTGTCCAGCATCAAAGGAGTTTCCGTTCTCAATCTGCGCTCGGCTATAGTGCGGGCGGCGAATAAGGACGGCACCAAGGTCTCGACCTCCTCGGATGAGCAAAACTTTTACGTGTGGGAAGCAGAACCTTGAAGTGCATTGTCCGCACGGCAGTGTTGCCTATAACTGCAAGTCGACGCCAGTCGCGCAGAATCTTTCGCGGCGAAACGTAAGCCCTCTCCCCTCACCGTAGTGCGGTTCTTGTTCTAAACCGGAGCTGGGGAGAGGGCACGTCGTTACCCCACATGTCTACTCCCGAGAGTTCCCCTCGTTCTAATTTGTCCTGGCAGGCGACGCAGTGCTCGGTCCAAGGAACGGCCTCCAGCCGCTTGAGCCCAATCAAGCCTCCGCAGGCCAGACATTCACCAAAATTCCCATCTCGAATGCGGTCCAGAGCGGTTTCAACCAGATGCAACATCCGGTGACGGTCATGAGCCTGTCGGAAGAGGAATTCCTTGGTCGCGCTATTAACAGCACGATCGGCGACATCTAGTGCGGATTTATCGACCAGTTCGCGCCCTTCGCGTGTCATCTGACCAGCAGCCACGCGAAGTTCCGCCAACCAGAGCTCCAGCCTTGCTTGAAATTGAGCGATCTGCCTTTTGTTCAATCGGGATTCGTTTGCCATTCGGGGCATCGTTTTACGAACCTTTGTCTACATTTCATCTACAGCGCCATCTCCGCATAAGACGGCCGGTACGCAGTTAAGTCTGCTCACAACTTCTGGCCACTGCACGAGCCGGGCCAGTGCTGCCAACCGGAGTCGCGTGTGTAGTGTCGTTCTGCCGCTTTCTGCATTAGCTCTGTCTCGAATTTGCACCCGCCTAGTTCTTGGCTGCGCGTTTTTGGCGGCGGATCTTCGCCTGTACAAACGTGCCGGTCAAACTTCCACAATAAGTAGTTGTTCACCTGAAACGGGACTTTCATGAGTGCCTTGGGAACCAAAAACTTTAGGTTGCAGCCAGAGCACCCAGCCAGCACCGGGGTCTGATCCACAAGCTTGAGCATGATGAGTTGTTTCTCAGCCATCGCGCTCATTGAAACCTCCAAGTGAGATTGAGTCAACGGAATCGAAGTGAATTTTCTAGTCGGTCCCTGAAGTGCGGCTCTGACCAAGAATCTTTTTCGCTTTGCAATCCCGCAGTTTCGAGAGCCTCCTTTTCTGCAGATGCCATTAAAAGAATATTCGAGAGACACGTATCGAAAAATCGAGGTCGGACTCAACCAACTCGAACAGTTCCCTCATGATGTCAAACTGGTATGCGCCCGCGTGACGGTAATCGGGCCAGGATCTCTCCGGTGCAAACAGCGGCTCGGGAATAATGTTCGATTGTCTGGTCGGCGTCCCTAAATCGATGTCGTGCTGGCGGCGGAGCTGAGGGTCACTCAAGGTGTGATATGCCTCAAGCGCTTCGCTGAACTTCGGGGCTGAGGACCCTGCTCCAGCATCAGGATGATACTGACGCGCACGTGCGCGAAATGCGCTGTGAATAGTTGCTCCATCTGCAGCGCGAGGAACGCCCAAAATCGCATAGTAATCCTTCGTCATCAAGTTTCCTCCGAGCAGTCCCACCAAGACTAATAGGCTGACAGCTTACACCTCCAGTAATGGACTTACCGTAATGACGATCATTCGAAGCGGAGCGCCTGCGTGCTCGATAGCTTTTTCACTCGTTGGATTGCCAAACATCGCGGCGGCTGCTCGCAGGCGAACATCGGCATCCATTAACAGTACCCGCGCCTCGCGATGCTCACGACTGCGCACCCAAAGGCGATAGGTTACGGAGACCGCCAGTAGCTGTGGGCAGTGCGCAGGGACACGACACTCTTGCGGGATGGAAAGATCGCTGGCATACAAACTGCCCGGAAATGCAAGGATCAGCAACAGCACGATCCCTAAGACAAGCGCGATGCTTACTCTAGGCGGAATTGTCCTCATACGTGTACCTCCGTTCGAGAACTTTGCAGCAATACCATGCGCCAACTGTTGCCACGCATTACGAATGCGAATCTTCTGTACAGCACCTTGCGAGCGCAGTTGCCAGATGAAATTGAACAGGAATGCCAGGAACATGACAGACCCCGTGAGAGTTAGGAAAAGACCATCAACCGTGTAGTCGTGAGTGCCGACCCAGGGCCACAAGGCGAGAGCGGCCGCCGCGACCAAGAGGACCAGCGATAGCAGAATTTCAACCATTGGCAATTACCTCCGCCGGATTGGCTGCAATCTGCCACGATACAGACGTGGGCGCCTTTGTTTTGGGTCACGGGAGGCGGGAAGGAGGGCCCCCCGCAACCCGAATTCGGGAGTAGCTTCAGAGTGCTACTCCCGGACTGGAACAACTCACTGGACTACGCCGAAGCCGTCAATTCCTTTTGCGCAAAATTGACAGGAATCTGTTTCGGCTTCGCTGCCTCGTGCTTCGCAAACACGATCTGCAGGATGCCATTGGTGTAGGTGGCATTGATCGTATTTACATCCACCGTCTGCGGCAGATTGAAGCTGCGCATGAACGTCCCATAAGGACGCTCAGTCCAGGTCAGCTTCTCCTGTTTGAAGCCGTTCTCAAGTTTCCGTTCCCCGCGAACTGTCAGAACACGCTCTTTCACAGTGATCTCGAAGTCTTTCTCCGACAGGCCAGGAACTTCGATCTTGAGGGCTACTTGATCCTCGGTTTCGAACACTTCAGCCCTCGGCAGGAAGGCAGTGTTCGTGGCGACTTGAGGAGTCTGCGCAAATGAGTTGAGTGTGGCTTGAAGAGTCTGATCCATCCACTGTTGAAGGGAAGTGAGTTCCCGAAGCGGATCGACCGTGTCATACCAGTAGGTCCGAAGCATAGTTTTCTCTCACCTCAGTTCAATAGTTCGGAAGCTTGATTGTGGTCATTGCAACCTCAAGTAGCTCCCGCACCGCGATTTCGAAAAAAATATGAGGCAATCATCGCCATGTTGTCAAGTTATAGTACTAAATAAGGCGTGTGTAAATATTTGATGCGTAGCGACTTAGATTAGACAAATCGATCAGTAAAAAATGCTCTTGACAGAGCAAGAAAATATTGGTAATTAAGCTCTTAAAAGTTACTCTTGTGGTGCTCATCATGGAGGACGGCGATAATGAAAGTGAAGATCTGCCCCGCCTGCGGTGAGCGGTGGTGGTGCGTAAAGTGTGGTTATTGCCACTGGTGCCACCCCGATTTCGAACCGCCGGCGGGTGTTGCCGTAATGCCGCAGGGAGGCAGTCCCACGCTGCCTTCCCTGGCGGTTAACCTCCTGTAGCAGGGACCACAAACACTATTATCTTCTGAAATTGGAGGCAGAGGTATGAAGGCCCTCAAACCAGGAGAAAAGGTTCCGGCGTCTGGAATTTATCGCGTTTCGCATTTACTACCGCACGCTGGGGAACAGCGAGAGATGTACTTCGAGGGAAGCTACTTTCCTCCCTGCAGAGTTTGTGCGGCGGGAGTGCATTATCGTCTGGAGTCGCCCTGCGTACCGATGGGACTGATGCCGAGAATTGAGCTTAAGACCGCGGTCTGCTGAGATCCCAAATTGGCGCTGATCTGGTCGTTACGACGGTCCACTCCGGCGACCTAGCCCTCCCAAGATTGGTCCGCTGCACAATTTTGCAGAGAACGAGGCACACGAAGCTCAAAGCTGCTGCTGTCAAGAAAACGCCCACTAATTCCCCCAAATGGAAACCGTCTGCCACACGGGTTGGGAGTCGGGAGCCATTGGCGGGAATAATAGGTCGAATGGACGGGAAGGTCGATGAGAGCTTTGGCTGAGAATCATTGCAGCTTCGCGTATTCGGCTTTGGCTTGCTTCAGGATGGGGATGTCGGGATCGGCGTCTTTCCAGAGGGTGAGGAAGTCTTTGTACGCTGCCAGAGCGCGGACACGGGCAGCATCGGCATCCGCTACCTGAGAAGTTTTCGACTGCAAGGCGTTGGCACGCGCAACACCCAGATGTGCCAACGCTCCCGTCCAGCAATTCCAGACGATGCCGTTGTGGTCGAGAATCTTCTGAAACTCGGCAGCGGCTTCCTTGCCCTGTCCCGCTGCGAGATATGCCTCCCCGCGAATGTACGTGTGATAGAGGCAGGAGAGATTTGCTATGAAGGCTATTTGCCCCAATTCGATGGGTGTAGAAGCTTGCAGATCGTTGAGGGCGTCAATCGGATTTCCTCGATTCAGTGCCAACTGTGCCCGAATCGCAGGCAGCCAGAGCGACTGCACCTGCGTGTCCAGCGGGAAGCGTTTGTTCAGGTCTCCAGCTAACGACTCCGCTTGTCCCGGAGCGCCCACCATCGCTAACGCCAAAGCCGCTTCCAGCTCAACGCTCTGACTCTCTGGATGAAGCTTTAAGCCTTCTGCTGCTTGCTGCCTCACATCCCTCGCGTTCCCCAAGGCGGCTTCCCGCAAAGCCGAATTCTCTAGCCATATTGCCGCAACTTCCTTGCTATCGGCTCGGATCGCGGAATCTACAGACCGTCTACTCAGTTCCCGTGCCTTGCGCAAATGACCGACATATGCCTCAGTGTCGGATGCGAGTGAAAGCCCGAAGTTCTCTTCGGGCTTGCCTGCGAACCACTGCTGCTCTTCAGCCATGCTTGTTGAATCCGCCTTGAGGAAAGCCAAAGCATAGAGAGCACTGCGCAGTATGAAGTTGTCTAGTTTCCGCGACTGCGCCTCTTGAACCGCCTTTTGTGCCTCGTCCAAACGGTTCAACGCGAGCAGGCCATTGGTAAGCTGAACGTAGCCCCATTGCGAACCGAGCCGGAAACTCTCGCGACATGCGTCTATGGCTTTGTCGTATTGTCCCAGTTCGTTGTATAGGTTGCACGTATTGACAAGCGGGGTTGTTGATCGGGGGTAACTTGCCATCCATTCCTGATATGTTTTGGCTGCTTCATTCAATTCGCCCGTTACCGTTTCGTAATAATTAGCGGTGATCTGTAGTTTTTCCTGTTCGCTGGCATGTTCTCGTAGCTGGAATGCCTTGCTGCGGTATTCGCGGGCACGTCCTAGCTCACCCAATGCATAGTAATCATTGCCCAGAGCCACGTACGCCACGGCAAAGTTCGGATCGAGTTCGATGGCTCGCAGGTGGTAAGGCAAAGCGGCGGAAGGGCCTTTTTCCAGAGAAGCCTTGCTGCCAAGGCTGTACGCTTCCAGAGCTTCGAGTGAAGCTGTAGTGGCTTCTGCCAATGGAACATCGAACTTCTGGATCGTGGGCAGCGACTCGCCTAGTTGCCCGCGCAGCTTCGATGCCAGGTCGCCCAGAGCATCCAGCACCTTCTCTTTGCTTGCCGCCGTTGCCTCCTCCTGCTGCAACACGTCTCCGCTTTGGCAATTCACGACTTTTACATCTAGCACGTATTGGCTGCCCAGACTGGCGATTGATCCGGCAATGTACGCCTTACTCCCTACCCGAAGGCAAAGCTCGCGAGTAACATCGGGCGATAGCTTGGTGTTGGGTAGTCGCGTCATGAGTTTTAATGTCGCCGCGACTTTGTGGTCGGAGAGCACATTCAGGAATGGCGATTGCCGCAAGGAAACCGTTAGCGCGGTTTTCAATGTGTTATCGAAGACAGGCTCGCCCGTTGTGTTCGCAAAGTCGGCGAGAACAATAGTGTCTTCATCTTTCAGGCGCTTGGTTTGATGAGCACGATGGAGCTGGAGTTCGCGAACGGAAGCCGCACCCAGCAGGATTGCGAGTAGCCCGCCGACCAGCAGCCACCATCGCGGCAAGGGGTGCCACGGCCCAGCTCGGTTTATCAGCTGTTCTGGGACTGACTGTGCAGTAGCGCCGTCAAGCTGTACGCAGGCTTGGGGGTTTTCCGGGTCTAACCCGGCGGCACCCATGATGGCCTGTCCCAGCTGCTCAGCGGAAAAGGTCCTTCCCTCTTCCGCTGACTGGGTAGATGTTTCTGTGACAATTTCGACTGGAGCGATAAAGCGGTAGCCTAAACGCGGCAAGGTCTCGATGTAGCGTGGTTCTTGAGCGGAGTCGCAAAGCACCTGCCGAAGCTTCTTGACCGAGCTGTTCAGCCCGTGTTCGAAGTCCACGAAGGTATCGGCGGGCCAGAGCTTTTGCCGGATCTCTTCCCTAGTCACAACCTCGCCTGCGCGACTGAGCAGCACCTCAAGGATCAGGTAAGGCTGACCACGAAGTTTTATCTTGGTTCCGCTCTTGGAAAGCTCACGCGTACTGGTGCGTACTTCGAATGACCCAAAACGGTATTTTTCCCCATGCCCCATAGCAACGCCGCACTAGGGCCCCCACAACGTTGTTCGGGATTCTACCATCGCCCCGATACAAATTCCCGCACTCGAAGGCTGCGCCTTCTCTCAGTCGAGATCAGACCCAAACTCCCGAAATTTCATAGCGTTAACAACTCACCTAGGAATTACCAACGTTTCACCCCTCGTGCATTGCGTTGCTCGTTCCTTTGCGGGAGAGTCGCGGACAGGTCCGGGTATCGCGTCAGGTTCTACGGGGCGAAAAAAATTGTGTATCGATGCCGTGATTTACCCGCACTTTTCGATTTTGTAAGTAGCAGGCATTCTGTGCGGTTTCTCAGGGGAAATTGCCAAAAGACAAGTTTTTGATGACGGCCCTTCCAAGGGCTGAGGAGGTTTGTATGACGTACTTTGATTGCTTCGTGCTGGCAGCATGGGCATTGGCGTTTGGGTGGTTTTTCGGAGCCATCTACGTGCAAAACCACAAGGAAGGAACTGAACGCCCGCGTGTGAGTAAAAAGCCAGAACCGTGCCCGGAATGTGAAGCATGGCGGCTCCCAGTCAGCGCCAGTGCTGCTGCTGACTGAGACGAAAAATGTGGCAGCGAACGCCTGCGCTGTTCAGGCGGTCGAAGCGGTGTACACGACTTGCCGGACTCGGCCCAACTTGTGGTGCTCAAGTGATGAACTTCAAACGCATCGCAGCGAGCAGACCTAAGTATCCGCGAACGAATAGGAAGCGTATCGTGTCACCGTACCATCCGATGCCGCTCAAGGCAGCCAAGCAGCACATTGACACAGAAGGTTTACCGGATTCAGTTGCGCGTTATGGTACGAGATTAGCGGCAGCTACAGGGTTTCCTACACAAGGATTCGTGAGCCTCCCGAAGGACGAGCGGCACAACCGATAAAGCCGCAACTGAGTCCGCCTACGCCAATTTACGGCGCGGTTCACGTTCTAACATCGGATTTGCCGAGCAAGAGATGTGGAGCATCGCAGTCTCCTCGGCTATTTTCGTTTTGAATTGGCGCAATACCTGCGTGGATTAAACTTTGAGGAAGCACTGTAAATGCGATCGGCCACCATCTAACCTAAAAGACCGACGCCCAATTTCTTTGCGGTTTTTCGCAAGTCCTCGTCCAGAGTTGCCAACGGCAAGCTTCGGCGAATAGCCAATTCGAGGTAGATCGCGTCGTAGCTGGTTAGTCGATGTGTTCGGCACAGTGCAAGAATATTTGTAAAGGCGCGATCAGCTGCTTCGTCGTCTCGCTCGATCCCGAGCTTGCTGAGGTCGGCGATGAAAGCGTCAGACTGCGCCGGAGTGATACGACGCTTGCGCTCCGCCATCGCGAGCACGTTGGTAATTTCGATGAACCACCAGGTAGGCACAAGTGCCCTCTCAGTTGCCAATCGATTCAGCAGGACGGCCGTCTTCGGCGTCGCTTCCTCGTGGAACAGCCAAGCCATGGCGATCGAACAATCAGCGACAAACGCCGCACTCACCGGCGGCCCTCATTAATGAGGTCCCTGACCTTCAATCCACGCAAGGATAGACCAGTGGCGAGCTGCTGAATCCGCTCAATGGCGGCGACACGCTCCTCCGTGCTTACTTCTTTTCTCACGGGCACGAGCTTGGCCACGGGGGCGCCATGCTTGGTGATGGTGATCTCTTCGCCCGCTTCAACCTTCTCTAGCAGTTCAGACAAATGGGTTTTCGCCTCGTAAGCGCCGATAGTGTTGCTGCCCATTACGTTATCTCCGATACGACTAGTGTGCGACTAGTCTAATCCGAATGATGTAAACCGTCCATCCTTCTTTCGAGACAGCCCGTATCCGCCGCAGGCAACATGGTTTCAGCGTGCCGCCGGACGTTACCACCTGGACCGCACCGGTGGTGGTGCCCGTCCGTTAGTAGCCTGGATCAGACCTGAAACAGGGCTGGTGCCGTCCATGCATTCGCTGTTGACTACTACCGAGCAAAAGCTGTACAGGGTTTTCAGCGTGCCGCTCGGCGTGATTTCGAAGACGGTGCCGTAGTCGTTGGCCACGCCTTTGGCGGTTGTCCCGTAGAAGTTGCCATTGCTGGCCTGGACCAATCCCCCATCGGGGCTCGCGCCGTCTGGGCAATAGCCCAGGCTATTCACGTCCTTGCAAAAGACGTATAGCGTGGTAAGCATTTCGCCGATGGTGATTCTGAAAACCGTACCGCCGTCGTTAGGTCCGCCGGATTCCGTCGTCCCGTACAAGTCCCCATTAGTGGCCTTTGTGGTTTCTCATGAACATGCTTCGAATGTCGCCCTGGTTTGAGGCCGCGCCTGCGACCGCCGATGTTGAGCCGCCTGATCAGCCGACCAAATCACCTTCTCTTTCCTTCCTTTTTCTCGATTCCCGTGCGTGTGGATCTCCTTGCTTGCGCCATTGCTTTGAAGGGGGGCATGGCTCGGGGCCTTGCCCCCTTCACTAAGGCAACAGCAGCTACTTCTGGTTGACCGCCGGTTTGCTGGCCTGCGCGATCCGCGGTGGCGTGATCGGCAGCAACTTCGGCGCTGCCGGCACTGGCCGCGGCGCAACCAGCGGACGCATTGGCGGGGTTGCCACCGCCGGGACGGATTGTGGCTTCGGCGGCGGCGGGCGCAGCGCCCTCGCTTTGTGGGGCAGGGCTGCGGGTTGCTTGAACCGGGCCGTCACGTCTTCGAGGCGGACATTCTCATAGCCCTTGCGCTTGGCCATGATGCGGTAGTCGAAGGCGATGCTGGAGGTCCCTCCGCCCTGTTCATGCACTTCGAAGGATGTCGCCGTTTTCTGGCTGACATACAGTCCTTTGGAGTCGCCGTTGGGCGTGAGGAATACGTGATATTCAACCCCGGCATTCACGGTTTGCGCGAAGGCGGGATCGAGTTCGATGCGGACGGAGCCGCTTGAGAGCTGGCCGGAGCCGGCATCCTCGAGCCAGTTCTCCGCTGATTCCATCGCGTAGATAGCTGTCTGCTTGCCGTCGGCCTGCTGGGCAATGCCTGCGACTACTCCGGTACAGGTCAGATTGGCCGAAGTATCGATCGTGCAATGGCGTGCCCCGGTGTAAGTGTTGGGAGAATCCGTCTGGAACACCGGGTTGTGGGTCGCCGTCGTGTCGTTTACTACCACCACGGTCGGGTAGTCCCCGCTGCTATCATTGTTAATGAACTCACCTGCAACTGCCTCATCGTTGGTCCCCAGTACCGCATCGTTACCTCCGTCGCCCCATACCCCGGCTTGATAGAAGTTCTCACCCGTAACGCTTCCGCCGTTAGCCTGCCCTTCGACACCGACGCCCCCACCAGTACCCAAGACGCCAGAGTAAGGAGTGGGGGCGCTTGTGGTCCCAGTGACGCCCCAGTTCGTGCCCGATCCAATTACGCCATTCGTTCCGCTACCGGATACGCCCGTCGACGCCGTCCCTGTCGCATTAGCGTTGACGCCATAGGACGTGCCACTGGCCGAGACGCCCGTCACTCCGAAGGCGGAGATGCCGGTTCCCGCGCTGTCGTAACCGTACACGCCGATACCGCCTGAGCCAGCGTTCACTCCCTCAACTCCGTAACCGCCCGGGGAAGCCGCTGTGCCGGCCACACCTGCGGAAAACCCCGAAGCAGCCGTCGCCGAGCCCGCTACTCCGAAAGCGGTGGACGAGCCCGAAAGGATTCCGTTGACCGTCTGGTTGCCGGTGAAAGTGTTGGCCGCCGCTAACCGCGCGTAGAGAGCATTCGTCGCTGCCGTGTTCAGATTCAGCGTCACATTGCCGCTGCTCCCGCCGCCGGTCAGATCCGTTCCCGCCGTCACCCCCGTGATCGTGCCCGTCCCCACCGCCGCGCATATCCACGAACTGCCATTCCATTGCAGCACCTGATTCGCCGCGCAGCCATTCGTCAGCGACAGGCTCAACGTGCCGCCCGTCCCGCCGCCGGTGAGGCCGCTGCCGCCGGCCGTCGTGACTCCCGTAATCGTGCCGTCGCCCGTGCCAGGAAATGTTTGCCCGGTGGCAAAGTTGATCAGGCCGGTGCTGGCGATGTGCAATCCGGTCTCGGACGGAGCCGAGGTTCCCTGGCCAAACAGCAAATTTAGCGTGGCTGAGGGCGTGGACGTGTCGTTGCCCACCGGTTCGGCCTGCCAGCGGAAGCTCTGATCCACTGCCGCGCTGGTGCTGCTATTAAACGCCGAGGCGGCCAAGCCCAGCGGTTGCGAGTTCTTGCCTGCCGTCGCCGTGGCTGTGCCCGTCGCAGGCAGACTCAGGGTGCCCCGTACCGTGCTGCCGCCTTTGATGTCGAGCGTAGTTGCCGGGGTAATAGTGTTGATACCGATCTTCGCTGTACTGCCTGACCCAGACTGGAAAATTACTGAACTGGTGATGTCGGAAGTGGCGTCCCACAAGGGCAGGAAGTTAATGGTGCCGCCGGACGTGGTTACGTCGGTGGTTGATGCCGATGTCGCAGAGGAAACGCTCTGCCCGGAGGGCGATTCCACATACACCGAAGCGGAGCTATTCGGCGTGGCCAGCATGAAGGCCGAGGGCGGCAATCCCCCGATGGTCGCCGCATCCCCAGCCTTCAGTGCATAGGGCACGCTGAGTAGCAGCACGCGCGGCTGCTCGGCCTGCTCAGCGATTTGCACTCCCAGCCAGCGCGCTTCGCCGCTCGTGAATAATGTTGTGGGCACGCCGTTCGGCTTGGTGATGCCCAGTTGCACGGAGTAGTGTCCGGTGGCATCGAGTTGAATATCATTCTGCGTCTCAGTCCACAGCGGCTCGCCACCTTGCTGGCTGCTGTAGAGCGAGAAGGTGATGTTCACCACACCGCTCAACGTATTGCCGCCTTCATCGGTGGCGACATTAGAGAACTGAATCAGCGGCGGCACCGTAGCACCCGTAGCCGTCGCCATGCTCTGCTGCGCTTGGCTAAATAAACCGCACAGCAGCACCATGAATACTGAAAGCATTCCCACGCGAACCTGTTTCATAAAACACCTCCTCCATTTATTTTTTTCTTACTAGCTGATCCGTGCGATTCAGAAACCTCTTGCCATACCCCACTCACGTCGATTTCAGTTAGCCAAGCGAAGGGCCTTACATCCCCCGCGTGGCAAATACCCGCGTCCCGGGTCTCTACCTGAATCACGGGGGAGGCCGGTCAACCGGAGAGGGTTCCTGCGAACCCTTGTTAAGACGAAGCCGTGCCTGTTCCACCTGGGTCGGGGCTAGCTTCTGTCCGCAAAGCGGGCAGGTATCGAAGCCGGCAGCCACATTGCTCACCAGCACGGTCGTACCTTGCCGCTCGACTGTCACCTCAGTGCGCACCGTCCGTCCGGCGGTGTTGGCCGACGTGTCAGAACGAAAAAAGCTTGCCCTCCGAGTCAACCATTGGTAGATTCCGTTCGTAGAGTTCTCCCAGCACTGGCCGCGGATGTTGCGGCAGTCTCCTCCAAAACGCCAGTCATTCGTTCTCAAAGGTTCTCAAAAGTTGTAAAGGTGCACGATGTCAGTGAAAACCGGGGAGATATTCCAATTCGGGGAGTTTCAGATTGATGCTCGGTCACGGACACTGCGGCGGAAAACCGCGAACGTCACGCTCAACTTCCGGTCTTTCGATATGCTGCTGTACCTGGTGCAGAACCCAGGAAGGGTTCTCACTCGCGACGAACTGTTAAAGAATGCGTGGCCGGATGCCTTTGTAGATGAGCACAGTTTGGTGCAAAGCATTTCACTGCTGCGGCGGGCTCTTGAGGAAAAGCCGGGCGACAACAGCTACATCGTCACTTTGCCGGGGTGCGGGTATCAGTTTGTCGCGACGGTGCAGGTCGTCGTCCTAGATGCGGCGACCGCTGCCGGCGACAGTCCCAGCGGAGTGATTTTTCAGCAGCACACGGTCCGCACCAGTGTCATCACGGAAGAGGAAGCAAGCTCAGGCGCGGCAGCATTGCCAGAAGTTCCCGCGGCTCGGGTTCCGCAGCTCTGGAAGATTGCAGTTCCCGTCCTACTGGTTGCCCTGCTTATAGCGGGCGGGCTCTCCTATCGTTCGCGTCAAAGCAAGCGCCTGACCGAAAAAGACACCATCGTTGTCACCGACTTTGCCAACAGCACGGGCGATGCGATCTTCGATGACACGCTGAAAACGGCGCTCAACATTTCCCTGCGGCAATCGCCCTTTCTCAATTTGCTCTCCGACGGCGCAGTCGCGAAGACCTTACAACTGATGATCCGTCCCGCCGGCACCAAACTCACCCCGGATGTAACCCGCGAGCTTTGCCAGCGCACTGGCACCAAGGCTTATATCGCAGGGTCGATTGGCAGTTTAGGCAGTGAATACGTGCTTGGGTTGAGGGCGGTGAATTGTCAGAGCGGAGACACGCTGACTGAGGAGTTGGTGACGGCGGCCTCGAAGGAGAAGGTACTGGACGCGCTGGGCGAGGCGGCATCCAAGCTGCGCGGTGAGTTGGGCGAATCGCTGGCGATGGTGCAGAAGTTTGATGTGCCACTCGCTGAGGCCACTACGTCCTCGCTCGAAGCTCTGAAAGCATACAGCCTTGGCAGAAAGGCCCATAACGAGAAGGGCGCTGCCGCAGCTTTGTCTTACGACGAACGTGCCATCGACCTTGATCCGAACTTTGCGATGGGCTACGAGGCGGTGGGTGTCGACTATTGGGGTCTCGGCGAGCTAGGGCGGGCCGGCGAATACTACACCAAGGCGCTTCGGCTGCGGGACCGCGTCAGCGAACGGGAAAAGCTGGAGATCACCGCCTGCTACTATACGGCGGTAACTGGGGAACTGGATAAAGCCGCCAAAACTTTTCAGCAGGAGATAGAGAGCTACCCGCGGGAAAGCACAGCTTACGCTGGCTTGGGCGGCGCGTACTTTGCGCAGGGGCAGTACGAGAAGGCAGCGGAGACCACCCGGCAAGCCTTACGCCTTGTACCAGATCGGGTAGGTTTCTACGAGAATCCCGCCAACGTTGCCCTCGCCTTACAACGATTTGACGAGGCGCGACACATCATTCAGCAGGCCCAGGCGAGAAAACTGGATGATGTCGTGATGCGCAATGCTCTGTACGCTCTTGCCTTTCTCGGGTCGGATTCCGCGGGGATGACGGAACAGCAACAGTGGTTTGCGGGCAAGCCTGAATATGAAAACTTCGGACTGACACTCGCATCCGACACAGAGGCGTATGGGGGCCATGTCGCCAAGGCGCGGGAGCTCACCAAGCGCGCGGTGGACTCCGCTATCCGGGCGGACAGCAAGGAAAATGGCGCAATATGGCAGGCCAATGCCGCTCTGCGACTTGCGGCTTACGGTAACCCTACGGAAGCGCGGCAAGCGGCGGTCGAGGCCTCGAAACTTGCTCCTGCCAGTCCGGGAGTGGAAGCCGAAGCCGCACTTGCGTCGGCCATGGCGGGAGATACCGAGCGAGCCGAATCCCTAGCCGAGGATTTAGGGAAGCGTTTCCCGCTGAACATGCAGATGCAGTCGCTCTGGCTCCCTGCGATTCGGGCGCAAGTGGCGCTGGACAAAAAGAATTCATCTTCCGCCCTGAGTGCCTTGCAGGCTGCTTCTCCCATCGAGCTGGGACAGGTTTTGTTCGTCGCGAACATCTCCTGCCTGTATCCGACGTACGTGCGTGGTGAGGCGTTCCTAGCAGCTAGACAAGGCATCGCTGCTGCTGCCGAGTTTCAGAAAATCATCGACCACAGCGGCATTGTCTGGAACTGCTGGACGGGCGCGTTAGCTCATCTAGGCGTGGCTCGTGCGAATGGGCTCCAAGCGACAACATCGCAGGGAGTGGATGCCGCCGCCGCCCGCGTGCGGGCACTCGCCGCCTACAAAAATTTCCTCACCCTCTGGAAAGACGCTGACCCCGACGTCCCCATCCTGAAGCAAGCCAAGGCGGAGTACGCCAAGCTGCGATAGTGCCCCGCAAAGTTTCACTTTCCGAACATGAGCTGGCGAAGCCTAAAGTAGCCACTCTCCTTCAAGGGCATTCCCGCAGATCAGAGCGCAACCCAAGTACATAAAAGCCTCGTGAACATCTGCCCTCCTTTCGTAGCGCACTCGCAGTCGCCGAAACTGATTCAGCCAGGCGAAGGTTCGCTCCACTACCCACCGCCATCTGCCCAGACCGCTGCCGTGTTCGGTGTTACGTTTTGCAAGAAAAGGAATAATGGCTCTGTCCCGCAGGCCTTGCCGGATTGATTCCGCATCATAACCGCGGTCACCCATCACACAATCCGGACGGTGACGTGGGCGTCCGCGCTCTCCCTGCAAGGGCGGGATGGCGTCGACTAGGGAGAGCGCTTGCTGCGAGTCGTTACGATTAGCCCCAGTGAGTTGAATAGCTAGCGGAATACGCCTGCCGTCGCAAATCAGATGGCGCTTGCTACCCAGTTTGGCTCGATCACTAGGGTTCGGACCGGTCTGTTGCCCCCAAAAACTGCTCTTATCGAGCTGCCATCGACCACCGCGTGTGACCAATCAATCTGCCCCTTGCGTGCCAGCCAGTCCAGCAGGACGAAGTGAATCAATTGCCAGATACCCGCTTCTTGCCAGTGCCGCAGCCGTCGCCAGCAACTCATTCCAGAGCCACAGCCCATCTCTTGCGGTAGCATCTCCCAAGGAATACTACTGCGCAGGACGAATACAATGCCGGTGAGACATGCCCTATCTGCTAAGCGCGGCCTTCCGCCTTTGGGCTTCGCCTTCGCAATTGGGATAAACGGTTCGACCAGTTTCCACAACCCGTTAGGCAAAAGTTCGATGGCCATTGAGCAACTCCCGTTCGTAGGGATGTGTCGACCCTTTCACGTGTTGCTGTAGAAATGAAGTTTTGTTAGACGTTCTAAAGGCCTCTGCAAAACGGTCTCGATGAAAGGCAGGCCAGTAATCGGAGGAACGATCAGACCAAGCGTCATTTAATCTCGAGTCCCGTCATAGAAAGGAATAAGAACTATGACACCTGGTTACTGACAGTTACCTGAATAATGTTGTGACGAGTACTTACGTGCACTTCGCGAGAAAGATTTCTGGTGATTCCTACCCGATTCGTGATTGACGCCGGTAGAATGGAGCATGAAACAACAAAAGCGGCGAAATCCGTCGTTATCGAGCAAGGGTTCCAAGCCTTCCCAGGTCGTACATGTCGGAGTCATCTTCGTTGTCGATGATCGTGCTCTAATCGAGTCCACTCCAGCCAATGAAGGCGAGGTGTACGGCGATTTCTTCAATCACTCCAACGGACACCCCGATTTTTGGGCTCGGCTCCAAGCTGAAGGCCAGGTTCCACAAGACCAGGATTACATAAACGTCCCTCGCGGCCGAGCGGTTGTAAACTGTCTTACTGGCCACCCAGTCTTGTACCTCGACAAATGCATAAGTAAGAAACCTGCCCTCGTAAGAGAGATCAAGCGACGTCTACACTTGCCTGGGCACATAGAGATTTCTACAGATCTGCACTATCGATGTGAAGATTGCCTTTCCAGGAGTCCTCTTTGAAAGAACCGAGACAATATCACTATTCGTCAGAATTACTGCGAGTGGACCGACCCGGCAGCGTGTTCGTCGTCGGGGGTCCGTTGAGGAAATGCTTGGGCTGTGGCAGGCTACTGACACGAGAAGCAGCGGCGTAACACTGTCCCGCAGCCTGTTCTCCCTGCCAGCCCGGAATTCAACTGTATGGACGAGTGATACAGAGCGCGGCGCAGGCCTGATAATTTCAGATTTTACCGAGAGGAGTCCAACAAAGATGTCGGACACATTCGCTCCCGACGAATTTCCCTGCGAGCTGTTGTTGAACGGAGTGTCGGTGAGATCCGTGAGGATCCGCCAGATCAATTCTGACGGCAACTTCGACGTGGTCGTTACTGACCTGGTCGGTTCTTTTGCCCTACACTCTGATTTTGAGATCGACGTATGCGAGCAAGATTCGAGCCGGCGAAGGGTGTCGCTTGACGAGCTCAAAAAGATTCTCAAAAGCAGATACCTATTACCAGCTGATGATCTTTCGAGAGCATCGGAGATGGCAGAGTGCCGCCTGTTCGCAAAGATAGATGACATCCAAATTCCGCATTGGGAGGACGGCCGACTCTCTGGGCTTGGGCGTGAGGAGGCATGTGTTCGATACGTTCAACGCATCTTGTACCGGACAGGGATTCCGCACTTGGTCTCGGGAACTACGTTTCTAGTTCCGAGTGCACCAACCGCTCATATCCCGCTAAAGAGAGCGGGATTCCGTCAGAGCGAGATCTCGCCATCTGCTTTGGTTGAGCCTCGGACGGGCTGTGCCATTCAAGTCGTCGAACGCGATCCGCGGAAGTAATTAGCAGTCAATAGGGAGGGGATTGGAATGAAGACAGTGGTACTCAAAGATGGAGCGGGAAATCCGCAGGGAGTGATCCGCGATCTACCGGGCGATCAGCAGAGGCTATATGACCGCTCAGGGAACTCGATCGCGACGTATCGCCGGCGAACAGACTTCACGTACGACAACAATGGCACCCGCTTTGGCAGTGGAAACCGCCTGGCTGGTCTCGTCGAGGACGAGGATTAGACCTTTTCTCCGCCGTCAGGTGGATGCCCCTCATTCAACTCCTCCCCCAAACGATTGATCGTGCCGTGAATTGCTCGCCGGCAGTGCTGGTGTGCCAAGTTTCGGAGAAGAGTTTTTGCCTCGTCGTGGCCGACAAATCGTCAGCCCTGGCCGGCAGCGCTGGCTCGTTCGGTTCTTTCTTGCCCACCACCGCGGGACTCGCAGGAGTAGGTATCACAACCACCCTATCCTAGACCGTATTGTGCACCCAAGAAGTGTTGCAAATCGCCTAAAGGGTCTGATCAACGGGCTGCTTTCGAGCGCCAGCACCCCACACACGCATTCATGCACACGTCTGAGTGGATCGCAGTCAACAAATCGTTGAAGAGCTTCGATCCCAAGGGAGAATTCGCGCAAAGCCAATGACCGCTTCGTACCGAGTTCTCTCGCTCGGAGCCGTTCAAGATCATGGGCGAGTGCGATTATCGGCAAGAACAGGAAGGCAAGCTAGTTGTTGGATATAGTCTAAAGCCGTTTCCGTCTTCCTCGGCTCGAGCCGAGGAAAGATATGTGAGATGTATACGCTTGCAGTAATTTCTCGTCCATCAGGGTTGCTGAACAGATTTCTAAAGCCAAATCATGAAGCAGTTTAGGCAGCCGGCGCTCGCCTAGGTACTCTTTCAAAATCATATCAATGATCTCACGGCTCGTTTGCTCCCGGGCCCAATCTTCACGGCTTACAATTTCCAGTTCTTCCTCGGAAAAATTGCTGCGGGGGAAACACCAGTAGCAATAAGCGCCTGCGGCCAAGAAGTATTGTTCTGCGTCGCGAAAAGGGTTTCCTATTTCGACCCAGTGTGCGTGACGGTGGCAATTACGACAACGGACTTCGATCGACATATAAGCTTCGTTGGCCAGCGGCCAACAAGTCCACAATTTTCCTGTTTCGTCGCACCATTCCTTATTTTCTTGCGGTGGACTGGTTACAAGCGTGAAACCGAGATTGGCAATTTTTACTTCATGGTAATTTTCTTTCATGTTCTTCTCCCAAATCGCTAATACTCATGTTGCGAGGAGATTGTCGCTCCTTGCATCGTTATGGGTCGCCCCGGACAAGGCCTCTCATCGTGCCATGGGATAGCTCAACAACGAAGAAATCGGCTGAGGTCGCACATTTGGACAGGCCTTGGTAAAGGCAGAAAATAAGCACGTGCTTGGTGCCGCCGCCAATCACATCGGCGCATCTGCAGCTGTTCCCGGTCCTCCACAATAGTTACAGGCGCTGGGTTCAGTGTCGTCTGGTATTACTTCATTCATACGACTTAGCTCGTGCGCTTCGCGCCTGGTAACGTTGTCAAGAATGAGCCCCCTTCCAGTACTACCCAGTCGACGCGTGTACAAGCCGATACTCTTGAGCGCACAACCCACTGCTTCGTTGCTGAACTTCATCGGCTCACCCAGGTCTTTGCACATCGTGTTTACTGTCGTAGCAATCTCGCGGACGAAAACCTTTTCGCGATCAGGCTGGTGGCAATGATAGAGAACCGCTCTCAAGACGAGGCCATTTAACGCAAACGCACGGTCCGTGCACGATTGTTCATTTCGAGATGCCAATAGATCGATGACGCGATTCTGTAATGTTTTATCGTCAGGGACTACAGCTCCGAGTTGCTGAGCAACAGCGCACAAGTGAGGAATCAATTTCCAAACGCGAAAGCCTGAATTTTGCACCAGCCTGCGGTTGTACACGCGATAGAAGAAAAGCTGATTTTGAAGCGTCTGAACTTCATTCATCGAGGGAATGCACGAATTTGGAAGGAATGCGTTGCTGGCCAAATGAATGTGAATCCCATCCAACGTGAACGCAGGTTGCTTAAACTCTTCGCCGAAGTAGATGCACTTCACAGTCTGGGACTTCTGTAGATCATTGCCGTTCGCGACAAAATAGCCCTTCCCATCGGACGCATCAAGAAATTCGAGGGCAGCCTTGGTCAATCGGCTGGAGCGAATCAAGAGAGTGGGAATGAATTCGCTGAATGGTATTGTCCGAAGGGCAGCAGGGCCAATGCTGGCCAAGGGGATCGGCTTGCAGCAAACCGAATGCAATGCCTGAAGGAGTGAATCGGCTGCGAGCCTCGGTCCAGTAATCGTGAGTCGGGGTACAAAATTCAAGTACTCGGGAAACCAAGTGGCAAGAGACCAATAGGTCAGAAGCGCCGCCTGCGTTTCCGATAAGCGTACCCAGCCTTGTAAGCGAGAATGAATGCTGCCAAACAGATCCCTAGTGTCCTCGTATGGAGCTAATGCAGTAGGCAGCAGTAAAGACCTTTTTAGTCCTTCGGGGAAGCTCGGAACTTTTTTATAATAGCCATCGACCTGGACCCCATGGTTGACGGTGGTTATTTTGGGAGTGCTGCCTTCCCACTCAATAAGGCAGACGTTCACAGAGCTCGATGTAGGGGAGTGTACCCGGACGAGATCGAGCATCGGAGTCGTATCGCGCAGTGACTCCTCCGTTGTGTATTGAAATCGCGGCACATATTCCTCTTCAACCTCTTCCTGCTCTTGGCCAGCTTCTCGGCGGCCCTCTCGCCCCAATCCTTTCTCCTCGAGATCTGGTTCCTGGTCGGCGGCAGGAGCTTCGGAACAACCTGATATCACTGCATTGGGAGCGTGCTCTGGAGGCTCCAGTGCACCATTTCCATTGCTACGGTGTGTCGAAAGCTGCCGCTCATCCGATTCTGTTTTGGTTTCAACACTGTCGTTCCCGTCGGGGTCCGCCGACGAAGCGACAGATGGGCCCGCATGTGACGCGGCTTTCGGGCTTGCTTCCGCTGACTGCGTATGATCGCCGGGAGAATGCCCATTTCCATTGGTCGGCGAGGCCTGTTGACCTTCCGGCGAGTGAGATTCAGGGGTGGCTAGCTGGCGATCCTGCTTTGGTGAACCGCTCGATTCGTCTTGCACCGTGCCCTTCCATTTCGTGCTGCGGGTTTCACCCAAGTCCAGAATTGCACTCTGGAAGTTAGTTAGGGCCCGCCCAGCGTAAAGTATGGGGTCACCGGGAAATAATTGAAGGTAACGAGAGTTCGCGTCCGAATGGTGTCTGTGAGGACGTGCAATACTGCAGGAATCAAGTTTAGGAGCGTTATGTCGAAAGGCAGAAGATTTGGAGAAACTGAGGATATTCCTCGATAAAATATATGAATATGATAGTGTCCACGGCCGCTGGACCGCAGCCGATATCATTCATCAATCCAACCGTACAGTGAGCTACCCTATCTCAGAGATCACGTCGATCCGGAATTCAATGCCAACGGATGATATGAGTGCACATATTCTACGATGGCTAATCAGTCATTTATCCCGAAGACATATCTGTTGAGGAACTCATTGCGAAATTTGCCGTTCGGATCATACTGGCTACATAACTTAACAAATTCCGGCATCTTCTTATAACGCGAACGCAGTTTCTGCGGGCTCATAGTGAAGAGCTTGCCCCAGTGTGGACGTGGATCGAACGGCGCCAGTTCTCGTTCAATCACCGGAAGCAGTTGCTGAACCGCCGGCCAATCGGGCTTTAGTGTGAAGTGTATTGTGACACGCGGTTCCTGGTAGCAGGTACTCATCCAGAGACTGTCGGCGGCGATGCTACGGATTTCCGAAATCATCAAATGCGGACCAACAAGATCGCGTAATCTCTCTATGGCCAGAATTGCCTCCACAGCGTTAGAGCGAGACACGAAGTATTCTGCCTGCAGCTCTCTGCCAGCACTTGGTGTGAAACCTATCTTGAAGTGAGGCAGACGTTCATACCATGGCCCGGGAACACCCAGTTGCGGCGTGCAGTTTTCGGCAGAGAGTTCCGCAATCGGATGAAGGTTCTGGGTTGCTTGCTTTGCCCCAAAAAATTCTGTTGGTGCATCAAAACCCTTTTCGTCTATCCGACATTTCAGCCATAGTTCATTTACTCGGTGTTTCTGCCAGTCCGTGAACAGGCTCACGCTGTAGGCGGCCGACATAATCGAGTCAAAATGTTCCTTGACTTCGCTCAAAGGAAGGTTTTCGTACACGTATTGACCCATCATAAATCGGGGCTGGATATCGAGACTCAGCTTGGTGATGACGCCCAATGCGCCAAGTCCAATTACAGCCCCTCGGAAAGTCTCGCCGTTTTGCTCGCGCGACAATCTCATAACGTCGCCGGACGCGTTGATGAATTCGAGCGCAGAAACTGCTGTGGAGAGATTACCGTTCTTGTCTCCGGATCCGTGGGTTGCCGTAGTGCACGCCCCCGCCACAGAGATATCGGGCAACGATGCGAGGTTGTGCAGAGCGAAACCCTTCTTGTCGAGAAAAGGGCAGAGCTGGCCATAGGTGATGCCGGCCTCAATGGTGACCGCGCGTGCTTCAGAATCGACAGAGATCACTTTGTCGAGAGCTTTTAAAGACAGGAATTGGTCGGCGCTGTCCGCGATCCTATTGAAACAATGCCGTGTGCCAAGGACCTTCAGTTTTTGTTGTTTGGCAACAAAATCCCTGGCCTGTTCAACGGAGTCGGCCGCAAACAATCTGTCTGTGCTGTAGTCGAGATTGCCTGCCCAATTCTTAAGACGGTCGCCTAACCCCCATCCAAGCAGAGGAGCCACGAAGCGACTGGCGGCGGCTGAGGAAACAAGCTTCAGGAAAGTTCTCTTATTCATGGTGCGCATTATCGCTTTATGGTTTGGCACTTCCAGTTCACAGCTTCGGAACTGTTACCTTTCCCGGTCCACTCGGCCTCTTGCGGATAGGGACACAGGGGCCTGCTCAGTTCAACACCCTTCGTAGGATCGTCGTTTCTTTTGGTGGCAATGATGGAGTCGGGAGCCACGCCATCCTCAACCCAGCGTTGCAGAGCGAGGAATATATTGTGATCGGCATCGTGAGCCGGAGCAAAATCCAGCATGTTCCCGAAAAGATTTGGCCCCGCGCCGCCCCCACAATGCATCATCCCAGGAGCCATGAATAGGCGATAAAATTTGTTCACGGCACCATAGCCGCCTATTTTCTGAGCAACGCGATCATAGTATTCCGTGGCGTGGCGCGGAGGCGGCGAACCGTCATTCCATCCGTGGTATTGAATAAGCTTGGTCCCATATTTTTCCAAGCCAGAAAGGTCAGGATCAGAGGCATTTAAAATCTGGCCGACCTTCTGCTCTGTGACGGCGATGTCCTTGTCAAAATTCAGCTCGTTGACCTTCCATCCAGGCTTCTCGAAAACGAATGAGCCGTAAAAAGAACTTGAAAACATAGCGTCAAGACTCGCTCCCGGGGCCGGGCCGAAGATGTAGCTGCTGAAAGAAATTCCAGGTGGACCCGCTTCAGCTTCAGCTCCGGGCTCATACCCAGGAGAGATTTGTTCTCCATGAGAAGTTTTTGGACCGGCGTAGATTTTCTTCAGGGCTTCTACTTGAGGAGATGTAAGGCAATTATCGGAGTCACCCGTCTTGCACAAGAGTGTCGACGGATCAAACGAGCATTGCAGCGGGTATTTAATGAACTTATCAGTGACCCCATGCTGCGAGCCACAGGCAGCCAGGGCAGCGTTCTCGACAGTGCGCCTTTTGGCCTCAGGAATGAATGCCCCGGGGGCACTCATCGCCTGCGCATTCCAGGCGAAGGCTGCCATGAGCTGCGTCCAATAATGCGCGGCCGCTCCAGCCAGGATTCCGTTGAAGTCTCCGGGGAACCGTTGCGCTTCCATCATCGCTTCTCGCCCGCCTTCGGAGCAGCCATTGAAATATGAGTAGCGCGGGGATTTCTGATAGAAGGCCGCGATAATTTTCTTGGCGCTCACATTGGTCTCGTGGACGGCGCGATAACCAAAGTCTTTCACCTTTTCCGGGTGCCCGATCGCCCATGAGCCGTCGGTTGGAGCGGCTTCGTGCCCGTCGTCAGTGGCCGCGGCAGCAAACCCTTGATTGAGCACCTGTGCCATCAGAAACAGATTTATTGATCCCGCTAATCCGCCGTTTCCGATCTGTTCGAACTTTCCGTTCCATCCGAGGGCCGGCATCCAGACTTCAATCTTGATGTGGGAATCCGCGGTGGGCTGAATTTCCGCCTGGACGCGGCAGAAAGCTGGTACGGGGACAGAAGGGGCGAGAGAGCCCGGAGGTAAGGCAAAAGGGCCGTCCGCGACGCTTGTGACCGAGGTGAGAGTTGTCGCCGGCAATTTTAGTTGCTGCAACTTCACGCAGCCATCATCGGCAACCGCCAGAACTGATCCGGCAACGAACACAGTCAAAACTGAGCAAAGCAATGAGAGACGCATCTTCTGTCGTTTCTCCTAAGAGGTGCATAGTAGATTTTTGCGATCTGATTCATTCTTGATGAGTCACTAATTATTCGCAGCCCCGAAACGGCGGGAAATCTCATGCGCGGCTGCTTTCACGATGTTGATAAGGCTACCGTCATCGACATCGACGGTAATGCCGGTTACGCTGACCGCGGCTGGCACGCCCCCCGTTGTGTCAAAAATTGGGGCCGCAACCGCGCGTATTCCCAGATATAGTTCACCATCGCTCGTTGCATAACCATGTCTACGCACCACCTCAAGTTCACGAAGAAGACGGTCCTTCGAGTCGATCGTTTTCGGGGAAGACTTAGCCAGCCGATAGTGATCGAATAGGCCTGCCAATTGCACCTCAGGCAGGTAGGCTAACAATATTTTCCCTAGCGCCGTGGAGTGCGCGGGATAACGCACTCCGATGTCCATATCGATCCGAGCGAGATCAGGCTTTTCAACTTTATCCACGATCATCATCCTGCCTCGCTCAAGGATTCCGATCAATGCTGAAACTCGAGTCTCGGATGAGAGTCGATGAAGAATTGGTTCCGCTATCCGGCGGAGCCCCATATCGCGCAAGGCTCCGTGGCTGAGCGCAACGATCTTTAATCCCATCTCATAGCGTCCGTTGTCGGCATCTCTTCGAAGATATCCTTCGCGCTCAAGGCGAGCGAGGATGTACGAGGTGGAACTTGTGGCTACTCCAAAATGCGCGCTGATTTCGGCGTTGCTGACGCCCCCCGACTTGTGCGCGATAAATTCGAGAATAGCCAAGGCTCGTTCGAGCGAGTTCGAGGATCGAATCGGTTTCAAACGCTCACCTATTCCTCCCGACCCGACGGACCTTGTGAGGGGAGGGCAATGCTTAAGGTTTTGATGCGAAAGAGTATGCAGCCCCACCGTGTGCCTTTCTAAACACTGAGCGTCGCACGACCCAAACGCACAGCAACGAGTCACAGGATCATTTCTGTTGGGGTCAGCATGGTCTCGCGACGTTTGTCTTGTCAATTTGTTGCTC
>Ga0335072_10001331_pt1 | contig 40287 bp, 29 predicted proteins | sample Lox_Sample_21_FD_206725 | JGI IMG/M metagenome (GOLD analysis project Ga0335072, IMG submission 206725) | Soil microbial communities from Loxahatchee National Wildlife Refuge, Florida, United States - Lox_Sample_2.1 | ecosystem: Environmental > Terrestrial > Soil > Wetlands | place: USA... | reverse complement strand
AACGCAGAGGGCAGCGAGCGCGCTCCATCCCAGGTAGCATGGGGGTTCCGTAGGCCCCGATAGCTCAGTGGATAGAGCGACCGCCTCCTAAGCGGTAGGTCCCGCGTTCGAGTCGCGGTCGGGGCGCAGCAGGAATCTGACTGCGGAGACGCGCCCGGCGGAACCCCGGTGCGCCGACTGCTCGAAGCGCACAGCGCTCATCGAGCGACTGCGTCACGGATGTTTCCATGCCTGTGCGACCGTGGATGGCCTGATCTGGGCTGTTTCCATGGTCATGCTCGACTCAGCCCGCCCGGACGCGCAGGTGGCATCGCTCGCGCGGTGGCTGCTCGGCCTGGGCATTGTGCCACTCGCGGCGAACGTCGCGCACGGCCTGGGCCACGCCCGATCGGTGCCACTATGGGATGTCATGCCAGCCGCACGGCGCTGGCGCCGTCGGGCAGCGCCCGATGGAGTTGCATGCGGGAGCTGATCGCGAGTTTGGCGAATACTTTGCGCAGGTGCCATTCGATGGTCCGGACAGACAGGAACAGCTGGGCGGCGATCTCCGGGTTGGACAGGCCGTCGCGGGCCAGCCGGGCGATCTGGGCCTCTTGCGGGGTGAGCGTGTCGCGCGCTTCGGCGGTGCGTTGGCGGACGGTTTCGCCGGTGGCCGCGAGCTCGCCACGGGCACGCACGGCGAAAGCCTCCATGCCGATCGCGGCGAACATGTCGTGGGCGGTGCGTAGCTGTGCGCGGGCGTCGGCTCGGCGGCCCTCGCGGCGCAGCCACTCCCCGTAGAGCAGATGCCCGCGCGCGAGTTCTACGCGCAAGCGCGTACGTCCGAGGAGTGCGATCGACTCGCGGTACTGGCTCTCTGCGGCGTCCGCTTCGCTTAGCAGCGCGCGGACGCGGGCTTCGATCCCGAGTACCCAGTCGGTGCGCGTTATGCGTGTGCGTTCCGACAGCCACTCAAGCGCGGCTCGGACGAGCGCCTGATCGCCGGTTCTGGATGCCGCCTCGGCCAGCTCGACGACGACGAACAGGCCGAGTCCGACGTGGTCGCGGTGCTCAAACGCCACCCGGGCAGCCTCGCGGGCCGCCGCGTAGCGTCCGAGGCCGTTGTAGAGCACCGACTTGGCGTAGGTCGCGACGTCGACCATCCTGCCCAGCCCGCGGGCAGTCGCCGTCTGCACCATGCGCTCGATCAGTTCGGACGCAACAGACTCCTGGCCACGCCACGCCGCGAGCATCATCTCCTCATACCCCACGACTGGGTTGCCCATCGCCTGTGCGATCGCACGCTCCTCCTCGAGGAGGACCGCTACATCGCTCAGCTTCCCGTCGGCCAGCTGGCTTCTGGCCAGGAAGTTGAGCGCGAACTGAAGTTGCCCCAGCGCGCCGGAATCGCGGGCGACCTGCACCTGGCGCGAGGCCAGCGCGTGCCAGGAGTCCGCATCCCATAGCTCGAGTGCGATCAGCCCGGCCCCCCTCAGGCCCGTCAACCATAGCCACTGGCCGAGGTCCCCGCCGGGGCCCTCCAGCGCCACTGCCGTCTGCAGCGCTTGCCCCAAGGCCGGCGCGGCCGCCGAGTACCCTTCGGTCAGCCGGACCGCGAACGCGTCGAGCATGACGTCGACCGCGTCAGGCGGCCCGGGCGGGGGTGGTGCGGCGCGAGCGGCTTCGGCTGCCCCGGCCAGGGCCCCCGGGCTATCAAGATCTCCGGCCCAGATGGCCGCGCCGAGCGCCTCGAGGTGCGTGGTGCGCGCCAGCTCGGGGTCCAGCGGCTCCAATCGCCTGGCCGCGCTGACGAGCAGCCGCGCGGCGTCGCCAACGCGGCGCTGATCAAACGCCACCTGTCCCCGCAGGTGCTCGGCCTCGGCGGCCTGCCAGGCGGACATCTGTCCGGCCTCGGCTGCGGTCAGCAATTGCAGTGCCGCTTCGAGCGCGCCGGCGTCGCGCTTTGCCCGGGCCGCCGCGAGCAGGCGACGCAGGCGCTGGGCGGGCTCAGGTGTGAGCATCGCTGCGCGCTCCAGAAAGGCAGCGGCGGCAGCGATCCCCCCGCGCGCCTCCGCCCGGGCGGCCGAGCGTTCTAGTTCCCCGGCGACCTCCTCGTCGGGCCCGGCTGCCGCCTGGGCACGGTGCCACGCGCACCGGTCGGGATCGATCTGCGGATCGGTGGCCTCGGCGAGAGCAGCGTGCAGCGCAAGCCGCTCAGCAGAAGATGCCGACCGGTACACGGCCGACCGCACCAGCGGATGACGGAACCGCACCCGGGTCCCGATCTCCACCAACCCGTCCGCTCCTTCGGCCTCGGCCGCCGAGGCCGGCGCGATCCCGAGCCGCTCGGCCGCGCGCCGGACCAGCACCGGGTCGCCGGTCGGTTCGGCCGCGGCGACCAGCAGCAACAAGCGCGTGTCGGCGGACAGCGCCTCCAGCCGGGACCGGAAGCTCTCCTCGATCCGCCCGGGGACCGCCTGTGCCCCGGTCAGCCCGAACCCGCCCGCGAGCTGCGCCGGGCTCAGCCCGCGCGGCAATTCCAGCAACGCCAGCGGATTGCCTCTCGTCTCGGCCAAGATCCGGTCCCGCACCCGCTCATCGAGCCGGACCCGGATCACCGAGCGCAACAGCCCGCGCGCATCATCCTCCCGCAGGCCCTCGACCTCTAGGTCCGGAAGCCCTCCAAGCTCCTGGCCAGGGTCGCGGGCGGCGAACACCAGCCCCACGGGGTCGGCCAGCAGCCGCCGCGCCACGAACGCCAGCACCTGTGCGGACGCCCGGTCCAGCCACTGCGCGTCATCGACCAGGCACAGCAGCGGGCGTTCCCCCGCCGCTTCCGAGAGCAGGGTCAGCACCGCCAGCCCGACCAGGAACCGGTCCGGCGCCCCCCCGCCACGCAGTCCGAACGCGACCCCGAGCGCGTCACGCTGCGGAGCCGGAAGCCGCTCCAGGTGACCGAGCAGCGGCGCGCACAGCTGATGCAGGCCGGCGAACGCCAGCTCCATCTCTGATTCCACCCCCACGGCCCGGACCACCTGCATATCCGGCCCCGCCCCGGCCGCGTACTCCAGGAGCGCCGACTTGCCAACCCCCGCCTCACCCCGCACCACCAGCGCCCGCCCTCGCCCTGACCGCAGATCCCCCAGAAGCCCGTCAAGCGCCGCCCGCTCCCGTTGCCGGTCCACCAGCGACAGCGCCGGCTCCGATCGCGTCTGCACGCCTATCACCGCCCACCAATCCGGCACCAGCCCACCGGCGTGGCCAGGCCAGCGTGCCTGCGCAAGCACTCCGACCTCAGCGATCAGGAACCCGGGTAGGCCACAGCGCGACCGCGCGGCGAATGTCATCGTCAGCCAACTGAGCGGCCAACAGACCTGTCAAGAGGGGTGATTCTGGCTCTTGCCCAGCGCGCAGCGAGCCGCCCCCGACGCAGGTCACCGCCCCGCCCGATCGATGGTCGGAACCCCAATCAGGCGGTGTCGGCAACACGATATCAGGGGCGATCCACGCCTCCGGCAGCCGCCGGGGACTTCAGCGGAATTTCACGTCGCTGATGTCCATGGTGACCATCAGCATGTCCAGGATCGGCCGCCGGTCAGGGCCCCGGGTGTAGGCGCGGCGCTTCGTCGGCAGGCTGATCCCACCCACTTGCACATGCTCGGAGGTCAGCTGCGCCGCGGGGAACCCACCTGCGATGTTCACATGGTAGTCGTGGCGGCGCAGCATACGGCTGTCGTCGAAGAAGAAGTCCTGAACGCGGCTGTGGGTCTCGATCGAGCCAGGAAATCGGGCGCGCAGCACGCGCCAGGTCTCACCGTCCTGGTCCCAGGGCTCAGTCTCCTCGACGTGCACCCCCTCCCCAGCCAGCAGGAACGGGGTCGTCAGGTAGGTCCACAGCGCCTCGCCGTTGAAGTAGGCGCGATGCAGCTGGTCCCAGGGAGTTTGCATCTGATGGCCGGCGAAGGAATCCGTCGGCGCGAAGCGTTCCGCGACGACCGTGCCATCCACCTTCTCGATGGCGATCCGATCCGGTGTGAACATCGTGCGCTGGTCGGGGGCCCCGTAGGGCAGCACCGACGAGCGCTGCTCGTGCAGCCAGACCGTCATCTGGCGCGGGTCCGCGTCCTGGATCAGCCCCTTCAGCGCGAAGAAGCCACCTCCGCTGACTATGGACGCCTCTACCGCTTGGTACGCGTTCCAGCGGTCCATACCGCCGTGCGCGTCGATGACCTCTGCTAGGAACTCGTTCATATCTCCTCCTGTATTGTGATTTGGTTTTCTCGGTCCGCGGGGGCGGTCAGGCGGGGCGGTCAGGCGACCTGGGGACGGGGGCCGGCAGCGGCAGGCTCATGCTGGCTCGTCTGGGCTGGCGTGATGCCATCGGCGGCGTCGAAGAGGATCTGTTGGAGTGGGCGGGGCAAGTCGCCGTTCCATACCACGGCCGCAGTGGCGGTCAGCGGATGATGCTCCAGGTCGGCCAGGACCATGTCCTGGCTGATCGTGGCCCGTGGCATCCGGATCAGCCCGGGCCGGTTTCCGGCGATGACGCCAGGGCCGGTCAGCACCGCGGTGGGCCGGTCCGCGGTCGCGGCGAAGGAAAGGGCCATCGGCAGCGAATGCCGCAGCGGCGGATCGGTGAACGCGAAGCGCGGGTTCGCCGCCCGCAGGACCCGCGTCCACGCATCGTAGGTCCCCGGCTCCAGGCGGCGCGGCCCGTGCATGACGTCCATGCGGGCCAGCTCGTCGAGGCTGATCGTCTGGCGGGGCGCCGCCAGGTGCCGCGAGGGAACCCACACGTCGGGTGCGAAATCGCCAAGGCGCATCACGTCGAGCGGGGCCGGCAGCGCCTCGGGGCGGCCGGTCAGCCAGCCCACGCCGGCATCGGCCCGGCGCTGCCGGATCAGCGAGAACTCGCCGTCGAGGGGGGCTTCCAGCCAGGCGATCTCCACGTCGGCGGCGGCGGCGGCCGATCGCAGCGCGGAGGCGGCCTCGACCGCGAGAGCATCAGGCAGCGCGGGCGGCACGGCCACCCGCAGGCGCGGCCGTCCCAGGCCGGCCGCGGCCCGGGTCCGGTTCACCTCGTGGTCCACCAGCGACAGCACGCTGCGGGAGGCGTCAAGCAGCACGGTGCCGGCCGGGGTCAGTCGCAGGCCCTCGCGGCGGCGCTGCAGCAACGGCGCGCCGACGATCTCCTCCAGGCGCCGGATCTGCTGGCTGAGAGTGGGCTGGGCGATGAACAGCCGCTCCGCGGCGCGGGTGAAGTTGCCCGCGTCGGCGACCGCGACCAGGTAGCGCAGGTGCCGCAACTCAACTGCCTGCGGCGCCCCGGCCGCATCCGGCAGCTCGACCAGCTCAGTGTTCGAGTGTGTCATGGCCACTCCCTTCGGCCGAGCGAAGATGCTTTTCCCAACCGTGGCTCTACTGGCCCGGTTGGCGCGCCCTTGAAAGCCGTAATGAGCACCCTGGTCACGGCGCCGGCACAGCCTGCTTCGCGCCAGTGGTGACCCCGCAATTACCCTGGCCGGTCCTGATCGCGCACGCGGCTGGCCCCGGGCAGACTTGTCCGCCCGGGGCCAGGGGTACCGCTGTACGGTCAGCCGGTGATGTTCAGGTCGTCGATCACGTCGTAGACGCCGGTGGCCCTCCAGGCCGCGTCCATTACCGCATCGTGCTCGGCCCAGGTCCGGACGTCGCCGGTTAGCGTCACCGTGTTCCCGCTGGCATCCACGGCCACGTCGCTGTCGTCGGGGACGAGCGCGTACCGGTCCAGGGCATCCTGGACATTGAGGGTGACGTCGGCCAGGTCCGCGTCGGTGCCGATCTGGATGTCATCCTTGATGTTGCGGACGCCGGTCAGGTTGGTCACCGCCTGCTCGGCGGCGGTCAGCTGGGTGCCGTAGGGCACGGTGCCGGTGAGCGTGAGGTTGCCGTTGCTTGCGGCCGCCTCGACGCCGTCCGGCACGGCGATGTTGAGCGTCAGCGCGTTGTTCGCCGTCGTGGTCAGCGTCGCGTCGTCACGGTAGTCCCCAGTTGGCAGGGCGACCTCGAGGTGGTTCTGCATCTTCTTCACCCCGGCGACGCGGCGCGCCGCCGCGGCCGCCTCCAGGTACTGCGGGTAGCTGGGCACGGTGCCGTTCAGCGCCACGTCCCCGTTGATGTTCTTCACCGAGATATCCGAATCGTCGACGACCGGGTCGTAACTGAGCTCGCGTTCGACCGCGTCACGGATGTCCTTGGTCTGGCTCATTGCGCGCATCCTTCCGGTAGCTGGCCAGGTACTGAATTTCTCACTTACCAGTCCACTCGGTCGGCCAGGAAATGGGAAAGCGATGCTGACTGTCGCGCCATAGACGCGGACTATCAGCATGGGTCGCCGCGCACGTCTGCACCGATACGCGTGCTGAGGGCACACCACGCCCGATCCGGAAAAGAAAATCTTGCGGGAGCAGTCGCGGGAGGCATTTGCGTGCGGCCGGAGTCGTAGATGTCGCGGCGCTCGGCAGCTGGCGGCCCGCAGCTACGCGACGGCAAGCTATTGCTGGCCGCGCGTGCACTGACAAGAAAAGCGTCCGCATGTGTCGGCGACGCCTGAATTGGACCGCCGTTGACACGCATGCTATGCGGCCGCGCGTACGAGGTGTCCAGTTTCGTCGTGGATTTCGACGGCTATCTTCGTCAGTTCGACCGCATACTGCCTGTTGTGGTGGGCGCAGAATAGCAGCTCCAGGAAATTGGGGAGCAGGACCCGGACGTAAGCCCGGGCGCCGCAGCGGTCACAGCGGTCCGCGGCGGTCAGCGACATGGCGAAGGCCTTGGCTCCGCCCGACTCATCCCTCTCCCGCCGGCGCCCCGCGCCCCTGCGCCAGAATTTGCTCACGCTCATGACGTTCACCCCTCCTCACCTTGTGGTTTCTCCACCCCATCCCACGCGACCGAAAATGGAAAGGAGATGGCGCCTGTGATGCCATCGTCGGTGGCTATGGCCGCGACGGGAATCGCCGCGGCCTCTTCTGCGCTTGGCGCCGCGCCTCAGGCCATCGACCCTCGACCATGCCTTCTCCCACGCGACCAGGCGCCGCAGGGCAGCCAGCAACGCAAGCGCCATGAAGACCTGCGTCATCACCTTGGTCAGCACCTCACCAGAACGACCGGAGGCGGCGGTACCTTCGGCGCGGGACCCACCCAGTTGCCTTCGCCGAACTTGGGCAGGTCGGCAGGGGTGATCGGGCGCTCAGGCTGCGTGGGGTAGTTCCGAAACAGACCTCACGTCGCCGCCTAGGTGGCGGACCTGGATGCCGGCGGTGATCTGGGAGAACCCGTAGATCAGGGCGTACAGGCCGAACAGCAGGGCCAGGGTCACTGCGCCCACGCCGGGGCGGGCGAACAGCAGCACGCCGAACGCGACGGACACCAGCCCAGACAGGATGAACAGCGCGCGTGTGCCTGCGGTCTCTCCGCTCTGGAAACCGGCGAAGAACTCGGCCACGCCGCCGACCAGCGCCCACGCCGCCACGACAATGACCAGGACGAACGCGGTAGGCGCGGGCCAGACCAGGGCGACTACGCCGGCGGCCAGGTCGATCAGCCCGACCAGCAGGTGACCGAAGACCGGGCCGGCGGATTGGCCGCTGAAGGCCCGGACGGCTTGCAGCCCCGCGTCCATGAATGCGTAGACCGCGAACAGGATGACCAGGGCGAGGATCGTGACGCCCGGCCAGGCGATAGCGAGGATCCCGACGATGACGGCCAGGATGCCGAGCAGGATCATTGAGGTAGATGTGGACTTGAACATGACGGGCATTCCCTTCGCTTGCCTCAACCGCACCGTTCTCTGATAAGCCCGCGGTGCGTGTCATGCTCAGCAGACCCGACGCTCGCCGGTTCCGGCCAACATCTGCCGCTTATGGAGGCATAGCTGTCGGCTATCTAGGTACGGCTCGGCCCTGGGCCGCGCTGACCCTGGAGCCTCTGGGTCCGGGGCGATGATATCGAGGTTTTCGGCTCCTTCGGTCTCGTATCAGGCCACTTCGATATCGAGTAGCTCGCGCGCTTTTGCTGGGCTTAGGATTGCGGCTACGCTCGCGGCAAAAGTGGCGAACGGTCGAGGCCGCGGCCCGGTTGGTGCAGCAGCGGCTGTCTTTGATGATTAATCGGGCACGCAGTCGTCCGGCCGCTACGGCCTTCTTTACCGTCGTGTCCAGCCTGCGCGCGTACACCACGGCGGCGATCGCAGCGAGGGCGCCATTCGGCCTGGTAGACAGGATATGACGGCTCCTGCTAGCGTGGTTTTCCGCACATTCCGCCTAGCGCGGTTTCGGTTGTCAGAGATCTGTGTTTTTGCAGCTCCGCACAGCGCTTGGAGCATTTGACCTCCTAAGCGGTAGGTCCCGCGTTCGAGTCGCGGTCGGGGCGCACCGAGCGCAGCCGTTGTCAGCCCTCTCACCTGCATACATGCAGGAAAAGAGACAGTCCCATAACGCAGGCGTTAGCCGGGATCTTCAAGATCCCCACAGAATCCCCACAACCGGCGCCAGACAAGGCTGCCAGGCCGTCGGGACAGGCAAGAAAACCGCCCGCACGAGCAGGGACACGGCAAAGTCGCATTCACGCAGCTTGAAGTAGCTTGAGCGTCCGTTGGGGATCGCGGGCGTGGTGGCGGTTGGCGGCGGCGATGTTGTCGTGCCCGCCCAGCCGCAGGAGGCTGACGGCCAAGCTGCGCAGGGACGCCATGACGCGGGGCGCGTTCCCGGTCCTGACCAGGGACTTGTCCTCCTGGTAGGTGACGTCGCGAACCCAGTGGAGTTTGTTCTCGATCTCCCAGTGGCCTTTGACCCAGGCGGCCAGGGTGGCGGGATCGGCCCTGCGGTCGCTGGTGATGACGTAGACGACCTCGACGGTCTTCTTGCCCTTTTTCGTGACGGTGCGGCGCAGCTGCGCGACCTGGGCGGCTCCCTCGAACTCGATCCAGGCGGGCGCCAGGATGACCTTGACGGTGCGGCGAGCACGCCGGCCGTGGTCCTTCGTCACGGTGGAAACGGACGGGACCTGGGGCCAGGGCAGCTTCTTGAGCTGCCGGAACAGGGTGGGCATGTTGCCCTTGACGGTCATCGCGTAGTCCGCGTGCCGGCCGAGGATGAGCTGGGCGGTGTCGTGCTGCGTGTGCAGCGCGTCCAGGGTGATGACTGCCCCGGCCAGGTCGGCGAACGCGGCCAGCAGGTCCCGGACGGCGGGGATCTCGTTGCTCTTCGCGTTCACGGCGACCTGGCCGAGGACCGCGCCGATGCCGTGCGCGAGGGCAGCGACCAGGTGCGGGGCCTTCCCGTCCTTGCCTTTCGCGCCCCGCACGGCCTTGCCGTCGACCGCGATCACCAGCCGCCCGGCGGCCCGCACGGCCCTGGTGAACAGCCAGGCGCCGAGAACCTGGTCGAGGACGTCTGCGCTGACCAGGGCGAACGCACGCCGGTAGGTGGACTCGTCCGCCGGGCCGCGGTCCGCGCCGAGCGCGGCCAGCACGTCCGGGCCGGCGTCCGCGGCCCACTGCCCGATCGCTGCGAACGACCTCGAGCCCGCGATCACCGCCGCGGCCCCGACGGCCAGCAGCCCGGCCAGCGGGTGCCGCCGGCCTCGCCGTTCACGCGGGTCAGGGACCTGGGACAGCAGATCGAGCAGGTACCGCGCGCGGGCGGCACCCTTTATCAGGGAAGATGTCATGAGCGGGCGGGAGTCCCTCGGGGCAGTCGATGGCGAGCGTAGGAACTTCCATCGTTCCGCCCGGGCCCCGCCCGCCTCCCGCAGACACGCCGGGCACACAAGCCCCAATCACGACACCGCAGGTCACAGCTCTAAATCACGACTTTGCCGTGTCCCTGCCCGCACGAGCCTGAGCCCGGCATCCCGTGAGCGAGCGTTTCAGGATCCCGAAAGAGGATGTTGAAGATCCCGATTGAAGACCTTCAAGATCCCGTTCTGTTAAACTCTGGTATATGGAGATTACTGACGAGACGATCGACCTACTGCTCGGCGCCCTGGCCGATCAGTTGCAGGCGCTCGACAGTCGTTCTGAGATCGTGGTCATCGGTGGTTCTGCGCTGACCGCACTCGGCCTCGTCAGGCGCGCGACGAGGGACGTGGACCTCCTCGCGATTGCTGAGGATGGCGAACTGCGCCTCGCCGAGCCCTTGCCGCCATCCCTGGCGGCCGCACGGGCCACTGTCGCGGCAGACTTCGGACTGGACGAGAACTGGCTGAATGCGGGGCCGACGGATCTGCTCAAATGGGGTCTGCCTGAGGCTTTCATGAGCCGGGTGGTGACCAGGTCGTACGGGACGGCCCTCGTGGTCCACTTCGCCGGGCGGTTCGACCAGATTCACTTCAAGCTCTTTGCCCTGGTTGACCAGGGCGGAGGGCGTCATGAGGCCGATCTTCGGGCGCTCAGCCCGACTCCAGCGGAACTGGCCGCAGCGGCGCGCTGGTCGATGACCCAGGATCCCTCGCCTGGATACAGGTCGGTCCTGGCGGACGCCCTGCGCGTCTTGGGGGTAGACGATGCAGATCTCGGAGATTAGGGACAGGGTCAGCCAGGGACTCCTCGACTTCGCCTGGCGTCAGTGGGCGCAGGTCGGCGTGTCGGCGACGATCGAAGGATCCGATCGATGGGCGGTCGATCCCGAGGCCCTCATTGTCTTCACGATCGGGATCGGCCGCCGCGATCCCCGGCTGTTCGATGAGATGCTCGACTGGATGACGTTCAACCACGAACTGCTGTCCACGCAGCGGCTGCGGAACCTGGCCAGGAGATTTCCCGTGCCTTCCGCCCTGGTCGCGGCCGTCATCGCGTGGACCAGGCAGACGGCGCCGGAAAGTCTGCTCGTCGACCCGGGCGGCGCCGTACAGAGCAGGGAGCCGGTCTTCAGCCCCGATGTCCTGGCATTCGTCTCGCGGCCGGATCCGGTGTTCGCCGAGCACGGCTTCGTCCGTCCTCCCGCCGCGAGGACCGGCAAGTCGCACGAGCCGGACCCGGCCCTTGCGGTGAACCTGTCCTTCCGGCTCCGTCACCTGTTCGGGCCGGGCGGCCGCTCCGAGACGATGCGAGTTCTGCTCACCTGCCCGGACGGGCCACTCGACACCGCCAGGATCGCCGGCGAAGCCGGGTTCGCCAAGAGGAACATCAGCGACGTCCTGACGTCCCTTACGAACTCCGGGGTCATCAAGGCCGCCTGGGCAGGCAACGAACGCCACTTCACCGCATACCGGGAGAGATGGGCGCTACTCCTTGACCTCGCCAGTCCCGCGGACATGCCATCCTTCGTGTCCTGGGTACATCTGCTGCCCGCTGCGCTGGAGATCGCCATCTGGCTAGACGAAAAGGCGGATACCGCTGAGTCCGAGTACCTGATCGCCAGCCAGGCCCGCAGCCTCATGAACCGCCTCGCCCGCGATCTTGAGGCCGCGGGGATCGACCTCCCGCGCCGGCAGCCAGCCCACGGCACCGCTTATCTGCCCGTGTTCGCCGAGATCAGTAGCGCCCTTCTAGCCCGGCTGGGAGTTGCTCTCTAGCGTCGGAACTGAATGTTCGGCGCGAGCAGAACTACGAGTCGGGCGTTCCGCATAGGCGAATCAGCAGCGTTCGGCGCGCCCCCTGCCGCTGGAGGCACCGCTTCGAACGCGCTACAGACACCGCTCGATAGCATCTCGTAAAGCTGCGAACACGTTGGCGCTTGGGTTTCCGCTCGTTAGCATGTCGAAATGGCATCACCGCCTCCTAAGCGGTAGGTCCCGCGTTCGAGTCGCGGTCGAGGCGCACGTTCATCTACGTGGGCCGAATTTTGGTTCTGGGCATCATGATGCGGTTGACGTGGCCTTCGACGGTCATCTACGGCTCGAGGAGCTCGTGGCCGCGGCGCTCGCTCATGATGGCGGCGAACGCGCGGACGCTGGCGGCGACCGAGGCCAGCTCGGGGGAGACGGCGAGGATCGCCTCCAGGCTGGCCCGGTCGGTGTCGGCGAGCTGGCCCGGGCTGGTCATGATCCAGCCGGTCACGGCCCGGACCTTGGGCAGTGTCGGCTTGGGTTCCGGGGCGGCGGCGTTTGTGCCACGAATGGGAGCGCAGTCAGATGACCGATCCTCAGACGCGGTGGAAATCTGACACTGCGGAGTATGCCGCAATCACCAAAGCCTCGACCCAGCCGGTTCAGGCTGGCCTTCGTCCTTATCGTTGCCGTCATCGCGCTGATCGCGGCGCATGGCGCCAAGTCCCCGCCCAGTGCCGGGTCCGCCCTTGTCGTGAGTACCGCCTCCGGGCTGGTGCAGGGCAAGGCCGCCGGGACCATGAACGAGTACCTCGGCATTCCTTACGCCGCTCCGCCGGTCGGCGCGCTGCGCTGGGAGCCACCGCAGCCGGCCGCGTCCTGGCACGGCGTTCGGCAAGCCACCAGCTACGCCCCGCATTGCCCGCAGCCGCCGTCGGCGTTCGGCGTCGCCAGCACCTCAGAGAACTGCCTGTACCTGAACGTATTCGCGCCGGGCGGCCCGGCGGGCCGTGACCTTCCGGTCCTAGTGTGGCTGCACGGCGGGTCGCTGCTGGTTGGCGAGAGCAATGACTACAATGCCGCCGGCCTGGTCAGGGACGGCGTTGTCGTGGTCACGATCAACTATCGGCTCGGCGCGCTCGGCTTTCTGGCCAATGCGGCGCTTGCCGGCCATCCCGGCGGACCGGCCGGGGACTACGGGCTCCTTGATCAGCAGGCCGCGCTGCGCTGGGTCCAGCGCAGCATCCGGTCCTTCGGCGGCGACCCGCGCGACGTGACGCTGGCCGGCGAGTCGGCCGGCGGGCTGTCCGTTCTCGCGCAACTCGTCTCGCCGGGCGCGCGCGGGCTGTTCCAGCGGGCCACCGTAGAAAGCGGCACCTACGACCTTACCCAGGAGCCGCAGGCGGCCGCGGAAGCAGTCGGCGCGGCGTTCGCCGCCAGGGTCGGCTGCGCCAGCGACACCGCCGCCTGCCTGCGCCGCCTGCCCGTGTCCGACATCGTCGACCACGAGGAATTCTCCGGGTACACCCCCAATGTCGACGCCGCGGTCCTCCCGCAGTCGATCAAGACCGCGCTGGCCAGCGGCCGGTTCAGCCACGTGCCGGTCATCATCGGCACCAACCACGACGAGTGGCGGCTTTTCATCGGCATGACCCGGCTTGGCGGCGGGCCGCCGATCACAGCGGCATCTTCGCCTGTCCCGCGTTGGCGGCCGAGGATCTCCTGTCGCGGCACACGCCGACGTACGCCTACGAGTTCAACGACGAGAACGCGCCCGAGCGTTACCTGCCCTCGGTCGGGTTCCCGTACGGCGCGGCGCATGAGTCGGAGGTTCAGTACCTATTCGATCTGACCAATACTCCGTACCCCGGCCCCTTGACGGTGCGGCAGCAGCAGCTGGCCCACGTTATGCGGCAGTACTGGACGAACCTCGCCACGTCCGGGGACCCGTCCGCCCAGTGGCCGCGGTTCACCAGCGTGCGGGAGCAGACTATGTCACTGGTACCGCTGGATCCCGGGATCGAGACCGATTACGGGACCGAGCACCACTGCGGGTTCTGGGCGGCGGCGGGGTGAATCCGCCCGGCTGACCGAGGTCGGCTGGTCCGGCGGGGCCTTCAGGTCCGCCGGACCGGCCAGGAACCGTCTGTAAGGCGAAGGAGTCGCTGTCGGCAAGCACTGCACGTCCCCGGTTTCCGATGCCTCGACCGCATCCGCTAGCTGGACGCCCGGCTACCAGGGGAAAGGGTAGTCAGAGCGTCACGTAGCGCGGCGCGTGAGGTGATGCCGAGCTTGGGGAAGATCTGGTACAAGTGGCCGCTGACCGTCCGGTGCGACAGGTAGAGACGCTGGCCAATCTCCTTATTGGTCAGCCCGGCGGCGGCCAGTGACGCGATCTGGCGTTCCTGGGCGGTGAGTTCGGGTAGTCCGCATCCCCCTGCCCTGACGGCGTGCAGGCCCGCCGCGCGGAGTTCGTTGTCCGCCCGCTCGGCCCATGGCATGGCCCCGAGTACGCGGAACGTGGCCTGGGCAGCGCCGAGCTCGGCTCGCGCGTCGGTGGTCGCGCGGTCGCGGCGCAGGTGCTCGCCGTGGGCAAGCCGTACCCGGGCGAAGTCGAACGGCCAGCGGTCGGCCCCAGGCACGGCAAGCGCCCCTCTGAACAGCTCGCTGGCCTCATGCGCGGGCGCGACGAGCGCGGCTGAGGCGGTGGCCAGCATGTCGAGCCGGGGCGAGATGTCCGCGATCCTGGCTTCTCGCATGGCGGTGACGTGCGCGCGGGCCTCATCATGACGCCCGGTGCGGACGGCAGCTTCCACGAGGTCCATCGCGACGCGCAGGGCGTACGGCGCGTGGGATGCGAACACGCCCGGCGGGCTGATCGCCACGGCCTCCTGGTACGCCTCCTCGAAGTCGCCCCGGCCGAGCGCCGCGAGCGTGCGGACCTGACGGACGGCCGTCTGGGCCTGCCGGATTCCGCGCGGCAGCGCCCATTGAACAGTCTGCACGCTCAGCTCCTGAGCGGTGCCGTAGTCGCCGCGGGCGGCTGCGAGCAGCGCCGCGAGCACGCGGGGCATCCAGGCCCGCACGGGGCACCCGCTGGCCTGGCTCGCGAGCAGGCATTCCTCGGCCGACTGCTGGGCGGCATCCCAGTCGCCTGACATAAAGCCGTCGGTGCCGAGCAAGGTCAGCGCGGTGATCGCCTGGGCAGTGGCGCCCCCTTTGCGGCCTTCCCTGGCCACCCGCCAGAGCGCCTCACGGCAGCCCGCGAGCCGGTCGGTGAAGAAGGCGGCCGTGCTCACGGTCAGGATGCGCACCGGATCTGCTACCTGGCCAAGAGCGGAGATGGCCGCGTCCAATTGGCGGGTCACGCCGGCGGCGGTGCGCACCGGGTCGGCGTAGGTCTTGGCCAGCAGGTGCAGGTCGGCTGGCAGACGCGGTCCGAGGTGGGCCACAGCCGCGTCGAACGGCGCCCACATTTCCGGGCGGTCGCCGAATGAGCACACCATCAGCAGCGTGTGCAGTGCGTTGATCACGGCGCCGTCGTCGCGGCCCGGCCGCCCGGCCTGCGCGGCGAGCGCATCGACGAGCACCCGATGGGCGCTTTCGACGTCGCCTTCCGTGTTGACGAGCAGGTGCGCGGCGGCGACCGAAGCGTGCAGACCTCCGCCGGGCTCCGGCGCGCCCTGGCGCGCGTCCGCCAGCAGCTGCGGCACGCGGAGCACTTCCCCGGTGACGGCCACGCCCAGATAAGCGGCCTCTGACAGCCTGTTGCTCCGGTCGGCCGCCCGCGGGCTGAGCTGGGCCGCGCGCAGCAGCGTGGCCAGGCCCTCGGCAGCATCGCCGCGTCGCATAATCCTCCGCGCCAACCGCGTGAGCTGGTCTGCCACCTCCTCATCGGGCACGACGACCGCGTGCGCGAGATGCCAGGCCCGCCGTTCCGGATCGTCGGCGAAGTGAGTGGCAAGCGCCCGGTGAGCCCTGCGCTGGTCACTACTCGCCGCCAACTGCATGACAGCGGAGCGGATCAGCGGATGGCGGAACACGAGATGACCAGCGTCCTCCGCTACGCGGACCAGGCCTGCCCTTTCCGCAGCCGCGAGGTCGTCGATTTCGTGCTGTCCGGCCGCGGCCGCCTGCACCACCGCAAGGTCGCCATGGCCCTCAAGCACGGCCAGCAAGAGCAGGTACCTGGTCGTCGCGGGCAGGTCCGCCCGCGCCGTGAACAGCGCCTGGAGCCGCCGGCTGAGCGGCAGCGCCACCGGCAGCGCCTCAAGCGCGGCGCGCTGCGGGCCGGTCAGCTCGGCCGGCAGTTCAAGCAGGGCAAGCGGGTTCCCCTGGGCCTCCGCCAGCACCCGCTGACGTACTCGCGGGGCGAGGGAGGGGAACTTAGCGTCGAGCAAGCCTGCGGCTGGCGCCTCGTCTAGGGCGCGCACCTCATGGACAGGCAGGTCACCGCGATCGAAGAAGCTGTCGGCGCCGGTCCGCTCCGCGGCAAGGAAGCCGACCCGGCTGTCGGCCAGGCGGCGGGCGACGAATCCGAGCACGAGGCTGCTCGCCCGGTCGATCCACGGCAGGTCGTCGACGATCACGAGCAACGGCGTGGCGGCGGCGGTCTGGCGGAGCAGGGCGAGTGCCGCGTTGGAGACGAGCAGCCGGTTGGGCTGCGTCCCGTGGGTGAGTCCGAGGGCGACACCGAGGGCGGTGCGGTGCGTGACGCTGAGCCACCCCAGATCCTCGCTGAGGGGAAGGAGAACCTGGTTCAGCCCGGCGAAGCTGACATCGGCCTCGAACTCCGCGCCCACGGCATGCAGCACCCGGATGCCAGCCGCGGATGCCATTTCCCGGGCCGCGTCGAGCAGCGTCGACTTGCCCACTCCGGGCTCACCGGACAAAAGCAAGGCCTGTCCGCGGACCGAAGAGTCCGCCACAAACTCGCGGATCACGGCGAGATCCGCGTCGCGCCCGGCCAGCGCAGCCTGCCCGACCAGCGGGGCCTGCCCGCCCTGGCCGGCCAGCACGGCCAGCACGGCGGGCGGCACCGGTTCCGGGGGGTCTGCCTCGACCGCTTCCGCCACGCAGGCCACGCCGCCCATTGACCACTCCCTCGCCGCTCAAACGCCAGCTAACTGCGTACAACGATGCCTGCGCGGTGGCTATCTGTCATTGCCGCCAGCGCGCCGGCCGTGCTGGCGCCACCGGGAGGAACGGGACGCCAGCTAGCACCACCGAGCGCGGCGCTGGCGATGCGCCCGGATTATCCGTATGGCTGGGAGCCCAGGCAGGCATATATGGTTCTGCCATGTCCGCTGCCCCCTTCCCTGACCCGTCCGATGCGGCCGGGAAACGGGTCGTCGTGGCCGATGACGATGTCCTGATGCGGGAGGGGATCGCCAGCCTGCTGAGGGAATCGGGCTATGACGTGGTCGGGCGGGTCGGCGACGCCGACGCGCTGCTTGACGCCGTGCGGGCCGGACGGCCCGACCTGGTGGTGGCGGATATCCGAATGCCGCCGACCGGCACCTACGAGGGGATTGAAGCCGCGCGGGTGATCCGCGGCGAGTTTCCTGGGACCGGAGTGCTGCTGCTGTCGGCCCATGTGGCGGTGGAGACCGCAGTCGACTTCCTGCGCGAAGGCAGAGGCATCGGCTACCTGCTGAAGAGCCGCATCCTCAAGGTTGAGGATCTGGTCGACGCGCTCGAGCGGATCGCGGCCGGCGGCGCGGTGATCGACCCGGTCCTGGTCACCGAACTGCTGGCGCAGCAGCGGCGCGACGACCCGCTCGCGGTGCTGACCGAGCGCGAACGGGAGGTGCTCTCGCTGGTGGCCGAGGGCCGGTCCAACAGCGGCATTGCCCGGCGGCTGTGGATCAGCGAGGGCGCCGTGGAGAAGCACGTCCGGAGCATCCTGGCCAAGCTTCAGCTGCCCGCCACCGACGATGACCACCGGCGGGTGCTCGCAGTGCTGCTGTTCCTCGACGCAAGCTGACGGTGGCCCCGTGGCAGCCGATTGCCTGGCGCAATCCGGCTAGCACTACCAGGTCCTGACCCGCTGGCGGCACAGACGCAACCCAGGCAACCTGGGATGCTTCCATTCAAGGCAGCCGACAGAGGGAAGGCCGAGGACTCGCATGCCAGAGCAGCCGCGGCAACCGCAGCAGCGTCTCGCCGGGATCGAGGTCCGCTCGATCGACTACGTCCCACCGCAGGAGCGCCACGGCCGGATCCGTGATCAGTTCACCTTGTGGTTCGGCATGAACGCGAACATCTTTCCCCTCGTGGTCGGCGGCGTGGCGATCTATCTGGGCTTGGACTTCCGCTGGGCGTGCGTGGCGATCGTGGTGGGGACGCTTGTCGGCCTGGTCCTCGTCGGGTTCCACGCGATCCAGGGGCCGAGGCTGGGCGTTCCGCAGATGATCCAGAGCCGCGGCCAGTTCGGCTTCTACGGCGCGGTGCTGGTGTTCGCCGCCTCCATCGTGCTGGACTTCGGCTTCCTCGCCGCCCAGCTCGTCATCCAGGCCGACGCCCTCAACCTCCTCGTCGGCTCCGTCAGCATCCCCGCCTGGATCGCGATCCTCGCGGTGCCGGTGGCCGTCCTCACCATCTACGGCTACGACTGGATCCACCGCTGGCAGCGACTGATGACCGTCGTCCTCGCGATCACCTTCATCGTCATCTTCGTCCAGGCGATCGGCCGCGGCGGGCTGACCGGACCCGCGGCCGCTACCCGCGCCCCCTCGTTCGCCCTGTTCATGGTTGCGACCGGCATCTACGTGATCTCGATGGTGAGCTGGGCGCCGTATGTCTCGGATTACTCGCGCTACCTGCCGGAGAACGTCAGCAGGACCAGGACGTTCTGGGCGGTGTTCCTCGGCTGCGCGATCCCGGCTATCTTCTGCTCGATCCTCGGCGCCTACATCACCGGGCTGCTGCCCCATGCGCCCTCGACCGTGGCCGCCGTGCGCACCATCTCCGGCAGCTGGGCGCTGCTGGTCATGGGGGTGAGCCTCATGGGCTCCGACGCGGCCAACGCCTACACGGGGATGCTCGGCCTCGCGTCCATCGTCAGCTGCTTCAGGGACGTGCGCAACTCGGTCTGGATGCGGGTGATCGGCTCAGTGGTCCTGGTCGCCGCGGGCACCGTGTGCGCGCTGCTCGGCTACCGGCAGTTCGTCAACAACCTGACCAACTTCCTCGACGTGCTGCTGTTCGTGTTCATCCCGTGGACCGCGATCAACCTCACCGACTACTACCTCGTCAAGCGCGGCGACTACGACGTGGCGTCGTTCTTCACCCCCCACGGCCGCTACGGCGGCTTCCTGTGGCGCGGGCTGGTCGCCTACATCCTCGCCGTCGGCGCCGAGGTGCCCTTCATCGACCAGACCTTCTACACCGGCCCGATGGTCGCGGTGCTCAACGGGACCGACATCTCGTGGATCGTCGGCGGCGTGGCCGGCTTCGCCTTCTACCTCGTCGCGCTCCGGGTCCCGACGCGCGCGGCTGACATGGGAACCAAAGAAACGTTCGGGATAGCCTCAGGCGGCAACTGACCGCGACGGTCGGCAGGTCACAACACGGGGCGCTCCTGCGCCACCTGGACGCCGAGTGGCAGCTCGGCCGAGATCGACGTGCCCCGGCCGACCGGGCTCTGCAGCGTGAGCCTTCCGCCCAGCGCCTCGACCCGGTCGACTAGGCCGATCAGCCCGGAGCTGCGGCCGAGGGCCGCTCCGCCGACACCGTCGTCGGAGATGACGGCACACACTGTCGTAGCGTCCGAGTCGACCGTCACCGAAATCCGACCGGCCCGCGAGTGCTTCGCCGCATTCGCGAGTGCCTCGGAGACGACATAGTAAACGGCAGTCTCGACCGGTTCGGAAAACCTCGGCCCGGTCGGGACAGTGACGCTGACCGGGATCGGCGACCGGCGGGCCAGCTCGCGCAGGGACGGGCCGAGGCCAGAGCGCGCGAGCAGCGCGGGATGCAGTCCCTGGGAGAAGACCCGGATCTCTTCGAGCACGGCCTCGAGGCCGCGTGTTATCCCGTCAAGCCCCTCCCGGGCCTCACGCGGCAAGGCCGAGCGCGTGCGCACGGCGAGGAGGTCAAGTCCGAGGGCGACGAGCCGCTGCTGGATCCCGTCATGGAGGTTGCGCTCGATCTGACGGCGCGTCTCGTCACTGGCAGTGACAATCCGGGCGCGCGAGGCGATCAGGTTGTTACGGGCGTCGACGATGGCGATCGAACTGGCGACAAGGTGGGTGAAATCGGTGAGCCGGGTCTCGGTGTCGTCGCGAAGGATCTCGTCGGCGAATACGACGATCACGCCCCAGAGCGCGCCCTCCACCATGATCGGAGCGCCTACGACCGACCCGAACCCCTCATCGCTCGCTGCTTCCGCGACGAGCGCCGACACGGTCGTCCAGTCGTCAATCCGCGCGGCGCGCCCGGTCGTCATGACCTTCCCCGCCAGGCACTGCCCGATTTTGGAGAACGCGTGGTCGTCGTGGTCGTCAGGTCCCCCGGTCGAGCCGAGGAGGGTCAGGGACCCGTCTTCATGGCAGCGGCCGACATCGACCCGCGGAACGCCCAGGGCGCGGCTGGCCTCTCCCGCGACCGCACTGAAGATCACGGGAGGCGGGGCCTGCCCGGCCACGAGCGTCGCGACCCGGCGCAGCGCCTCTCCTTGCCGCTCGGCCAGGCCGCGAAGCTCGTCACGCACGTGGGCGTTTGATATCGCGCTGGCCATCAGGAAGGCGAAGTCGGCCAGCCGGGTCTCGCAGCCTGGCGGGAGAATCTCGTCGCCGTCGCCGAAGGCCGCGAGGTGACCCCAGATCCCGCCGTCGACGATGACCGGCGCGGCGACAGTCTGGCCGAGGCCTTGTTCCCGGTGCCTGGCCGCGACCGGTCCCGGGATGTCCGTCCAGTCGTCGATCCGCACCGGCCCTCCGGTCTGGAGCATCAACGCGCCTTCGTAGCAGTCCGCCAGCGGCCACTGGCCCCCGTCCGGCACCGCGGCCCGCGGGCCATGGGTCCCGAAGATCTTGGTGTAGGTCTCGGTCTCCGCGTCGTAGCTGACGATGCTGACCGCGCCGACGCCGAGAATCCTGGATGCCTCGACCGCGACCGCCGTGAACACTGTCTTCGGTTCGGCGCCCTGCGCCACAAGCGTCGCCACGCGTCGCAGGGCATCCTGAGTTTGTGCCAGCCGAAGGTCGTCGCGGGCCTGCATGTAAGAGATAGCCGTGGCTATCAGGTGGGTGAAGTCGGCCAGTCGCTTCTCGTATTCCGGCGGAAGGATCTCATCGGCCTCGCCGTAGGCCGCGAGGTAACCCCAGATAGTGCCGTCGACGATGATCGGCGCGGCGAGAGTCTGACCGAAGCCTCGGTCCCGGTGTATTGCTGCTATCCGCCCGGGCATATCGGCATAGTCGTCAATTCGCACCGGCCGGCCAGCCGAGAGGACCAGGGCGCCTTCGGGCGATTCGCTGGCCGGCCAGGTGACCCCGTCAGGCACCGCGGATCGCCGCCCGTGGGTTCCGAAGATCTTGGTAAGCGTCCCGGCTTCCGCATTGTGGCTGATGATGCTGACGGCAGCGACGCCGAGAATCCTCGAGGCCTCGACCGCGACCGCCGTAAACACCGCCTTTGGTTCGGCGCGCTGCGCGACCAGCGTCGCGACGCGATGCAACGCCTCGTGCTGCTCCGCCAGGCTGCGGGACTCCTCACGCACCCGTGCGGTCGCGATGGCGGTGGCTCGTACGGCCTCAAGTACCGTGCTCGGCGGGGCTCCCTCGGCAACGAGCATGGCGACCCGCTGGAGCGCGGCTTCATCCGGAGGAAGCCCGCTCAGGCTCTCCGCCGCGTCAGCTGGCGAAGGGAGGCTCTGGGCTGACATTTCGCTGTCTCCGATGCGAGGTCAGATCCGCGACCGCCTGGGCGTTGAGGGCATCCTTGCGCAGGAAGCCGACGGCGCCGCTTCCCGCCATCAGCTCCGAGAGCTCGTTGCGATCGCGTAGCGAGATCAGAATCACACTCGCAGACGAGCCGCCGGACGTCAAACGCCGGGCCAGCTCGATCCCGTCTTCGTCGCCGAGCTCGACATCCACCAGAGTGACATCCGGGCTGAGCGCATCCGCCATTCTCACGGCCTCGTCCGCAGATGCCGCCTGCCCCACGACACGCAGCCCCTGCAAGGAGAGCAAGCGCGTCGCCGAGGAGACGAACTCCCCGTTGTCATCGACGATCAGGCAGCTCAGGCTCACCCCTACAGTCTGCCAAGCGCGTGCACTGACGCAATCCGGCTAGCACTACCGGGCGGTGACCCGTTAGCGGGTTTGGGATCTTCTGGGGGCCGCAAGGATGCTGGCATGACCAGCTGAAAGCGAGAACCTCCATGGCCAGCCAGCAGCACCAGCGCTCAGGCGGTCTTGCGCAGATCGAGCCCCGCTCCATCGAGCGCATCCCGCCGCGGGAGCGCCACGGCCGGATCCGCGACCAGTTCACCCTGTGGTTCGGCCTGAACGCGAACATCTTCAACATTGTCCTCGGCGGCGTACTGGTGTTCCTGGGTCTCAGCTTCCGCTGGGCGTGCGTGGCGATCGTGGTGGGGACGCTTGTCGGCCTGGTCCTCGTCGGGTTCCACGCGATCCAGGGGCCGAGGCTGGGCGTTCCGCAGATGATCCAGAGCCGCGGCCAGTTCGGCTTCTACGGCGCGGTGCTGGTGTTCGCCGCCTCCATCGTGCTGGACTTCGGCTTCCTCGCCGCCCAGCTCGTCATCCAGGCCGACGCCCTCAACCTCCTCGTCGGCTCCGTCAGCATCCCCGCCTGGATCGCGATCCTCGCGGTGCCGGTGGCCGTCCTCACCATCTACGGCTACGACTGGATCCACCGCTGGCAGCGACTGATGACCGTCGTCCTCGCGATCACCTTCATCGTCATCTTCGTCCAGGCGATCGGCCGCGGCGGGCTGACCGGACCCGCGGCCGCTACCCGCGCCCCCTCGTTCGCCCTGTTCATGGTTGCGACCGGCATCTACGTGATCTCGATGGTGAGCTGGGCGCCGTATGTCTCGGATTACTCGCGCTACCTGCCGGAGAACGTCAGCAGGACCAGGACGTTCTGGGCGGTGTTCCTCGGCTGCGCGATCCCGGCTATCTTCTGCTCGATCCTCGGCGCCTACATCACCGGGCTGCTGCCCCATGCGCCCTCGACCGTGGCCGCCGTGCGCACCATCTCCGGCAGCTGGGCGCTGCTGGTCATGGGGGTGAGCCTCATGGGCTCCGACGCGGCCAACGCCTACACGGGGATGCTCGGCCTCGCGTCCATCGTCAGCTGCTTCAGGGACGTGCGCAACTCGGTCTGGATGCGGGTGATCGGCTCAGTGGTCCTGGTCGCCGCGGGCACCGTGTGCGCGCTGCTCGGCTACCGGCAGTTCGTCAACAACCTGACCAACTTCCTCGACGTGCTGCTGTTCGTGTTCATCCCGTGGACCGCGATCAACCTCACCGACTACTACCTCGTCAAGCGCGGCGACTACGACGTGGCGTCGTTCTTCACCCCCCACGGCCGCTACGGCGGCTTCCTGTGGCGCGGGCTGGTCGCCTACATCCTCGCCGTCGGCGCCGAGGTGCCCTTCATCGACCAGACCTTCTACACCGGCCCGATGGTCGCGGTGCTCAACGGGACCGACATCTCGTGGATCGTCGGCGGCGTGGCCGGCTTCGCCTTCTACCTCGTCGCGCTCCGGGTCCCGACGCGCGCGGCTGACACGGGAACCAAAGAAACGTTCGGGATAGCCTCAGGCGGCAACTGACCCACGGCGGATCAGCCCGATGGTCCGCACCGCGATGACGCCCACGAACGCGGTGATCACGGTGATGATCGCGACGGCGTAGCCGGTCGCTCCCGGCGGCCTGCGCAGCGCGATCCACTCCAGGGCGTAGGTCGCGGTGGCCGCCCAGGAGAACGTGAAGGCCCAGAAGCCGGGGCCGGCCCCGAGCTTCACGAATACCGGGAGCATGCGGACCTGGACCAGGATCATGAGCCGCGCATACCCGGCCAGCGCGCGGGCCACGAGGTCGATCCTGCCGCCGGTCAGCGAGAAGTAGGCGATCCCGGCGACCGCGGGCGGCGCGAGCTCGATGGCGAGGGTGGGGACGAGCGCGGGCGGCAGGTGGCTGTGGAAGAAAAGTCGGTTCAGGATCGTCGACCCGACAAGCAGCCAGCACAGCAAGCCCACGCCGAACGATGCCTGGGCAAGCCCGTGCAGGTGGACCTGCGAGGCGCAGAACGCGCCCACCAGTCCGCCCGCAACCGTGGGCAGGAAGTAACCAGGATGGGCCGAGTCATGGTCAAGGTCGGCGGTGATCCACTCGCCGGTCAGGAACCCGCCGATGAGCAGCGTGACGGCCAGGAAGACCACCGCCAGCGCCTGCCCCGCGGCAAAGGCGTGCGCCGACAGCGCGACGGCGGGTAGCATCCCGGTGATCGGGGCGAGCGATATGAACGGCGAGAACGTCTTGTGGCGGAGGTCGGCGACGCCGGTCGTCGCGCCCTGCGCGGCATAGCAGAACAGCAGCACGATCCAGGCCAGCGCGGCGACGACATCGATCAGATCCGGGATCGCCTCGGGGGTGTGCAGCGTCTGCGCCGCGGCGCGCCAGGCCTGCGCGAGGCCGACGAGCCCAAACGGGATCGCGAACAGGTTGGGCGGGAACCGCCGCCAGCCTGGTACGCCGTCCCTGGCAGCGGTGCTGAAGGCGATCATGGGGTTGATCTGGGCTGGACGCGAGCCCACAGGTCATTGAAGGAAATGCTGTCGTAGAACGCGGTGCCGTCAATGACCTTGCCGTCCGCGAGGGTCATGATCCAGGCGTAGCTGTTCTCATAGGGCTGGTCGTCGTTGGCGATCCCGCGGCCATCCCAGATGACGATCACGGTGTCGCCGTCCGCGTAGACCCCGCGGATCGTGACCGGGCGGAACGGCTCCGCTGCGGTGAACCGGGCGCCGAACGGCGTCAGGACCTCATCGATGAACTGCTGTGCGCTACGGTACTCCTTCGACGCGGCCGAGTGCCCCTCGATACGCCAGAGCATGCCGGGGGCGAACACGCCGGTGATGGCACCGGTCCCGTCACGCCAGGCGTCGAAGGCGCCGCTGATGATGTCCCGGTTGGTTTCCGTACGCTCGGCCCAGGTCTCGGTCATCTCTTTCCTCCGTCTGTGCTGAAGCCGTGTGTGAGTTACGCCTCATCGGAGAGCTCGACCGTCCCCATGCGGGCGCGAAGGTCCGCGAGCTGCTCTTCGGTCGGGTGGCGACCGAGCTTCTCCTGTTCGAGGAAGAGTTCCTCGTTCCCTGATGGTGCGCAGCCGAAGAGCATGCGGCCGCCGGTGCGGGTCGTGAAGGTGTGCTGGCTTGCCTTCGGGACGACCACGAGAGAGCCCGGCGAGGCGGTGAACTCGGCGTCACCGACGCGCACCTCGTAGGTTCCGTCGAGAACATAGATGATCTTCATGTAGCCGAGGTGCGCATGGGGCGGATTCACCGTTATCGGCGCATGCGAGAACACGAACGCGCCCATGGCGTCATCGACCTCGGTGCCTCGCAGCAGGATCTCCAGTCGGTGCGGTCCCGGCAGTTCGACCTGCCGTCCGGCCCCCGGCCCGACCGCCCATCCGCTGCGCCCCCAGCTGGTTACCTCGGTCATCGCATCGCTCTCTTTCACTGCACGGGAACCAACGGTCCGTTCGGGATAATTGATTTGAAAAACCCCAGCTACAGACGGCCCTCAGCCGGTGTACTCGGCCACGGTGAGGCCGGCGTTGTAGTCGGTGGCGTAGATGATGCCCTCGGCGGTGGCGAATACGTCGGCCGTCTGAACGGACTTCGGGCGGCCGGGGCGGGGGTCGATGATCTGGTCGGGTGCGGGCGGCACCAGGGCGCCGGCCTCCCGTGGCCGGTACGGGTCGGTGATGTCGACCGCGCGCACGCCGGCGTTCTGGTAGGTGGCGAAGATCAGCGTGTCGGAGACGAAGCTGCCCGGCCGGTTCTCGTGCAGGTTGTGCGGGCCGAAATGCCCGCCCTTCCTCGCGTAGTCGGCCTCGGCCGGGGTGGGGAAGGTGGCGATGCTGACCGGGTTGGCGGGCTCGGCGATGTTGATCACCCAGGTGTACTTCAGGCCATCCGCCAGTTCGTCAGCGACGGCCTCGTCGGCGACGACAAGCAGGTCGCGGGCGGGCAGGGGCAGCGCGGTATGGGTCCCGCCGCCGTAGGGCGGCGACCAGTTGCGGTGGGAGATCAGTCGCGGGTGCTCCTTGTCGGTGACATCGAGCAGGGTGAGCCCCCCATCCCGCCAGGACGCGTACGCGGTGTCGCCGCTGACGATGGCGTGATGCAGCGCGTACCGCCAGCGCCTGGTGTCCCAGCCGGGCTCCTCCCCGGCGGCGCTGTTCATGCCGGGCAGCCACCACCGGCCCGCCCAGCGGGGCGCGGCCGGGTCGGCGAGGTCGATGACGGAGAAGATGTAGTCGGAAAACCCGTCCGGCAGGACCGAGGCGTAGGCCCACCGGCCGCCTGCGTACCACAGGCGGTGCACCCCGATCCCTTCGACGGGCAGGAAGGAGATCTGCCTTGGCTCGGTGGGGCGAGTCAGGTCGTAGATGGCGACCCCGGCGCTCCAGTCCCGCCGCGTCCCGGCGAGCCGGGTACCGACCGAGCCGGCGTAGTACGCCGATTCCTGCCGGAACTGTGCCCACAGGTCCTTGGCGTGCACGACGAGCAGCAGGTCATCGGCCGCCTGGAGGTGGATGTTCCAGGTATTCGCCGGGGCCGGGTGGAATCCCGCTGGCTTCAGGTTGCGCAGGTCGCGGGCGTCGATGACGGTGAACCCGCCGGAGAACACGTGGCCAACGTAGACGTGGTCGCGGTAGTGCTGCATCTGCATCGCATCGGGCCGCCCGCCCTGGTCGCTGTGGCCGATCGGGGCGAATCCTCGGGCGTAGTCCGCTGGCATCATCACCGGGCCGCCGCCGCCGCGGCGGCCGCGACCTCGTGGTCCTCGTCGGGGGCGCCGCCGCCGGCGCCGACCGCGCCGATCACGATGCCGTCGGCGTCGGTGAGGGGGACGCCGCCGGGCACGAACGCCAGCGGCGCCCTGGTCGCGGCCGCGATCGTGAACAGCGGCGCGCCCGGCTGGACGGCGTCGACCAGGTCCCTGGTGGGCTGGGCGAACAGCAGCGCCGTGGTGGCCTTGCTCGCGCCGGTCTCGATGGAGGCCAGCGCTGCGCCGTCCATCCGATGGGCGGCGACCAGGAACCCGCCGGCGTCAATGACGGTGATGGTGAAGGGCACTCCCAGGGAGGCCCCTTTGGCGATACCGGCCGCGATGGCGGCGGTGGCCTTGTCCAGCGGGACGGTGGTGTGCGAGATCTGGACGATGTCGGTCATGGTCATGGCTGCGTTCCTGACGGGTTTCGGGGGTTTGGGATGCTGACCGGCTGCGGCCGACGGGAGTTCACGCCGGGAGCGGCGGCGGCCCGAGGATCTCGATGCCGTACGAGCCCGCGATCTCAGCCAGCGCCGCCGGGTCGGGAGGCAGCTCGGCCGGCGGCACCTCGAACGGCGGGTCGGCCGGCGCGCCCGCCGCGAGCGTGAACTCGTCGAAGCCCGACGGCGTGTGCAGGGTGAGGAAGCGCGCGTCGTGGCTGGTGACCACGAAGGCGTGCGGGAGCTGACGCGGAAGGAACGCGACCGTGCCAGGGCCGGCGCTGAGCGCGCGCCCTCCCACGTCGACCCGCACGCTGCCCTCGAGGATGAGGAAGGTCTCCTCGTCGGCCTTGTGCAGGTGCACGGGACTGCCGTAGCCGCGCGGTCCCGTGTGCTCGAGGACGGCCAGGCGGCCGTCGGTTGAGGCACCGCCGGTCCGGATGCGGATGAGCGCGCCGAGGAACCAGACGGCTTGCTGCTCCTCGGGAGTCAGGACGGCTGGCACCAGGGCCGGGTTTGCGTTGTCGAAAGTTGTCATGCCCCGACGCTAGGGTCAGCCGCTCACGGCCAGCATGCGTCATTTGACTCGGCGCGTTCGCGTTGCCGCCAACCCGGGTAATCGCTGTCAGCCGCGCGCGCCCAACGCCGGCTGGTACCCGAGTCATTTGACCGGTGCCGGACCCCGGGCCCTGCCCCAGGCTTAGAGCCAGGCCGCCAGCCTCGGATGGCAGGCCTCAGGCCGGAGACGCCCGGCCGGCCGACGACTCGGGAGACCTTCGTGAGTACCACCGATTACCTGATCGACATCCTGCTTATCGTCGTCATCTTCCGGCAGGTGCGACCCCACCAGCTCACCCCGCGGGCGGCCCTGCTGCCGATCCTGCTGCTGATCGTGGCCGGAGTCATCTACCTGCGGCCGCCGTTCACCCTCGGCGGCAACGACCTGGCGCTCATCGTGATCCTGGCCCTCGCGGGGATCGTGCTCGGCGCCCTGAGCGGCGCCGGCGACACCGTCTGGCGCGACGGCGGGGGGATCCTGCTCTTCCGCGCGGGCGTGCTGTCGGTCATCGCGTGGCTGGTGGGCATGGGTTTTCGCCTCGGATTCGCCTACTACGCCTATCACTCAGGCGGGCCGTCCATCGCTCGCTTCTCGGTTCGCCACGACATCACCGGCGCCCACATCTGGACCACCGCGCTGTTCCTGATGGCCGTCGGGCAGGTGCTCGCCCGCCTCGGGGTGCTCCAGCTGCGCCGGGTCCGGGCAGCGGGCACGCCGGCCACGGCGACGGCCGGACAGCCCGCCCAGCCGCTCCTCGCGTTCGCCGCCCGGCGGTCGGAGCGGCGGTCGGAGCGGCGGTCGGAGCGGCGGGCACGGCTCGAGGCGAGGCGGCAGTCCAGGCGAGACCGCCGCGCGGGCCGGTATGCCGACACCTCCCTCAGCCAGTCGGAAGGGCGATAGGCAATGACCACGTCGAACGTCTTCCTCCGGGGCTCATTCGCCCCGGTCTCAGAGGAGATCACCGCATTCGACCTGCCGGTCACCGGCCAGATCCCGGCCGAGCTCAACGGGCGCTACCTGCGCAACGGCCCCAACCCGCTGGGCCTGGACGAGCCCGGCTACCGGTTCGGCGAAGGGCACTGGTTCCTCGGCCCCGGCATGGTGCACGGGGTACGGCTGCGCGACGGCCGGGCCGAGTGGTACCGCAACCGGTGGGTGCGCTCCCAGCGGCTGGCCGAGTCGCTGGGCGAGAAATGGCCGTCCGGCCCGGTCCACGACACCATGGACTTCGCCGCCAACACCCACGTCATCGCCCATTCGGGCCGCACCCTCGCCACCGTCGAAGCCGGCCCGCTGCCTTACGAGCTCTCCTATGAGCTCGACACCATCGGCCCGTGCGACTTCGCGGGAACGCTGCCCGGCGGCTACGCCGCGCACACCAAGGCCGACCGGCGCACCGGCGAGCTGCACGCCATCGCCTACTACTGGGCCTGGGATCACGTCCAGCACGTCGTCGTCGACCCGGTCGGCCAGGTGAGCCGGACGACCGACATCGCTGTCGCCGACGGGCCGATGATGCACGATTTCGCCCTCACCGGCAGGTACGTGGTGCTGTTCGACCTTCCGGTCACCTTCAGCCTGGACGCGGTCACGGCCGGCGTCCAGCTGCCCTACACCTGGAACCCGGCCCACCAGGCGCGGGTCGGCCTGCTGCCCCGCGACGGATCCGCCGCCGACCTCCGCTGGCTCGAGGTCGATCCTTGCTGGATTTTCCACACGATGAACGCCTATGACGACGACCAGGGCCGGGTGGTCGTCGACGTGATCAGGTACGACGGCGCCTACGACGTATCCCTGCTGGCCGGGGACGGACCGCTGACGCTGGACCGGTGGGTCATCGACCCGGCCGCCGGGAAGGTGTCCACGCAGCGCCTCGATGACCGTGGCCAGGAGTTCCCGCGCGTCGACGACCGGGCCGTCTCCCGGCCGCACCGCTACGGCTACAGCGCGATCATCGGCGAGGTCAGCCGGGCCACCATCTCGCTCAAGGGCGACTTCGCGGACCGGGCGTTCGCCAACGCCCTGCTCAAGCACGACCTGGCGCGCGGCACCGTGGAGGAACACCCGTTCGAGGCGGACGCCACCGCCGGCGAGGCGGTGTTCGCGCCGTCCACGGCCGATTCCGCCGAGGACGACGGCTACGTGCTCGCCTTCATCCACAATCCCGACCGCAGCGCCGCTGACCTGGTCATCCTCGCCGCGCAGGATTTCACCGGGGAGCCGGTCGCCCGGGTTCACCTCCCTGCCCGCATCCCGCTCGGCTTCCACGGCAGCTGGGTTCCCGACAAGTAGGCATATCCGCCGACACGCACAGACAGGACGAAAACATGGACGCACGCGAACTGGCCTCCGCCCTCTTCCGGATCCTGGAGACCGGGGACCCTCTGCTGGCGGCCAAGGTGGTCGCGGCGGACAACCGCAATCGCGAGGCGGCCGTGGCCCCGCCGGCCTGCGCGATCCCGGGACCGGCCGGAACCCTGGCGTCAGGCGCGTGGATGCGCTCGGCCTTCAGCGAGCTGCGTTTCCCCATCCTCGGATTCGCCGAAGGCGACGACCAGGTCTGGGTGCGGCTGCGCATGCAGGGCCGTCACACCGGGCCTTTCGTCCGCTTCCGCGACGGCAAGCTCGACCAGGCGATTCCTCCCACCGGCCGCGAAATCGACTTCGAGCAGGTGCACATGGTGCAGATCCGGGACGGCCGGGTAGCGGGCCACGAGGCCGTGCGCGACGACGTGACCATGCTCGGCCAGCTCGGCGTCTTCCCCCCGGCCCCGGCCACCGCTTTGCGCCTGGTGGAGTGGCGCGTCTCCGGGCGCGCGTCCCGCGCCGCCGCCGAGGTAGCAGCATTGGCCGCCGAGGCGGCCCGGCAACTGGACAAGCTGGCAGCCCCGCAAGGCTGACCATCCCCGGGTCGGATCCCTCTCGGCTTTCACGGCAGCAACGAGGCGGACGGTCGCACGGAAGATGCCCAGTGGAGATCGTCCTAGCGGCTCTGTGACCTTTTCTCGACGCCGAATTCTGTAACTTTCATTCCATTGGCGGTGCAGGTACCGCGCCACCACGAAATCGTCTCCGCCGCGCTGGCCGCGGGGAAGATGGTCTACTGCGAGTGGCCGCTCGCGGCCGATCTCGGCCAGGCCCGCGATCTGGCCGCCGCGGCGGCGTGTCGGCCGGGGACAATCTCCGCTGGGAGATCTCCGGCCGCGCCGGTGAACTCCTCATCACCTCCAGGACGCCGGGCAACGGCAACCTCCAGGCGATCGAACTCGGGCTCAGCGTCAGCGGTTCCGGCCAACCGGAACTCGCCGCGATGCCGGCCCCGGCGACTCCATCCGCGCTTCAGGCGCCTCCGGCGCCAGCCGGCAACGTGGCTCGCCTCTACCCCGCCCTTGCCGAGGACCTGCGAACCGGGTCCAGCTCGGTACCCGACTTCAACCACGCCCTGCGCCAGCACCGCCTCGTCGAGGCCATCCTCGAAGCAGACCATAGCGGGCGCCGGCAGTACCCGGAATGAATGGCAGCCTGCGCACCTGATCGCCCGGCCCTTTGCCCGCGTGGTCCCCTTGAAGGATGCTCGAGATCAAGGACCGCGGCCGCGTGTCAGCCGACCTCGTCGAGAAATACCAGGCCGCGGATGGCAAGGACGCCGTCCACGCGCAGTCGCGCCAAGGTTTCCTGTGCCTTCCGCCCAGGTTGCGGCCGTCATCGCCTGGACCAGGCGGACGGCCCCGGAAACTCTGGGTGAGCGTGGAAAAAGATCCGGGGGACTGCCCGGCTGACGAGGAAACAGCCAGATGACCGGCACATGCGACGTGACCGAACCCTCGCTGTGACCGCCCGTGGCAATCTAAGGTCACGTTGACGATCAACAGGCGTAAGTACGCTCAATGGCCAGTAACAAGGGTGGTTATCGTTGACAAGATCGCCCCAATACCGCGCAGCAAACCGGACGCAACGGCGCTACCCCCGGCCGCACTATGCACACCAAGCAACAACCAGCCAACGATGAACACAGCAAGAATCGCTGCAAACCGAGAAGAGACGGGGCCTCTGCCACCTTGCGCGTACCGCCAAATAGCGATAATGGCAAGCACCACGAGCACGCCATCGGCGGCGGAATCATCGATAGGGACAGCGGACCCGGCCGCCGCAAGGATAGCTGTCACCGGAATATGATCTCATTCACCCACTTCGAACGACAATGTCGCCAACGCCACAGTTCTGTACCGATGCGCTCCCGAATCCCGCATAAGAGGGAATTCGTAATGCGTCCGCACGATCGCGGTCGGGCCGTGCACTTGAGGCGGTCAAAGAGCCGATGGCAGCGGTACGGCGTGCGCGGCCGCGCAAGCGGCCATCGCGCGGCGCTGACAGCGCTTCGGCCAAAGCGGGATTACTCCGTTCTCGCCACAGATTCCCCACAAGTCAGGGATCCCGATGGCGCCCCCACAGAAAACCCACGGACGAGACGGCATTCTCCGGCATAAGACGGCATGGTGCCGATGTGAGGACTTCTCCTAAGCGGTAGGTCCCGCGTTCGAGTCGCCGTCGGGGCGCAGGTCATTCCCCGGTCTCAGCGGCCGGATGCAACACATCGGCTTCCCTCGTGCCGTGCAGCCCACTTCTGCAGAAGCGGGCTTCAGCCTGCGGCCTCAGTCTACGGCAGATCGCTCAGCTAGCTGGCGGCAGATCGCCCACATGAGCTGCGGCAGATCGCCCAGGATCCTTCCGGCAGATCGCCCATCTAGTCCATCTGACTGCGGTAGCTTAGCCGGTCGTCGAACCTCACGACGCGGGCAATCGCGACGCCCAAGCTGGTCGTCACCGACTCGGGCTCGGCGGCAGGCTCATCGGCATGTCGGAGGAACGTGCAAGGGACCCGACCGCTTCGGTTGGCCCGTTGCTGGAGAATTTCGCGATCGGTGAGGCCGCGCGCCAGCTCACCTGTGCGGAGGAGCCCGTCCAGCTGTTCCACTACCGCGACCGAGATCAGGTCGAGGTGGACATGGTGCTTGAGCACGCGTCCGGCACCGTCGTAGGGATCGAGGTCAAGTCGGCCGAGACCGTCCGGGCCGAGGACTTCCGCGGCTTGCGTCACTTGGCGAACCGGCTCGGCGACCGTTTCCGCGCGGGAATTGTGCTCTACGCCGGCGAGCAGCAACTCTCCTTCGGGGACCGGCTGGCAGCCCTTCCCATGGCCGCCCTCTGGACCCTGGATAGCGCCGCTCCGTGAGGGGCAGCTACAGACACCGCTCTTGCCGCTTGCCATCGCGCTTGGCCTATCCGCCTATCCGCCTATCCGCCTATCCGCAGGGATGATGCCGTGCGACGGCGCCCTGACCTGATCTCGATGCCAAGCGCCACCGCCGTGAGCACGGCCAGGGCGGCCAGCGGCACCGCGAAGGAGGCGGCGTCGACCGCGAGCTTCACGGGCGCGGATGACCGGGTGAACACCGACAGGTCGAGGTCGGGCGCGAGCACCGGGGGAAGCGCCAGGGCGCAGGCCAAGGCGGCCACCGCCGCCGCGATGATGGCGGGCAGCACCTCGAGGGCCACGATCCACGCCCGTTGTCCCTCACCCAGGCCCATCGTCGCCAGCCGGGCGAGGGTCGCCTCCCGTGCAGCGGCGCCCAGCGCGAGCTCGAGCAGCATGACGGCGAGGCCGAGGATCGCGGCGGCCACGGCCGCGAGCCAGAACACGGTGAACGCCTCGTGCTGCAATGGCCCGCTGTCCAGTCCGGAGAGCACGTCGGAGCGGAAGGTGGCGACTCCGCCCGGCAGCAGGTGCTGCAGCACCGCGGCGAAGCGGGCGCGGTTGATGGACCCGCCAGTCAGCAGCATCTCATTGACGGGGAGCGTGGCCGCGGACTTGATCGCGGCCAGCGGCATGATCACGAATGTGCCGCCGGCGGGCAGCGCCGGGGTGCTTGCGATCACGCCGGCCACCCGGACCTGGACCGGCTGGACCGACGCCTGCCGAGTGCTGAGGGTGACCGTGCCGCCGCCAAGCTCGGCGGCGGCTTGCGGAGACGCCAGGACCGGCTGCCGCGCTCCCGACTGGCCGGGCGTCGTGAGCACTCCGGCCGGCAGCGGCGGGAACCCGGGGGTGCGGGCGACAAGCGCGGCGTAACTGGCGGGATCCACCGCCAGGACGTTGACTTGGCTACCGGTTGCGGTGGACCAGGACTCGTTCAGGACCACGGCCGCGTGCGTCACGCCGGGCACGGCGGCGATCGCCCGGGTTGCGGCCGGCGAGATGGCGAAGTTCTGCGCCGTGGACGAAGAGGTGACGGTCGCGTCGGCGCCGACCGTCTGCCATGAGGCCGCGACCTCGCCGTTGGTCACCGCGTCGCGCACCGTGCCCGCGAAGGCGGCGACGGTGAGCGCGAGGACGAGCGCGAGCAGCGCCGGCGGCACCCCGGTGCGCGCCGCCTGGGCGAGGCCGAGGAACGCGGGCGCGCGGGAGCTGCGCGCGGCGGCCCGCAGCAGTCCGCGCAGCACCAGCGGGTACAGCCGGAGCGCCACGATCACGACCGGGATGGCCACCAGGATCGGCGCGGAGCTGGTGTAGAGGTTCACGCCCGACCCGGCTTGCACGCCCTGATCGCGCAAGATCACGACCCCTGCCAGCGACGCGGCTACCAGGGCCGCCTCCGTGACCAGGCGGGTCCTGGCCCGTCGGGGACGCGGGAGGCCGGCCCGGTCGCGGGGCAGCCGATGCTGCCAGGCCGCGATGAGGGCGGGAGCCATGACTGCGGCGGCCAGCACCGCGAGCGGCGGCCACCAGCCCCCGGCCGATCCGGCGCCCGCTGCGGAGCCAGCCGCCGGGACGACGAGGATCGCGAGGACGGCCGCGATCACGGCCGCCGGGACGCACACCAGCGCGGCATCGCGGCCGGTGCCGGCGGCGACCTGCCACAGGGACCCGCCGCGGGCCCTGATCACCCTGATCTCGGCCGACCGGCGCAGCACGACTATCCGGGCGGCGAGCAGCAGCACGGCCAGGCCCGCGACCGTCAGGCTCACGTAGAGCAGCCAGAGCAACGCGTCCACCTGCTGGGCGGTCGCGATGAAGAGGTTGAGCGAGAACCACATGCTCGAGGAGATCGTCAGCGTGGCGGCAACCGGCGCGACTTCGCCGCCGAGCGTCGGCACCTGAGCGCCGATCTTCCCGAGGGCGTCGCTCAGCGGCTGCACCTGCTGGCTGTCAATGGAGCTCACGTCGAGCGGGAACACCCAGCCCATCCGGAGGTTGGGCGAGCCGAAGTACGACTGCAGCTCCCCGGCCTCGTCTGGGCCGGCTATCACGCCGGCTGCCCAGTACGGGGTCGACCCTTGGAACTGGAGGCGGGCGGCGAGGATGCCGGGGTCGGTCCCCCAGAATGACGAGTGCGGGTCAACCGGGACCACGATCCCCGTGACCAGGACGGTGACCGGGGCGGCGGTGCCGGTCGAGGCTTGCTCGGAGCCGCCGATCACGAACGAGGAGCCCGCGGACAGGCCCAACGCTGCCGCCGTCTGCCTGGTCACGACGACCTGGAGCGTCGCGGCGGGCCGCCTGGCCCCCGGCTTACCGGTGCCCGCGCCCGCGCCCGCGCCCGCGCCCGCGCCCGCGCCCGCGCCGGCGTCGGCCGGCGGGACTGGGGTGGCGACCGGAAAGCGCCCGCTCAGCAGGCGCAGCTGCGAGCCCAGAGGCTGCCGTTCGGTCACCTCGATCTTGACCGCCGTGCCGCTGGTGCCGGGCAGATCTGTGGTGACCGGGGTGAACGGAGTCGTCAACCACGACCAGTCGGTGCCGGCCGGAGCGAGGCTGACCGGCGGGTGGTTGAAGGCGGCGTGCAGTTGGCGGGCGATCGCGTCGATCACGGCCGTCGGCATGATCGATGTATTGGCGATCGTGTTGTCGTCGAACGTGAGAAGCTTCTCAGCGTCGTTCCAGTCGGCTGAGACGGTGATGGTCCGGCTCGTCGGCGTCGTCGCGGCGACGGCCTGGCGCGCCGCCTGGGTCCGGTCAGCGGCGGCCTCCCGTGCGCCGGCGGTGGCCGCGAACACCGCGAGAAAGGTGAGCAGCGCCAGCGCGAGGTAGTTGGCGCGCACGCGCAGGCCCGCCATCATGCTGCCTCCGCCGCTCGGAGTTCGGCCGCCGGGTCGGGCCGTCGGAAGACGACGAGGGCGGCCGCCAGCGCCGGCAGCACCGCCACCGCGAGCGCGAGCGGGATCGTCTGCGGCAGGTCGAGCAGCGTGATCGGCGGCGGCACCGGTGTCTGCGCGGTGGGGCTGAGCGTGACCGCGGGCACCAGCAGCCGGGCGATTACCGTGCCGAGCAGCAAGCCAAGCGCGGCCGCGGGGACCGACAGCAGGAGCTTCTCGATGAACAGCTGCGCGGCCATGGACCGCTGGCTGACGCCGAGCGCCGCGAGCACGGCGTTTTCCGCGCGGCGCAGTTTGACGTTGGCCGCGATCGAGACCCAGAACCCGGAGATCGCCAGCAGCGCGGCCGACACCGCCATCGCCAGCAGCGCCTGCTGGGGCGCGGCCGAGAGCGGGTCGTTGACGGTCGCGGCGGCCAGCGCGCCGGCGCTCTTAACGGTCGCGGCGGACGGCAAGGCGCGCGTCAGGGACGGCGGCACCTTGCCGTCGGCCGTGGCCAGCCACCACTGCGTGACCGCCACCGGCGCGGTTCCGTGGCTGACGAGGAACGTCTCGAGGGTGGAGAGGTCCATCACCAGCCCGGCGCCGGTGATGGTCGGGAACGCACGCGCCACCGCCACGATTCTCGCTGGCACGGTCATGCCGTCGATGGTCGTCTGCACGATGCTGCCGACGCCGGTGCTGTTGGCGCGGTCGAACGCCACGGTCGCGATCGCGGGAACGGCGGCCGGGAGTGCGTTCGCGGCGAAGAGCGACACCTGTCCGGCCACCGGATCGGTCTGGACCGGTGACGCGCCCGGGGCTTGCGACCATCGTCCGTACCCGGGGGCGAACGTGAGCGTCGCGCCGCCGGGCGCGCGCTGCCAGCCGGTCACCAGCGGATGGCCCGACGGGCCGTACATGTCGCCGGTGGACAGTTCCGAGTCGAGCTCGGGTGAGCTCGCGATGGCGGTCCAGGTGGTGGGGGCGGCGCCGGCCACGGTGAGGGTGACCGGCGTCTTGAGCCGGCTGGCGGGCAGCGTGTAGAAGAAGGTGGCCTGGCTGAGCCGGATGGGGTAGGCGGCGTCGGTCCCGCCGAGCGAGGTGGTGAGGATGTGGGGCCGGCCGTCGGCCGGGAACAGCTGAGGTTGGAGCTGGAAGGCGGCGCCAGTCGCATCGGTGACGGTGAGCTGCGCCGTCACCGTGCCGACCGGGGCGCGGCTCATCGTGACGGTGAGCTGCACCGAGGTCGGCCGGCCGCCGATGAGCAGGCCGCCAGGCGGCGAGGTCGGGGTGATCGAGCGCAGCAGGGCGGCCGGCGGCAGGCTCGACTGATCGCCCCTGAGCAGCGCGACCTTGGGTGCCCGGGCGGCGTCGATGGCGGTCACCGGCGCGGGCGTCGCGTTCTGCACAACCGAGACCGCCATCGACGCCCGCACCCCGGCCGCTTCCGTGATCGAGGTGGTTTCCCCGGCCGGCATGGGGTTGGCCAGCGTCACCTGCGCGTCGCCGCCGGTCACGTAGGCGGCTTGATCGTTGGCGGAGCGGGTCCGGCTTTGGTGCTGGGCGAGGGCGAGGGTGCCGGTGGCGACGGCCATCACCAGCAGCAGGGCGGCGCCGCCCTGGCGCAGCGGCTGGCGGCTGAACTGCCAGCCGCCCAGGGCGGCGGTGAGCCCGCGGTCGGCGGCCGAAACGCGGTCGACGGCGCGGGCGGCGGCGGGCAGCAGGCGCAGGGCGAGGACGGTGCCGCCGGCCAGCGCGAGGGCCGGCGCCAGGACCAGGACCGGGTCGATCGCCGACGGGCCGCTGTAGGAGGCGGAGACGGCCGAGTAGCGGCGCAGCTGCCAGCAGGCCAGCACCGCCAGCACCACCAGCGCCAGGTCGGCGCCGGCCCGGGTCGCGCCCGGGAGCGCCGCCCACCGGCCCGGTCGGATCGGTGCCGAGGTCGGGCCAGGCCGCAGCACCGGATAGAGCAGCGCGCCGATCGACAACACGGCGATGCCCGCGGCGGCCGCTAGCGCGTCAAGCCAGGTGCCCGCGGCGGCCACGCTGATTCCGCCGTCGGGGACGCTTCCGCCGACGGTCCCGGCGCCAGGGCCGTGGAGCGTGCTACCCAGCAGCCGGGCGAGCCAGATCCCGGCGATCCCGCCGGCCGCGGCCGTGACCAGCGACAGCGGGATCACCTCAGCCGCGGTCAGCCTGGTCAGCTGCCACCGGGTCGCGCCGCGCGCGGTCAGCAGCGCGGTCTCGCCCTCGCGCCGGGCGGCGAGCAGCCGGGCGACCGCCAGCAGCGCCGCGGTGGTGAGCGCCAGGAGTTCGAGTGCGCTGATCCCGAGCAGCGACCTGGCAACCGCCAAGTTGTCGCCGGTATCGGCGAGCACGGTTGGCAGGTTGGTGGTCATGGTGAGGCCGCTGAGCAGACTCGAATCGCCCTCGATGGAGACCGCGGACAGGTCGTCGGCGTTGAATCCGGCCATGTCGGGCTGGGCGACCCAGGTCCCAGTGGCTACGGCGAGCCGCCCGGGGAACGCGGTTGCGGGCACGACAAGGGGCCCGTAGGTCGTGTACCCGCTGGCTGAACCCGTCCCGTTGACGGAACCGCCGGCCGGAATCGAGTTCAGCTGCCAGTAGGAGGCGACGCCGGCAGGCGCCCGCCGCTGCCCGTAAAGGCCGGTGAGGACGAACGTCACGGGCGCGCCCGTATCCTCGTCCTTTACCCGGAGAACGTCACCGAGACGGAGCTTGAGCAGCGCCGCCGCCGTGGCCGGGAGGGCGGCCGGGATCGGGGCGGCCGACGATGCGGGGAGCTGTTCCGGCCATGTCCCGGCCACCAGCACGGCGTGCTCCGTGACGCCGTCCAGCGAAGCGGCCTGCAGCTGAGGGATGCTGCCCGCGCCGATGCTGGCCGGCTCGGCCGGCAACGACCCCGCCACCAAGCCGAGTGGGTGGGACCAGATGCCCTGCCAGAAGCTGAAGGGCACCCCGCCCAGCCCGTCGGCGATCGATGACCGCAACGCGGCCGAGGTCTGGGCCGGGCTGCCGCCGGTGAACGATCCCGCCGCGGCCACCGTCGTTCCCGGCGCGGCGGCTAGGTCCTGCCGCACGGCCTGCGGGAGCGCCTGGCCGGCGAAGGCGGCGAAGGCCGCGCCGACGGCGGCGGCCACCAGCGTGGTCAGCGCCGCCGCGGTGAGCACAACCCGGTCCGCGGTCACGCGCCGTACCGCCAGCGGGCCCTGCGGGCTCGCCACCCGCCTCACGATCTCGTCACCCGCCTCACGATTCAGCATGTCGGCTTGGCCCCGCAAGTCCCGCTTCGGCGTGATACGCGAAGGACGAGGTTGGCGATGTGGCGGCCAGCAAAGAAAGCTCAACCAGCAGTTCGCCAGCAACGAGATGGTCCGGGCACCGTGGATGGTCCTGCGTCTCGACGGATTGCCCAAGCGCCGCGCTGAGCGGTATCTGAGGATGAAACACCGCGTCCTCGCCATCCTCCGCATCGCTTGAGAGACACCACGAGACCTCACCGTCACCACGCACCACATGCTGGCCGGATATAGCGGTCAGCGTGTGCGGTTCGGGTCGCGGGCTGCCCCCAGCGGAACACAATGACGCCCGCGGCCGGAAAACGCGGCCCTCAACGGCACACAATGATGGCCGCCAAGACCTGGCGTGCCCGGATGCCGGGCGGTCCGTCAAGGACCTCGTCAGGCGCAGGTCAGCTGCAGGCCGTCTACCTGCCGCCCTTTTATCATTCCGAACGGTCCCTGGCTGCTTCCCTGAGCCGATTGCTCTCCTCCCGCGCGGACCGCCTGGCAGCGCCCTCGCCCACCGCCTCCAGACAGCAGCGTCGTAGCCCCGAGCCGAACAATTGCCCCGCCATTCGAGCTTTTCTCGATCTGCCCGCTCACTCAATTCCGGCACTATCACGTATCTCAAAGATCCACCTGAGCTGATGTGTGCCTACGTTTATCGACTGTTCAATTTCGTCCTATTAAGTCAGTCGAGCATCACGAATCAGGCAGCTCCGAACACACCGGAACCTGGCTGAGTCGTCGCATCACGGTCGCAAACCGGAGAATAACGACTGTGGTACTTGCCGGATATGTCGGTCGCGCGGAAAATAGCCGCTGAGATCGGCTGGGGAGGGTTGCCATGGTGGGGGAATTGCAGCCGGAGGATCCACGGTCAGTAGGATCGTACAGTTTGCTTGGACGGCTCGGCGCCGGCGGAATGGGGCGGGTGTTCCTTGCCCGATCACGAGGCGGCCGACTCGTGGCGGTAAAGGTTATCCGGCCTGAGCTGGCCAGGGAGCCTGGGTTCCGCGCACGCTTCACGCGCGAGGTAGCCGCGGCCCGGAACGTCGGCGGGCTGTTTACCGCGCTAGTCGTCGACGATGACGCCCAGGGACCGGTCCCGTGGCTGGCCACGGCGTACGTCGCCGGGCCGTCGCTGGCTGAGGCGGTCGGCGAGCACGGGCCGCTCCCTGTTGCGTCGGTCCTGACGTTGGCCGCCGGGCTGGCGGAGAGCCTGGCGGCGATCCACGCGGCGGGCTTGGTGCATCGGGACCTCAAGCCGTCCAACGTGCTGCTGGCGCACGACGGGCCGCGGGTTA
>Ga0335072_10001330_pt1 | contig 40304 bp, 26 predicted proteins | sample Lox_Sample_21_FD_206725 | JGI IMG/M metagenome (GOLD analysis project Ga0335072, IMG submission 206725) | Soil microbial communities from Loxahatchee National Wildlife Refuge, Florida, United States - Lox_Sample_2.1 | ecosystem: Environmental > Terrestrial > Soil > Wetlands | place: USA... | reverse complement strand
ATCCGGATTCTCCTCCTCGTGCGCTTGGCGGCTCACGTTCCGGAGTTTCTGGATGGACTCCCGAATATGTCAAACTTTTGCTGCCTCCCCGGCAGAGCCGGGGGGCCTCCCCTCTTTAGCTAGTTTCGCCTTGGCAACGATGCCGGGATCGTCGTACTACAAGTGATCCGTAACGATCACCACGCCGCCGAATTCCCGGAATTCGGTGTCCAGCGGACATATTGGTCATATTGAGCGCATCCTCCTGACGGTGCTCCATGAGTTTTAGATCCAGGTGATGGCCCTCATCGAGCAGCGTGGGCACGCAGATGATGATCACCTCCATCTGCGCAGCCTGGCTGCAGCCGGAAGTTGAAGCGAATCCCTTCTGGCACGCCATTCCGATCTCTGTCGAGGGAATGCGCACGACACAGGAGCCGCAGCCATGAAGGGCATCTGCCTGGCGCGCATCGATATCGAAACCAGTCGTTAGAAACAGAATTTTTCTGAGCAGCGTCTCCGATTCGACGCCTCGGGAGAAGACGCAACCAGCTGAAACCGAAAACCTGAGCATATTCTCCCCGAGGGCTTAGCAGCGCCTCGGGGAGAATACGTCTTTGCATGATTACAACAGCGTCAGAGTCACAGTGGTCTTCTGGCTGACCGAGCCACTGGTCGCCGTGATCGTGACAGTGTACTGCGTCCCCTGGGTGGTTTGCTGGGTTCCGCCAGCGCTGCTGCCGCAACCCGAGAGCGCGGTGGTGGCGGCGACGCCAACGAGACCGAGGAGGAGAATGGCGAGCAGGCGACCGAGGCGTTTACCGTTCCGTCGCATTCTGCGCGTTCCAGCGAGAGGCAAGAGAAGCAGAGCGAAGGCTACCGGGACAAGTTTACGCCCCGTAGACAGCGGCTGAAGATCGGCAGTGCTGGCACTGGTCGCGAGGGTCATTTGCACCGTCTGGGCCCCGGCGTTGGCCGCGAGAGTGGACGGAGAGAAGGTGATCACCGCACCAGTCGGCCCACCATTCGCGGCGAAACTGACCGTGCCGGGATACGGAGTGCCGGCGAAGGCCGGTGCCAGCGCGAGGTTGTAGGTAAAGGTCGTACCAGGGTTTCCGGTTTGCTGCGACGGGGTCGCGCTCAAAGTGAGTCCGAGGGGCGCAACGCTGATGCTGAGCGAGGAAGTGGTGCTGCTGGCGGTGAAGTTGACGTCGCCGCTATAGACCGCGGTGATGGTGTGAGTTCCCGACAGGAGCGCGGAAGTGGAGAACGTGGCAACGTCACCCGACGCACCGGCCGCGAGGGTTTCGGTCCCCAGCATGGTGCTGCCATCGTAGAAGGTCACAGTGCCGGTTGGCGTCCCGGTGGTTGCCGAGGCGACGGTGGCGGTGAAGGTGACGCTGGTTCCCGGGTTAATGGAATTGCCGCTGGCGGCTAGCGCGGTTGTGGTGCCCGCCTGGGTGACGGTCAGCGTGCCGTCATCGGTGACAACGGTGTAGTCGCTGAGGTTCGCACCTGTGACGCTGGGAACGATCGGGTAGGTTCCGACGTTCGAGGTCGCGGTTGCAGTGGTGGAGAAGCTTTCGGTGAAGGTATCGCCGTTCACAGCGCCGGTAACGGTTCCGGTGAATGTCGGGTTCGCCGTGCCGTAAACTTTTGTGGCGTTATCGGCCTTCACGGTCAAAGACTGGCTGGTGACTGTCAGCGGCGATGTCGCCGTAGCAGCCTTGTAGTCGGTGGTGTCGGTCGGGGTGAAGGTAACCGCAAGCGTGTACGTGCCGTCAGGCAGAACCGTTGCGGAGGTGACCGCGGAAGCAGCACCGCCGGCGGGCGTTGCCGTATAGGCAAACGTACCTGCAACGGGGTTGCCTCCGAAGCTGGACGTCGCATTCAGCAGGGCGCTGAGGCTGGTACCGTAGCCGATCGTCGTGGCGGGAGTCCACGCAAGAGTGGGTTGCGCCTGGTTGACCATGAGAGGCACCGTCTTCGGCGTTGGTGTTCCGTAGGCGGTGTCTGTCGGTGTGAAGCTCGCCGTCAGCGTATAGCTGCCTGCACCGAGCACTGTTGCCGCTGTCACCGCTCCGCCTGGCGTGGATGAGTAAGTGAAGGTTCCCGCTACCGGATTGCCGCTGAAGGTAGCAGTTGCGTTCAGAACACCGGCGAGGGTCGTTCCATACGTGATCGCCGCCGGATTCGCCCAGTTGATCACCACCGTCGCGGTACCCAACGAAATCGTGTATGCAACAGCGGTGCTCGAATACGGCCCGGATCCCGTGCTGCTGTCGGTGGCCTTTACCGTGATCGGGAAAGAACCGGAAACAGTCGGAGTTCCGGACAGCACGCCAGTGCTGTTATTGAAGGTTAGTCCAGCGGGGAGCGTGCCCGTCTCCGTATAGGTATAAGGAGCCGTGCCGCCGCTGGCGGTGAAGGTCTGGCTGAATGCCGCGTAAGCAGTCCCGGTCAGCGTTCCAGCCGCAGGAGTCAGGATTACCGTGGCGCCATTCACTGTGAGCGTGTACGCCTGACTCGCGGTGAAGTTGTCGCTGTCCTTTGCCGTTACTGTGAGGGTGAATGTTCCACCCGCCGTCGGCGTCCCGGTCAACGCACCTGAGGTTGCGAGCGTCAGACCCGCAGGCAGCGAACCCGCCGTCACCGAGAAGGTGTACGGAGCCACGCCACCCGTTGCGGTAATGGTCGCGGAATAGGCCGTAGCGACGGTTCCGGCGCTTAGCGTCGCCGGAGCCACCGTGATTGCCGGAGGGGCCACCGTCAGCGCGTAGTTGTTCGTCGAGCTGAACGGAGCGCCCGTACCCGTGCTGCTGTCTGTTGCCTTGATTGAGATCGGGAATGTTCCCGAAGCCGTCGGGGTTCCCGACAGGGTACCGGTTGCCGCGTTCCAGGTGATTCCCGCGGGCAGAGCCCCCGTTTCCGTATACGTGTAGGGCGACGTTCCGCCGCTGGCGGTGAAAGCCTGCGTGAACGCCGCCTCACCAGTGGCATTCAGTGTCCCCGCCGCCGGCAACAGGGAAACCGTAGGCGCATTGATGGTGAACGTGTAAGCCATGCTGCCGGTGAAGTTGTTCGTATCCTTCGCCGTCACAGTGAAATTGAAGGTCCCGGCCGCAGTCGGGGTCCCGCTCAAAACTCCCGCGGAGGACAGGGTGAGCCCGGCCGGCAGCGCGCCGGTCGTTACCGAGAAGGTATAGGGAGCGGTTGCACCGGACGCGCCGAATGTCGCCGTGTACGTCGTGGCAATTGCCCCCGCCGTCAGGGTCGCGGGCGTCAGCGTGATCGTGGGACCGTTGACCGTCAGCGTGTAACTGTTCGTCACGCTAAACGGAGCACCCGTTCCCGTGCTGCTGTCGATCACCTTAATGGTAATCGGGAACGAACCTCCCTGGGTTGCCGTTCCGGAGAGCGTAGCGGTACCCGCATTCCATGTAATTCCTGTCGGCAGTGTGCCGGTCTCGACAAAGGTATACGGACCGGTGCCACCGCTGGCGGTGAAGGTTTGCGTATATGCCGCTTCACCGGTTGCCGTCAACGAGCCCGACGCAGGCAGCTCGGAGATCGTCGGAGCGTTGACAGTGAGGCTGTACGCCTTCGATCCAGTGAAGTTGTTAACGTCTTTGCCTGTGACGGTAAAGGTGAAGTTGCCCGCCGCTGTTGGTGTTCCGGTCAGCGCTCCGGACGCAGCAAGCGTGAGACCCGCAGGCAGAGCTCCTCCCGTCACGGTGAAGGTGTACGGGGCATCACCACCCGCAGCCGTAAACGTCGCCGTGTACGCCGTGCCGTCCGTGGCTGCCGTCAGCGTCGCGGGAGAAACCGTGATTGTGGGAGCCGCCACGACCAGTGTGTACGAATTTGTCACGCTGAAGGGGGCGCCAGTGCCGGTGGTGCTGTCGGTTGCCTTGATGGAAATCGGGAACGAGCCGGAAGCCGTTGCCGTGCCCGAAAGGGTTCCGGTCGCCGCCGTAAAGGTGATCCCAGCCGGCAACGCTCCGGTCTCGCTGTAAGTATAAGGAGCGGTGCCTCCGCTCGCCGTGAAGGCCTGCGAGAAGGCCGTTTCTGCCGTCGCGTTCAGCGTTCCTCCGGTGGCCGGCAGCAGCGACAGGGTCGGACCCGCAACCGTTAGTGTGTAAGCGTTGGTCACGCTGAAGGGCGAGCCGGTGCCGGTGGTGCTGTCGGTTGCTTTGATTGTGATCGCAAAGGATCCCGCTTCGGTCGGCGTTCCGGAGAGCGTCGCCGTTGCCGCGTCCCAGGTGAGGCCTGCCGGCAGGGTTCCGGTTTCAGTGTAGGTGTACGGCGTGTTACCGCCGCTGGCGGTGAAGGCCTGACTGAAGGCCGTGGCCACGGTTGCATTCAGAGTTCCGGCTGCGGGCAGCAGGGAGAGCGTCGGTCCGTTGACGGTCAAGGTGTAGGCCTGCGTGCCCTTGTTGGTGTTGTTGTCGGTTGCGGTCACCGTAAAGGTGAAGCTGCCAGCCGCGGTGGGCTTTCCGGAGAGCAGCCCCGCTGACGTGAGAGTGACTCCAGCGGGCAAGGCACCTGCAGTCACGCCATAAGTGTACGGAGTGGCTCCGCCGCTGGCCATGAGCTGCTGGCTGAAGGTTACGCCGGCCGTTGCCGCGGTCAGAGTCGCGGGAGTGATGGTGATCGTGGGTGCGCCAACGACCAGTGTGTAGGCATTGCTCTGACTGTAGGGGCCACTACCCGTGCTGCTGTCGGTGGCCTTAATCGTGATCGGGTACGAGCCAGCGGCTGCGGTTGTGCCGGACAGAGTCGCAGTCGCCGCATTGAAAGTTATACCGGCGGGTAGCGCCCCGGTCTCTGTCCACGTGTAGTTCGGTGTGCCTCCACTTGCCGCAAAGGTCTGGGTGTAGGCAATGTTGGTGGTCGCGTTCAGGGTTCCGGCCGCAGGCGTCACCGTGATGGTCGGCGCGTTGACTGTCCATGTGTAGGCCTGTGTTCCGGTATTGAGGTTGGCGTCCGTTGCCGTCACCGTGAAGCTGAAGCTACCGCCAGCCGTTGGAGTGCCCGACAGGACCCCCGCCGAGGACAGCACAGTCCCGGCAGGCAAAGCGCCCGTCGTGACTGCGAACGTATATGGACCTGTACCGCCAGCTCCCACAAGTGTCACCGTCGGCGTATAAGCAATCCCGACCGTTGCGGCGGTGAGCGTCGTCGGCGTGATCGTGATCGTGGGCGCGTTCACCTGCAGGCTGAACGTGGCAGTTGACGTGGCGGGTGTGGTTTCCGAGTCGGTCACCTTGACGGTATAAACCGTCGATCCACTGGCCACATTGGGGGTACCTGAAATCTGCCCGGTTGCCGCCGCGATCGAGAGATTCGTGGGCAGAGCAGGCGGGGCTACGATGCTGAACGTGTACGGCGGTATACCACCCGATGCCGTCACCGGAGTGAACGGTGTGGCCGCAACGTTCTTGATGAGTGTCGTGGTCGGAATTGCTGTCGCCGCTGCCAGCGGGTTGTTCACGGTAATGTTCTGGCCGTCCCCGTCGGTGGTCGCGTAGGTCCCGCCTGGATCGGTGTAGTGAGCCAGGATGTAATAGGTTCCCGCCGTCGTGCCTGAGGGAATCGTATAGGGCGTGGTCGCAGTGCCACTGCCATTCACCGCCAGCGGACCCACCGCGGTCCCCACCGCCGTGCAGGCGGGATACGTGCCGCCGCAAACTGTGAAGGTTACATACCCCTCTGTCACACCGGTGCCGCTGTGCGTCACGGTTGCACCGAGAGTCTCGACATTGTTGACGTTATTGAGGACCGTCGGTGAACTCGGAGCTGCGTCCGTCACGACGACCGCGGTCGTGCCGCCCGCCCCGATCACGAAGTTGAACGGACCCGTGCTGATCACGTCGGTCCCGAAGACGGTGAGGTTCTCGGCCACCGTCGCCGTCTCCGGCGTGGTAGCTGGGTTGAAAGTTAGCCCGCTGAAACTCGCTCCGGTGAAGCCGCCGGCCGTGCCCGTGGTCGTGGCCGTTGTACCCGCTGTGGGAGCCCCTGCAGCCCCACCGGTGGTGATGCTCAGCGGAGTGACGGCAATCGCGTTCCCGTTTTCGGTGAAATCCACCAGCATCGGAGGAGTCGAGCCAGCGACGCCTTTCGACCCGGTATAGCTGGCAGCGTTAAACGCGACCGCCGTGTAATCGGTCTGCACCGCGCCGGAATCCATCGTTCCCGCCGTACAGCCATACGCCCCGGGAGCCGTATTCGCGAAGCCACGCTGATCGGTCGTGACGCCGTTCGGGATGTCGGCGACGACACCGCCGCAGATCGCCGAGCTGCCGGGCAGCGGAAGGATGGTCTGCGTCGGACCGCCGTAAGCGCCGAGATTCGACAACCCTGCGTAGCCGGTGTTGAGGTTGGTGGGCGCAATCACGTTGCCCGCTGTGCCGCTCGTCGGGCATCCGGTGCCCGCGCACTGGGCCGTTGCCGCCTCCACAGTGTTGGTCACCACCATGGTGCCCGAGCCGTTATACAGATCTCCTGCACCAAGCCCACCCGTGTTGCCGGAGAATGTGTCGTTGGTGACCGTCAGGTTCGAGGCCCCCGTCGCCGACACGGCTGCATAACCGGCTGGAGCGGTGTTGTTCGCGAACGTGCTGTACGTGACGATGGCGATTTGCCCGTTACCGTCATCGATCGCGCTGCCGTTCCCCGTCGTGGAAGTGTTCGCGGAGAAGGTGCTGTTGCTCACCGTCAATGCGGTAGCCGTTTCGATCGCACCTCCATTGCCGGTGGCCGTGTTGTCGATGAAGGAGCTGTTATTGATCACCACTGCATTCGCCGTGGTGTCGGGATTGTCGATCGCGCCACCGACGTTCGTGCTGGTGTTGTTCTGGAAGACCACAGAATCGACACTGAGGTTGTTGGCGTTGAGGATCGCGCCACCCAGGCCAGGATCTGTCGCCGAGTTCGTGTTGTTCCCGTTTTCCAGCGTCACGTTCGCGATGCTGAGCGATCCAGGATGATCGACAAAGAAGATCCGATCGGCGGCAGCACCCTGCGGCGCGTTGATCAGGAGCTGCGATGCTCCTGGGCCGCTGATGTTGACCGCACCCTCGATGCTCGGCAGGATGCTCGCCAGATTGATCGTGCCGGTAACACCGCTCTGGAACGTGATGTCGCCCGCGCCGTTGGTATTCGCGGTGGTGATCGCTGCGCGCAGCGAACCGGTTCCCGAATCGTTCAGATTAGTAACCACCAGGGACTGTAACTGCACAGACCCGGAGTCGATCGCACCGGGCCCGCAGGAATCAAGCCCGAAGCCGCGCTGGTCCGTCAGAATGCCGCCGTCGTCAGCGGTCACGCCGCCGCAGATCGCCGGGCTCTTGGTCGGGCTTTGTTCCGGAACGAGAGTTTCAGTAGAACCGCCGTGATAGCCCAGCGGCCCCATCAGCAGGCTTGTGTTCAGCCCGTCGAGATTGCCATCTGTGTCCGGTGTATCCGTGTTGGCGACCGGGCAAAGAGTTGGCCCAGCTGGACCGGCATTGGTGGGAGTGCATCCGACGACCGCCGAAGAGGCCTCGACGAAGACGTCGTTGTACAGCGTCATCGCGCCAGCGTTGCCGATGTTGGCGCCGTTGCTGCCAGTTGCCAGGTTGTCCGAGAACGTGCTGTTCGTGACGGTCACGGTGCCGCTGCCGATATAGAGGGCAGCGGTGCCGGTTACGGTGTTATTGGCAATCGTGCTGTTCCTGATCACCAGCGTGCCGCCGTTGGAGTTCGTGTTGTATACCGCGCTTCCATTGCCCCCGCTATTGGAATAGAAACTGCTCCCTGTCACGGTCAACGCGCCATCGTTGTAGACCGCGCCGCCGCTGGGACCCTGGTTGCTGTAGAAGGTCGAATTCGTGATGACCATCGTCGCTTCGTTGGTGACCGCCGAGCCGCCCGATGTCGAAGTCGTGTCATGGAAAACCATGCCCGTCAGATCGACCGTGAGGCCTGTTTCCGGATAAGCAAACAAGCCGGATCCATAGCCGGCGCCGGCTCCCGGGCCGAAGGCAATACCGCCGGCGGCATACGCAACGGTGAGACCGGAGATGCTGACGGTCTGAGCCGCGGTACCCACCAAGATGGCAAAGACGGGATAGGTGGAGGCGCCTGAGATCGTCAACGCGCCCGCGCCGGGGCCGTTAATCGTCGTGCCGACCGTGATAGCGGGAAGCGCGGAGCCGAGGGTGATGACCCCCTGCACACCGCTCGCGTCAATGGTGCTCCCCGCAGTGGTGTCGGCTGCCACGATGGCGTCGCGCAAAGAGCAGACAGTGGTGGTGCAGGAGCCGTCGTTCGAGTCGGCTGTGGTAGTCACCACGTAGGTCTGAGCGGACGCAGCCGTAGCAGGCGCCAACAGGAAAGCCGCGAGCCAGATCAAACTAACGGTAAAGAAGGAGGCGACGCGGGCAGGCGTAAGACGACGACGAGAAGCAACCACAGGCGACATAACACTCAACCTCACAAAAGTCGGATCTTGCCTGGCGACACATGGCCGCACAGGCCCGCACAGCGGCGCAGGTGCAACTGTGCTGGTCAGGAACTAAAAGTCGACGAGATGGGAAACCAACAATGCGAAGAGCCCATCCGGCACCAAAGACAACACAAAGCGTTCAAGGTCCCGACGACTACGCAAAGGGGGGAAGCAGACGGCGGTGAACCGGCCGCAAAACGCACTCGTAGGGATGGAGTTCGTTAAATCGTGCTTGTCAAGGTAACGGGGAATAGAACCTCGGTCAATGACTCTTTGGAGTACTCTTTCGGGGTACTGGTGGCGCGAAACCACACAACCTAAAGTACGCGCGCCTGCGGGATTGCGGCTTAGCGCGCCGATTTCCACAGCAGAGGGCGAGTCATGGTTGTTCGCGGGCCGCCTTCATCCATCCTCGTTCGTTCCCAGTGTGATTCCCATGCTCGAAAGCGCTCGTATGGGGAGAGTGGATCCCGCGCTGCGCGCTCCGGTTTGCGGAGGCCTCGTGGGCGGGGGGGGCATGCGACTTTCGGCCAATATCGCGGACCAGGGTGGCGAGAGACTGAGCTTCGTGCTGCGAAGATGGTGCAATGAGTACCAAACCAATGAATGGAAGATTATTTTGTCGGTACGATTTGTCCTGCTCCCGCTCGATTGCTCTATGGATCCATCCGTCTGCGGCCAATAAAATGTTGGGGTTATGTCACCGAAAGATCAGCTAGCATGCGACCGTATTGGGCCAAAAGCACCAAAGTAACTCCCTGTTGAGAAACAGGGTGACCGTTCGGGCAAGCTGGCGGCTTCGGTTACGGGTCGGGGTGAGTGCCGGAACAGCCACGTTCACCCTGATCGAAGCTGAGATTATGGCGGTTTCGTACAAAGCGCCGCTGAGTTGGAAAGCACCGGACGGCAGCGCGGATCCGCTGGCGAGCTAAACATCCAGGGGTCCTCTGACGACGGTGCCTATCGCTGCTGAACACATGGTCAATACACTGACGACTTATTCGGATACGACGGTGCGAAACGGCGCAACTCGCAAACGCGAGTAACGAGAGTGGATGCGTCGGAGGCGGAAAGCACACCTTCCAATGTCCGCACCGTTGCGGTCGCGGAAGTACGCCGCGTCGTTGGAGCACAAAAAGGCCCGCCATTGGGCGGGCCTCTTCCTATGCGATAACTTCCTGCTCGATCCGAATCGACTCAGCAACGAACGAGGTTTGTTGCTTCAATGTTGCGGGTGGCGTTGCGTGTGTCGACCACCAGCTTCGCCCTGGCGACGATAGCGGGATAGTCGTACTGGGAATGGTCGGTAACGATCACGACACAGTCGAATTCGGGAATCATATCCAGTGAAGTGCTGGTCATATTCAGTGCGTACCTGCGTCCCTGGCCGACGGCAGGAAAAAAGGGATCGTTGTATTCGACGCGCGCACCTCGTTTCTGCAGCAGCTCGATGATCGTGAGCGAGGGAGACTCGCGCAGATCGTCGATGTCGCGCTTATAAGCCATGCCGAGAATGAGGATGCGCGCGCCATGCAGCGATTTTCCCTGGCGGCTCATGGCCTCGACGATGTTCTCGACGACAAAGTAGGGCATGCCGGAATTGATTTCTCCGGCCAGCTCGATGAAGCGCGTGTGGAAGTCAAATTCCTTCGCTTTCCAGGAAAGATAGAAGGGATCGATGGGAATGCAGTGACCGCCCAGACCCGGTCCGGGATAGAAAGCCTGGAACCCGAAAGGTTTGGTTTTCGCGGCATCGATCACTTCGAAGAGATCGATGCCCATGCGCATGCAGAGCTGCTTCAGCTCGTTGACCAGAGCGATGTTGACACAGCGATAGATGTTCTCGAGAAGTTTGGTCATCTCCGCCGCGGCCGGCGAAGAGACAGGCACGGTGCGGTTGAAAATGGTTTTGTACAGGGCGGACGCCAGATCGCGCGCCGCCGGACCGCACCCACCGACGACTTTGGGGATGTCGCGGCGAGCCACCGTGTCGTTGCCCGGATCTTCACGTTCCGGGGAGAATGCAACGTAGAACCCAGAACTCGCGGCATCGCGCACCACACGCAGTCCTGCCGGGTTTCCCTGCTCCAGCAAAGGGACGACCACTTCCTCGGTCGTGCCCGGGTAGGTGGTGCTTTCGAGAACAATGAGCTGGCCATCGTGCACATGCGGCGCGATGCTCTTCATCGTTCCGGTGACGTAACTAAGGTCGGGTTCGTGATACTCGTTCAGCGGAGTCGGCACGCAGACGATGACGACGTCCATAGTGGCGATCTGCGTGTAATCCGCAGTCGCGGCGAAGCCACTTTCGCGCGCCAGCTGGATCTCGGTGTTGGGAATACGGACAATGTAGGAGCCGCCATGGTTCAGCGTGTCGACCTTGCGAGGGTCAATGTCGAAGCCGGTGACGCGAAACCGCGCTTCACTGAAAAGGAGGGCGAGGGGCAGACCCACATAACCCATGCCGATGACCGCGATGCGGGCCTCGCGAGTCTCGATCTTTTGCAAAAAGGCGGCGGTTCTGTCCGCGCTGGTCTCAGGTAGCGTTTCACTCATCGCAAATTCCTGTGATCAGCATAACTGCTGGCGCCTCAGGGAGCCAGGTTTCAACGGCGCGATGCAGACTATGGATCCGAGCCGCGCCGGGTCAGAGCACAACTTTGCGGCAGTAGAATGCCTCAGCGTAACCGCTGGGAGAATTGCACTCCATGCCACGCAGGCGCATCAGTGAATGGAAGGTGGATTCCTGAAACCAACTCCGGTTGCGCTGGGATGCAAAACTCTCCATCAGATTGCGCACCTTGTCCTGACACATTTCCCTGGAAAGGGGCACGAAGACGCAGGGTCTTCCCATGTCGCCGTCGTACTTGGGAATCTCGTATTCGAGGATGAAATGGTTTCGCCACGTGTTCCAGGTGAGTTCGGAGAGGAGACGATGATCCTGGTGAGCATCCAGGCGCTGGTGGGTGAAGATGATGTCAGGATCGACCTTCTGCTTCAGCTCCTCGAAAGTGGCTTTCACTTCGGAGCCGACGAAGGGCATGAAGCCATCGGGGAATTCATTGAGGAGCAGCCGTTCGAGCCGTCCGGCGCCGGCGAAGGATTCCGCAGCCTTCTGCGCTTCGGCTTTGCGGACTCCCATGGCGTTGAAAACGACCCAGTGAAACGAGCAGTCGGGGTATTGATCGATGAGGCGGAGGATCGTACCGCCGCAGCCAATTTCGATGTCATCAGAATGGGACCCGAGACAGAGAACCTTGAGGGGTCCGCTCTTTTTCACGTCTAGGCTTAGTTTGATCATAAGAAATTGCAGTTTTCCGGAGTGCGGTGAGAGGTGGTTGTGGGGCCGCAGCGACAAAAAGACCGGGATTCACATGTCACGCAACCGCGTCGGGAGCGCCGTGCTCCGGCTCGCAATTGAGAGACTGTTTTCTCTTTCTGTTCTCCATTCGGGACCCTGCGAACGGTTGGTGCCACGGTTCTGGGGTCGCTTTGCGAAATCGGGAAACCCCAGCGTTCCGGCACCATGACAAATTTACCCGGCACCGTGTATGAATTCCGGGGAATCCGCGCAGAACTCCTTTGTCATGATAGATTTGAATGGCGATTCACGTGCTATATAGAAGACAAACTGCAGTCTTTTGGTGAGGTAGTGGTATGTCGAAAAGTTTCCTTTTGTGGCTCTTTGGAGCATTCGTGTACCTGGCGGTTTTGCCAGGCCGGCATCTGCAGGGGCAAACCTACAGTCTCCCTAGCGATAATACGGCCTGCCCAGCCAACTGCCGGACGATTCCCTGGCAGGCGGGATCGGACCTGTGGAACGGCGGCACCCTTCCGGTTTATCCATCGGTGACGTGCACGGGGTTAGCCGGCAACGGTACCACCAATGACGGGCCTGCGATCCAGGCCTGCATCAATAACGCGGCCGCGAATACGGCCGTTTACCTGCCCGCCGGCACCTATTTGGTGAACCAAACCATCGCGCTGAAGAGCAACGTTGTCCTCCGCGGTGCCGGACCCACGACCGTCATCAATTTGGGCTCCGGGGGGCAACTGACGACCCAGAACTTCTCCACCTCCGGCGACCTGACACCACCGGTTACCTACGCCACTAATTCGCCCGGCTATGCGCTGGGCGGCGCCCCCCAAAAAGGCGATACCAGCATTACCATTGCCAGTGGCTCGGTCAGCCCCGGCGACTGGATCGCCATCTTTGCCGATAACGATCCGACTCTGGTCAGCGTCGACGGCGAGGACGGTCACTGCTCCTGGTGCGGTGATAATACCGGCTACCGCGTCATGCAACAGATTGATCAGGTAACAGCCGTCACCGGCACCACCGCCACCCTGGCACGTCCTCTGTACTACACCCTCTACACTAACCCGGAGTATCGCAAGTACACTTTTCCCACTCAGAAGGCGGGCTATGAGGACTTCTATGTCGCAGCTACCGGCGACGTCGGGGCCAACTCCATCATCCTCCTCCAGGGCTGCCTCTACTGCTGGGTCAAGGGGGTCGAGAACTACGACACGGGCAGCGACAGCGGTTCGGCGCACATCGAGCTGGACTACACCTACGGCGCCGAAATCCGCGACAACTATGTCCACGACGGACGCTCTTCGGCCAGCGGCGCCAACTACGGCATTTACTTCCAGTTCACCAACAGCGATGCCAAAGTGGAGAACAACATTATGCGGCATAACCGCCATGGATTTGTTTTCCAGGGCGGTGGGTCTGGTGTGGTGCTACTTTATAACTACATCGACGATTTATACACGGATGACTTGACTTATCTTGGATCCGCGCGCACCTCGCACGGGGGCCATCCCTACATGAACCTGCTTGAGGGCAACATTGCTTCCCACATTACAGCGGACGACTTCTGGGGCAGTTCCTCACATTTTGTCTTTTTCCGAAACTGGCTGTGGGGAGATGAAACCGGAACCGGCGTACCGAGCTTCCCACCTCAGGAAGGTTTCGACGCCATCGATTTATATACCATGCAGACGTATTATTCGTTCGTTGGTAACGTGCTCGGTCACACCGGGCTGCTTACGAACTGGGCGAATGCAACGCTACAACTCACCTGCACGGAAGGGAACTGCGGCTACGAGCCTGCAGCCACCCCTGGGGTCTACAGTGGCGGCGGAGCCAATGGCAGCATTCCCGGCTCCCTCGCGACGGCACTGTTCCATGGGAACTTCGACTACAAGACCGATGGGGTTGCGTATTGGAATGGTGGTGCGAACCATACCCTGGCCGCGTCGATGTACTACGCAAGCGAGCCGGCCTTCCTTCATGGATACGCCTGGCCACTCATCGGGCCGGAAGGTAACCCGACCATCAACGCGAATCCGGCAGAGAACTGTTATTTGAACGGACCGGCCAAGGGGCTCGCGTTCAATCCGGCGACCTGTTACGCCCTCGGCCCCACTCCAGCACCACCTACCGGACTTACCGGAACCGTGATTGCGCAGTAGGCATCAGGTCCGGTAGTTAGCTGGATCCCCCGGACTGCGCCACACCCTCGCGGTCCGGGGTTTCGCATTCTTATGAGAATGGGTGACAAACCTCATCGAGGAGTAGCTTCTCGAGTTCGACGATCTCGGTACGTGTCCCAGCGCGCGTTTTCCACCAGTTGTCGGGATTGAAGTTCGAATACGGCGAACTCAGAACCGTGATGTCAATGTGGCTTCCACGAAGCGCCCGCCGGAGGATGCGGCTGAGCCTCCGGGAGTGATCATCTGATGTGACCAGTACAACCAGGTGGTAGCCATGCCGCCGGCACCAACTGGGCAGGATTTCTCCTTCCTCTTCGCTGCCAGTCGTGGTTCTGGGAATCTGTTGAATATTAACGACCCCCAGCATCTGCAGCTGGCGGGTGGAAATTGCGGCGCGATCGTCATAGGGGAGACCGCGGCGAATGAACTCCAGATCGGCGCGCGTGGGCGGATCATGGAAGACCGCGACCTGAGTGGCAACGCCACGATGCACGAGGTCGGCGGCCTCCAGCGTGCCGGCGCCACCGGCGTCAATCGCCACAACGATGACGTCGACCGAGGCAGGGGATGTCTGATGATTCACGAGCGCCCACCCGGCGCGCCGCAGGGCCCAGTTTCGGCTGCCTGGCAAGGCCGCCACAAGAGCGGCGAATAACACCACGGCGCCAACGAGCCAGTGCCACAGGCAAATTCGAAACCGCAGTGCCTTTCCGCGAGCGGAACTCACCATCTCAGCGAACGCCGGACATCTCCCGGTGGGCAAAGTCCTCTTCGACCATCGAGTTGAGTTCCTGCAGGAGGCGCTTTCTGTTCTGCAGCTTCGGTAAGGACTGCATGCCCACCATTTCCAGGATCGATTCCCAGCGATAAAGCCAGTCATGGCGCTGCAGACATTCGCTCATGTTCCGCTGCCGCACCGCTGCCTGCCGTTCCGGCTGCTTGTCGAACTCGTGAATCACGTTGACGATTTCGTCATTGGTGAAAGGAACTTCGAGAACGGCGTCGGACCAGGTGAAGATCTTGTCGAATTCTTTGTTGTTGTAGGGGCGCATGCCGATCATGACGGTGCCCGCGGCGCCGGCTTCGAAATACCGATAACCGAACTCGCTGGTCCCGCCGGTTTCTTCCGGCTTGTCGAACTTCCCCGGGCTCACGATGAAGTACCTGCTTCTTTTCGCCATATTTGCCGTCATCAGGCGATGCTCGTCAAGATCGTGAGCCTTGAGTGCATTGATGGTGTCGTACATATAGAACTTGTTTTCCTCGCGCGCCATCTTAAGGAGCGCTTTATGCGTCGCGGGAGCGCGGCGACCGATGCTGAGGACGTCGATGACGCGCGCCGGCGGCCTGGGGTAAGGACAGAAGTTGAGGCAGTCGATGCCCGCGGGCAGATACTGGCTGTGGCCTTTGATGAAGGGCAGGAAGGGATCGCTGGCCACGTACATGAAGATGACGTAGTCAAATTCTTTCAGGATCTCGACGCAGCTCTTGTAGACGGGAATGTCCTTGAAGTAGAACTCGGGCAGCCAGCACACGGTCTTTTTGCACTTGTCGCGCAGACCCTTGAGCGACTTCATGTGCAGGAGTTCGGAGACGCGCTCCGGCACCGTGATGAACAGGTCATATTCGCGGTCGATGCGCGTTTCCGGAACGCCGGGATTGATAGGAATGGGCGCGTACTCGCCGAGTTTCATGGCGACGCGTCTTCCCTGCTGGTACCACTTGCCCGGCTGCGGCGCGAGCACGTCCACGGCGTCGACATCTCCGAGAATTCTCTCGAATTCACGGAACGGACATCTCCAGACGAGGTGGTCATAGAGATTCCTGTTGGAAAACAAGAGGACGCGCGGATTGTCGGGTTGTTCGTCGGGGTTCATCGGTTCCTCAATAGAGATAGATCGAACTGAGTGTGGCGTCATTTCTCGATCGCGTCATACGAATAAAGGTGCGGAAATCGCGCTGCCGGCCGAGAGCCACAGCCCCCGCCGCTTCTCTACTGCGGCGCGAGCGACTCATACTGCTGGATCTGGCTCCGGGTAAGCGCCCCGAGGTCGTCTTTTTTCTGGAAAGCGCGGTACCAGGCGACGATCCAGTCCAGCGCTCTTTCCAGAGGAAGCACAGGATGCCACTTGAGACAGACTTTTGCTTTGGAGGCATCGAGTTTGAGCAGGTGGGCTTCGTGCGGATAAGCCCCCTGGTCCAGAGTCCATCTTGCGCTGCCGCCCCAGGAGCCAACCAGCCGGTCGGCGATCCACGACACGGGTTTTGCGTCGTCTTCGCCAGGACCAAAGTTCCAGCCCGACGCAAAAGTTTTTGGATCCTTCGCCAGGCCCTCGGCGAGCATGAGATACCCGCGCAGCGGTTCGAGGACAAACTCCCATGGGCGGGTCGCGAGCGGATTACGGATCAGACACGGCTGATCGGCGAGGAACGCGCGCATCAGATCCGGGATGAGTTGATTGGCAGTCCAGTCGCCGCCGCCGATGACATTGCCGGCACGGGCGCTGGCCAGGGCAACGCCGTGGCGCTCATGTGACTCAGGCGAGAAAAACGAATCGCGATAAGCGCCGGTTACGAGTTCGGCGCAGCCTTTGGAGTTGGAATAAGGGTCGTGTCCTCCCATGCGGTCATTTTCACGGTAAGCCCACACCCACTCGTTGTTCTCGTAGCATTTGTCGCTGGTGACGTTAACAATGACACAACGGTGTCTGAGCTGTCGCACGGCTTCGAACACGTGCACGGTACCCATTACGTTGGTGGAGTACGTCTCCACTGGGTCGGAGTATCCCCGGCTCACGACAGTTTGCGCACCCATGTGAATGAGAACATCAGGCCGGCACTCGGCGATCGCATTCTTCAGCCGGTCGAAATCACGGAGATCGGCAAAAACGGAACGGATGGACCCGACGACTCCGGCCTGGGCGAAGAGGTTTGGCTCGGTCGGGGGGGGCAGCGCGTAACCGGTCACGTCGGCTCCCATCGCCTGGAGCCATAAGCACATCCAACTACCTTTAAAGCCAGTGTGTCCGGTTAGAAACACGCGGCGATTCTTCCAGTAACTCCGATCAGGCATCATAGGTTAGATTGCCGTTGCTGCAGGAACTCCCGGTGCAAACCGCAATGGGATCGTGTCTTCCCTCTTTCGTAGTTGCTGGACGGCTCACCGCGGGGGTCGACTTACTTTGCGCCGACCGGCTGCGTAAGCGGGAAGCGAGCAAGCTGCTCGCTCCACATTTTGTCGACAGCAGGACGGTTGGGCAGCGTCACATCGGCAAAGCTGATCACCTGGTCCTTCGCGACATCGCGGCGCAAAGTGCAGTCTTCCGACAAGCTGAGCGGCAGCGCATCGATCGAACGCGCAGTGGGTGAATTGTCGATCAGGCCGTAAGCGGCGAAACCCCCAACGCCATCGAGGCGCTCGCCGGCTCTCATGTCGCGCTTGGCCATGGTGATCACTTCGGTGACGGGACCAGCGACGGGTGCGACCGTCGGATCGCGAAAAATGACCGCGCGGCCGATGGTGGACATCATCTGGATATGCGGCAGGTGAAACGGTGTGTAAAAAACATAGAATGGACCGTCGCCCATCTTCACGTAGCCCATCTGCGCCTGCTTGAGCGGGTTCTCTTCGTAGACGATGACGAAGGCGCCAGTGTAAGGTGCGGCTCCAAGGGCATAGTCGACGAGACCGGTCGACAGCATCTGATCGGCGGGCAATAGTTTCGCCATCTCCTTCACATGCTCGCAGGGCGGGCCATACATACCGCGCTTGCCGGCGCGAAATCCGGTGGCGTTGGCGAGGATCGTGGTTTCCATCGAAAGCTTCGACGCATCAGCAAACGAGGTGACCTTGCGCGGCTCCTGATCGTATTTGAGGGCGAAGGCCTTCTGCGTCTCGGGGGTGCGGTAGTGATCGACCATGCCCTTCAGGTTGCCGCCCGCCACCGTCCGCAAGCCCGACCCACGGAGATAACGGAGCAGAGTCATCGCCACGCCGGGTTCCTCGCCGTCGGTGTGGGTGATCACGAGACCGGCACGCTGCGCGCGGATATTGAGGATGGGGCCCAGGAGCGAATCGAGCTCGGCATTGCCAAGCACGACATCCTTGCCATGATCGAAGGCGCCCAAGACAACATCGAGCGCATAGCCGAGGGTACCGGTGGCTTCGACGATCAGGTCAATGGCATCACAGTGCGTAACAACGTCGGGATTGTCGGTGAGCACGGGAATACCGCGACTGATCGAGGCTTCGGCGTCCTTCGCGGACTCGACGCGCCGCCATTCCTTCACACCTGCTTCCCGGAACGAGCGCTCGGCGTGCTTCTGAGTACGGTTGACAATAGCGGCGAGGCGGATCCCCCTGGGGGGCGTCGCCAGTTGCAGAGCGATCGCACGTCCGGCGGCGCCGGCTCCGACGATGGCTACACGGATGGGACGGCCGGACGACTCACGTTCGATAAGGGCGGTGTCAATCATAAGAGGTTCGTTTCGCTCACAAGGGGCCAGTTACGGTCCTGCTCGGAGATTGCGGTTGGGGCCAGCGGCCACTTGATCCCAAAAACAGGGTCATCGAATCGCACCCCTTTTGCCGCGCTCGGAGTGAAATATTGGGAAGTCATGTAGTGGAGATCAGTGCTGTCCTCGAGAGTCTGATAGCCGTGCGCACATCCCTCAGGGACATACAGCAGCCGATAGTTGTCGGCGCGCAGTTCCACGCCGTACCACTGAAACCGCGTATGGGAATCGGGGCGGAGGTCGACGACGACATCGAACAACGCTCCCCGGGTGCAACGGACCAGTTTCGCTTCCAGCGCGGGCGCCTCTTGAAAGTGGAGGCCCCGCGTGGTTCCCTTTTTGAAGCTGAATCCGGTATTCGCCTGCACCGGTACAAAATCGAGGCCATTCTCGGCAAATTCACGAAGACACCATGCCCTCGAAAAATGGCCCCGATCGTCCAGCCGCAAAATCGGATCGATAAGAACGGCGCCGGCGACGGATGCCGGCGTAAACCGTAAGGACTGTCCCATGCCTCACTCTTCGCAGGATGTGTTCAATTCCCTCATGGTAGCATCCGGCACGTAACCGGCACGCCTCTGTGTTGCTCCGCATCCTGAGGATCAGCGGACCGGCTTTGAGCAGAGGAAGAAATACTCGACCGCCCACATGGGACTGAGCACGGGGATGGTGAAATTGATTCGCATCTGCAGTCCAGGCAGCGTTCGCTTGCCGGGCTGCTTTTGCCGCCAGTTATGGGATGCGGGAAAGCTGTTCTCGACGGTAAACACTTCCTCGAGGCCATTCTTCATCCCGGCGCGCGACTGAACGTTGTTGTAGTTCGGCCAGACCTTGTGGCGAATGTGTCCGAAGTTGATGTAACTCATCATGAATTTGCCGTCGTCTTTCAGGATGTTACGGATTTCTTCGAATTTACGCTTTTGCTGATGGCCCATGTATTCGAAGAAACCCAGGGCAACGACGAAATCGAAGCGCTTGTTATCCCACGCGATGGTTTCCTGCGCGATGTCACGTTCTCGCAGCCAGGAGGCACCCTGCTGATGAATGGCGATGTCGATGCCGTGATACTGCACGTTCGGCCGAAGCAGGGGACGCAGCGCGGCCGGTCCGCAGCCGACATCGAGCAACGTGCATTCGCGATCGCCGGCCATCTGGTTGACGACCCGCGCGCATTTCTTGAGGCGGAAGCTGGGCTCGACGTAGAGCGCGTTTTCAACGATCCAGTAGTCTCGATCTCTGAAGTTCTCGACGGCTTGCATCATGCGTCCCTTGGGGGTGTTGGAGTGGTTCTTATCCAATGCTTAGGTCTGGCGCGAGCCTGCGTTCGCGAACTCGCCAAAGATCCTGTCGTACTGCTCGTCGAGCCGGTCGCGAAACTCCTGCGATTTGTGCTCGATGATGGGCCTGACTTCCTGGCTACGCGCCGCCAGTTCGCTGAACTGATCGATGAGTCGCTGCAGATCCAGCTCCTCCAGAGGCTGACAGTATTTCCTAAGCCCGACGGAATCGAGCAGGTAATCATTCTTCGGGTCGTAGGAGATAGAAACCGCGGGGATATTCATCATCAGTCCAAGGAGAAGGTTGTGAAAGCGCGGCGAGACGACAAGATCAACGGAAGCGATCTGCGCAATGAGTTCTTCGACCGTGGTACTGCCTTCGTCGATAATGTTCTCCTGATCGTAGCGAAATCCCCGTTTCCCCAGGCGCGAGCGCAGCTCCTCCCTTGTGCTGGCGTCGTTTTTGGCGTCACCCTGCAAAATTCGAACTGCATAATGATGCTCGCGGAGCCAAATGACAAAATCAGCCATCGTATCCAGATAGAAGGAGTAATGAGCCTGATGCTTGTCCGAATTCCACATATGGATATCCCGATGGTCCATCACGCCAAGCCCCACGGTGTGGAGCGGCCCTCCACGGTTCGGCCGGCGTGGAAAGGAGTCAGGCAGCAGGCTGAAAACCAGATCCGGATACACGGGGTCTTCGTCGCGAATGAACCCGTTTTTGTGAATGCGGTCTTTTGAATTTTGATCGCGAAAGCTGCGATAGTCGGAGAGAGACAGCGCCTTCGTAATGAAGAAGCGGCTCAGCTTTCCGTAGATGGGGCCAACGCCGACGCCGACGAAGCGTACTTTGCAGCCGGCGAGCCGCGCGGCGCAGGTCCAGCGAAAGACATCGTAGGGAAAACCAGAGGCCGTGGTCATGTAGTCGGTGAGCATCCCGGTACCGGTCATGAAGACGACGTCGGTCCCCCGCAGACCTTTCACCGCCTGGCGCCAGTCGTTGAACTCGCCGGGAATTCTCCCGAGCAGCCGACCGATTTTGGCGAGCTTCCCTGCCAGGCCCCCGCGCCGCTTCACTTTAGCGAAATCCTGCCGGGACACGGGCAACGAAGGGAGATGATGTCGCTGGAGGGTATCGGACGGACTGAAACTAACCGCGCTGATGTCTGCATGAGGCAGGCGCTGCCGGGCATTCTGCACGATAGACTGCAGAGTGCACTCGTTCCCCAGATTCTGAATGCCAAAGATGCCGAAAAAGACGATCTTCGTTTTCTTCGTCACGGCAGCAGAGGCTGGTTTGTCTTCGGTGGGCACAGCCACCTCGTAGTCCACTGTACTCACGATGTCGCGAACCTCGCTTTCAAAGCACTGAAAATCTTACGGCCGGCAAAGAAAGCGCTCTCGCGGGGACGCGGAAACAACAGGAAGAGAGCCGCACCGGCGAGTAATCCGACCGGACCGCAGACAACGAGTTGCACGATATGGTGCGCATGCGGGAGTGCCCGAACCATGAGGGCAGTCGCGACAAACACGCCTGCCCAGCATGGCAGATGGGACAGGAAACCCCTCCAGAGATCATGCGTACTGACCGGGCCGCTGCGGCCGGCGATGTAGTACACGATCGGGAGGCGAACAACCAGACTGACGACCGCAAGCGAGGTGACAACTCCGATCGGGCCCCAGCGCAGGCCGAGAACGAAGGACAGGATGGTCACCAAACCGGCCGCTGTATGGTTTCGTAACTGATCCCTGCCTCGTCCCTGGCTCTCATAGATCCAGCTGCAGATCGCTGAAAGTGGTCCGGAGATAGCAACCACGGTAAACATGGCAAAGAGCGGAACGGCTCCGGCCCACTTGGGCCCAAGGATCGTCAGGACCAGCGGCCTGGCCAGGGCGAGACACATAGCCGCGAAAGAAAACACAACGAGCGCCAGGGTCCCGTACGCACGCATGTAGCTGCGACGATAGCGGTCCGGATCGTGCTGCAGGCGCGAGAGGACCGGAATCAGCACGTTGTTCACCGGCGTGATGATCTGATTGACAGGTCGAGCGAGCAGCACCTGAGCACGCGTGTAGAGGCCCAGGGGAGCCGCGCCGAAGAAGCGCCCCAGGAGGATGCTGTCGGAGTTGGCAGAAAACTGGCCGACGAAATCGGCGAGGCTGAGGTGCGCACCGAAGCTGACCAGCGGTTTCACACCGCTGTTGCGCGAGGGCAGGTTGGGCCGCCACCCGGAGGTCATCCACATGAGGATGAGCGCGCATCCCGTGGTCGCCAACTGCTGCGCCACCAGAGCCCAGTAAGAAAAGCCGTGCCACGCCAGCAGACACGCCAGTCCGAATCCGATCGTAGCCGAGGAAACATCGATAACGGCAAGCGCCGGAAAGCGCATTTGCCGCGTGAGAAGCGCCTGGTGCTGGACGGTCGACCCGGTAAGCAGAAACGTGATGGACAGGGCCAGCATGATCCCTGTCACGCGGGGATCATGGTAGAACTTCGCGGTCAGGGGTGCCAGGGCGACGCTGATGAGAGCCAACAGTCCGCTGAAAGCGACGTTGATCCAGAACAGATTGGAAACCTGCGCCTGAGTGATCTTTTCCCGTTGGATGGTTGCGATGGAAAGTCCGAGCTGCGTAAAGACGCCAACCAGCGCCGTGACACCAAGAACCATGCCCACGAGGCCGAAATCTCTCGGGTTGAGCAGGCGCGCCAGCACCGCTGCCGCGAGGAAGTTCAGAACGAACTTGGCCCCCTGCGCGCTAACAGTGACAAAGCCGCCGGACACCGCACGGTGTCCGATGTTATGGAGCAGGTGATCGGTACGGAAATGTTCCACTTCCGGAGTCGCTGCGGCAGGATTGTCCACTCCAGCCAGATTGGCATTACTGCTCAAACAACCTCCAGCAACACGACAACGTTATTGGCAGATTTGTTTCGGGTTAACGATCAGGACCGATCCCTGCGAAGCACAGACAAGAATTGCGGTGCCCAACCCGAACACTGCGCCGAAAGTTTGCCCGCTACAGCAGTCACACGAGAACGTCACTTACCCACAAGCACGGGCTCGGCAGCCTTTTGCTTCATCGCCTGGCCATTCTTTGCCCACACCTGCCACGGTGCGCCGCCCTTCGACCAGAGGTCTTCGAGTTGTTGCCTCTCCTTGAAGGTATCCATGCAGGCCCAAAACCCCTCATGCTTGATGGTGATCAGTTCCCGGGCCGCAATGAGCCTTGCGAACGGTTCGTCCACCAGATCTTCGCCCGACTGAATGTAGTCGAAGATTCTCTGGCGGAAAACAAAGTAGCCGCCGTTGATCCAGGTGTGCGAGGTGCCGGCGTGGTTGATGCTGGTCACGTGACCCTCACGGTCAGTTTCCACCAGATGGAACGTCTGCGTCGGAGGCACGGAGACGAAGCATGCTGTCTTGCCCGAGGTTACAAGGCGATCGATGACCATATCGAGGTCGATATCCGTCAGTCCGTCCACGTAGTTCGCGAGGAAAATCTCCTCATTCTTTACATGCTCGCGGACCGCAAGGAGACGTTGGCCGATCAGCGACTTGGCGCCGGTGTCAGCACATGTGACCTTCCAGGTCGTGAAGTCGTCGCCCAGCAGCCGGACTGTCTTTCCGCCGTCGGACAAAACAAAGTCGTTGGACAACGCCTCGTTATACCCGAGGAAAAATCTCTTGATGGCTTCCCCTTTGTGGCCAAGACACAGAATGAAGTCCTTATGACCGTAATGAGCATAGTACTTCATCAGATGCCACATCACCGGCGCATCGCCGATTGGCACCAGTGGCTTAGGGACATTCTCCGAATACTCCCGCAGGCGCAATCCCTGCCCACCACAAAATATAACTACCTTCATAACTCACACCTCCATCGCAAACTAAATCGAAGACCGGGGTGATCCCTGGGGGGAATCACTTCGTGAGCGACAGCTGCCACAGGGAGTACTTCGAGCGAGGCAGGCTTCGTCGACTGCCCACAACTCCTGGCGCGCCTCCGGACCGAACCTCCAGCCGCATTCGCCAGCCCGCTTAGCAGTCATCATCGCCGCAAACCCGCTCACGCAACAATCACCCATTTGGAGACCAGCCATGGCGCAGCGGAGACCTGAAAAGGCAGTACTTCGAGTAACGGGCGTCACAAGTGCGCTCCACAAGCACCTTTCCCATCAGTATCTTGCGACCGAATACGGCTGGAGCTAACGTGACCGATACCCAATTGACACCCGCGAGCGATCAGGAGACCATGGCCATAGATTGCCCGTACTGCGCTCCCCGCTCTGCAGCGATCTCGACTTTTTCGCGGCTCCCCCAAACGGAAAAAGCACCTTGTTCACAGAGGTTCGATCTACGCATGCCAGGAAAAGACATCCCTCATTTCCTCTCTGCGGCCCTGATGCTGACCGGCGCCGCCCCCCTGTGCCTGTTTCTATTCCTCACGATTCGGGCGGCTGCGCCGGAACAACATATTCATGCGCAAATGTATCGTTTGCCGAACGACAATAGCGGCTGTCCCGGCAATTGTCGCGTGATTCCGTGGCGGGCCGGCTCAGACTTATGGAACGGCGGGATCTTGCCAAATTACCCATCGGCGATCTGCACGGGGCTCGCTGCCAATGGAACGACAAATGATGGACCCGCGATTCAGGCCTGCATTACAAAGGCCGCACCCGGAACCGCCGTGTTGGTCCCCGCAGGCACTTATCTGATCAACAGCACCATCCGCCTCAAAAGCAATGTTGTACTCCGGGGAACTGGGACCACCAGCACCTTCTTCAATCTGGGCTCTTCCGGGACCCTGACAACGCAGCCTTTCTCCAACGCCTCGGACATGACGCCCGGAACTTCCTACGGCGTCAATTCTCCCGGATACGCTTTGAGCGCAGCTCCGCAGAAGGGAGACACAAACCTGACCATCTCGGCTGGCTCGGTTCACCCCGGCGACTGGATCGCCGTGTTTGCCGATAACGACCCCAGCCTCGTGAGTGTGGACGGCGAAGATGGTCATTGCACCTGGTGCGGAGACAATACCGGTTATCGCGTGATGCAGCAGATCGTCCAGGTGACGACCGTGCAAGGATCCAATCTGACTCTTTCCCGGCCCCTTTATTACACGCTCTACAAGAATCCGGAGTACCGCAAATACACCTTTCCCACTTGGAAGGCCGGCTACGAAAGCTTCAAGGTCACGGGGACCGGAGATATCGGGTCGAATCCGATCATCCTGCTGCAGGGCTGCCTCTTTTGCTGGGTCAAAGGCGTAGAGACGCAAAATACAGGAAGCGACAGCGGTTCAGCACACATTGAAATGGATTACACGTATGGGGCGGAGATCCGCGATAACTATATGCACGACGGCCGCTCTTCAGCCAGTGGAGCGAACTACGGAGTTTACTTCAATTTCGTGAACAGCGACGCTAAGGTCGAGAACAATATCATGCGCCATAACCGGCATGCCATCGTTTATCAGGGTGGCGGATCAGGCACCGCAATCCTGTACAACTATATCGACGACCTCTATACGGAGGACCTCACCTACCTCGGCTCCGCCCGAACATCGCACGGCGGGCATCCTTACATGAATTTATGGGAAGGGAATATCGTTTCCCACGTAGCGGCCGACGATTTCTGGGGCAGTTCCTCGCATTTCGTCTTTTTCCGAAACTGGCTCTGGGGCGACGAAACGGGTACCGAGGTGCCACACTTCCCGCCCCAGGAAGGATTTGACGCCATTGATCTTTATCCCATGCAGACTTACTACTCGTTTGTCGGTAATGTGCTGGGGCATCCCAATCTGCACACGAACTGGTCCGCCGCGACCCTGATGGGCTTCAACGAATACGCAGAAGCCGGCAACCCTATCGTTTACAGCATGGGCGGACGATCAGGCAGCATCCCCAGTTCCAGCAGCACCGCACTGCTCCACGGCAACTTCGATTTCAAAACAGGCGGGGTTGCGTACTGGAACGGAGGCGCGGATCACACTCTTCCCGACTCCCTGTACTATCCCAGCGAACCCGCATTCCTGCAAGGATATCCATGGCCGCTGGAAGGGCCTGAAGGAAATCCAACGACTAACCCCAATGCCGCTGAGAACTGCTACCTCAATGGACCTGCTAAGGGCGGCGCCTTCAATCCGGCGATCTGCTATGGTTCCAGCCCGACATCTGGGAGCCAACCGACCTTATCAGCGCACCGACAGGCAGTTAGCCCAAACCGCGCCATGCCATTTCTCCGTTGCCGCTCTGCAAGACAGCGATGCCTTCATCGCGGCCCGGACGCTGCACTCGATACGGCAGGCATCTCTGCCCTTCCCCTAGATCTCAGACGATGATAAGCCGCACGAACAAATTGTTTCGCCAGAATCTGGCTGGCCGGAGCTGAGGTTTTCTCCATCGTCGCCCGTTCAATGTTTCTCGGATGATAATGGGAGACGAAACCCGAGGTTCCGAACGACACCTCGAGGAGTCGTTCCGAAAAGACCGCGGTGAAGAACTCGCCCTGCACCCCGTCATCATTATGAGGAAATGCGAACGCTTTTGGCCGGAAGTCAAATTGCTCCAGCAACTCCATACTCGTGCGCGTTTGGGTGAGTTGCTCAGAGAGCGAAAGACTGGAATAAAGCGGATGATCGTGGCTGTGCGCCCCGATCGCAAAACCCTGCCGAACGAGCGTCGTCACTTCCCGGGCAGTAAGGTGCGGCCGGTTTTCGCGCACATACTGGTTCAGATCGACCTCCAGAATCTCCGCCAGAGATCGCACCCGGGACTTCTCCGTATACGGGATCGAGAGCATCCGATCGCGCAGGCTGGAGGCGCCACCCTGCGGCGCCGGTAAAAAGGGTTCCAGGCCCGCGAGCTTCGTGCCGGAAGGCGGCTGCGACTCTATCCGATCGAGCAGTACGCTGATTTCGTTGTGATGCGCCATCCCGCCACCGTCTAGGAACGCGGTAGTGAGGAAAAACGTGGCAGGCACCCCGCCGCGTTGCAGGAGTGGCGCGACGACGTCGTGCATTTCCCTGAATCCGTCGTCGAATGTCAGGTGAACGCAGGAGCGAGGCAGAGCCCTGGTTCCGTTGAGCGCAGAGACGATGTCATTCAGGGAGACCGGTGTAAAATTGCGCGTGAAAAACTCGAGATCGGATTGGAATTCGGCGACGGTTCTGAATCGGTAGAGATGGCTCACGTGCGGGACGTAAGCGTCGCTCACCATATGGTAGAAGGGAACCACCAGCGAAACGCCCGACAGCGGACGCACCCACTCCATGGGGATCCATGCTGTTCCCTTCGACAGAAGGCTCACAGTCATGGCGATCAGCGGCTCGCGCCGCTGTAATGCGCTGTCGCTTCCCCGCCAACCGAACCTCTGTCACGCGCCAGGCGAAGAATGAGGTGAGCCAGGCCCTTGAACATGGTTGCCTGCCCCCAATGGAGCATCGGGGTTCGCGCGGTGATGCCGAGCGGGTACTTGCGATAATAGAAGAAGCCGCCGGAATCCTGCATGTTACGGATCGTCCAGTCGGCCACCTTCATGCCGAACGCGAGAGATTCCAAATCTTTGTCGCCAAAATACGCTAGCGTATCGATCGCCTGCGACGCGCACTGAACGTCGATCGGATAGGGGCGACTGTGATAATACTTCGGGCGCCCCGATTCCTCAAACAGGTGACCCATGTAATAGCGAAGCCCTCTCGTGAGATGTTCGGAGAATTCTGTATCTCCAGTGTTATCGATGTAGCACTTCAGGCTGTCTAGGTTGTATCCGGTGTGGAAATTATCGATCCAGTGATATCGCTCATCTTCGGCATACCACCACGCGCCGTCAGGCAGCATACGCAGGCAGCTGTACCGCATGGCCTCGCGCGCCACGTCTTCGTAGTCCTGGCGGCCCATGTGCCGTCCCGCGCGAGCCAGCGCGGCCGCGCCGAGCATATTCGCATTGTGGATTGATTCCTGTTCGTGCGCAAAATAGCTCAGGCAATCGCCGCGATCGGTGTGCTCGCGTGGCAGCGACATAATCCAGTCGCAGGCGCTGGCCGCAATGTCCAGGAACCACTGATCCTTCGACTGCTCGAAAGCCTCAAGATAAGCCTGGGCAATCAAGCTGGTCCAGACGATGATGCTGTCATCTTTGGAGTAGGCGCCGCCCCGGCTGGAAAAATCGAAATAGTTTGCCCAGCTGTGCTTCTGGTATTTCGGCGACCGGTGTATGTCGAGCCAGCGCAGATTCGCGACAGCTTTGCTCCAGTAATCTCCGGCCCCCGTAGCACGGTGAAGCAGGAGATATCCCCACGCCATCATGCCTCTGCCTTTGGTTGAATCAAGCGGCTTGATCCCGATGAGTGGGCGAATGTTAAGGGGAGATTGTCGCACGGCCTGCTGCAGGATGCGCTCGGCAAGCAGGTTCCTGAACGTCAGTGCGCGAAGCGGGCTCGAAAGACCGTCGAAGGGCTCATAGCCCTTGTAATCATGCGATTCAACCCAGAGTTGTACTGCGGTGACGCTCTCCAAAAGTCGTTGCACCGTTAACCCGGAAGGCCCGGCAGAGGTCGGTCGAGAGGCGGCGGCCGTTTGCATTGTCATCCTTTGCATGCAGTTTGGTGAGGATCGGCGCGGCGCGCCCAAAGGCAGTCAATGAGCCAGATACGATACGCACGACAGAAAACCCTGGAACATGCCCTCTATGGAGGCATTCGCAAGAATATCTCTGCGCGCATTAGCCGACATTCGCCGGCGCGATTCATCGTTGTCCAGCAGGAAAAGCAGTCGATCGCGCAGGGCGGCCCGGTCATCTTCCGGCACGATGAAACCGTTCTCGCCGTCCTGCAGATATTCGATTTCCGGGGGCTGGTTTCCCCGTTCCGTCACCATCGGCAGTCCCCAGAAGAACGCCTGATTGAGCCCGAGCCCAACATGACCGGGAATCGAACAGATATCGGCCATTTTGAAAATCCGGCTGATCCGACGGTTTTCCGGATCATGTACTTCACCAAGATAGACCGTGTTCGCCGGATTCATACGCTCGCGCAGTGCCTCGCTGAGTCCGGAGCCGACAATCACCAAACCGGCGTCTTTTCGATCCAAATCGCGAAAACAATCAATGAGATGATCGACTTTCTTGCGGTTCTTTTCCTCGCCAATACGGCCCGCGAACAGCACAACCTTGTCAAAGGGAATTCCAAGTTCCCGCTTGATTTGCTCTTTTGACTCCGGAATGGACGGGAAATCTTCGAAATTAATGGTGTTGTTCGCGATGAACACCTTGTGTTGCCGACTCTTCGGAATGAACCGGCCGAGCGACGCCGTATAGAGGATCAGGCCATCGCTGATCATGTGCAGGTAATCGAAAAACGCGTTGCGAACGCGGTTATCGAGATCGTCGAGATTCCGCGCCTTGGTCCAGAGCGCCACCGGAATGCCGGATAACCTGAGCCAGTGAATCAATGGCCACAGGATGCGGTCCTTCATATGCAGAAACAGAATGACAGCATCCGGCCGAAGTCGCCGTATCTCCTTCCGATAGGTGGAGAACTCAAAAGGTCGCTCCATCAACTCGAACTGGCACTGGTTTTGGTTGGTCCGCTGTAGTTCGTTCGTCAGCACAGCAAATTCCCAACCATTTTCCCGAAAATGGCGCCAGAAATAGTTATAGACAGAGACCCGATAGTGCATGACCCGGTTAGAAATCAGCAACACCCGCCGGTGCGGCGTGCCCGACCTGTTTCCACCTCCGGCGATAGAGAGCGATTCGACTGCACTACCAGCAGATGCCATGATACTGCCCCTTCACCTCGCCGCTTTCGACAATGCGTACAAGATCGACGACCACTTGGCTAGGACGACTCATCTGCGCCAGAAGCTCACGGAACTTCTCGCTGGCGTTACTCACAATAATGACTTCCGAATCGGCCATCAGTTCCTCCGCGGAAGACCGCATGAGAGAGGAAACGTGGGGAATTTCCTTTTCAATGTATTCCTTGTTGGCGCCGACCAAACGAGCGATGGAAACGAACTCGTCATAAATACTAACGTGAAACCCCTTGCCGATCATGGTCTCGATCACTTCGAGAATCGGGCTTTCCCGCAGGTCGTCCGTACCATGCTTGAAACTCAGCCCAAGGAACCCGAGCGAGCTTCCCTTGTATTCCTGCAGCAATTTCGTCACGCGTTCCACCTGCTTCCTGTTGCTTGGCAAAATGGAATCCAGAAGCGGTGTGGATACGTCCATGCTGCGGGCGTGGTACGTAAGAGCGCGCAGGTCCTTAGGAAGGCAGGAACCGCCAAAAGCGAAGCCCGGCTTCAGATAGTAGGGGGACAAGTTCAGTTTGGTATCCATGCAAAAGATCTTCATCACCTCATGGCTGTCGCAGCCTGCCGCTTTGCAGATGTTGCCGATCTCGTTTGCGAACGTCACCTTGATCGCGTGAAACGCATTGTCGGCGTACTTCAGACTCTCGGCCACACGAATGCTGGTGCGAATCAACGGAGCTTCGATACCCGTGAAGAGCTCGGCTACGGTCTCTCCGGCGCGACAGTCCAGCTGGCCGATGACAGTCTTGGGCGGATGAAAAAAGTCCTTTACCGAAGTGCCTTCGCGCAGGAACTCCGGTACCATGCAAACCCCGAAGTCTCTGCCTGCTTTCTTGTCCGAGCGCGCCTCCAAAATAGGAATGACATCCTTTTCCACGGTGCCTGGCAACACGGTGCTTCGGATGGCGACAACAAAATATTCTTCTTTCTCAGCGATGGCGGCGCCAATCTGCTCGCTGACGCGTTTGACCAGGTCGGTGGAAAGGCTGCCGTTGGCGCTGCTGGGAGTACCCACGCAGACCAGAGCAACATCGCTTGCGCCGATCGCTGCCTGCCAGGATTCTGTTGCACTGAAGGCTCCGGACCTGGTCACGCCCGCGAGCAGTTCTGATAACCCTGTTTCAATCACGGGCGGAAGACCCTGGTTGATCAACGCAACTTTGGATGGATTGGCATCCACGCCGATGACATTGTGGCCCATCTGGGCGAGGCAAGCCCCGGAAACCGAACCGACATAGCCGAGACCAAAAACGGATACCCTGGTCACACGTGCTCCTTAGGTCAGCGAACCGAATCGGCGGGGCTTCATCGCAACGCTGACTCGAGCGAAGAAGCTGCGAGCGAAGATTCGGCACTCGGCCCAATCTGACCGAAGATTTGATCCATGATGTGCGCGGTCAGAACAATCTCCCGATAGGGAATCGGTACCGGCGTGCCATCCGCAATGGACTTGTAAAAGGACTCGATGAGGTACTTCATGCCCGACTTCATGTGAAAGTCCCTGCGCAGAAACCGTCGCACATTTCTGGTCGTGTTCAAAAGGTTCTGCTTTGCCATGGCGAGCGGTGGCACAAACTTCTCGACATAACTCACATGTCTCTGCCCGCGCAGCCTGATCACCGTCTCCTGGTCCTGATCCAGCACCACGCCGTTCTTCGCGCCATAAGCCCGGAACTGATGCAGCGACGGCCGCATCTGCGAGGAAAAAGTGAAGTATGCCGTGGTTCCCTTCTCTTCCGACACGATCACTCTCAGTTCGTCGATCAGCTGATCCTCACCGCGACTGCGGAGAAACGGGCTGATGAATCCGTGAGCTATGACTGTCGGGTAGTCGCTGGTGATGTATTCTGCGACGCGCGCAATACCGTGGCTGATAATGTTGTGCAGTAGCCCTCCGGGAAGCCTGCGCACCCAGTAATTCTTATCGTTGAGGAGAGCTCCGGCGAACCCGCCTCGACCCATCTCATAACAGAAATAGCTCTCCATGTGGATGGGGGGACCGCCAAGGTAGCCGCTTTGGATGATCTCACGCGCGAGACGCGCCGAGGGTCGAAATTGATCATCGTGGCCAGCGGTCACCTTCAGGCCTCTGGCTTCGGCGAACGCGATCAGCTCGCGCACCTCGTTCTCATCGATCGCGAACGGCTTTTCCACATAGACATGGCTGCCGGCTTCGAGACACGTCTTCGCGATGCTGAAGTGGCTTTGCGGCGGCGTCGTGATGTGCACGACGTCTGGCCTCGCTTCTGCCAGCATCGCATCGAGATTGTGAAAATACTGCTGGATCGGAAACCGCTGCCAAAGCTGACGCGCCATCAGCGGCTCACGATCACAAACCGCAACGATCTTGCAGTCGCCGATGCGTTGAATCTGCTCGGCGTGATCGTCCGCGATCTTTCCGCATCCAACGATCGCTATGTTAAGCACGGGGTTCTCCTGCCAGGCAACTTTCAAAATGACGCCGCAATCCTTCGCTGGTCGGGATCGTGGGGCGCCATCCGGTTCGCGATTTCAGCTTTGCATTGCTGTAGCGCGTCTTCTTCCATTGGGCGTGCCAGGCCCTGCGGTTATAAGCGGCCGGCAATTGCCCCATAGACCACTTCGAGTACCGTTCCCAGAGCGAACACAGCATATAGGCCACGGCATGGGGCACATAGATGGACCGGAAAGGTTTCACATTGCGTTTGTAGAGACGCAGAAATTCTCTGCTGGAGGGCAGGTCGTCATCAACGACGTTAAAGATTTCGCCATCCACCCCTTCGACGAGTCCAGCCAGCGCTGTCGCCTCTGCGCAGTTGTCCACATAGGTGAGAGGCATGGTATTCCCACCGCCCATGTGCAGGAATACTCCGAACGTTCCGATGCCCACACGCCCGTGAACCCCCGGATTTCCCGGCCCATACACCCATCCCGGCCGGATGAGCACATAGCGGATCCCGAGGCGCCGCCCGTATTCTATGACCAGTTTGTCCTGCTCCGTCTTGGCAAAGCAGTAGGAGTTTGCGCGCAATTCCGGATGCTCTTCCGCGGGCGCTGACTCATCCAGCAGACGCCCTTTGGGATTGTTCTGGTTCTGGTAGACGGCAAATGAACTCATGTTGACGAAACGCCTCACATTGCCCTGTGCGACGCACGCATCCAGAAGATTGCGCGTGGTGACCACGGAATTCAGAAATGCATCAGGAAATGACTTTTCACCTCTGCCGGCGGCAAGGTGAAAAACCACCGCTATATCTTCCATTGCCGCAGCACAATCCTGCGGGGCGAGAAGATTGCCGGCCATGACCTCCACCTGAGCGCTGTGAGGATGAGATCGAAGCACCTCCTTAAGCCCGTCCATTTTGCTCGACGGCCGGGTAAGGCAGCGCAGGTTGGAAAACCCCAGATCCAGCAAAGCATTGACGACTCTGCGTCCAATGAAGCCGGCTGCGCCCGTCACCAAAATACGATCGCCCGGCTCGATAATCATCTCTTTTGCTACAGCGGCACACATTGCCATTCACACTTTTCTCCTACGTCGTGACGTAGGGATCTTTCACCGGGTTGATACCTACAAAACCGAGCAGCCGACCCAGGTGGTCACACAACCGAACTAATATGTTCATGAACTTACCCTGCCCCATGATCAAGGCAACAGGCAAAAACATGGTGTAAGCCAAGACCGCCGTCGCAGACGTCAGGATATCGCGAACCGCAAAGGTCGGATGCGACAGCGATGTGTAGCCGCGCAACAGCGCCCGTCGCAGAAGCAATGAGCGCTTCCAGCGAATGGGCGGGACGGTTTCATAGGCCACCGCTTCATTGCACCAGACGAAAAAGTACCCCTTCGCGATCATCCGCCGAAAGAAATCCTGATCTTCCGCAGTGCGAAACTCAGGGTTGAAGGGCTCGCTCTCTCCCGCGAACACTTCTGCTCTCAGCAACGTGTTTCCCGTGCGCCCTTTCGGCCAGTCAATCACAAAGCCGGTCGGGTAGGTGGGCCGATCATAGAATTTGCCAGCTACGACCCAGTCCGGGGGCGCCTCGGCATATCTCGGGTGCACTGGGCCGAGAGCACCGTAGGCGTTGAACCTGTTACAGGCCTCGAACAAAGTGAGCAGCCAGCGCCGGATGGGCGACTCATCATCGTCAATGAACACCACATAATCGCCGCGTGCCTGCGCGATCGCCTTATTCCGAGCCAGAGCGATGTTCTGTCGCGATTCGACAAAATATTCCACCGCAAACGATTGCCCGGCCGCGAACTCTGACACCACCTGTCGCGCTGAACCCTGCCCGTCATTGTCGACTACCAGGATGGAATAAGTGAAAGCGCCAAGGGTCTCCTGCTGTCGAAGGTCTTCGAGTAGGCCTTTCAGCATTTCAGGGCGTCGAAAAGTGCAGATGCAAATCGTGATGTGGCTGACTGATGTCGTCATACGGCGCGGTACATGCCGCCTGCAGGCGGGAGGCCAGGAATCCCGCGACATGCTATGCCGGGAAGAGCATGCAGTGTGTGGACGAGCGGCCGAGATTCATGCGCAGCATCCTCTCGCTCGACCGCTCCAGACCCATTGGTGCTTTCTCCGAAGGGGAGCCGCTTGGCAGTCCTTTGCTTTGCCTGCCTGGGCGGATTGATCGCAAAAAGCAGGAACAGAAACCAGAAGTCGTGGGTGCCGCTCAGAAAGCTCGTCTCCGTGAAGTTATTCGCAAGAATACTCAGCAGAACGACCAAACGCAGACTGCCAAACTGGAAGTCAGTCTGCATATGGTTCAGTGCACCCGTGATGGCGCTGACAATGATCCCCAGCATCATGAATTCGCCCACCAGTCCCAGCTCGGCGTATACATCGATATACCCGTTATGCCCTTCCTCGGGCCGCCATTCCGGGGTTTTGGCAGACCAATTCGGCATGGGATATAAATCGTATCCGATCGGTCCAACCCAGTAAGCCCCCATCCCTACACCAAAAAACGGGTGCTTGGCTGCATTATTGAGTACATCCGTCCAGATCAGCGTGCGATCGGTCAGCGTCATGTCACGGCCGGTCTCCTGAAGAACGAATTTCACTGGCGTGATGTTGAGTGCCTCAAACACCATCGATATGAGCGGGGCAAGGAGTGCCACGCCCACGATACATCCGAGAATAATGCTTTTGGCGCGCCCCGATCTCCTCCTGATGGTCTGCAGCGCTACCAGAACCGCTGTGCAGGCAATGAATCCGATAATGGCGCTGCTGCTGTGCGCATTCTTCGAACCGCGGAGTAGCCACAAAGCCACACCTAACACCGCAATTTCCGTCACGAGTTTTCTGAGAATGCGTTTTGATTTCCTTTGTGGCCAGTCCTTAAAAATACTCCACAGTAGAAAAAGGCCGCTGACCATGGTCACCTGACCGAGGCTATTCTTGTCCGTGGAAAGACCAATCCACTGTTCCTCCACACCGTCCCAGTTGTAGGCAACTCCGATGTTTCTCATGTACTTCACGGCATATGCCGAGAGCGGAGTTATAACGAGATAGAGGCGTCGCAGCATCACGCGGACCGCCTCGAGCGGATAGCGTTCCGTGAGCACCACGAGCGCCATTTCCAGATTGCCTGCGGAACGCACCCAGCGACGCACAGTGATGCCTGGAAAATTCGACCAAATGACACTTAGTGCCATGTAGAGAAACAGCACAACGATCCACTTATTATTGGCGAGAATCTTTTTGGCTTTGCTCCAGCGCAGATGCAGGATATACAGACCGAGCACGATGAGCGACGTCATCAGCAACCGGTCAACAGGGCTACCTCCCAGATCGGAATTCGTTGCGGTCGGTTTGTCCCATGCTATCCAGGTCGACAACTGGCGCGTGCTCGCGAAGAACAACCAGACCAGGGGAACCCAGATCCACCGAGAGGGAGCCTGAGATCCGATGGGCTGCGCCGGCACGCCTGTGCTCGGAGTAGACAAGGTGCCGACTGTGCTCAAACCTTCTCCAGCGACAAGAACGGTTGCCCAACGGCAACTCGCGCCCTCAGCGACCACGACGATGAAAGAGGCTTTTCGTTCATCACAAGAAATACTCTTCGCGCAAATCCGCCCCGATGCCTGGCTGCAGGTCAGCGACAAGAGCTTTACGCGCTACGTCAGATAGTGTGTTCCACACGCTGCGGCAGGACATCTGCCGACCGGGACATCAGACGGAGATACAAGTCAGCCTGCGCCTGCGGGTTGTATTTTTCATAGAACCGGCGGGCCTCTTGCGCCTGGCGCTCGCGCTGGCTACAGTCGTGACACAACGCAACGATGGCTTCCGCCATTTGCTCCACGTTTTCTGGCTCGTAGAAGCGAAGCATCGTGTCGTCAAAATAGTAGCTGACAACCTCAAGGCGCGGAGCAATGACCGGAATCCCCAGATACACATACTCCAGCAGCTTAACGGGCAGCATGTACCTGTCGCACGCAAGGTTATGTCGGTTGCCAATAATACCCAGATCCATGCCGCACACCATCTCAGCAATCTTCTCGACTGGGAAGAACGATTGGCTAAAGTGCGCTTTACCATCCAGCCCCAGCTCCTCTGAAAGGGCCAGTGCGTCGGGAAGATAGTCCCCTGCCCCGTACATCCACAGCTCCACAGGCACTTCGGCGGCTGCTTTCGCCACGGCGCGGAGAATCAGATCGATGCCAAGACGGTGCGCGATGGTCCCGTGATAAACGATATGAAAACCCTCATTCTTCTTCGGTGTCGCCACCGGCCGGAACAACTCCACATTGGGCAAATTGAGAAGGACAGTGAGCTTCTTTTCCGCGATTCCGCAGTGCTCGACCAGATACTTTCCCTGATTATGATCCGCACAAAATACGTTGTTGGCGAGCCACGAGGAGATTCGCTGCTCAAGCCGAAGAACCCTCACCGGAAACGCGGTCTCCGTGACGTCGAACTTGGCCATGTAATTTACCATCATCAGATCGTGCACGTCCAGCATGACTCTGGCGCCCAGCATTTTGGGCACGATGGCCGCGAACACCAGCGCGTTCGGCATGTTGTGCACATGAACGACGTCGTATCGGCGTCCGAAGCACCGTCGAGTGAGGAAGAACGCGGACTTCATGAAGAACTTGAGATAGGACCCAACATATCGGAGCGTGCTGTCGCCCTGATATTTTTCCATGATGCGGAATGTCGTGCCGGAGTTGCGCTGCTCGACGGCGCTCTCCCCCGCAAAGCGAAGGGCGATCACATCAACACAATGTCCCTGGTCCTCCAGCGCTCGCACATAGTTTTTGATTCGCGCGTCGTTAATATAATGCGCGTACGCCAGCATACATACATTCATTCGGTCACCAGAACTGAACTGGAATCGTCAACCTCGGGCACTTCTGTGAGATTTGCGCGTCTTAGCCAACGTGACGGTAGAGGATGCGCCCGGTCATGCGCAGGATCGGATCCGGCATCACGGAAAACAACTGCTTCACAAACTGGCGTCCGGGCCCTTTCGTCTCCGCTGCCGCCATCTTTTTCCGCGACCACCGCTGGTAGCTGAGCATGACTGACTTAGCCCCAAGGCGGTCTTTGAATTGAATCAATCCTTCGTTGTCCTCATCAGAGCGACCCAGGTCGAGGCACAACAGTCCGCTCTTCTTCGCCTCGCTGATGGCCTTCCAGAACAGCAGAGGCGTTCCGCCCATGTTCGTGAATGCCTGGTCGGAAGCGCCATACTTATAAACCAACACCTTACCGTGCTGCAGAGTTAGAATGCTCGCAATCTCTTTATCGCCCTTATACGCAACCCGAACCGTGAGGCGATTGCCCATGCACTCGGCCAGGTTGTGGAACCACTCAATCGGCTGCGGAGGCAACTGATGTTTGCGGCGGGTCTGAATCATCAGCCGGTAGAACGCGTCCATCAGCGTCTTCGAGTTACCGCTCTGGTAGTCGAGTTCCTCGCGCTCCGCTCGCCGCACTTTCCTCTGGACACAATCCTTGTGCATCGCCTTAAACAAAAGATCGAGGCTGGGCGAGAGGTCGAGCATATGAAGATAAAACGGCGGGCAGTCGATCGCGTTGTTCGCAGACATCTTCTGCAGTGGCCTCAGCTCCACATAGTGCCACTTGCCGGAATCGACAGAGTTCTTCAACTCGTTGAAGATTGCTGCGGCAGAATCCGGCCCATCCAGCAGCGGTTCGCAATGATCGGAAAACGGAAGAGATACCATGCGCCGGCCCGTCAGCCAGCTCCTGATCTGGCACAGTACCATACCATTCGATAGCGGCGAAGACGGCGGGGAAGTGGTATAGACGACAGGCCGGTAGCCGTAGGTCTGCCGAATAGCCTGAAGCCAGGGCACAGTATGGAACACAGACGCCGAATCGTGGCGACTGACAAGTTCGGCCCATCGCGCGTCGTGCAGTGGATCAAGGGTATAGACGGTCAAAGTCATCTCTCCGCGCTAGCGAGCAGCGCTGCCGTTGGCTACGGTAGTCAAACGGCTGGACTCTTTCTCTGCGAACGGACGCGACCAGCCAGGATCGTTGTGTTGTTGCATCGATGAACGAAACAGAAAGCGCGCACGGACAGCAATGAACGGTAGAAGCGAAAACGTCCAGCCGATCCACGATTTAACGAACATTCTGTTCGTCCGAAGCGATTGCACGTAGCAGCGCCGAGCTCTCCCCAGCTGACCGGCACAGAGTTCGCGGCAGCCAAACCCGTAGTAACGGCTGGCTGCGTACAGGGAATCACGCCACTGTTGTATAACGCCTGTCAGCCCCCGAGCGGACTTCCGTTTCTGCTTCAGCGCGAGGATGCGGGGCATCTCCGCTTCGAGATTCTCGGGTTCATCGGCACGCCGCCGCCGCGCCAGCTGAATGGCGATCGAACGCAGCTCGTCGACGTACTGGTGGCCGTTCACAGTGAGGCCGCTATGGTTCAGGCGATACGTAACCAGAGGCTCATCGAGGTTGCGAGTCTGTGCATGTTCCACCACCCGCAGAACGAAATCATGATCTTCCGCGGGCTCGAAGGCCGTCCGGTAACCCCCTGCAGCCTGATACAGCGAACGCCGGAACAGGATAGACGAATGAAGGAAGCACCAGCGCTGCATGAGTGCACGCTGGATGGTTTCATTGTCTTCGGGTAGGAAGGACGTATAGAGAACGGTTCCGCTGGCGTCAACATTGTCATAGACTCCGCATCCGACCAGGCCGACGGCAGGGTGTGCGTCCAGAAACTCAACTTGCCGCTGAAGCCGGGTTGGGTTGGAGACGTCGTCAGCGTCCATAATGGCGATGAGATCGCCACGAGCTTCCGCGAGCGCGTCGTTGCGGGACAACGCCGCGCCCACGTTGGTTTGATGCCGGATGATCCGTATCCGCGGGTCATCGCAGCTCTCCACAACAGCAGATGACCCGTCGGTGGATGCGTCATCGACGACGATCAGCTCGAAGTCACGCCAGGTCTGAGACAGAACACTGGCAATCGCTTCGCGGAGAAACGGAGCGGCGTTGTACACCGCCATCACGACCGTGACTCTAGGCATTGGTTTTGTCCCGAAAGACATGCGATCGCAAAAGCTACTGAGAAATCAATTCGTCGTGGACAAAACCCAGAATTTCATCGGTGACGCGCGCCTGCTGCTCTGCTGACAGCTGCGGATACATGGGCAGAGAGAGAATCTCCCCCGCAAGCCGCGCGGCTACAGGGAAATCCGCCTCCCGGTAATTCATTGACAAATAGGCCTTCTGCTGATGGAGCGGCACCGGGTAATGAATGCCCGTACCGATGCCCGCAGTCTTCAGATGCCGAGCCAGCCCGTCGCGATCAACAGCCCGCACAACATAGAGGTGATATACCGCCCGGGACCAGGAAGGCTCGTACGGACAGGTGACTGCTTCGTTTCCCGCCAGCAGGCGGTCATATTCCGCGGCTCGGTCGCGACGTTGGGCATTCCATTTGGCCAGATGTCCGAGTTTCACGTGCAGCAGTCCGCATTGAACGGAGTCGAGCCGCCCGTTGTAGCCCTCCATGTCGTGGTAATACTTCTTTGCCTGGCCGTGTTCACGCAGCATTTTGATCTTTGCGGCAATGGCGGCGTCATTCGTGGTCACTGCGCCGCCTTCGCCACAGGCCCCGAGATTCTTGCCCGGATAGAAGCTGAAGGCCGCGGCGCGCCCCATCGTCCCCGCCTTCATCCAGCGATTCAGTTTGCCCGAAAAGTATTCGGCGCCATGCGCCTGGCACGAATCTTCGATTACCGTGAGGCCATAGTGACCCGCCAGCCGCAGAATCGAATCCATATCCGCCATCTGACCGTAAAGATGCACGGGCACCACAGCCGTCACGGGCCGCTGCAGACGCTTGCTGATCAGTTGGCCGTCAGCGTTTCGCATGCACTTCTGTTCCAGAAAATCCTGAAGACCCTCAGCAGAAATGTTGTAGGTGTTCTCGTCGATATCGATGAATTCCGGCACTGCCCCCGCCTGGGAGATCGCTTCGGTGGTCGCGATAAACGTGTTTGGCACGGTTAGGACGACGTCACCGGGCTCGACGCCGCAGGCCATGACCGCAAAGCGCAGAGCATCGGTCCCGCTGTTCACGGCGACCGCATGGCTGGTATCGCAAAAAGCGGCGAACGCCTCTTCGAACTCCTCTACCATCGGGCCGCCGACAAAACCGGCCGTAAAAAGAGCGCGGCGAAATACGGCGGTCAGTTCCTCTTCCAGTTCCACATGCGGAGTGATCAGATCCAGAAACG
>Ga0335072_10001329_pt1 | contig 40337 bp, 39 predicted proteins | sample Lox_Sample_21_FD_206725 | JGI IMG/M metagenome (GOLD analysis project Ga0335072, IMG submission 206725) | Soil microbial communities from Loxahatchee National Wildlife Refuge, Florida, United States - Lox_Sample_2.1 | ecosystem: Environmental > Terrestrial > Soil > Wetlands | place: USA... | reverse complement strand
AGATCTTCAAGTGAAGTGAATGTCTTGATGTCGACGAGCAATTTGATCATATATATGGCCACGACCGTCTTGCCAGTGCCCGGATCGCCCTGGATCACAATCATGCTTTTGGCGCCTCTCTCGACGTCAATGAGGAACCCCTTGACGATTTCCTCTACCGAAGTTGCTTGATCTTCCGTCAGCGCTTTGAACGGTGACAACTTGAAGAGGTCGCTGTTTTCGATTTCGGGGATACTTCGCGTGAAGACGCCATCGGCCTTGAGTCGTTCGAAGATATTGCGGAAGCCCTCGCGATACACCTCGCGTTGGTAGTATTTGGACTCCGTGATCCCGTTATTTCGGTTGAGCACCCGATTGGCACCGTCGCCGGCCAACATTCTGATGAGGTAGGACTCCAAGTCAAGGCAGACCGACTTGTTGAACTTTTCATCGATAATGACGCGAATATTCTTGAGGTGCTGTTTCGCGGGTGTTTCGAGGTGCTGACGCAGTCGGCCCGCGGCGTTGAGCGATTCCCCAACGTAGATGTCCCTCAATTTGTTCGGATTGGCCTGTGCAATGTCACGGCCGTCGTCCAATACATACACGACAGGCCAGTTGCCATGTCTCTCGTCATGGAACTTCCACGTTGTAACGGCAGCTTTGGAAAATTCAAGCCGCGCCATTTTAGAGTTCATCATACTTTCTGCTGCTTCCTCGGGCCTTGTCAACGGGATACTTCTTGCGCGTGATTTCGAGCTTCTCCAGCACGATCTGCTCAGGATCGGCTCCGATGCGATCAGCGAGAAGCAGACAGTAAGTCAAGACGTCTGCAAGCTCTTCACGTACGCGCTTCAGGTCAGCTTCGGCGCCCCACTGAAAGCACTCGAGTAGTTCGCCGGCTTCGATCGCAACGCTCTTGGCGAGGTTCTCTGGAGTGTGGAACTGCGCCCAATCGCGTTCAGCGACGAATGCCGCGAGGGATTCGTGGACTACCTTGCTAACCATGGGTTCACAGTAGAGACGAGAGAGTAAAAGAATAAGAGTAGAGCAAGTAATGTTGCACAAACTGGGAGGTGTCAACCGCTCTATTAAATTTAGATAGTACTGTAGTTCTAGGGGATTAAATACACATAATAGTAGTGTTGACTCATTAAGGCAGCGAAAGGCTGACTTCACTGCTTCTCAGTGCTGCCTACGGCAGCCTAGCGGGCCTAAGAGTGATTGGCGGAGGATTAAGTGATCGGCCTATTAGATAACTTGCCGTCATCCTGCATAGGCCAATACCCGCCATAATAGGCCTAGCGAGTTATGTAAGTTTGATTTCACGCCGCATCCCCTGCGTAAGTCTTATCTCTCAGCGGGTTTTAGGCCCCGCACGTTGGAGGCTGTTGTTCCAGGCAACCAAGGGTGTTGCCTACAGCAATTGATATCCTTAGGCACCAAAATACAACAGCTCCGTGGTCCCCCACAAAATCACCTGATTTAGGCGAGCGTTGAGTCAAGTTGAATTAGCTGATTGTTCCTGTACTGGGCATTTTGACGTATTTAGCTGGTCTGGAGGACCTCGTTCTCAAGGAGATCCTTTATATTTATTCTTTCCGCGTCAGACACGAGTTTTACAGATGCTTTTACGGATAGTTTGCAACTTTACAGCCATGGATTGAGCTTTACGGACGCCCGTGGAGGTTTTACGGGTTTTATTACGGATTTTACAGACACAGAATACAGTCATTTCTCACGTTAGCTATCGTGTTAGCTGTTTGTTGTGCGGTTTTGGGTATTATTCCTCTCACCGAGCACTAGTAGAGCGCACGCCGACGTACCTATTGCTCTAACAATCATGCACCTCGACGACACATTCATTCATTCCCTCTACAAAAACTAACTGTATTAAAGACAATAAATTTAAAAGCTTAATAGAACCTTTAAAGAGAAATTTCAACTAGCTTTTAAAGATTATAGTAAGAGAGCTTTAATGAAACATACAAGAATTCTGCTTAGACCTGAGATGGAACTAGAAGATCATCTGCTACGCGCTAGTAAGTCTTTGTCGTTTAACGGATATTGGTTAAAGCTTGTACTATATTCTATCTAGATTAGTAATTGCAGATTTGCTTATACACTTAATAAGCTGCTACATTTGAGCAAAGATTTTCAATCATTAAGAGCTACGACTTTAATAATATCAACAATTCTTCTAAGACGTACTCGATTTTCTAAGAAGTAGTAGTCCTCCTATTTGCAAGGAAAAGCCTATAGCTGTTAATTCAACTTTAGTGTATAACAAACAAAATCGAATTCCATCAGGACCGCCTGAAGAGAGACCTTTGAGATTTCTATTCGTTTTAAAACAATAGAAGTTGTCTCATAGCTCTTAAACAAGAACTAGCATGAAAGGCATAAAATATAATAATAATAGAACTATATAATCCATTTTTATCTGTTATTACCAAATATGTTTATTACTAAAACTGGCGGGGATTATATCCTTCGCGAATCCGAATGGGATATGCAGGCTTGAAAAGTCAGTAAGCTGAACTTTGGCCATTATATGGCCTTAAAGAGCCTAGAGCTGCTTGCTATAGCGTGGTGCATTTAAATCTCCTACAACATTACGAACATAACGCGTCTGTTGTAAGATTGGAGATGCGTCGACGAGTTTAAGCAAGGATGTTTATTTTATTGCTATTAGTTGTCATTGTAAGCTAAAGGTTAAGGGGCGGTTTGGCTCATTATCATTATAAAATCGGAACACTCCTTTATTCCCACCATAATCGATTAAGATGACTGCCATCGTGGAGAAAGATAATGGCACCGTCAAAGAGGTTACTACATCTCTGAAAAAGACTTCCGTGTCTGACGAAGCTCCTAGTGACGCAGCTTTAGATAGGTGGAGAGTAATCTTCAAAAATATTCCATACGTAAGAACTGTGTCCATATTGACCACTTTTCTTAAAGGGTACTAGGTAATAGTAAACAATTTTCATGCTGTCTTGAGATACTTATCCAGCCAGTGTTTCATTTATAATGTCTACGGAATTCTAGTGAACCCATCTCCTCACCAGAAAACTAGAACGGTCAGTATTCGCCTGAAGCTTGAGGCATTGAAATGCATGAATATATGACAAATGAGAGAACAAAGGACGTCCATTCAACAACACAGGATAACATAGGTGTAGATTGATCCTGGCATACGCTTCCTTTTGTTGAATTTGACACTCTTTTTGTGGAAGGATGTTTCCTATGCTGCGCAAATCTGGATTTCCTGTGCCCGTCTCCTGCCTGCTTGTAGAATGCTAAATATTACGATTTTAGGTGAGGATATTGTAGTTGGTTAAAATGGTCCACTTCTGCAAGTCACCTAATCTAGATAATAAGAATCTCACACCGAGGATATGGATGTATTTAGCTAGCCCGTAGACTTCCTTCATGATCATCGACTCCACGGAAGGTAAGAACAAAGATGAGAAACCAAGGCTGGGTGGCCACAGTCAAGAGGGCTATGGACGATCGGGATGGATTTTACTGATATGAATCAAGTCTACAGATGATATCAGACTGAGCTTTCTTTACAGACATAGAACACAGTCGTTCCTTTGGAGCGTTTTGGGTATCGCGTTGAATGTTGTCTTCGATCCTACCCCTGACCGTCTCCTACGCTCTGAGCCTGTATGTTGGCCTACCCCACTATCCTGACGATCGTGCACTGCGACGGCACATTTATTCCATCCCTCTACAATATGGGTTTGAACGATCTTGTTAGATTTTATGCTGCATTGTGTTTAGTGAATGATATAGAGAGAAATGACATGTAAAACTGCTATGCTAAACGTGTTGAATTCTTATGTGCACAGCGGGTTCATAGAAAGCAAACTTTTAAATTGATCAAACTACATACAGTGGGACAACTGCAGACACTTATAGACAGTCAAGAGGATTACGGAAATCCTCTAACGTCTTCTCCAAAATAAATAGAAAATATCATGAAATGCTAAGGGACTTCAAAGATTTTCCATTCCACAATTTATATGCTATGAGTGACAGAAGTAGCTCCATCACTAGCAGGCTGCGACGTACGAGGAACATCGGTTTCCAACATAACGGCTTTCTTGCGTATTGTTTCTTTATACTTTGAGGAGTCTCTTAGATGAGACAAACCCGCATCCCGTCTTACCCGCCTGAGTTGATGCGTCTGGACCTGAGCAGATCCCCGATGGACCAGCACAGCAGTGACTGCCACAGTCAGCGTCGCTGAGGCATTGACCACCGATAAACTGCTTCCCTTTCCCATTCCCGACATTCTTTGCTCCTGCAGGATCAAATGGTGGACCGCCGTGCGAAGCGCTAGTAGCTACGGTTTTACTATGATCGGATGACTTTGATGGAGTGGTATGGGAAGAATGGCCAGATGCTACGAAACCGCAGCCCGTCTTGCCTGCCTGGGTTGAGGCGTCTGGGCCGGAGCAAATGCCGGTGGGCTTCGCGCAGCAGCCGCTCCCGCAATCGGCGTCGCTGAGGCACTGACCGCCAATAAACTGTTTACCGTGGCCATTGCCGACATTCTTCGCTCCTGCAGGGTCGAATGGTGGGACGGCTGCGACGATGAGAGCGACTGTGAGGGCGGTTAGCGTTCAATTATCGCGACATACAGGGAGAGGCATTGCGCTGCTTACGCTCAAGGATGGTGGCAAGAGTAAAGAGCTTCATCTCTGCGGTAATAGAAATTCGAAAGGATATTGTATGTTCTGATAAAATATGTAAGAGGAAAATAAGATCCGGTGAAAGGCAAAAATCTCTGTAGCAAAAAAAAAAAAAAAAATAGAAATTCGTATCAAACGGTTTGGTTAGGGATATGTGTAACAAAGGTATAAGCGCCAGGCTTACTCTGAATTGGAATGAGCAAAGAAAGAGAGCTACCGGTGGCTTCTTATACTAAGTCGCAATCGACGAGGTGGGAATTATCAGATTAGGTAACTGAATCTTGAGACATATTTAGCTACTACTACTTCAAGCTCGAATTTCGCACCCCTGAACAGTCTCGGAGAAAAGGGGTTAAGGTCTTAGATCTGAAAATGGACTCTAGGCGATTTAGCGACCCTGGCAAGTAAAACCTTCTACGAGATGATTCTAGGGATAATTATCAGATCATCGGAGCTCAGCCTCGCCCCATTCTAGGGTAAATCATCTCAAGGTGCTCGAAAAGCTGTGGTATTTGATAATTTGATATCCTAGTGTTTGTTTTGCATCAGTATGGGATAATTGTTTTTGATGGCCTTATGCTCGAATTATATAACTTGTCAACTAAGCAAACAGAAGTAAATTTACAAAGAAGCCCCCAAAAATTCCGCAGACATTTAGCCTACAATATCGTGCTCACAATTCCACTAGAAATTGAGGTTCAGCCTGTGCTCTGATGGAAAAAAGAGAAAGATGTCGCAATATTATAATTCTAGAATGTGGTTGCTTATCAATTTCGTCGATTTAGCCGACCTCTTGTTTCGAAAATGATCCATGGCCGATGCAGTTGTTGCGTTTTCCGTTTCAACGCTCGGATCCACAAGTTCCATAACAGGGTTCGTCTGAGGATCTAATCACTCCGAACTGGACGATTACTCTAATATTAGATCCTTGTTGGGATAATTCAGTGGCAACATGTGAAATCGCCCTTACAACGTTGCATGTAGCACCCGGCGGGTCGGCGGAACGGCGACCAGGCCGCTATCGGCCATCAGACTATTGCAAAACTATCTCCATTTACTCATTACAGAGGTGTGCATTAAATTTAATTACAGACCCTAAAAGAACCCTGTCGCTTTATGGCCCTAGCAACCTCGTTGCTATAGCGCATTTCTTAGCGCACGCACCCTGAAAATTAGTGACTCAAGTCGCTGGACTCGCTGGAAATCGTCGCTAAATTCCGGTACTACAGTACGCCGTTGTCCATGCTCTACCTATTCTAGAAAATGCCATCGCTACCTCTTCTAGAATATGCTATCTGTAGTCTCCTGTAATCCACCCATAAAGCACTCGAAAGGGATGCATGCTACCATAAAGAGCCTTAAAGAATGCACTGGACTGTAAGGGTCTACAGTAGGCCTTTCACGCCCCTAAGACATAGCCGCTCTAAACCAGGTCAAGATTTGGGTAACCTAATAATAGATTGAGTCCATTTAGGCATCAGCTTGCTAAGATCTGTTCAGTTCTGCTTCCAATCTGTCGCAGTCATCAGTGATGCAAAAGCGTTGAGCTTCAGTCCATTCCATAAATTTAGCGAGCTTTGCGGGTGTCGCCGTTCTTGAAGTTGGCGGAAGCGAGTTCGGAGTATCGTAATCAAGCCTTCTCATAGTATGGAGACAAATACCTCGCGGACTGACCTCAACAAGGCTAATAGAGCAATCTTTGAGTCTGAAAAGGAGATTCTCTGCGAACGCGGCTTCTTGGGGAGTCTAATTTTGAGCTATTTAAGGTGAAACACTTGATGTAGGTTGCCAGGAACATTTTGTCCGCATTGACAACTTTGCCGGGTAAAAGCTGCAGTTCTGGATCGAGGACTAAGGCCTCCCCAGAGCCGGCATACGGCCGAGCCGTACTGCCAATTGCTCACTCTTTATGAATTTATGTTCCTATTCATTGGAGTCTCTTTGTTACAGGAATACGTAAGTTGTCACTCCACAAGAGATTGCGATGAAGGCCTTAACGCGAAGTCAAGCACCTTAACCCGTTGTAGAATATGTCGAAGATGTTTTTCTCCAATCATGTCTAACCCACTCTGGATCTTGTAGGGGCGCATTCTCACTTTAGGTAGCTCCTTGACGACCTCCATCAGATTCTCCAACTGGAATTATCCACACATGGGAGATGGCTGCATGGCCCAAAAGCGAGTTACCTTTTACAGTTTCGATCCTCACTTTGTTATCTGCATCTCTATCACCGCGAATGAAGGATATTTGGTCTCCCAATATGCACTGCTTTGCAATCTTTTGATCCGAGCCAACGAATTCACCGCAACTATTGCATGTTTCTCGATACTAGACGGCCGCTTTTTTCCCCCTTGGTGGACACAAGTTTCCTGATTGCAAAACGAGTGATCACGTAACGGTCTACTTAGTTGTAGGAACTAGGAAATTGTCGAAGACGCCAACTAAGGCTCGGGTATCAATGGAACCTGACAATGAATTGGAGGAAAGTTGGAGCGATAGCAACTAGAGAGCATTTTCTTTCTAACATTCGCCCCATCCTCCTCCGTAACTAATCTCCTGGTTGTAGTTGGCGTCTCTTACCCGGTTTTTTGTGTGGGGAAATTTAACGAGCGGCCCGTGCGCCCCCAACAGTAATCAAAAGCCCAGCGTTCACCGCCAGCTTTAATTGGGGTTTTCAACTAAGTCTGACAAGCGAGAGTGATACAAGTGGATACTTCCAGGCCCTGAGCGCACGGGCCACATTTGCCCGGCAGCGAGGGCTTTAGCGCCGCTGAACCCGCCTTACAATTATGATCTACCAATCAGTTGCGAGTCTGCCATTTGGCAATCTTTCGTGAACGCAGCAGCGTCACCCATGACTTCTCTCTTTCGGCCGCTAATGATTTTTATGGTCTAAACTCTGGCGCTGGTATTCTCACTACCCAGTAAAATTTCACTACCGACGCCGCCAGATAGAGCTCGACGCGCGTACCCTCATATATACCCATCCTTCCCCAAAAAGTACCAACTTTTTTCGGTTATTTCAAGCGAAGGACTGGGCAAATGGCTTTTAGCTATACCAGGGAAAGAATTGTGATGAGGGCCTTTCTGGGTTGTCGGGCTTACGTGGCCTTCACAAGGGTTTACTTCTCAACCGCTTAATTTTCGCCTTAACCTTACACGATCGGCATTTACTTTGACCGACACAAACCATGTAGCTAGGCCAATTTTGTCGTACCAAGGTCACACCACTCTGATTGCTCCCCCTACTCCAGCCTACCTTCACAATATCTATAGGCATTCACTCCTTGGCTTCCTGAATTCAACTCGCACATTGAACTCTCATATCCTCACTTTGCCGCTCGCTGTTAGGCAGTCAACATGGCCTTGCTCCGCCGTCAGATATGGACTCTCACGGTTAAGACTATCCGTATTTCTCTTTTCCGTCATCGCTTTGCAACAATATTTCGGTCATTTATACTTCCCGTGATATACATAGTAATTCTGGCATATGCCAGAAATATTTTTATTCCACCCGCAACATTCGGTATTGCTACTTCGACTCCTGTGAGATCATTGGTGAATGCGATGGATGCTGAAACCGGCGGACGCACGACGCTTGTATTCGTCAATAGTGGGTTTAGCGGTGGAAGCATCGACGAAGTCATCGCGAGTGTCGCCGCACCAGCACAGGCAGCGGAGAAAGACGTTCAGTTCTTGACGCAGGATACGGATCTATTGACGACGTGCCCGAGCAGTTTGAAGGGAGTGAGCAATTGCTTTGGAGCTGTGGTGTTTTACTCCTCGCCGACGGAAGGATCAGGGGGTATCTGGAACTATACGATTCGAGTGGATGGCTCGTTGGGGGGGAGAATCAATGTCGGGAGCACCAGCAATAATGCCGAAATATACACAATTCCCCTCCAGCATGCCGTCGACTTCGCCATTGCCTCTCTCAATACGACCGTCAGCCAAGCATCGCTGCCGACACAGGTCGATGAGTATATGTTTACGTCAATGACACAACAGCAGAGGGCCGACAACATTCGGGAACAGTATATGAGTGGGGTCGTTGAGTACTTGGCGGTAGCTTTCATGCTTGCTCTCGTTGGAGTCGTAAGTCACCATATTTTTACGCCATTCATCATATTTGTGGTTGATAAATAAAATACTACTAATCGTCGGACTCCAATGATTACCAGTCCTGTTCACGAAGACTAGTATGTCTATCTGTGATTTCCAGTGTTCCTGGAGGTCATTGGAGTTCTAAAGGATTCATATGTGGCTCTCCACAAAATATTAAACTATTCTACCTTTACAGACCCTTTCGTGGTGAAGCACATCCTGATCTGATATGCTAAGTACTTGGGATGCTTTACTACTCTTTTTAATACCTTGCTCTCTTAACGTACAAAGTATCAACTGACTCTATTCTAGGTTTATCAACAGGTCGGTTTGATGGCTCGAGAACGAGAGTTACAGATGTCGCAAATGATCGAAGCAATGATGCCCAACATCCATCGCTGGCAGCCCCAGGCCGCAAGACTGGCATCATATCAACTAGCCTTTACTATTATATACCTACCAGGGTGGATTGTCATCGCCCTCATTATGAAGTTTGCCATCTTTTCTAGCACTTCAGTCGTGATTATGCTCTTTTTCACGATCCTTGCTGGTCTGGCACTCTCCTCCTTCGCTATCTTTGGTGCTGCTTTCTTCAAGAAAGCACAGCTAAGCGGCATCATTGTAACGATTGCGACTTTGATACTTGGCATCATTGCGCAAGTTATATCTTCTAGTGCCGGCACTGGCACGGTAGCGGTTCTATCATTGTTGTTTCCCCCTATGAACTTCGTCTTTTTTGTGATAGCCGTGGCTTGGTTCGAAGAACAGAATCTTCCAGCGAATTTGTTGCATGCTGCACCTGGAAGCACTTCGAGCTTATCAAATATAGTCCTGTTGGCCTTTCTGATTCTACAAATCCCTGCCTATCAGGTGCTCGGAGCTCTGTTGGAACGGTATCTCTATGGTACCGCATCAAAGGGAAGAACCATGTCTAGGTTTGACGAAGCTACGGGCAATTCTTTGGAACTGGTGAACTTCACCAAAGAATATCGTCCAAATTGGTTATTCGGGCACATTGCTTCTATCTTTGGTTATCGCATGGAAACTGTGACTGCAGTCAGTGGTCTAACCCTAACAGCAGTGAAAGGCCAGATCTTGGTTCTACTTGGAGCAAACGGCAGTGGGAAAACTACAGTTATCGACGCGATAGCTGGTCTCAGTAAAGCTACTAGTGGATCTATCAAAGTGAACGACTTCAGCGGAATAGGAATCTGTCCCCAAAAGAACGTCTTATGGGATGAATTGACAACTGAAGAGCATGTTACAATCTTCAACAGACTTAAGGCCACCGATGAGATAGATACTCGAAAGGAACTTCATAATCTGATCAAGAAGTGTGATTTGGATCGGAAGATGAAAGCTAGGGCTAAGACACTCTCAGGAGGTCAGAAGAGAAAGTTACAATTGGCCCTGATGCTCACTGGTGGAAGCCGAATTTGTTGCATTGATGAGGTCAGCAGTGGACTTGATCCCCTAAGTAGGCGCAAGATCTGGGATATTCTGCTTGCCGAGCGATCGAAAATCACTCAAATCTTCACCACGCATTACTTGGATGAGGCAGATTTACTAGCGGACCATATTGCTATACTCTCAAAAGGCACCCTCAGAGCGCAAGGATCCGCTGTTAGCTTAAAGACAGAATTTGGTGCTGGATATCAAGTGTTTGTTCACCACAGGCCCGAACTTCCTCTTCTACCCGAGCTTGATGGCGTATCAAGGCAAGTTACCGTCGACCGAACGATATATTCCGTTCCTGATTCTGCGGCTGTGACAAAACTTGTCGATCTCCTGGAACAGAAAGGTATCTATGAGTATCGAGTCTCTGGTCCGACGATCGAAGACGTATTCTTGAAACTTGCAGAAGAAGTTGCCCCTGATGATAAGTCTGGTGTCAATGTATATGAACAAAGATCCGCAGCCATGTCTGGGAAAACAGGTGATTTGGTGCATTTATCGGAAGAGAAAGCCTCCGCCGCAAATTGTATAAAGGATAAAGAGGCAGCTCTCACTGGAAAACGGATTGGATTTGTCCGTCAAGCTTGGGTGCTGTTCAGGAAACGCTTCACCATCATCCAGCGAAACTACCTCCCTTACACAGCCGCCTTTGTTGTCCCAATTATTGCCGCAGGGCTTGTCACTCTTTTCCTAAGTGGATACACTTTAGGGAGTTGCCTGCCTGCAGATAGCTCATCTAGTCCAACCATTCACTCTCTCGCTTCCCAGAACAACCTTGACCTCGTCATCGGTCCGTCAAGTCAATTCACCGCAAAAGATGTTGACCTATTAAGCAGCCTCTTAGGAGGCCGTCCCAAAGATGCGTCATCGATATTGGCATCTATTCACTTAGTGGATAATTTGCAAGATTTTAATAACTATATAAATGCAAATTATTCGAGTGTAACGCCCGGCGGTCTGTTCCTGGGCCAAGACGGCGTGGCACCTCTGTTCACATATGTTGGAAACGATGGATTGTATATTTCTACTCTGGTACAAAATTTGCTTGACACGCTCCTTACAAATATATCTATTAGTACCCAGTTTCAACCTTTTGCTATCCCTCTTTCGGTAAGTTAATCTTTTGCAGATCTTTAAGAGTGTGCGCAATCCATAGCATTTCCCTGCAAGTCTATACTAATAATTAGCAGCCAGTTACAGGTGACTCACTTCAGCTGATCGCGTATTTCGGACTGGCGATGGCTGCGTATCCAGCATTCTTCTCTCTTTACCCAACCCTAGAGCGTTCACGAAGCGTGCGTGCGCTGCAGTATTCTAATGGTGTAAGACCTCTACCTTTGTGGTAAGTTGCTCCTTAGCTTTTAATTGAAAGGCCGATGTTGGAGTTCAGCGATTAATTAGGGGATTACTCTAGGTTGGCATATTTGATATTTGACTGGACAATCCCACTCGTTTCTAGTTCTATTGCAATTATCATCTTCGCCGTCGCATCGAGCGTGTGGTATCATATCGGCTACCTATTCATTGTGTTCTTCTTATATGCCATGGCCTCAATCTTACTCGGATATGCGATATCTCTATTCTCGAGATCACAGCTAGCATCGTATGCTTTTACGGCTGGTGGCCAAGCGTAAGTAGAGCCATCTTTTAAAGCTGCAAGGCTTCTAATACAAAAACAGGGTTATGTTCCTTCTGTATCTCATTGCAATCCTAAGTGTTTTTACATATGCTCCGGTACAGAAAATTGACTCAGATGTCCTCTACGTTCATTTTACGATGGCGGCTGTTTCTCCGGCCGGTAATCTAGTCAGAGCACTTTTCGTGGCGCTCAACGTATTCCAAACAAGCTGCAATGGCGGCTCGCTCTCTACAGACCCTGGAGGCATAGAACTGTACGGAGGGCCAATACTCTACCTTATATTGCAATCTATTGCTTTATTCGGTATTTTATTATGGTTTGACACAGGCTCGTTTCTACCCATCGGACTGAAGAGGAATGCTCCTGTGCGAGACGTGGAGGAATCAGAAACCACTGACCCAGAAATTTTAAGCGAGATACAACGTGTCAGCAACTCCAACGATGGCCTTCGTGTCCTTCATATCACTAAAGCGTTCGGTTCAAATATCGCAGTAGAGAACTTAACCTTTGGTGTCAAAAGTGGTGAAGTGTTTGCCTTACTTGGTCCAAACGGAGCGGGAAAATCAACTGTCATATCGCTTATACGAGGAGATATTCGACCTTCTCAGGGACATGGGAAGATATTCGTCGAAAACATTTCTGTAATCGAGCATAGAGCTGAGGCTCGATCCCACCTGGGCGTATGCCCGCAATTCGATGCCATGGATCAGATGACAGTGTTGGAACACCTGCAATTCTACGCACGCGTTCGAGGTGTCTCAGACGTGGAATTTAATGCCAAGGAAGTGGTGAAAGCTGTGGGTTTGCAGAACTTCTCGACTAGGATGGGGGCCAAATTGTCCGGTGGTAATAAGAGAAAATTGAGTCTCGGCATTGCTCTGATGGGTACGGTCGCCATTCACTGCTCTGCTGCATATATACTAAGGATCAATTAGGTAATCCTTCTGTCTTACTTCTGGATGAACCAAGTTCAGGCTTGGATCCTGCAAGTAAACGTATCATGTGGAAGACACTCGAGGGCGTCTCCCATGGTCGTTCTATCCTGTTAACTGTATGTTCCATGTTCATAAATCTGTTACCCTTCAATCTCTATGCCAAATCTACACCGAAACTAACGTTTCTCTTCGAATATAGACACACTCTATGGAGGAGGCTGATTATCTCGCCTCCCGTGCAGGCATCATGGCCAGACACATGCTTGCTATAGGCACCACGGACTATCTCCGCCACAGATACGGCGACGCATACCACGTCCACCTAGTCACCACCACCGCACCTCACACGACTAGGGAAGACATGGAGCGCATTAGGACGTGGATTGTTGGGCACTTTCCTGACGCCACGCTCGAGGAAAAGACATACCACGGACAGATGCGCTTCAGTATCCCAGCACACAGCATGTCATCGTCGGCTCCTGGCTCGACACGTCCAGATATCGTTGGTAAGGATACAAGCGATCAAATCTCCCCTGTGTCTACATCTGAATTTAACGCGGGAGCAAGCTCTCGGGGAGGAAACATTAGCACACTATTCAAGATGCTGGAGGAAAATAAACATGAGTTGGGTCTGCAATATTACTCCATTAGCCAGACCACCTTGGATCAAGTTTTCTTAAAGATTGTAGGGGATCATCAAGTTGAAGAAGAAAATTACGGCGCTGAGCCGAAGAAAGGCCTTTGGGCTTGGTTTTTGCGGCTCTGGAAGTGATTTGAACCTGTTTTAAACGTAAACGAAAGCTTCTGTCATAAAAGGCTGTCGGATTCAGCGGGTTCGGCCAGTGTTTATTGCGAGTTTCGCCTCTGCAGCCAGCTGCCGATGGATTTTTAATCACAAATTTCTGTCTAGGAAATATAATGTATATTGAAGGGCTCTCTAAAACTAGCTGTCTGCTAGTTGTGACTGTATCGTCTTACAATACCAATTACCTTGCTCTGAAGTTTACTGGCTACATCACCACATGACTATTTGCATTACGTAATATTGGAAGACGCTCAAAAACTAGAGCATTCAACTCGCATGTTCCCAGAAACATCTGTAGACTTTCTGCAAGAACTGCTACCATTCAATCAACCTAAGGCTTCGCGCAGTCGGCTCCTTCTTTCAGTCTTACTAGGTACCCTAGAATGTCTAGAAATACGAGCGGCTTGAGCCTTCCGGATATTATATTGTTCCCGTAGATACGCATCAGGTAAGTGCGAAAACATTCTTTAGATTAAACGAGTGTACTTGAGAAGGAGAACGCCGTTTTCTAGTTGCATAAAAACTTAGGTTGCCCAAAAAGGCCGACAGACATATAGAATCGATGCTGAATTTTCTCTCTATAGGTTCCAGATTTCAGTGTTGCCTAATAGAGGTTCCTTTAACAATTAAAAGCAGAGAAAGCCGCTGGGTTTCAGAAATGATAATTCCAGTAATTTCCATATAAACCTGTAAGGTAGGCTTATAACAATCCGGAATTAACGAACTAGACAGTATAAGTTTGAAAACTGTCAAGGGGAAATAGCTAGCGGGGTATAAAGTTTGCTTTTAAGCTGCAAACTGTTAAGGCTTAAAAAAAGAATTTGCGAAAAATTCTAAGGACTTGCAAAACACCCCGTTGAAATTTGTTGTATCGTATACGACCTTAGCCACTATTCTATATATAAGGGACTGCTCCCTTATAGAGCGTTTTCATATTTGTTGCAGAATTTGCTGAGTTTCAGTTTGAGGGTTAGGTCGTCCTCATCACAATTAGATGCAGGTTTAGAACCCTGACTGGACTTATATTCTAACTCTAAGGATATATCTGAATTACTGTTGTGCTCTATAGTAATTGAGATGAGTCCCTACGGAATCCAAACGCGATTTGATGGGGTAGAGCAGCTTGTTTGTCGAGGTCTCGTTCGTGTCTAGCTTTAGAGTAGGCCCGTGTTTTGGGTGCCTGTAGGAGTCACTGAATAGTGACTTATTTAGGCAACAGATAGGATACATTAATGCATAAATACTGAGACAGGGGCCCAGTATCATAATTGATAAGGCATTTGCTCCCTATGCTTCCGTGTTTCCTGTAACACAGCTCGTGTCAGCCCAGTCTCGCGATACGCCGCATTGATAGAGGTGGCGCAATTCCGAAAATCCACCAGCAAAGGGGTAAATTAGTATGATACTACCTCAATTATATTAGATTAGAGGAGAATATTGTCAGACATAAAATGCTATCTCAAAGTGCTCAAAATGTACTGCCATCTTTCTCAACGACAGCGACTCTAATTCAACGTTTACTACAGCGTCCTTCGTAGGCCTTCCATGATGTTTGAGTCTCTGACATCGCATTCAATATTTCCCATTACCAACCTTGAAAACATGCCGTGTAAGTCCAGCCAATAGGTTCTCAACCGCACACGACCGCGCGTCTCGTGTCTCTGGGCAGTAACTTCTAGGCATAACATTTGTTACTGCCCACAGTTAAGTCCGATAACTATAACGTAGATGGTAAGTATGACCCGCCTTTTTAATTAAGCTATTGATAATTTGTTGAACGAAGTACACGGTCCGCTCCCTTTTTCATGACCCGACCACATGACGTCACATGATCATATGTCTTATTACACAGAATGTTCTAGATAACCCAGATTGTCTATAAGTATTGCTGCTATAGAGCCCTCTGGGCCGGAGGCCCCCGGGCGTAATAAACTTCATCATCATCATCATCACTTGCAGAGAAAATTTTCCGCTCGTCCCAAAAGACGTAGGAGTATGCTTTTAGTCGTCAGAGGCGAATTGTTTTCCAGCCGTCTTAGGGCAAAGAAGCCCTTATACAGGCTTAGCTACGATGGTCATGCTATCAAGATCCACCTTGATTTTTAACTCCTAAATTGGGTGATATTCCTGATTTGGGTAAACAATGGCGGATCCCCAGCTTTACTACTTCCATATCCGTCCACGCATTAACGGAACCGCGATGCCATAAGTGGTCTACTGCACGTCCAAGCGGATCAAATAGGTCGAGCGATGCTCTGTCGTGTTGAAGCAACGGATAAAGGACCATGAAAACGGCAAAGGAATTCCATTAGAGACCGATGATGCAGCCGATATCGATTTCGATGCTCTTAGGTATCTTGTTGAGGATCTCCCCCTCAGTTCCAGGACGAATCCCGGACCTGTAAGGCCAGATATTCTCTCGAAGCTTTGCAACGCTTTCTGGAAGCACCAATGGATTCCTGAATCTGCGAGCATCTTATGGGCACACTTTGATCAGTCCGGACTCGAGACACAGAGTCAACTTGGGCGATACTGGCGGCAGCAAACATCTATCCAATTGCAGGAAAGGTCGCTGTATCTAATCAACATTGCTATCGTATTTGGCCTAGACGAGAGTCTTCGTGAGAGCATGGATAGAGAGCTCCGTTAGCAGATTCAGATAGCAGTATGGAACTCAAATCTGGATGCTCGGTTAAAGACGTCAGTTGAGTTTCTGCATAATATAGAAGGCTGCATAGGCATGACTAAGTCGATGATAAACTTCTGACATCTAGCAGATATTAAGCGCGAAGAACTGGAGATCGCCTTCACTTATTTCTTCGACTACCTTATACACCTATCTCACGATCACCCTAAAATCGTTCCGCAAGTACGAAACAGGCTGAATACTAAGATGGAAGTGGACTTCTACGAAAACTGGGATTACAACATGAAAAATGGAGGGCGCCTTACAACCTATTCAGTCTATGAGTTTGTGGGGAAAATAGAGGACATATTAATTGGCTCGCACGAGAGCCGGATGCGTGAATCTGGCCCTTATATTCCGAAGGTGGTCAACTCGCCGCACATCCCAAAGGATGCCCCGAATGTGGACTGGGCTGCAGTCACAATAGCAGTAAGGGGAACCGCATCGGTTGGCAAAAACGTGTTTTCGCACCTGTCAGGCTCTCATGAGCCGAAATGGAGGAGTGAGATTCAGAAAATGCTCGACGGTGTTCAAGATCTGATTCAAGAGAGGCAGAAAATGCGCGCCGATAGAATGATAGGGATGAGGAATGCTGAATTAGAGAGATGGAAGAAGGCGTTACAAGACCTAGAAAGTGGGACAAGTCAGCATTGGAACACGCCTCTGTTGGATGCGATTGAGGAGGGCCATGAACTAGCAGTATCAGTGCAAAATCCGAACAATTCTCAAAGTCAATCAGAAGATTTGGGCGTTGCAACGAATGACAAAGTCGAGGGCAAGCAAAATCGTCGAACAGAAGACCGCTCACATAACCCTGAAATCATACAAACTAGTCCACCTACGGATTCGGGATACGCGTCTGCTACACATGATAAATTTAAGCACAGGCAGAATGCTCGAGCAGAAGACTACACACAAAGCACTGAAGACGTTCAATTCCGCCCTCCTACGGATGAAGGATACGCGTCTGCAACGAAAAACACATCTGAAGGTGCGCAAACCCAAAGGACCTGGAATCGGATGACGTCAGAACAGTTTACTCGGACACACCGAGTCTTCCTGCTTTGAAAAAAGAGAACTACATATCCGAATTGGCTGATGACTTATTCAGTAAAGTCCGCTCTGAACAGCCCGATAGTCAGACTATGGAGAGAATTTATGGGATTCTTCCTGAACTGCTTAAAATCTTCGCTCTTAAAGTTGGCCACAACTCACCAACTCAGATGCATTGTGATGTTATGTTTTTTGTCTATAAGAATCGAAAGTGAGTTTTGCTTCCCAAGCTGCAACAGAGATTTCAACTGCTTCAGTGTCTGCAAACTTGATACTAACTTGGGTCGTTTCTTAGTGACATAGTTGGATACTTCAAAGACAGGTATTCTCACGAGGAGGAGAGTCTCCCCAACGTTCAGATCCGCGATCCTGACAAAATGCTCTTGGAAGACGTTATGAGGAAATGGTATCCAACCTAGAAAAGCCTGAAAGCGACGTCTCTCCTGAGCCTGACATTAACCAAGAGTCCAATGAAGAAGTAGAGGAAGAAAAGCTCCTTGCATATCGGGATTTCATTTTCAAAGCTCTAGCGTACGAATGGCTTCTTGCAAGTTCGCGTAGGGATTCCTTCTGGTCCCTGCAGAGCCAAATTTTATGGAAGCTATTAGGCAGACGATTATTTATTCCCTACCATCATATTATAAGGTTAGCAGAAAGAAGTCTGTAGAGGCTTACAGAATGACTTTCAGGTCGAATGGGATCCACTGGCTTTTGTCAAGGAGTAAGAGTATAGAGAGGAACTAGATGAGGCGATTGAGATAGCTATTACCCTAACTGGATCTGCTAAGCATGCATAAGCACTTACTTGTGCGTAATACCTATGCCAGACGTGGCCGTCAGCTGGAGAGCATATCATCCGACTGGCTAAGGATGTAGTACGCAGTGGACCTGGCTATCAACACACATGTAAGTTCCTAGGCTTGAAGTGGTCCTGATTCTAATCCTAATTATGTATCTCTAGGCGATTTACCTGATAACACTAAGCTTAACGCATAGATTCATAAATCAAAATTCATGGTTGAGGCTTTTGGGATAGGAGATTCCGTCGCAGAGATCGGCTAACAGTTTGCATGGCTCGGTGCTGCTCTTCGCTCCTCTACGTACGAACATGCAGTCGCTCACTGTACGCCATTCATTAGCGATATCTACGTTGATAATGCTCTGCACCCAGTGTCTGGAACGCCGTCTTGGCCTAACATTTTGCAAGATTGATTTCACCATGCAGGAAATGGAAGAGCGCCTCGAATCTTCTAATAGTTAATGCTAGCATAATATGTTTAGGAATCCAGTTGTCGTTAAAGGCTATCTGATACTACGAAGATCTAAGCCTGATATAGGTCTTGAGATCCCGCTTAATATAATGGCAGGCCCGGCTTAAACCTAGCGTGTAAATACCTTTAATGGAAAGCTCTTCATTAAGGGCTTTTCAACCATGCTGGTTCCAACAAAACACAGTGGAGACTTGCTCATCTAACACTTGCTTTACAACAAGGACGGAAACTGCATATCCTACTTGGACAATACCGTCCCTCATACGGAAAACGTTAGCGTCTTTGACTTGGAAAAAGCTCGACAAGTCCTTAGTTGGTGTTTGGAAGTCAAATACTACGCTGGTAGGGACGATGTAGAGATAAGAAAAGGCTCCTTTCTGCTGACATATACTGTTTCACAGGGGCTGCGGATGCCAATTATGCTATAGATAGGTCTAGGCTCCTAAGGCCTTATAAGTAGTACGTTAAGAAAGTTTCTGTATCCGGCGGACGATTTGTTACAGGTGGTTTCACATTCGGCATCGGTCACAAAGACATACCAGTTTATGTGTTACAAGGTAGTTACGTGCTAATGCTCTAGAAGATCTCTAAGAAGTTTGTAGTGCTATAGGACGAGGAAGACAAGCGAGGCTGGCTGGTTAACGGTACTAGCGCTTTGCTTCACCTCCTATGTGCGTCTATAAAGCACAACAGCACTGATAAATTTAAGTCTGTATTTCTCTTCAATCGCGAGGAAATGCAGGAATCATTCGAACTATACAAATCTGACTCTGCCATCGACGTCCTTCTGAATCCTACAAACAAGGAGCTCAAAATATATCTGGAGAAGAAAGACCATCTTCGCCTTAAGGATCGAATTGAACACTTATACAATATCTTAGAGAAGATCATAGACCATCAGGTTGGCGTTGCAGGACAAAGTGGCGTGAATTTAAGGCTTAAAGCACGAAGGCATCTCAAAGGCTGGGATTTTAAGGATTTAGCCACAGACCGAGATCCCTTCTACCCTCACGTGGCTACGCTTCAAGCAATTGGTAAAGGCTGGATCGATTTCACTAGAGCTATCTATGCAATTACTCTGTTTGGACGTGGATTTAGTGAAATTGTCCAGCCTGCTGATACCAGCAACTCATGCGCTTACTAGGCTAATTTGCCTAAGGGGAGGTACTATCTCGCGGCCTGTATTTCCGACCTTAAGGAAATCATGGATATGGATGGCGACCAAAAAGCGAACCCGATGAAGCTCAATGATAACATAATTTGGCACATTCCGGACAAGATCTTTAAACCATGTCAATGCTCGGGAAAGATCCGGAGAAAACATTCCGATCTTGTCCAAGTCCTTCTGCCTTCAATGTTCCGCAATACCTTGCTCAAAAAGAATCCAATTCAATTGGAAGGTCGCGGCGCCGCGATTTTCGGTCACAATGCGAATTTCAAATGGTTCTGGAAAGATACTGGAGATCCTGAAGAGGGGAACCCCCGTCGCCGCCCGAAGAGTCCGAGATTCAGTTCCAAGACAGCGGAATCGGACCGAGCCTGGGCTCATCAGGCAGTGGAGATTTAGTATGTTCAAGCTCTCAGCAACCAGCAAGGGGTTCTGAAACGACGGACAGACCAGCGAAGCTTCAGACACGTAAAAGGAGGTTTGCTGACGCGCTAAGGAGCCCACGTGACGCATTCGAGAGCTGGCGGGAAGGAGGTCACTTTTAGTCCTCAATAAATCCCTAGACCTCTATTAGGTGCTTGTAATGCTTAGCTCTCTCTAGTTTGTTCGCCTCTGCCATCGTCTCTCGAGCCGCAATCTCATCCTCTTCATCGTCCCAGTTATCCACCAACTTCTTCTTCTTTCCAGTATCCTTAAAGCTGATTGGACCAGTAGCGTCCAGTTCAAACAAATCGGTAGTTATCAGCGTCATGCTCTGCTGCGTCACCAGTTCCCATGACTTCCATTACTTCCTCGTTAATATCATACTAGCTCAGACCAAGATGGCCAGCTAGGCTTCTGACAATAGTTGCAAGAATCAAGCTGAAATCATTTAGTACGAACCATACGTCACTTCGGCGAATGCTGTTGGCCTCTTCTAGTAGCTTGACTGAGCCATGCATAAAAATGTCGAGAAGGTACACATTAAGAGGCGTGCGGAACTCGTCAGGGTTTAGCTTGAGATGAGGTATAACAGCAGACTCGAGGAAGATGCCAGAACGGGCTGACGTGCAAAGGTCTTCGATTGTCTTGAAATCGTCTCCATGTCCTGAGAGTGCAACAAAAGTGGAGCGTGCTCGTAAAACGGGTAGATTCTGAAGGAACGCGAGCGACGGTGCAAGGGGATCATATTTGGTGATGGTGCAAAGACAATGGCATCTGGTCAATTCAGTAAAAATATGGGAAGCCTATCGGGCCACATCAGCTGCCATCTCTTTCTTCGATCCCATCGCGATTGGAACTTACGAGGAGGAATTCGTTGGCGGGGCGTTAGGAGCAAATAATCCAGTATACGCCGTGTGGAGTCAGGCTCAAGACTTGTGGGGTGTGGATCGACTCCAAGATAAACTTCAATGCCTAGTCTCAGTCGGAACGAGCGTGCCACGTCTGAAACCATTTCGTGACGATATTTTCCACATTGGTGACGCGCTTATTGCACTTGCAACCGAGACAGAGCAGACAGCTGGACAATTCCGTCGAGACAAGTCGAGTCTAGACAACGAAGGACGATACTACCGATTCAACGTGCTTCAGGGCTTGAAGACGTTGGGTTGGAAGAGTCTAAAAAGAAAAAGGAGATTGCAGCAGCAACTGGTCGGTATATTGCGTCGTAAGATGTGTTTAAACAGATGAAGGCATGCGCGAATAATCTATCTGAAAGAGAATGTTAGCTTTTTGTTGTCTAACTAATAGCTTCTCGGCCTTGGCTAATTGATTGTAAGATTTCGGCTACCTGACGGAGACTGACGGAGCTTTAGCACATGTCAGAAGCACAGCTCCGACGCGTCAAAAGCATAAACAACTCAAGTGGCACAGTCAAGCCGGCACCTTTCTAAATCGCAATCCAAACCCTTCATAACCGTCCATCCAAGCACCATTGCCAGCACCAGCACCGCTCGCGCATCGCAATCCAGTCCCCCAACCTCACGCTCAAAACCCACTGCCAGTTCTCCTTCTCCAGACGCCGACCTCGACGCCGACACCACCATCGCCCGCAACAACCTCCCCGTCGATCGCGATGATGACGAAGACGATAGCACAAGACCAAGAATCCCCCCCACGTTTCTGACAAGGTTGTTACACGAGTTCTTCACAGATGACGGGACGAGGATCAGCAAAGGCGCTGATAGAGCTGTCGGAAAGTATATGGAAACTTTTGTGAGGGAGGCGATTGCTAGGGCAGCGTTTGAGAGGCAGGGTGAGGATGTGAGAATGGGGGGTGAGTTTATGGAGATACGTGTGATTTCTATTGGATTTGAAGGGGGAGAAGGCGGAGGTGATTGGATGGGAGTATAAGGCAAGATGGCTTACGTATGGATATAGGTCGAAGTTCTGGAGAAGTTGGCGCCGCAGTTGATGCTTGATTTTTGACGGCGCGACCAAACGATGGATGGGAGGGATACCTAAGAAATCGCCCCAGTTGCCATATAACCTGCTACAGATCTTTTCTGTGCCATGCTTTGCTAAAGCTTCAAATGCATCTATTAATAGTATCACTGGAAATAGTCAGCCTGCTGAAATGCCTAACAACTTTCGGTAAAGCTACGATACTGGATAATTAAAAGTCTAGACCTATGTCGTCATAATCTTTTGATTCCTTGATTATATTTTCCTCATACGTACTGTAGCGCAAGAAATTCTAAGCTCATAATAAATCACCGTTCCAGCAGCCTCAGGCCGCTATGCCGAAGTCCGAGGCTTCGGCGGCGGGATTGGAGATCTGTCACAGCACGGCCTCCGCTATACTGTTGTACTCGAGTCGACCGAGAGCCTCGGGTGGCATGATGGGTAGAGCGTCCTGGGGATGGCTCAGTCTGATGTTTGGGTTGAAGGTCCTGATAGAGAATATGACGAGACGGCTGCTCCTTGAAATAGGACTGAATGTCACATCATTTGTGGAATTAACTGATCAACGACAATTGACAAAGGGTGCTTTACAAACGCGTTCATTAACCCTAACTCTCTTCCATCTAACCGCTATAGTTCTACAATCTTCACAATTCGCCCAGATTCCAGAGAACAAGCTGCACGGGTATTTTGGACCTGGGATAGACTATGGAAGCGGAGCCCGATGAGCATACGGCCAGATTCCTTGGCTATACCTCCATATGAGTGTCTTCATCCGTATTCTCCCTTTCGGCGTCATCGCCATCGTTCCTCTTTCTTATAACCCCCCGCTTATGTTCTGTGACAGGTCCTGAATATCTAAAATTGCGTCCCAACTGAGAGAAGACCTTATTTCTCTGGCATAGCTTATAGTGCGTATTCGTTTCTGGTTTGAGAGAAGTGAAGAACTTGGTGCTGGTGTCTATACAATACATGTTCCTTAAACAGCCAAAAACAGTCTCGTCATGTCCACGCGAATGGATAGCCCAGACTTCGGGGTTCGTTCCGCTACTACACGACACTTCGACAAGTAGAGAAGTTGCTTTGGGTTTCCTGCTGGTGCCTAGATCAAAGAGCAAGAAAAGTACAGGGTTTTTCATGTCATTCAAGACAAAGTTAGATACATTGCGGATAGAGTCCTTAGACTTGGCCGCTTTAGGTTTTGGCTGACCCGTATGCACTATCTTGAAGGGTTCCTTGAAGATACTACTTGGTGTGGTAGCTTGTTCCTTGTTCTTAACCTGTACTTGGATGACTCCACAGCACGACACTTCGAACGGCTCATCTGGGTCGCCAAAGTAGATAGGAATCATTATATCGTATGTTGGCTGGTCATGCGCCAGCTGCATGCCGGCACTGCGGCGGAGCAAGTCGTGTAATAGTTCGGGGATGACTTCGCGGCTGAGATTTTCGCTAGCAGGCACGAAGTGATTGAAGTTCATCCGGGCGTCAAGTATTTCGCTCGGTAGGAGCAGAATTGATTCATAATGATCTTTAGCATACAATGACTTCAAAAATTGTTGTACCGTAAACGTCGGAACCGACTTTAGAAGAGAAGCGTTCTCCGTTCGAAGCCAGTCCTGAGCTAGGATCAACAGAAAACGTGAGTAGAGTTCGCCCTTAAGGCCTTTGTCTATTAATCCCTTGTCAAGAAGCTCTTCGGTAAGCGTTCGGATACTATCGGACCAGTTGACCTTCTCGCATAAGTGCTCCATCGCTGCCTTGGCTACGACGGGTTCTGACGGCGTTATCGTGTCTAAGACCCCTGTGTTCTGGTCCATAGAAATAACCACCCTCATGAAAGAATTGACAGCAGTCCTTGCGAGAGGGTGCGTTCTCGGGTTCTGCAAGCAGACATCCAGAGAGAGACGGAAGGACAGCGCCGCAAATACGTGGTGGACGTTCTTGGCATCGTACACGGTCCCTTGCCTGCCGCCAACGAGCTTCAGTTTGGCCAATTTGTTCATTTCATCGGGATTATACCCGAACCACAGCGGTCTGCCAAACATTGCCATGTGCTCCGGCTGCGCAAATTCATTCATTTTTTTTTGAATTTCCTTGGTCTTAGAGTCTGAGCCCAAACGATTCATCATCCTTTTTCTGTCTTCGACGTCAAGTTGAAGGGCAAGAAAGGGAGCAAAGCGCTCTAGTGAAGTGCGACCGGGGATGGCTATACGAGCAGAGGAGTCATTTGCGTAATTACCAGTCCGTTCTGTATCATTCGCTGGCATAAGCACTCCCACTTGAGATTCCGTCGATAGGAAGAAGAACCAGATAGGAAACGTCTTGAGGCAGCTGATGATTCGATTGAGGGCATAGTAGCGTCCAGGATCTGGATTGCCAGAACCATCCGGCTTCAATAGACTTGAGGCTTCATCGAATACCATTACTAAGAGTGGCTTCTCGTCGTTGTGCTCGAGTCTTTTGAGGTTTTTTATAAGTTTCTTGGCTATTTTTAGGAGAGCATTCATTGAACTGTTGGACTCAAGGGCAACGCGAACCTGAGAGTCTCTATCATCGTGGAACGCGTGTCTCCAATCTGGGGTCTGAATCAAAGTATCGGCAATCTCTTCTGCCCGAGACACCACCAACTCACAGAAGTTGATGCGGTCCTTTGACCGCCGATGCCAGTCCACCATATTTACAGAGTCGTGTTTGTATGGTGCCATTTTTTCATGCCTAATAGCTGCCAATTCCTTTAAGCTGTCCCTGAAATTTTGTCCTTCGACCCACGCATTGACTAAGGCTTGAATCAACACCTTGACTTTAAGTAATGATAAACAGCGGACATAACTTACAAATTTCGAAACTAGCTTGGAGCAATCCTACTGCAATACTGTGGTTCCAAACTGTAGTCACCATACTTTGCAAAAAATCGGCTTCTGTCTCAGAAATTCGCAAATTTTTACATTCTTTCCCTGGCTTTGATTCCTCCGCGCTTGACAACTCAGCGGCCGTCTGCTGGTCCTCTTCTAGCTGCCGCTTGGGCATGATCACCTTCAACTTCTTCGAACTTGGCGAATTGGCAATCTTCTCGGCGTCTAACGTGCGCTTGGAGGATGGCTTCGCCGTTGGCGAGTTAGTGATTTTCCTTTGGTCCTCTTCTGAAAGCCGCTTGCTCATGAACGACAACACTTCGCCATCTGCGGGAGGATAGCCTAGGGTTCCTTCTTCACGAAGGATGAAATTGATCATAGGACATTCACGGCCGAAGGCGTCCGCCAACCTTGATTTACCCATGCCACTGCTCTGGACGAATATCAAACTCTTTGCGTAAAACGGCGAGTTCTGATGCATTTTGATTTCGTTGTCTCGTAACATATCTTGTAAAGCGAGAAAGGACTCCGGAAGGTATTCACTTGTCCAGTTTTCAAGTAATTTGCGGAGGATAGGACTTTTCATTTCACTGTTCGTGGTGCCGCTCTTCTCCGGAGTTGTGGGAGCCGAGTGAACCTTTGGGGAGCTGAAGTTTATGAGGAGATGGGCGACAGCGGCCCAGACATCAAGATCGGAAGCCCCGGAAGCTCCCTTCTCGAACAACGAAGAGCAATGACTCCTCAGTGTCGTTGGAAATGTCGCCTGCTCAAGCCAAGCACCTGCAAGTTTATTAAGCCTGATTGCTAAGTTGTCGCACGAGTCCGCAAGTGTGATGCGGTGGGCAGTCTTGGTACCGGCGAGACGGCTGAGGAGGCTGAAGAAACTATGCATGGCATCTATTCCTGTTAGAAAACTCCACCGCCTAGTTTGAAATACGTACCTTCGTCTGATGCTGCAGTCAAGATGTAACGATCGAAGGTAATGTCTTTTGGAAGACTATCACGGAATTCGTCGATAGTTTTACCGATTGGGTTTATGTCGATGATTTTTTCCTGTTCTGGGGTAAAGACGCCCGGAGCCATGGCGAGTTGACAGGTAGAGCAGGAGCTACGTTCATGGCAAAGAATTTTTTGTCACTAGCAGGTGCGCGACGTAGATCTAAATAGAGCTCGCGTAGGCACGTGATGACTCGATATTTCGCTTAATTTGACTTGAAGAGATCTTGCCAGAGTAAGTCGCTCCACTCCTAACCCATAAAAATATTACAGTTGACTATATTTGACTTGGTATTTTACTGCTTAAACTAATGTGAACAAATCCGCATCATCTTCATTGCAAGAAACGGCTTCACCAAACATTATGCTATCAGCATAGCAGTGGCCCACAAATTGCATCCCATCCTCTACTTCACGTAACACTTAATCCGTGAAGAATATACACCAGATATCCTGGCTGAGTAGCTTGAGGCGCCAATGCGATGTCGTTCTTCTTCAGGATGGCGAGTCTTCGATACCGGCAGACCTGAGAGCAACACTGGACAAAGTCACGCCTGAGAGCGCTTTGCCGCTGTTTTGGCATGAGCGGTGCGGACTTTCCAGTCCACTGGTTATATAAGTCCCCTTGATCATTAACATACTCGAGGAATTCAGTGGTCATATATATTAGCTGAACAAGTCAAATCCGGGAAATACCGAACACTTTTGCAAGCTGTGTCAAGCTCAGAAGATTCGTTAACACCAGGCTATTATGGATCTCGGGGCTTTCGAGCCATGTCAGAGAATATTATGGACACATTCTCATCACAATTACGCAGGAATGCTGTTACGGATAGACTGATTGTATTGATTGTTATGCTATCATGGATGTGGGTCCTGCCCATGACCTTATACCTTAGTGCTCCGCCCTCTTGGTACAGGAGGTCGTCCGATCTGGTAGAGATAGGGAGGAAACGAGTGAGGGATTCAAAGGAAGGACGGCAAGGACGACACAAGAGATTGCTAGGCAAGTGAAGGAGACGGATCAGGCCATGTTAAAGAGAGGTGAAGAGCGAGCCCGAACAATAGAGCAAGCAAACGGCAATTCATCTCGAAGAGAGGTCGCTAAACGGGACGACATAGCTAAGCAGGGAGACAGCATGACACCGAGACAGCGGGCTATCAAGGAGGTGGAAGCAAAAAAGAGGGAGTCACGGGCGAAGGAAGCAAAGGAAGCAAAGGACAGAGAAGAAAGAGAGCGTGAGGCGGCCCAAGCTCGTGTCGAGATGGAAAAGGCCATGGCTGAGATAGAAAAGGCCAAGGCAGACGCTATCGAGAGCGTCTCGAACGAATTCTTCAGCAACACAGACTCTTTTGGAGAGCGTGCGAATGCTCGTTCCGAAGGACATCGCACGGTCGGGCCTTCTCCGGATCCTTTCGCTCCCATGAACAGGTCTCAACCGTTTGTAGACGTCAAAATTCACAATGATGCGAAATACGTGCGACAGGAGAGTGGTCCTTTCACTGGGATGCTGGTTGGTGAGGAGAGTTCTTGACCATTAACGGGGAGAACTCTGTGGAGTGCCGCATCTTGATGAGGATGAAGTTTTAATGAGCCTTCTATACGAGAAGGTATCACTTTCCAATACGTTTCTGTTTGTATCATACTTTAATGAGCTTGTGTGTTGAGGACAGCCGGTGGGCGCTTCTTGTTTAAGTTCTGACGCACATAATGGCGATGGCAGAGATGCTGTGGTAGATATATGCCTCTCTTGATCAATTGCCGATAGCACCCCCAAGAACTGGTCCAGATACACGCTGTCTACAGTGGACCGGAGCATTTTCTGAGGGTCAAATAGAGCTTTAAAAATATCAGCCTCAATTCTAGAATCAATCCATCACGTAAGACATTTTGGTATTGCTATAAATAATGCAAACACAGAAAACCCATTGAAAATAAAGTTCAAGCAAACTCCTCTACTTCATAATCAATGTTATGGCTCGAGCACATACCGGCGCCAGAGCTGGCATCCGGAACAGAAGGGAGCGTCAAATTTGATATATATCGTGGTAGATTCTGAGACGAAGAGCCGTCAGCACGTTATGTAAACTCACCGGGTTCCTCTTCCTTGTCTAAATATTCCTCGATACAAGTGCATATATAGTATGACGTAATCTCGTAGCCTGGCTCACTCTTATTGGAGAACTTTGATATTCTCTTGTGATCCTTATTTGGGATTTGCTCACTCTTGACCCTGAACCCATCCATATTTGCAGACCATTCAGGCACAATCTATTGAGTTAGGCGACTTACCATCCCGACGGACTTCATTGGCAATTCTTCGTAGCGACACACTATGTATAACTGCTCCCTGATCGAATCAAAGGATTTACGCTGATGCTCCAAAACATCCGAGTTTTTTTTCCCCCAAAACTTTGAGCAACTTCTCGTTTGGCTGACCCAATGTTCTTCCTCGATGCGGAGTTCCAAGAAAGATGACGCCAATAGTGGAAGTATAGATAACTCCAAGTCTTTGATCTTGCTTATTGTGATGGTATTCCGATGCTCTAATAAGAGCCTTCAGGGTTGCATAGTAAGCATACTCTTCCCTTGTAGTTGGGTTACTGCTCACCTGTTTTATGACAAGACCGCCGAGACTGTGGCCGACAAATACAATCGGTCGCTTCGCCTATAGAAGTAAGGAAATGTACTCATTGATGGTGTCACCTCATCTCCAATTAACTTGCGTCTTTTCCTTACAATACTATTCAGCAGACTTTAGGCATGCCCAAAAATTCTGGTCTGGCTTGACGGTTCCGTAAGGTTTGCAATGTTGGAATCATAACCCCACTATATAATAGTCAGTCCAGAGAGGCTTTATTTGACACTGAGAAGAAGGATAAATTTTCAAGCAAGAAATAAAAAATCTCCGTACAGTTGTGATTCGTGTAGCGGGGAGGTCTTCCTTTAGCAGATCTCGCGGCCAGCAGACTTTCCCATCGGTCCATGTTTCAAACGCGTCGCCTCCTAGCCCATGAACAAAGACGATACTGGAAGTTCATTAATCCACTCCCTTGCTTCTATAGTTATTAGGAGCATGCATACTCGGCAATGACGGACTGGCCTAGTGGAGGCTCGTGGAGAACGGTAGGGTTGGGGGTTCGGATCATAGAAGACTAACAGACGCTTTTGGATGATACAGTCCGGTCCTGTTAAGACGATCCAATCAATCCATGCAAATAATATCGTCTTAACGAAATATCGTATTATTGAATATTATGTAATCCACCTATCTAAAGTGCTTTGAACAGCAGAATTGATCTTTATAGCCTTAATTGCAGCTTCTAGACGCTCCAATCCCCTCAAATGGTTTGCTTGAAGATCATCTGAGCCTTCTGTAAACTCAATTAGTACTTGAAGAGTTTGCTGAGCCTCCTGTATTGTTCGTACAAGTGGCCTAGGCGGCTCGTCATCTTCTTTATCATTTTGAGTAGATTGGAGACCCAGATGCTCCTCTAGGACTTCTTGTAGAACCTCCTTGGGACTCTCAATATGCCCATCCTCTAAAACATCCATAGACTCCTCCACTAGGTTTAGAAAGTTTGAAATTGCCATAGAATCCTATATATTTCCAGCTTTAAGTACTTGTTTGTAAAGTTGCTGAGTATTAGAAGGAGTAATCGGAGTTGGAAGGGCTATAGGCGCTTTAAGAAGAGTTGATTTCCAGAAACAATTGTAGATAGTTGAGTTTCCAAGGTAGTTATTCCAACTTTATACAATCCACTGGATTGCTAAATAGAGATTTATTGTGTCTATTAGGTTGTAATTTGTATTGTAGCAGTCGAGCATATAAGTAAGCCATTGTTAACGATAATGGACTTTAAAAGATTAGATAATACCTTAATTGAGGGGCTGGAATCGACTTGTACTGTTAGCTAGAAGCTAAAAGATTCGAATATTAGAAGGAGGAGGACAAAGTTTAACAGTTATACTATGTGCAGAGAAGTTATCTATTGTTAAAAGGACTTTTCGAGTTAAACTGATATGTCAATAAAAAGCTCGAAGCTAGTCGCTTATAATAATTGTGTCCATCTAAGCCTTCTTATTCCACCTCCATTTAGCCCCCCAAGTTGATATATTAACACCGCGTAAAGCCTGAGGAGTTTTCGCTTTGCCGATTAACCATATAGGAAGCCGATTAGATCCTGTAGCATTCGCACAAAGATTAAGTGAAATCTGAGCCTTGTCCTTCTTCAAACCAGGCAAAGACTGCAAAGATAGCCCTTAAGATAGCATTAGCTTCCAGAAAAGTGCTGCTTCAAATATATTGTATTTATCCTTATCAGCGTATTCTCCAGCAATTGTCTGTAAAGCTTTCATCTCCTCCTCTGCAGTCTCTAGAACTGATCCAGCTTCGCTGCGCCTTGTATGTTGCTTAATATTGTGTCGTTTTTTGAATCGATTAAGCCATCTAATGCTAAACTTAGGACATGGCTGATTTGCGTATTGTAGAAGCCTTGCCTAGATCTCTTTTGCCTTCTCTCAGAGTATATCTCCTAACGTAAACCCTCCTTGACTGTCAATTCGTACCTGTCATTCAAATAAAACCTTCTTAAGGTCAGGCCATTGGCCAAGTCGAAGTCGTTGGCCTTTATTTGTTGAGTCGTTAAGGGAGGCGAAGTGGGAGCTAAGGCTCTCAGAAACTGTCGACTGTGATAGCTTGTGATTGTATTTATTGTAAAACCAATCGATACAAGCCTTTTGTGAAGGCTTTGGATGCTGCGAATGTGCCCAGTTACGGAGGGACCGGCGTTGTTCGATGGTAATGGCCTGTTTTTTCGGCATTTTGAGGCTCTAAAACACAGAATATTAGCTTTGGATAAGACGATATTCCAGGGTAAATGGGACGATATCGGTGATATCGTATACTTGGTGGTGTGGGAATTCATCCTGGAAAAAATATCGCATTACCGAATATATCGGGTATCGTCTTGGCGGGACCGGACTGTAGATCAGTTTGAAACGCTTGCAAGATAAGTCGAAATTGCCCCGCTTCCTAGTTAACATAATTCGAGATCCGTGCAATAAAGTAAGGGAAAGATTATTGGATATAACGTTCCCTTTCTCTCATTTCAGCTTTCATTTACTCGGGCACCCCGATTCAGCTCCAGGCTGCAGGCACCGGAGACCCCGAATAGGAGGCAGAGCCTCCATTGGGAATTGGGTATATATATCGTAGCTATGGAGCACTTAATGCTCCAAGAATTTCAATAGCAAGCAATTGAGGAGTCTGTTCCTAAGAACCGCCCAAGCTAGTTGCCAAACGCAACAAAGATTCTAAAAGAGTTTCAGCACTTCAAGTGTTTCGATCTGATCCTGCGGGCTACTGCTCTTACTCTTCCCCCTATTCTTACAACAGAACAAGACTAGGAAACCTCGGGACATGATTGCTTTGGCATCATTCCCATTAAAGCACATGAAACTTTGACGAAATTCGTTCAAATGTGGAGATTCACAGACAGCTTCAGATGACTCCTGCTTTACTCAACCTTACGGTTTTAGCGGTGAGGGGCCGCATACATAGTCATCTTACCGGACAATATGGAGATCTGAGTGGTAGATGGCATGATGTTTCTTTTGGATCCTTTGTGAATGCCTGGCTCGATCTCCTGGAACGCCATTCCAGTCCAACACTAACTGCATCACTGTGGCAACAGGAATCACTCTGGCAGCCACTACGGTTAGCTACCCCTATATATCCTTTAATCCTTTAGACTCAATTCAATCCAATTGCCTCCCAAAAGTGTCCTTTGTGCATGCGACATAACCGAACTACTTCTAGGGCTCCGTATGGATAGTGGATATTGTGGATATCCACAACAATCCACTAAATTTGTAGATGTGGATTGGTCAGTTTGTGGATTGGATCCATGGTCCGTGGATTGTGTTGTGGATTGGATGGATGACTAATAGGGGGAATACGCAGCACGGACTCTCCGGATTGGGTGGTTTCTAACCCAATATGGCTGGAGTTTCTCTCCCTTTTGCATATGTCCTTGCTCTTCGATAGATCTTGATCAAGGCTCTCAAATAAGCCCAGCGTCGAGTCAGTTAGGCTACACTTGGTCAAGATATGTGGATTGCAAATGTGTGGTGGCGTGGTACCCTCATCGAGGACCCGGTGCCAGGCTTTGGAGACCTGATTTCTAAGGTAATTACGTACTATTCTAGCACGTGATCAAACCTTAAATGATGTGGTGTGTGGATGTGGATGTGGATTGGATTTAACGATTTATCCAATCCAATCCAATCCATACGGAGCCCTAACTACTTCTTCATGTCCCCTTCGCGGTGTGCAGTTGTCCACGACATGAGTGACTGAGTTGTTCTGGCTGAATTTGTTGTGGTTAGTAACTTTATTTGGACAGACCGCACAAACTCTACGCACAAAGCATTCATCTTTCGCTCAAGTTCTGTGAACCGATTATTATCCAGCTCGAAACCTTCCCGCATTTCGCGATTGAGATTCGCAATTGCAAGGGTAATGGCTTCAGCCCCAGAGTTCTTCACCCATCATGAAGTAGGCCGAGTCGAAATAGATAAGGGCGTGCTATTGCGGAGTTTAGTTTGTCCGATTGTTTTTGACTATTATTTTCAGGCCTTCAGCGAGCTCGCACGGGGTTCATAAATAAAAATTACTGGCACAACGCCCGAATCTGGGTCAACTTTCACGTGAACACGCCTGATGCTGGATCTCGAAGGGAACTGTCTCAGCCGACACGGGATCCACCCACAGAGGGTAGTGCAACTCATCGACGTCTTGGTCCTCGGAAAGCAGGCCTTCACCTCGGCAAACAACGGACTGTCCCGCCGATCCAAAAGATCCAGAGAGCCCAGATCGGCTGTGGACGAGTGTCCTGGATTGGATGGAGAAGGCTGGCACCTTCAATATGGAGAGTGTAATAGTTTGGGGACTGAGCACTGGCGGGTATTATGCGGTGGGAGTGGCGCATACGCCTAAGGAGAGACTGAAGGGGAGTGTAGCGCAAGGGCGGGAGTCCATTATTTCTACGACATAGATTGGATGGAGAAGGCAGAAGGACATGAGTATCCGTTTCCGTGAGTTCGCGCCATTGGTACACCGTTTGAATTAAAGCTAATTATCAACGATTAGCTTGGCTTCTGCGATAGCGCAGAAGTATGGGTATGCTACCGTAGAGGAATTTAAAAATGACGCGCAGAAGAGATTCTCTTTGCTTGAGACGGGTATCATCGACAAGCCTTCAACGAGACTCCTACTTATTAATGTAGGTATAGAAGCTCTTTTCGCGAAGTAAAAGATGTTGATAAGTTTACAGGGAACAATGGATGGGTTGATGCCGATTGAAGACTCTATGTTGCTGTTTGAACGTGGATTGCCGAAGGAAGCACGGTAAGCCCTGCTTTCATTTCTATATAACGGAAGGAATCCTAACTTCGTGGCAGATTCTTCTCGAATGCTCTGCACATGGGATACCCTCTCGCGACGGCATTCGTGTATCTCTGGATGGAAAAGTTGATAGCTGGTGAATAAGAACACAAAAGCCAACTACAAGGGATTGGAGGAACATATGAACGTAAGGGCATGAACAACTTAAGAAAGGGGTTTAGCAATACCAGTTGTTCAGAGTATATCGTTTATGCAGTGAATTACTAAAACGGTAATTTGCTAACGGCCTGACGGCAAAACACGTCCATTTCCATTCTCATTCGTCCATCGCAACTATTCCTAGGCTTGTTTTGTCTAAGTAGCTTAGCGGAGTCTGAAAGATCTCGGGCGATACTTTGCAAAAGGCCATTCTGGTATCATTGAGTTATTCACAAACAGTAGGGGTAGAGAATCGAGATACGTGTTCACTGATTGGCCCTTGTACCGAACCCGGCTTGCCGAACGCAGTAACTCCTCCCACCACGTGTCTTGCGCATATACGTCACCCGTGTCAGATATAACAGCATTTAAGGATATGAAGATGCGTGCATGATCTCGAGAACTAAGATCTTATTCTAAACTTTTCCGCTGTATTTTAAAACGGCAAATGACTGACCTATCACCCAAAATATTAATTTCGGACTGAAATACCACCCTTTTAAATTAAAATGACTGACCCACTACCCTCAACTCTCAAAATAGCTGAACTGCGGAGGACGAGAAGGGGCTTAACGATAAAATAGGTACGTTGCTTAACGACAAAATAGATTTTTTGGTAAACCATGAACTCTGTGTACGAGCATCAATACTTACAGATATACTCCCAGAAGTTCGAAAAATGGAAAGTTTTCGGAATTGCTGACTCTCACTATTCGGGTTTTCATTCTTGATGCTTCTTTTGCAGGTCACAAGAACATAGACGAACTAAATATTGTCTAGGAGAAGCTATCCCTTTGCGTGGGATTTTGGAAATTGCAGCGACCCCTGGTCAAAACTAAACTACTTTCAGTAAAGTTTAAGCTTGGACTATTACGCTTGGGCTGGAAGTTCAGCGACCTTTCGCGATTATTTATCACTAAATGCGCTGAAGCGATCTACTACAGAACACAAAGTTCCAGCACACCTTAGTTGCTAAAACGCTACATAACAAGGGACACCGCGATTTCCGGAATTCCTACGCAAAGGGGTGCTTACTCCATAGATAAGAATAAGTATTCGTGGTAGTACGTGCACAATTTACCGAGAACATGGGATCCGCATTTAGACAAAGCGATAAATACTCTCAAAACATCTTCTAAAACTCTAGATTCTTTTCCACAAAGGATTTTTTTTAATCGGAGTGCCATTGGGAATCAGCTATACATCAATAATCTTGCAAGTCAATACTTTTGTAGTGGTTTAGGATGAATACGTTAAAATTAGTAAGAAACAGCCTAAATCATCAGCAAGAACTTCTCTAAAATTTAGCAACCTTTCTGCACAAAGTTTACCGGTTGGCGGCCCCAAAAGCAATCTAATAAAGGCACAAAGTCTTCTGCGAAATCCGAAACCTCTAAAAAAAAAAACCTACCTGCGTTTTGTTCTCTCAAGTGTCATCATTGAGGTTTCCGTGCCGGGAGGTGCATTTTCCATGAGATCAAAGTCAAATAGTTCTCCCATCCAATCTTCTTCAGCCGGAGGAACGTCCCCCTTTACCCACTTACCATCCGTATTCCCATTCCATTCGTTGATGAGAGCCTCTTCGACATTCATCTTCGTATTGTCCGATTCCTCATGACTTTCATCGACCTCTTTATTGGTTGTAGCTAACGTGTCCCGAAGCTTAGTGATCCAATTCGAAATCTCTATGAACGCTGGATGCTCATCACCCGCCAAGCTCCTGATCTGATTGATACTCCGTTGATATAAAGCAAAAGCATCGTCATAGCGTCTTATTCCCTCGTAACACAGACCTACTTCATCAATGGTCCTGATAGTCCAATTATCCAACAGCCCATTTATCTCTACAAATCCGTGAAAACAATCCTCTTGAAGAGGTATGGCTTCTGCGTAACGGCCTACATTCCGAAAGAGTACTCCAAGATTTGAAATTATCTCTAATAAGTCCTTGGTAGGTCTCTCCGCGGATTTCCGGGCTTCGTAGATGGTTCGCTGTAAAAGGCCGATAGCATCTTCATAACGACCTAATCTCGCATAGGTGACTCCGAGTTGTTGACAGCTCCAAATCGTGCTTCTATAGTTCATCCCATGAGACTTAGCGCATCCCTCATAACTCCCTTCTAGCATTGTTACAGCCTCAGAGTAGCGTCCCATATAATTCAAGGTTTCTGCAAGTTCTCTCCTAAATAGGTACGTCTCTGAATGCTTTTCGCCAAAGATTTCGACCTGCCGCGCAAGAACACTCCTCATAAGGCGCTCGCTTTCTAAATTGTCCCTTTGATGCCTTGCGCAAACGGCAACTTTGTAAAGGCTATACAGAAAAGTCTCGTGCTCTCACCTACCGAGGTATTAAGTTGTTCCACCATTGTCATAGCTAAGTTCCTGCACTCATCATATCGCCCTTGAGATTCCAACACATCCATTAGTGATTCAAGGCTCTGAAGAGAATTCTCAGAGAAAGGGCATTCTAGCGTTTGAAAGAAATGTAAAGTGATCCGTAGCAGTTGCTCACTCTCGTCAAATTTGCTTAAATGTCTCAATATTCTGGAAAGAATATGCATATCGTATAATGTGTCTTCATCCCTTAGCCCAAGGGTATGCAACTCTATTTGAAGTGCCTGCCGAATCAGATTATCGGCCTCATCAAGTTTGCCATATCGATATATAATAGACGTTCTTATACGGTTAGAGTCCAAAGCCAGGCCGTGATCCCAAGCAACAAGTTTATTAATAGCGTCATGTATAAACTCGTAGATCTTGAGAGCTTGCAGCGATTCACCTTGTGTGCGAAGTACATTGACAACGCCTAAGTAGGCATATAATGTAGTAACGTGCTTAAAACCAAGAGTTTTCTTGTAGGAGATTGCGATTTGCCGATATAGTCGCTCTGCTTGTTTGAATTTGTATTGTTTCCTGTATATATCACCAAGTTTCTTCATTGCTACGAGTGTGTTTGGATTCTCTCCACCTAAGATCCTTTTCAACTTTTGTACCCTATACTTCCACTCGATTTCCATATCTTGCCAATACTGTGATCCTGCATGTGACGAAGAATTTCTGTGATGTGAAGTCCTATGTAGGCTATCTTCTGATAATGCCGAAAAGGGGAACAAGCCGATTATATGACTTATATTCAACTTTAGAGGTTGCCCTCTAGTGTGGTGGGGTTCCGTGGTCCCCTATAAAAATCATATATTAGTGTATTTATTTAGCTTGTAGACTCTCCTTGGAAGTAATCATCCACGACGGGATTAGAGATTTGGAATAGACGGTTTTATAGATGTGCACAGAACAAGTGATTGTTATAGGAATTAGTTACGGACGAGATTAGAGGTTTTACGGACACAGATTGAATTTACAGACGATATACGGGTCTTTGGACAGCGCTTTCTTTACGGAAACGGAACACAGTTGTTTCTTTTGTGGGTTTTGCTTCGAACTTGTACGCTGCCCTACCTGTTGCCCTAACGATCGTGCACTTCGACGGCACACCCATTCATTCCCTCCACACTAGAAAAGTCCCATTCGCGGAAACACCACTCAGAAAAGCTCAGCTCAGCAAGGCCCGGACTTGAATTGGTTAAAACCGTGTTTGATTTCTGGAAAACTTCCTGCGAGTATCTGGCTAGGTCGTTCGAGATTGGCTGAGTGTGGAAAAGTCGACCCATTCCTCGGTATCAATATCGCCGTTCATCTCCAAGCCCAACTCTTCCTCTTGCGCAGGCAGTAAAGCGTCAACAGGATTAGATGAGGTAAGATCAAGAGAAGGGATCGTACTCTCGCACTCAATCTTCAATGCTTTGAATAGGCGAGACAGCAATGGGGAGCCAGGTACATTAACTAAATCCCAGTGATTAGAGCCCCAACTCTTAGAATCATTAGTCACTTGTGACGGCTTAGTAGCCTTTGCCGACGAATTAAGCGGGGAACAATCTAAGGCTTCCATTAGCAACTCATGTTTAGCAGTATTTGCTCTAATTTTAGCTCGATGAATTGTCAGATAGCCACAAAGACTTACCCATAGAAGGGTTGCTTGTGAAGGTGTTGGAAATATAGTTGCGCAGCGTAGAATTGATTGAATTGCTTGAGAACCTTAAGGGTTATTACGGACCTACAGTCCGTATTTATCTACGCCGCGGTGGCGACAACTTATTTGCTACTGCTACTACTACAGCTGAAAGCTCAGCTGTACAGACATTTTTCGGGCCGGAAAGCCGTAATTCCAACACCCCCACTCGCTTAAAGGACTCTGCAAGTTCTATGAGCGGACAATTCTAGTACTCCTGCATTCCTATAGCCTCATTAAACCTCTTATAAGTGCTCCTAGGAAACCTTGTATGACAAAACCTTAAGGCAAGACGAAGAGTACTACTACTAGCCCAAAGTGGCCCCCACTTGCTCGTAGATTCTATAGCTTTGCAGAAATATTAGTATCTTAACTTTGCAATAGTAATAAGGAGTAGTAGGGAGTGGTTGTCCTTAGCTAGGAGCTTTCTTTTGCTTAGTACTTCCATTCTAAGACTAGTAGCTAATCGGTTTAGTAGGTAGGCAAGCATTCCAAGCGTTTTCACATTTGCCTTGCTGTCTGCAGCCAGTTAAAGCACTAGATGTTACAAAGTGTCTTTAATTGCCATGTAGGGCCTTATATTAAGCACAATGTTTATCAATTGCCACGTAGGGTCTTATATTAAGTCCAATTTCACTAAATGCCACACATTAGGCATCTAATAAATGGGCATCAACAAGAGCTTTTATTGTAAACTACGCCTTTAAGCTACAGCTTCGTCGGGAAACATCACCAATTGCCTTGTTAGGCCTTATATTAGTTATCAACAAGAGCTTTAATTATAGACTATACTAGCCCTACAGCTTCGTTGGTAATTGTTACCAAAGCTCAGCATCTAAAATTAAAGCTTCTTTTTCAACGTTGACAGTAGCTTTACTAGCTGTTGCAAGGCTCACTCTAGCTTCTTGCTTCTGTCTTTTGTTGCGTTTCTTGCCGGCTTGCTTCTTAAAGCGGCAGTCTTTCTCAAAGTGCCCCTGTTTCAAACAATACAACACTCAATGTCATTGTCATCTTGATCTTTGTCACTATCTTGAATTTTGGAGCGTTTACTAGGACGACCTCCTTGTTAAAAAGTGTTCTTTCGTTCTAATGACAGGCTAGAAGTGCACCTGATTGCACTATAGAATTTGGAGCTTGTGTAGCTTGTGTAGCTTGTGTAGCTTGTATAGCTTGTGTAGCTAGCTTTCGCTTATATGTGTTAAGGGTATTAACAACACTGTTTAAAGTTTGTGCCTTTAAAGGCTGATTTTTAATGATAGTTGAAATTGTACTCCAACTTTCTAGCAAACTAATAAGAATGTAAGCAATAACTTCGTCCTTTAATAGCTTTTGGGGTGTGTGGGCAAGCCTGTCTTGATAACTTAGAATCTGTAAGACGTATGCTGATACAAGGCCCTTGCCGCTATACTTTTCTAATTAGAGTTGCCTTCAAAGTAGAATTAGACCTCCATGTTGCTTTAACTCATCAACCTGTCTAGAGAGTGTTTCCTATATCGTAGTTGGTTCCTAGATGTCGTTAATGTGTCCTTGTAGGTCTATAGAACAGGACGAGTAGAGAAGAGAGCATGCGGCGCTCTTACGTTTTTTGTAGTTAGTGTGCTTTTCTCGTGCAGCAGCAGACCTATTGTTTCTAGGAATAGGGGGTGCCTGTTTAGTGCCATCAACTATTTCCCAGCAAGAGACACTGTTAAGAATATAACGAATAGCAACGCTCTAAGGCTTATAATTGGATGTTGTAAGGAGTAGAACACGACCGTTTTTGTAGACGAAAAATTGAGATGTATTCGAATCGACTGTAGTAGGACTTGTGCTAACAATAGAGTCCATTGTAGAGTAGGAGGGTGGTTCTGTCTGCTAATTGGACAGAGTAGGCGACAGGGTAGAATAGGCTTTTGTAGACCAAGTAGTATAGTCAGAGACACCCGGGCAATAGAGCTAACCCGGGCTTATAACCTGTTGGAAATGTAGTTGCGCAGCATAGAATTGATTGAATTGCTTGAGAACCTTAAGGGTTATTACGGACCTACAGTCCGTATTTATCTACGCCGTGGTGGCGACAACCTATTTGCTACTGCTACCACTACAGCTGAAAGCTCAGCTGTACAGGCATTTTTCGGGCTGGAAAGCTGTAATTCCAACAGAAGGGAAGTACAACAACCTTCATCCTTCCATGCCTCTTCCGCCACCGCTGTATTTTCGAGGTTGTAAAGCTGTCTGATGATGGGTTTCTGAGCCTCCCACTGCTCCTTCGAGTATAGCTCTCGTCCTCCTAATCCAAGGTTGCACTGGAACGCCTCTTGAGCATGTGATTGAATCGGAAGCTGTTCAAGATTCTCTCCGTTGACACCGCCAGGGATATTGAAAGGTAAGCCTGAGGCACTTTGTACCGTAAAAACATCCTCTACACGAAAGGAATCCATTGCTTAGGATCAGTAACGGATTGTAATCATTGCCGGTGCAAGAACGATTGCATATCAAAAAGGACAGTCTTGGGATATGGGGAAAGAAGTTTCGGATCAAAAAAGGCAGCGTCAATGCACGCCTATCTGTTCCGCTTGCAAATCCTAAACTACTGTAAATAAAAGATTGGATGAGAGTGAAACCTACCGTGCAGCAGCGGGTGGGTAATC
>Ga0335072_10001327_pt1 | contig 40369 bp, 45 predicted proteins | sample Lox_Sample_21_FD_206725 | JGI IMG/M metagenome (GOLD analysis project Ga0335072, IMG submission 206725) | Soil microbial communities from Loxahatchee National Wildlife Refuge, Florida, United States - Lox_Sample_2.1 | ecosystem: Environmental > Terrestrial > Soil > Wetlands | place: USA... | reverse complement strand
CAGGCCATTGAGGTATGCCCTTATTCCCAAAATTTTATAGTCCCCATTTTTTTTTTTCACCCTCACCTGAAAAACTCAAGCGCTTAGGCCTGGCACCCCCTTGCCTGGTCTACATGGCCGCCGCAGCTGAGTGCTTATGCCTGGCCCCCCCCTGCCTGGTCTCCATGGCCACCACAGCTGAGCGCTTAAGCCTGGCCCCCCCCTGCCTGGTCTCCATGGCCGCCGTAGCTGAGCGCTTAGGGCTGGCCCTGCCTTGCCTGGTCTCCATGGCCGCCGTAGCTGAGCGCTTAGGGCTGGCCCTGCCTTGCCTGGTCTCCATGGCCGCCACACTTGGGCGCTTAGCTGCCGACCGGCAGGGCGCTTAACTGCCGACCATAGCAATTGCTTGGTAGATTGGTACGTAGAGATCAAAATTAATGCATACAAACTGATGGAGCTCATGGATTTAGAGGTCCAAGGGGGTCACACAACTGAAACTGATCTGATTTGAGCTAATTTACACTACTGGTTGCTACATAGCTAACATCACACATACAGCATGGATTATTGGGGTGAATTACAGGGACTGATGAATGAGAATGGACAGGAATAGATGGGAGACTAAGGAGAATACAGGAGGAGAGGGGAAAGCAGTGCAACATCCCCAGGCTCAGACTACCACTTGTGCTTGTAAATTTCAGATGAATGAATATACTTGTTGAAAGAAACACCGACTCTTCCATGGGGAATGTCCATGCCCTAGATCAAAGCACACTAAAATATCACTGAGAGGTGCTACAAAGCTGTCAGGTTGGCAATATGAATCTTCTGAAAGACACTGACCCTTTCCAGTGAGGATGCCTGCCATATCTGGCCAGCTTCAAACATACCCACTCCCCAACAGGAGTGTACAAACACTCAGTATGAGGGAGTGGATTGGTTAGAAACTCTGACATCACCACTGGCTGAATATGCCTAAATATGTCAGCATGTTTACCACAAGCCTTGCACTTGAGAGCTCTTTTGGAACCCCTTTTTCTGTGGGTAAACATGGCAGGATCCCCAGTACAGCAAGGGTCAAAGTCCAGCCATGTGTGATTGGCTTTCAAGGCACAGACTAGCCAGAGCTCATTTTGACTGTGTTTGATCAGAGCATTGGTGTGATGGAGTCGACCAAACAAAAGTGAGCCTTCAAGGGCTCGCTGGATAGGCTGGTGCTGGCATACATGGCAGTTGATAAGTCCAATTACAAACCCAAGATCCAAAGATATATCATATGTCTTGGATGTCAATGCAATATGTAGCTGAGCAGGGATTTTGCTACACCATCTTCAGTCACAGTTGGGCATGAATTAAAGATACATACTGCCACCTCTCTGCCACACCATCATCAAGGCCATAGTCCTTGCTTGGAAGGCCCACTAGTATGATCCCCTCTGCTGGGATGTTGGTGAGTAAACTTATAGCCTTTGGGAATTTGTCAATCCATATCTGCTGGACCCCATTGTGGGCAAGCTGACCTCCAGTCCAAAGAGATGGTCCAGTTCAAACCCATTGACAATAATGACCACCTTTTTGCTCCCTAAGCCAGTGAGAGTGGTAATTAGTTCATTTGAGTCATGAACATCATGTATTTTAAGCTGACAATTGTGAATGACAAGCAGTGAGTGAGGAAGTATATCCCTCTCACCTGGAGTAACCCTTCAGGGCTCATCTCAACAACCAGGGAGGGGTGGTGTGGGCGCCTCCCAAAATGGACAATAGGAATACGGTTTTCTGCTCCAGACCTCCTTAACTGCCCAGCACCAGCCAATGGAAGGTTATATTTACCATGTGTCTTTTGGAGTGCGCATTTGGTACACCAGGAACTACCTGGGTACCTCTTCTCACAGTCAATACATCTGCCTACTTGATGAGAATCACAGCGTCGCTTGTCTGGTGGCTTTCCATCGGCCAAGGTTTGGGAGCAAACATGACACAGCCGGTGTTTCCATATTTTCTCTGGAGATCGGGCTGATGTGGCGTCCATGGATGTGGTGGGAAATGACATGGTGATGTTGCACAGCCTTGGGCCTTGACATGCAAAAATTCAGAAAAATAGAGAGAAAATGCGGGGAGAGGGGGAAATAATTTAAAAAAGGTAGCAAAATCACTTTGACCTATAGAGGCTGAAACTGCATCACATACCTGGAAGGGATGTTCCTGAAAGGCAGCCTGTGTGGGGTATTTACTTAGCTCTCCTGGAGTACCCGAAAGGAGTCGAAAATAAGGAAATTCTATCCAAGTTTGAGGTTTTGCCACATTTCGTCAGGCATCAATGAATTGACCGGCCGTGTATGTCAAGTTAGCTGGCTTTACAACTCACTACACTGCTCGTACGGAATGGGATTTCGGTCACTGGTACTGCAGCCCACAGAAGAGCTGCCTGTTCTTCCACCCAAATAGGAGAATCAACCCATCAGAGAGGACTTAACAGCTGATACGGGTGCTGGCATTGTGGACAATAACGTAGAAAGAGGGTTACCCTATAACTACACTAATCATCCCCTGGTCGACATGCGTTGACCCAATCATTTGAATCTAGTACCCCAGAATCTCCCTGGCCCGTGACTGCGGAGACAGCGCACTAGGTGCTGCCTCCTAAAGTCCTTTCGGCCCGTTTCATCTGGCAAATGGCTATGAGAACAAGCGCTGCATCTAGGCACCACGCGAGCCCATCTCCAAAACCAGGGAGCCCTAATCTAAGCAAGGATGGTCACTGTCTGCAACACTTCTGGAAAAAGTAGGAAAGAAACTTACCATAGGTATCAGGGTAGGGGCCATATGCGTTGAGGACGCTGGGGGTCAAGAAGGAACGGCGGAGACAACACACGAGGTGCCATCCCCTAAGTCTTTTCAGACTCCTCGTCCTAGCGAATCCGTAGTGTGCTTGAACAAGTGGGAAGCCGTGCGTCGAAAATGAGAAAGTAGAATGAAGAAGAGGAACAAGCATCGCCTGGAAACAAATTTTAGAAAAGCTCGGCAGATGAAAAAAAAAACAATCGTGTGTCGAGGAAGTCAGCTAGAAGCCGAAAAGGATGGCAAAGACGACACACTAGGTGCCGACTCCTAAGTCTTTTTCAGACCCATCATCCTGGTGAACCCGCGGTGAGCTTGAACAAGTCGGGAGACGAACCTGCTAGAAGTCGAGAAAGGACGGCGGAGACGACACACTAGGTGCTGGCCCCTAAGTCTTTTCAGACTCTTCGTCCTGGCGAACCGGCATTGTGCTTGATCAAGTCGGGAGACGAACCTGCTAGAAGTCGAGAAAGGATGGCGGAGACGACACACTAGGTGCCGGCCCCTAAGTCTTTTCAGACTCTTCGTCCTGGCGAACCGGCATTGTGCTTGATCAAGTCGGGAGACGAACCTGCTAGAAGTCGAGAAAGGATGGCGGAGACGACACACTAGGTGCCGGCCCCTAAGTCTTTTCAGACTCTTCGTCCTGGAGAACCGGTATTGTGCTTGATCAAGTTGGGAGACGGACCTGATAGAAGTCGAGAAAGGACAGCGGAGATGACACACTAGGTGCCGGCCCCTAAGTCTTTTCAGACTCTTCGTCCTGGCGAACCGGCATTGTGCTTGATCAAATCGGGAGACGGACCTGATAGAAGTCGAGAAAGGACAGCGGAGACGACACACTAGGTGCCGGCCCCTAAGTCTTTTCAGACTCTTCGTCCTGGCGAACCGGTATTGTGCTTGATCAAGTCGGGAGACGGACCTGATAGAAGTCGAGAAAGGACGGCGGAGACGACACACTAGGTGCCGGCCCCTAAGTCTTTTCAGACTCTTCGTCCTGGCGAACCGGCATTGTGCTTGATCAAGTCGGGAGACGAACCTGCTAGAAGTCGAGAAAGGATGGCGGAGACGACACACTAGGTGCCGGCCCCTAAGTCTTTCCAGACTCTTCGTCCTGGCGAACCGGTATTGTGCTTGATCAAGTCGGGAGACGGACCTGATAGAAGTCGAGAAAGGATGGCGGAGACGACACACTAGGTGCCGGCCCCTAAGTCTTTTCAGACTCTTTGTCCTGGCGAACCCGCATTGTGCTTGATCAAGTCGGGAGACAAACTCGAAATTAAGAAAGTAGAAAGAAGAGGAATAAGCGTTGTCTGGAAACGAATTTTAGAGAAACTCAAAAGACGAGAAGAACTGACCATGTATTGAGGAAAAGGCGTTTCAAACTGTCTCGCCCTGGTGAAGACAGGTCAGGGTCACGGTCCTCGAAACGGCGAAAGAACCAAATCGCTTACGTGCCAGAATAAAAATCAGATACCACCATGTAGACGGCACTAATTGCACAAAAGGCGCAGTCAGCTAAGCCTTTCCAGGCCGTCTCACTAGGCGGCGGTATAAGAAACTGTTTCTCACACGAGTGATGAGTTGACTTCGCATGAACAAAAACGAACGACCCAGAAAAGGGCTGAGCTTAGTGATGAGCGCGGAAAATCGAGGTCATGATAGGGATCAAGTTGCGTTTTATGCTAAAAAAAAAAAGAAGGGATAAACCAAGCGGCAATCAAACTATGGAAACACGTGGTGGATCGAACCAGCTATTTGGTCACCGTACTCTGGCCGCCGACCCCGGGCGCTTGACTGCCGACCGGGATGACTGGGCGCTTAGCCGCCTATCGGCGTGAAAGGAGCGCTTACCCAACGATGATTTCCACACCAACGCAGGGCCCTTCAGGAGATGTTGACCGCATCACAACTTATAATATGGTGGTGAATCGAATCGTACAACCGGTGCGAACGTATCATTGTAATCCATGCCAAATATCCTTGTGTAACTAATCGAACTTTATATCTGACGATGTCTCCCGCTCGTTCTTCATTATTGCGAACGCCCATCGATTTCAGATCGCCTTTCTTTGTGGCGGAAAACTTGTCGTCGACCACGTCCCCATCTCTTGGAGCTGCGTCGGCTCCTCAATCGTCGCTGCTCGAAATTGCGGCCAATCGGGACGCTTCATCGCCTCGTCAAGATTTCTCGGTGCTCCCTCGAATGTCACACTTGCAGGCGACTCGATCGTTTTGAATGCCATAGCTAGATTCGTCAATTCGGCATAATTTTTGCTTTTTTTTCTCTGCGGACGATCTGGTACTGTCTCTGGATTGCAGATTGGACGATATTTTGTTCCCGTGTTCGTTGTTACTGCTGACGTCTTTTTCGCCTGGGATGGTTGGACTCGTGTAGGAATCAGCGATTTCCCCCTTTTTGATTTCGCTACTGGTTTAGGAACAACCACAACAGGAGTTTCTTTCATTTCTCTCTCTCCTTCTGCGTCTCCTTCCTGTTCGCTGGCGATCGGATCTTGTCACTCGGACTCTGTTTTCCCTTGCTCCCCCTCATTTGTAGTTTCTTCCAGTTCTACGGTGAGCGGCTTCACTTTTTCAGAGAATTTATGATTTCTGGAGACTTTTATTGACCTCTTCGCAGCGTCGTAATATCGAATGGTCTTTGGGCCTTCTTGAAACCCGACAAATATGTATTTATTAGCCCTTGGTGAGAGCTTTCCTGCGTCGCCCTCGCCGTAAACCCATACTGACGCTCCGAATTCTCGTAGGTGGGCCACGTTTGGCTTCTTCCCTGTCCATGCCTCGTACGGCGTTTTATCCTCCAGCGCCCGAGTAGGAACACACGCTCTGATATACGCTGCGTATCCAATGGCCTCCGCCCACAAGAAATGCGGCAGGCCCTTTGCGATCAACATCGCCCTCGACAGTTCCAATAACGTCCGATTGAATCGTTCTGCGACGCCGCTCTGACTAGGTGAATATGGTGCCATTGTCTGTAGGTCTATTCCCTTTTCCTTGCACCATTGCTTCATCTCTTTATTGACGAACTCCCTTCCGTTATCGACACGTATGCTTTTCGGCAGTCACCCCCCATTTTCTTTCAACGTAAGTGATATATTCCTTTAATCGTCCTGTCGCTTTTCTGAGACTTTCCGCGAATAGTCGTCCGTTAGCGACATGAGGTATCTTGCACCGCTGATACTCTGCGCTGGCGCAGGTCCTCGGAGGCTATACGTCAATTGCCCTGGCTTCTCTGCCCTCGTCGTCGCCTCTGCTGTGAACGGCCGATGCGCCAGTTTCGACTGGATGCATGCCTCGCATCGACAGGTTCGCTCTTCATGTCAATGTCGAGCCTGCTGACCATTCCTCGTCTTTTTAGGCCTTGTAACGATTTCGTCGACACGTGGCCAAAACGCCCATGCCACTCCTCCCAGCTCTCCCCCTCCGTTGTGACCATCGCCCTTTCAGGCCACCCCTGAGCTTTCGCTTGGAGCAGGTACAGGTTTCTGGTTAGTTTTCCCTCATCTATTACGCGTCCCTTCCGCATTATCTGACATTTTCCGTCCTCGAGTATTATTTTACTCCCACTTGCGTTAATCCACCCAACAGACACAAGATTGTTTTCGGCGTTGGGTACGTGTAAGACGTCTCAGAGGGTATGGTGGATTTTCGATTCATTAACATCGAACGTGAGTACTACCGTTCCGCATCCTGCGACCGGTATTAGCTGGCCACTAATCTCCTTTACAGTGCTGTCTTGTGTGGCCTTGTACACCTTGAATACACTCCGTTTGATCGCAACATGAGACGACAAGCATGAATCGGCGAGTCAACTATAAGATGTGAAAACGTCGCTCTTATTCGCTACATACGCTATTTCAAAGGATCCTTGGCCATCCGTGAAGTTCGCCTTGTGCTTCGTATCCTTTCCCTTCTGCTTTGGCCCCTTTCTTTCGGCTTCCCCTCCGGGTCCCCAACAGTCGGCCTTCTCATGGCCTTGCTTCCGGCAGTTATAGCACTTGAGTTTTCCTCCGGTGCGCATGCCTCTGCTCCTGTTGTCTGCCTTGCTAACTAAGGCTGTCTCTTCGGACACGGATCCGCAGGCGTTATGGTGTCGCCATTCATCCATCAAAATGGCCACCATCTCGTGGGATTTGACTCGATAAGACGATTTATTCTTCTTGTTCTTGTCGGTTTTATCAACAGCCATCGAACCTGCATACGCATTTCGTGAATGACCCTCAGGAAATCGGCAACATATTGAGCATTATTGCTGTGAATGTCCAGTGTGGTGATTCCAATTCATACTACAATCCGTGCGTATGAATCCTCTCCCGAAACTCCTTTATCTTCATTGGGTGTTCCGGGATATCTCCCTCAGTCTCGGCTTTCACCTTAAATAGTGACGCCAAGGCGCTATTGATTCCAGCCCTACCGACCGACTCCTTTCACATCACCAGTAGGTCCTGCCACTCCTTCGATGTCGGTACCTCAGCTATGCCTCATGGCTCGCTGCTGGACATGCATAGAATCATCTGTCTCCTCGCCTTTCCATCCATCTTCACTCATTCCTTAATAGCATTCTCCTTGGCCATGCTTGGTTTGCTCAGCTTTGCGTATACGGGTCGCAACTTGCGCGTATTCCCAGAGTTCGCGCCCTTCCAATAGAGTTTATATGCTGCCTCCATGACTCCCAATTAGTAGAGTGCAACTTTTCGATGGTGTAAAATGGTTTTAAGTCGCTCATTTCGATCTTCTCGAGTTACTGATTAACGCTCGCAGTTGTGATCCTCTTCGCATCGCCAGGTCAGAGCCCAGGGCCCATAATCTGATGTAGATAATCGATTACTGAATAGATTCGTTAACTGAATAATCGCGCAAAGGTTTCTCAGGTCATTAGACCTTTACTAGAACGTTATGAAAAACGATAATAAATTCCAAGATTGGTCCGAGACCCCCTATATACATCACGGATATTATTCCAGAATATCATAGAACCTTCTGGAATATCTACAAGGTCCGTCAGAGGCCCGGCTAAGCGTGAAGACAGGCCAAACGAGCCACCGCAATACGTAACGGTGGGGCCTGCTACCCGTCCCCAACAGTTAGATTGTGCACCAAAGGGAAATACAGCATTCGGGGTAGAAATCATAACGATCTATAAACAGGAAACATGTTCGCCTCTTCAGGTAAATTTTGAAACGTAAGGCCAGTCGAAGAGCAGAAGGGGTCGAATGAACGGGAAGAGGGAAAGGAGTAGAAAAGGCTACAATCGCTGAGTATGGGTAAGTTTTAAGGACGAACAAGATAGAATGGCTCACAGAAAGGGGAGGGGGCCAAGCCTCCAATACAGGGAGTTTTCGAAGCCACGTCTATGCCGTGTCAAGCGCTCGCAGATGGTGCTTGAGAATGCTTGTTGAGAACTCTTCGGCAGTTGCCTTTACCCAAATCACGTTGCCAAGGTCGTTTGGCACTGCCGCCCTGGACGGGTTCACGATGATGATCTCCGAGCCCAGAGCGGAGAGAGATTTGAGATCTCTCAACAGCATGTCGTTCCCCAGCGACGAGCCAATGACGAAAACGCATTTCGGAATGGAGGCGGTTGGTCCGGAGTCCATCAGTCGCGCGTAAGTTGTCAGCCTTGTCTTCCGCAAAAGATCTTCCGATCGGCCCTTATCGCCCGCCTTTTGGGTTTCCTTCCCTTTCTGGCGTTTTCTCGGCCGGCTGCTCTTCCAGTTTGAGTCGGCATGCTCGCTGAGGAGCTCCTCTCTCGCGTCACCATAGAAGAGAATATCTGGCCTCCAGCAAGGCGTCAAGCCGGGGCGCCCACGGCTTGTGCAACTAGAACAGTTTGGAAATGTGCCTGATATAAGGCGTTCGACCGCCTCCAGCGTCAATGGGCGCCTTTCCCAACAAAAACTGCAGGCGACAGTGCAGATGTCGCCATGCATGTATGCCACCCGCGGATCGCCCACTTTAATCCAACCCTCAACAGCGCCTTCCAACAAACCTTTAAACATGGCCACCTCGTCTCCAAGCGAAGAATCCTCCATGGCCTCGAGGCCATCGATATTTGTGGTGATAACACCACATATGAACTGATGCCTAGCAGCCCAGTTCACCAACAAGTGCGTCGGCCCTCTTGACGATCTCCTGGCCCGCAGCACCTGGGCAGCAAACGTCCAAAGTTTGCTTTGCTCTCCATCGCTGTTGGCCGCAAATTCCCTCCATTCCAGGCAAGAACCTAGTTCACGATTGAACTGGCCAGATTCATTCCGAAAAGTCTAATATGAGATAAAAGTCAGCGCATTTTATAAACTATGTATACCACCTCTCACTTGCAAGCCAACCTCAGCTGATGCGCCAGCCCCAAGAACAAAAAGCACCTCGCATTCTGGGAACTGTAAACAGTGTCATTGATAGCAACTCGTCAGGCATTGGAGCTACCTTGCCGCCCAATGTGGCAATGTTGTCTTCCGTGAGTTCGTAAGGCGCCTGAAATTAGAGGTTTCAGTACATGGGCAAATTGGTGCGGTCATAGCAATAAAACGTACGATGCTTTGCGCACGGGTTTTAATCGCGACGTCCTCATCACCGCTATCGTCTTTGCTGCGTTTGCGTTTGCGAGACACACTAGAGAGCCGGCTGGATGGCTCAGGAGAAGGTGAGTCTGGGCTCTCGGGCATCTCATCCAACAATGAGATACACTCATGAAGCCTTTCCACCCGAACAGCCTTTGGAATATCGAGGATGAGACCCCACAGGACCTCAGCCAAGCGCTCCTCCATAGAATCGGCATCCCTCCACAGCTCACGGCCTTTTGTCAAGACCCTCTCTCTCGGCGCAGGGTTAACCAGGGCCAGCTCCTCGACTAGGTGAGTTGAAGACGATGATACGGATGAAGTTGAGGGGGGACTGGAGGCGCGATCTTTTTCTTTGGATGGGGCGAAATCCTCATCTTTTGGGTTGTCACTATCCGAATCCTCGGGCGGTTGAGTCGTCTTCCGCGACGTAAGAGGATTTGGCCTTCCCAGGTCTAGAGATTCGTCCGACGTACTCATTTCGTTCTCTTCCTCCTGTTCTAGGCTGTTTCGATGAGAATGTGTAACTCCCGTTCCAACAGTGGAGAGTTTATTCTTTCGCTTCGTCTGCCTTGCAGAACGGCGAGGCCTCGAGTCATTCTCCTCCCGCAGTCCTGGACGCTGTGTATGCGTAACGCCGGTGTTAACAGCGAGCGGTTGACCCGTTCGCTTCCTCTGACTCGCAGAGCGGCGAGTCATATCGTTCTCCTCCTGCTCTGATTGTTCGCTCTCCTCCTGCTGCTCTGGTTGGTCGTTCTCCTCCTGCTGCACCGGATGTTGTGTATGCGTAACTCTCGTTTTACGGGGAGGAGGCTCCTGCTGACTGGTGGTACTGCGAGTGGAATGTCGCTCCAAGGATAGAGACTTGCCCTTGGGGGCGAATTCAGCGAGTGAGCTTGTAGCTGCAGATTCCTGCGTCGCGGCTTGAAGTACCGAGTCGTCATCTGGGTCTCCCATTTCCGCGTCCTCTGTGAAGGGTTGAGACGGAGGATTTATGTCGTTGTCGGAACCTTGAAGGGCGTTTTCGACGCCCTCCATCGGACTGCCCATCTCTATTTGGTCGGGGCCGCTTGAGGTGTCCTGATCGGTAATGAGTGCCCCTGCGGGCGGCGGAGCGGCAGCTGTTGGCTGCTTCGCGACCGCTCTCAGATATTCGACCGTCATATGCACGACAAGACGCTTTTTGAGTCCGTTCAGTCGTTTCGGGAAACCGTCTCCCTGATATGCACCCATAAGGGTGAGAAACGTGGGATTGGCCGCGAGGAATGAGAGGGCGGCCAGTGACTTTGTGTCCAGTTTTTCGATGGACCATCGGGTACGATAGTAATAACAGAGCTTGAGGAACTTGAAACGCATCGATATCAGCTTATCAAATAGCCATCTGTAACGGGCACTCACATGGAGGTGGTCGGCGGTTGTTCGGTCCTCAGGATCGGTGTTGCGTGGGTACCCCGCCATGTCACGCATCTTTCCACAGCTATCAGCGCGTTATGCTGGGATGTATCACAACCTGACTTACGAATGAGATGAGTGCGCGCGTTTTGGCTAGGGCCTGCTGTATTGTGGTTGTGATATAGATATGATTCGGAACAACCTAGAGGATGAGTTACTTTAAAAAACTCGTGAAAAAGAAACACCGCTCACATCGAATGTCCATTGCAAGGGTGCTTCCCCGAGCCCGTTGAGTATGGTGGAGAATCTGGCATTAGGTCGTCTATCGGCCATAAACCCAGCCCACGTTATTCCGGCCTTGGTCTTGATCTTCGATGTTAGCGATATCTGCTTCCCCGCGGCAAGCGCAATCCGCGCGTATTCGGTGTCCCGGAGTTCGTACACGTTCCACCATTCTATGAGCTCGTCGATTAAGAGTACAAACAACTTCACCGCGTCATGTTAATGCAGACGCCTTGACGCCGTGAAATGAACTTACCGATGTGAGTCCCCTCAGAGGAAATACATCCCTTAGGGTGCCAAGCGAAATATGTTCGCACAATCTTAGGTGCGCCGTCGACAGCCTCCTCAGCGCAAAGTACGCAAGCTCATTGTTGGAGATGGATTCACAGGTTCTTCGCGGCGCTTTTTCCCCCGTAAATATTAATTTTGCGAATTGACGAGCATGTTGGATGGTGTCTACGTGAAGGAAGGAGAGAAAAAGCTCGTTCTCCGTGACAAATTTGGGTGCCGCATGAAATGTAGGAGTGCCGTAGTTTTTCATCATCATCCATGCTCGTAGTCTAGCTCCCATTTCTAGTATTGCTTGACGCGGGGTGAGGTGAGCCATAGAGAATGAAAACATCCACTCACATCGTCGATAAAGATTAAATCCCCAGAGAGCTTCTTCCTCCTTCACCTTTTTTTCGTTGTAGGCCTTCTTAACGGCATGTGCGCGGTGCTGGCCGCAAATTATGGCAATGGTTGCGTTGCGCACGATCGGGCTGTCCTCGGCGGCAGGTAGAATCGACTCGGGAGACATGAGAATGGCATCTAAAATGAATGACGTCTCGATGCCATGATTACCCATAGAATTAGCGAGATTAGTGACGTGGTCTTCGTCAAGCGTTCTTTGCAAGTCCAGGGTTTCAAACGTGGCTGATGAGAGATCAACGAAATGTTGGCCGATGAAATGAGCCCTCAGGTCGAGTTGGAACTGGGTTAAGTCGGTAACGTTGCTGCGATTTTGGGCGACTGAAGCCATGTGGTTGGGGTGCAAGTTGATGTTGAATGTTGACCAGTTCTCACGACATCGTACCGGCCACCACGTTCATAAAATTCCGAATAAATACTAATGGATTCCCTTCTAAACAATAAAGATTTGTGCGTATGTTCTCTAAGTTTAGTCGCAGCTGGTTAACTCCCGCGCCTAGTTGCCATTTTTCTCACCAGCCGGATGAGAGGGAGGGAACAGAAGGGACGCAGGATATTGATTTGGATAGTGATGTGGGGATAGACGTGAGCTCGGAATACAGCGATGGGTCTTTGGCGGTCCCCACCAACTGGAAGGTGATAATGATAACCAGCGGTGTATCGGGGGACACAGAACGGCTCCAGTGGTCTATTATGACCGGTGTGGTTAGTGGTTCTTTATCATAGGGAGCCCAATTGCATTAATTTACATTATGTTCGCAGGCGGGGTGTAACTCAGTGACTCATGTAAAGGCCAACTGGAATGAAAAGATCGGAGATGTGAAAAACCATTGGGACAAAATCAAGTATGTCAACCATCTGCCACTGGCAAGGCATGTGGATGAGCCAATTGCAGGTTTGAGCACAACGTCATGGTGATAATAACGATTCCGGGCTCGCTTGATGGGTTTTACGGTCACGAAAGTACTCACAATGCGCCCAAAGTCGTACGCTTTTACTTGAAGTAGTCTCACACCAAAAATAAGATCATCTAGGTTCTCGAGTCACTCCTCGGAGATAATCTGGGTTATATAGAACGCAGGAGAGAGGCATACTTTGGGCAGGGGAAGAGACAGGAGCACGTAGGGGAGACCTGGGGTGCGATAATTTCCTGTGCGACGTGGTCGCAAACCATGCTTTGGCGTAGGGGAATGAAAGAATGGATCTCCAGCTGGCAAGTAGGGTCGGACAGACACTTTATCCAGCTAAACTCAGCCAGGTTCACTCATTCTCTATTAACACACGAGAAGACTCTATTAACACACGAGGAGACGGTCATGGCGGGTCTTGCTACGAAAGTCGTCGCTTATTTTCTTTCATTGGTTTCGATAGGCGAACAGGATGGGCGGTATTATGACTACGGTGAGAGATACGAATATATTTGCATATTTTTTCTCCTTACAAACGGACTCAGAAGGCTATGTCGGCACGCTCGCCAGGGCCATGTTTGCAACTGAGCGCAGATTGGGGATGGCGATTATACGCCAAAACAAAACTGCCTTGCTCCGCTGGGGAAATATGGCATCGCGGCCATTTGGGCTCAATGTGTGGCCTTGCCGACCTGGCGAGACGTGCGACTCGGGGAGAACTTTTTTAAGAATCGGCGAAAAGACCTCATTTGGCACAAGACAAGTGTACTGGGAATGTGCCCAGCATGGGGAGGTCGTCCAAACATTTTCTCGATTTTTGGTGGGTTGGTGGCTATCCGGCGGGAATGGTCATCTTGCACGCTGGAGCGAACTGATTAATGCGCCACTCCCGATGTGAGATTTCAAGCCGGTTTTATATATATGTCCTCGTTTAGAAACTGAGTGGAGGGCCCCTCCCCGTCGGCAGTTAAGCGCCCATACCGGTCGGCAGTTAAGCGCCCACGCCGGTCGGCAGTTGAGCGCCCAACCAAATCCGTCCGTGGAAATGATGCCACAGAACGACTAGGCTCCTGAGAAAAACTGCAATTTATAAAATTAGCACCTCATAAGAGTGGCCGTCTTGGCAATATTCCAATCTTTGAGCGCCATGGTCCGCTCTCAAATAGATAAGTACAATCGTTTTCTCCGCGAACCTTGAAGTTTAATAACTAAAAGAGTGGCTAACAAAGTATACCCTAATGCTAATTTTTCTTATCTTGCAGATCTGAGAGAGGCGGCCACTAGTTGACGAGACAAAGAGACCCTCAGTCTCCTCCCACTACTTTTCAATATGCCTGAAGTTGACCTGAATACTCTAACCATTGGTTCCCAAGCGATCTTTGCTGCCGTGGATGCTAGGGACGTCGCTCAGTGGACGGTAAGCTGCCGAAATATCTCAAAAATGAAGGCTTTCTAATGCTGGGGGGTACAGTTGGCCGTCAAGGAGCTCATCAATTTTCTTCGATGTGTCTCTAAACGCAGTCCAGTTTCCTTCTTGGACCTTCAGGTGGGCGATTCCATAGCGGTGATGGCTGAGGGCTAAATAAAAGCAGAAATCAGGGCTTGTTCCTTCTGTAATAAGACTACAGGAACTTCACCATAACCTAATGATGGAAGCTCCCCCAACAAATGCGCTCCAAAAGGCCCAGGCTAAATCATTCCAGTCCTTGCACTTCGGGATTCGTCTTATTGAACGGTTGGATACCTGGCGGAGGGCATGGCCCAATACCGAAGCCTCAATTACCATGCCGTGTGCTCCCAAAACAAGAGGTCCAAAAGTTTCGCACGATGATGCGAAATATTTCCTTACGCTGTTCCTTGACGGCATGCTGCAAATTCCGCACGAGGTTGATCTTAATGCGCTGTTTTTTCTCACTACACTCTTCAACTTCGTTCATCACTGGCAACTTTGGATCCTACCGTCAATCAAACGCATTCACCCGGAAGGCCACGCATTAATCATGGTAAGTTCAAAAAAAAAAAAAAACAGTTGTAATGAGTCTAAACTTAGCTCCTAGTGCGACCCGAAGCACCTTTATGAGCAGGTAATGCGAAATACACTCCCACGCATTCCAGCAACTGCTGGGAAGCTGTTCGCGGAGGTCTGGGAAAGGTCGAGAGCGGTTCGCGGTTTTGTTAAAGGTTCCGTGCGAGAATGCAAATGCGATAAGGATGGTATACGGCCACATGAGTGCCGCAGGACTATTTTGGTGACCAAACCAGTGAATGTGCCAGCCCTTGGGTCGGCGCTGCTTGAGCCCTGGGTAAATGAGATGGTTGAAAAACAGGTGCGCCAGTGAAATATTTCCCACTCACCAGAAAATTGATTGTGATTAAGAACTGGCAAGTGTTAAAGCCGGATGACAAACAGGAAGGGTATCGCCATAGCGTCAAGTTTCGAGATTCTGAAACAAACGATTTAGTCCGTGTTACCAGACGTGTCTACCGTTACTCATTCTTCTTTATCAGGGGGGGCTCATAGTTTTCAACGCGTTCACAGATGAGGCCTTGGCTGGCCTTTGCGATGATTGGGACTACATTCGAGAACGAGCATCTACCACTTCTCGGAGTGTCCGAAAACATCCATATGCCATTCAGAGTGGACAGGCATTGTTAGCAGAGTATCCAGAGCGTGCTATGGGTCACGAGAAGCCAATCCCTGTGGATCTGAAACCTCAGGGCAGCAATATGAAGGCTGCAGGGAAGAGGCTCCCAGTAGGTGGGGCATCGGGTGACACTTTCAATCACTACGCCTGGATGGATTCGGCAACAGAAGAGCAGAGGGACGCGATCTTTAGATATATTCGGGTATTGCCATTTACTCACTGCCATCGATTAGTCTGAAATTTAATCAGGACGTCGCCGTGACCATGAGTCTCTTCAATGCACGAGACAACGGCACCCGTGAGGCTGTCGACTTTCTTTACCTGGAGGACCAGCCAGGAAGTGGATTTGGCCGTTTTGATATGGCAGCATTTTACGCATTTAATGACTCCACGTCGCAACATGTGGACAGAGACGCAGCTTGGACCATAGCTGTCACATTTCAGAAGGATAATGCACATGGACTTGCCGGCGCTTTCTCATGGTCAAACTGGGGAGTAGTTGTCAACTCGCCTGGCAACACAGCATGGTAGTGTCAGTTTCCTTCCTGCACATACTGATATTGATTATATTTCAGGATTTTTGACAGTTCGCAAATCCACGGAAAAGTCCATCCTGTTACCTACGATAGCGAGGAGCAAAAAGCTGCCCCTGGGTGGGACCCACAGTTCTCGGATAAGGGCATGGTTACTGTGCTGCGTGAGAAAGATCGTACGTGGGCTAGTAAAATGCATGCTTATCGGCATTTAAAACCTGAGTTCTGGCAGTGTTTTCAAACTGCGCAATCCCAATAGTTACTAATTCACGTGGTTTTCTGTTTCTTACACTCATGCGTGGGGAGCATGAAGAACACGCACATATATTAGCCCTTTCTGGGCTCGCCGACCACTTCAGAATTTCCGTAGAATGCACGGCGACCAGATGCTGGCCATGAAGCAACCATGGGGAATAAGCTAGATGGTTTGGGTTCGCTGTTGTAGCGCGGGGGCCTTCAGTGGGGGCGTACGCACGTACGAGAGAGTCCTCGAGTTGACCGGGGAAGGGGTTCGATTGGAAGACTATCGAACATACACGCGGGAGCGAAGTCCTTATATACGCGGAGAGGGTCCTTATAGCTACGGGGGACCGCTCGGCTACTCCTCAGACCGGTCGTTGCGGGATCGGGGGCGCTACACTCGCCCTCCCGGCCTCGAGTATCGAGGTCGTACATCAAGGTGGGTAGCTAATTACACACGTCATGTATATACGATAAGAACAGAGCGAAAAATAACCAAAAAGAGTGACCGTTCGTGAAAGAAATCAAGGAAAACGCAAGGTATGATCGCCGTGACGAGCGATTGGGTGGTGCGTTAGAGAAAAAATAAGTCGCGAAGTCGGGTATCGCGACGCGGAGATCACCGGGAAAATTGCTGTTGCGCATGGTTTAAAATTATTCGGTACGTCCTTCAACTGGTGCGCAAATCGTCTCGAATTCCTCGCTGGCGGTTTCGTTCTTGGTGGAACCAGGCAATTCCTCCCTGTTATTCATGAGGGTGTCGCCGTTCATGGACGCTAGGATGCCTTCGAGGTCGAATTCGTTCATTTTTTGGTGTTCTTTGGCGCGTTCGAGGTTTTACGGGTGGATTTGGGGGTCGGCCGGCGCGTTACTGCCGGCGGGCGTCTGGTATTGCGACGTAAGGATCGCGTTGTTTATCCAAGACAAGCAAATGAGGTCGCAAAAAAGATTTATGAGCTCTGGGGAGGGTTCTGGCAGTCGCACCGCCGGCGCCTGTCCTTTGGCTGGCTTAGGCGCTTTCGATTTTGCGGTGGCTGGCCGGCTCCCAGACGCTCTAGCGGCCTCATGGTTCACGGAGTTGAGGATACGCTTGAGGATATCGCTCATGCCAATGCAATGGTAAAATTTCGCCGGATTCCTCTCGATTTCCGTGACGAGTTTTGCCCTTTCGTCGGCGGTTTTCGTTCTGGCAGTTATGGCTAATCTGATCTCTTTTGCGACGCTGGGAGTCGTTCCAGCTGTCTCTATTGCGACTGCTATGTCGATTGCGTCCGGAATTTCGTCGCCGGGTTCGTAGGCTGGCGCAAAGCGCACCGTCCTGGAGGGTATGGTCGCGCGTGTGCTGGACGCGCAGTGGGGTGGGGGAATCCGTCGCGGATTTGAAGTTACGGTTGCGGCGGTTCATTTTTTCGGGTTTTCGGGTGCTAGGCGGCGTTGGGATCGGGAAAGGGGACGAAACGGTGGCGATTGGCGCATTCGCCACGGTCTTGGGGGTACTTTTATCTAAATCTCCTTCGTCTCCGGCTGTTCCTAGCGTGGCTATGAACGGTTCATGATCGTTTGACAGCGAATTTCTCGCTTCTTTCGGCGGCTTTGCCGCATTTGAGCTCCGCCACGGGCGCTTGTCGGCCTTGGCTGCCTGGCGCTCTGAGCGCGCTGGCGTTTCCGCGGCACTCTGAGAGCGCTGGCGCTACACTCGCTCTCGAATCGGTGAGTGACTTATGAGGTTCTGGGGTGGTCTCGGGCACTGATTTCCGAGACCTTTCCCGCGCTCTCTTAGTTTTCTCTTTCCATTCCGGTGAGCTGGTGCCCTCTGCCATCGGGACTCGTATTTTTCTAACGCCATCCGTCAGGTATAGTGTATCCGGATAGACTATTGTGTTGTTAGGGTAATCGTCTGTGCGGACGCTAATGTACCCTGCGAATCTAGGACGATTTACGGCTCGAATCGGCGGTAACGCCGACGCCGACGCACTTTTATCGCTTCCTGAGCTATCTGAATCGTCTTCCGAGTCTATATCCTCCGAATTGGCTTCCTCCGATTCGGACAGGCTTATTAGACCGGGCATGGACTCGTAGTCCGTGTCGCGCTCTTCGCGTGTCTCTTGAGATCTAGAGCATCGTTCCTCTGGCGCCTCTAGTTGTATGCAGTTCAGCCGAATCTCCGGGCCTCTGGGCCTTGTTTACGGTTTTTTGCCTAAGGTGAGTGCTCCTCCGAACACGGCGGCTTCTCCCTCATCGGTATTACGCGACTGCGTCGCTTCTTGTCGCTACGAGCAGTCTCTGATGATGTGCCCTCTCACCCGGCACTGGAAATACCTGCCTTCGGCGCGTAGCTGCACTTTATCGGCCTCGGTGAGTCTTCCACGTCTTTCTTCACGTTCATCTGAGTCTTCTTCTGACTCGGTTTCCTCCAGCGACTCGTCCTCTCAAATCGAATCGCTTGATTCCTCACTTCTGCTTTCATCCGAGTCCTCTTCCGACTCAGATTCCTCCTGCGACTCGTCCTCTAGACTCGAATCGCTTGATTTTTCACTTATGTCTTCATGCAGGTAATCGGCGGGCCTCCAATCGGCCATCGCGACTTGCAGGGCGCAGGTATTGTGGCTGGTCCGCTTCACTTCGGCGGACTCCCAACTCGCTGCGCGTTCAAAACGCGTTCCTGATTCCAGCATCGCGGTTGTGGTCGTTTTTTCGTCCTCTGGGTCGATCCCTAGGCGCGCTCACTCCCTCTGCAGGTACGTGGCTGACCCATTCCAGAAGCGCCGACGTAAGTCATGCACCGTAAGGTGAGGAACTCGTTCCGCTAACTTCGTTAGGTATTTATGCCATTGTTTTAGCGAGTACGTCCCCTGTCTCGCATCGTCAAACGTCTGACGAAGGACGCTGGCGTAATTAGGCGGGAATACGTCGAATAATTCGACTGAAATCCTTTTTAACGTCCATTCACGTTCCTTTCCTCTGACGTTTAGTTTATATATGTGCATGAATATTTAAAGAATTTACTCTTTTTTGTGGTGCTTCGACATGTGATCAAGCTGGCTTACCCTTTCTGCCTCCCGTTTTTGGGTTCCACGGGTCAAAAAGGGGCGACAATATGTCATTTGAGCAGTAGTAATAAGGGTTTTACAGTCAAAAATTGTAGCATGGGGACTTTGAGTAGAAGCTTAGGCGCGTGCGAAAAGTCCCCATAAGAGATGCTGCAACGACTATTGAGACATACATGAAATATATGGCCTTATATCCATTGGGAGGGGGGCTCTCAAGAGGACGGGGACCGCTTCGCAAATCCCGAGACGGGACGACTCGACGTGGACTTTAAGCACTACAGTACTTCATTGGCAGGCTCAATAGTCTTGCTGTCGGCCGATTTCCTGGCTCTAAAAGGTAAGCAAAGAAAACATAGAGCTATATAAGCAGTGCTCACTCTATCCAGAGAGGATGGGGGCCATATTTAGGCAACTTCAAACACACCCATTCTCCGACAGGACGATAGATAATGTCCTTAGAAGAAATAGGGTCCGTGAGATAGTCCGAAAGAAGTGACGGAGTAAGGCGAGAATGAATGTCTGGACGTTTGAGACAAACCCTGCACTTAATGACATGGCGCGGCCCACGGCGTTTGATGGAGACCGACCCAGAGCAGCAATGTTGGAATCCATCCCATGTACCATCTTCCGCAACCGCACAAATCAGCCAAAGATTGTCCCTGCCTTGTTGAACCAGTGCGTTTGTGTTGCGCAGTCGGCCCAAAAGAAGTGCATTGCTCAGGGCGTCCTCGAGTGGGCGCCGATGGCGCACATGCTCGTTAACCAGTTTGCTCAAGAAAGCATAGTCAGCGGCCATGTCGTATTTAACAGATGTGAGAGTAATGTGAAGTGCCGCTGGAATTTGGCTGCGTAACGGTTGGTTTCATTCAAGAACAAGGAAGGAAAAGTCACATACTGCCACTGCTCGGCCACGGTATCGGTGAAATCATACTCCTCGTTTGGGAGGCCGACCAAGGTGAGACCGTCAGCCTCAAGTCTGGTCACTTGAGTAATACACTATGAGGGCTCATCATGATGCCCACTAGACTCAACAGGGATGCATACCTCCAGTCCTTGCAGAAGATTCGGAGCAAATTCTTCAATTACAATAACTACTCGATCCGTCTCCAATTGCCCAATGAGCTGAACAAGTTCCTCTGTTGTTTTCGCCACCAGATTCCAGGGCTGCTAATCATCAGTAACAACTAATACGGCTCCAGGGAACAACCTATACATTGTGTATTCCGTCGCAACTCATTTCTAGAGTCAAAGAGGGAAAATGGTCAAACCTCCCATAGCGAATCGCCGCGAGATCAGGCTCAAATGCCGGCTTCACATGTCGCCCCATGCCTGCTGATGGAACTCTGTAGTCTCCGCGGGACCCCTCCCGCGCGCAATAACGACACCAGAAAGCACTGGGATATTTTTCAGCACATTCCTCACATTTACCCGATCCATGTTTGTCGCAACGCCGTGTGTCTGGTGGCATTCCATGTGTACTGTCGCAAGTTATGAAGCATACGTGACATTTCCATCTTGCCCAGTTTTCTTCCTCCGGTGGAAAGGGCTCCGGAATATTCTCGCTGTGACTCATTACGTGGCAGACGTCAAAATGGACGATCCACGTGTGACCGGTGGGATACGGAGAAATGGGTGAGAGAAATCGAAGGTTAATGATGGTGTGATATCAGCTGTCTCGTCAGCTGAGTACTTCTGTAGAAAGCACTGCAACAGGATGTTTAGTAATGTAGTCGATTTCACCCGTTCGAAGTCACATGTCGGTGAGAGAATCATCACACGTGAAAAGAACAGTATTAAATCATGTAGCGAGAGAAAAATACGCTACAAAGTCAAATCAGAACGCAGAGGAAGGCAAGAAGAGAAACATCAGCGGCCAAAATGACAAAGTTTGAAGAAATTTATGAGGATGTAGCCGTTATTTGCACCAGAAGAGACCATATGTCGCTCCGAGATTAAAGGCAGAGGTGAAAATCAGATTCTGTCAGTACCTCAGTTCTCCACGTTGAATGGGATCAGAGAAAAATGCAAAATGCACACCTTATTCGTCGGTAAGGTCAATTATTGGCTCTTCCGATACACCTTTACCACGATTCCTCCGGACTAATGACGTGAGCGTTGGCGCTACAAACTCTTCAAAGTTATCCTCTACTCGCAGCATCGTCAATGATTCAGGATCATGATCAGAATGCTCTTCGGACCACTCTATGAACGACTTCAAAATAGAAGCGCGAGCGGGATCTATTTCCGCCGCCTGGGCGCGAAAAGGGATTCCCAGGACTGACGCTTTCATGGCCAGGCAGACATATACGCCACAATCGTCTCCATTTACTTGGTAAGGTCCCTGCGCGATTTTCGTGGTCCAAGCTGTGGGCAAATAACTGGCTTGGTCCGGGTCGCAAGCGGCCAAAAAGAGCTTTCTGAGCTTTTTAAATAGGACTTCCGCCTTTGGAGAATCGGGAACCAGAAGAGAATCATAAAATGTCATGCTTCCTGTTAGGAGATTGCAAACGATGCAAGTCCAATGATTATTATAGAGAAAAACGGGTAGAAATATGACGCTGCGGCGGTTGACAGCATGTCTCATGCACTGTAGATTTCAGTATCTGCAAAATTGACACAAATGCTCCATACCTCTCGAAATTGCGGAATTTTAGATAAATGTTTATAGCCATTACGCAACGCGAGCTTGTTGGCAAAGCGAGTGTCCAGAAACAGCAACGGCCGCAACGTGTTTCGATACTGTTCCTTTTTCGACTCCGGGAGCAGAAGATTCGCATACGCCATGATTATTCCGTCAGAGAGCCATCCTCGTGGTAGTAACGTCTTCAGATCCACCGATGAGAGCGTCACCTTGCCAACCGTTATGTCGTGCTCGGGGATCTCACTATCAGCCGTCCCATTCTTCTTTCATGCGTCCAGAAAGACTTAGTACCCCACAACGTGTGCACAAATTCCTGCACTTACCGGTCGAGCCCTTGTCGGCATCCCAGCGGTCCAAAAAGTGACCTATTGCGTGTTAGTGCGCTAATTCACAATAAAAAAAGATCGTGTTTTCTCGGCTAACGTAAAAATTTTGGGTTTCTGCTAAGCGATACCAGACGGCGAAGGGATGGCCGATCTGGGATAAAGGACGAGTTCAAGATGCAGAGATAGGGCCGGCGCTTAATCGCCGACCGGCACGGGCGCTTATCCGCCGACCGGCAGGGCGCTTATTTGCCCCCTGGTTGGCGACCAGTCATTCGCAATCTCCTTCATTTGTTTTAGCATATCTTCAATATGGCCTAATGACAGGATCGTTCGCAGTCATATCATTTTCATTCCGAACTCACGATGCCCTACCTAACTTCGCTATCACCTCTCATTTTCTCGTCACATTTGCAAGTATCCTTTAAAATGAAAATAAATTCCTTAAAATCTAAAACAGAACCCATCACCTCAAATGGGAGGGGGGGTAGGCAGAAAATCGTTCCATTGTGCGATGTGGCCGTAAATCTTCGCCATTCGCCACCCAACCAAGTGCTTAGAAAACGTCTGCGAAACAATTCGATGCTTATCACACATCCAGAAAACTTGTCGCGTTTCAAATTGGGTCTTGTTGCCTATTCGCTGAAACTTTTGTGCACCGTCGCATGGCACGCCGGGCGTGCAGGGCGCGCGAGCGATTCCAAATGGCCGTGAAACGAAGTTTCCCACACGAAGCAACGCGAACTCGTTTTTATGGAGAACCGCCACGCCCATCAGCCGATCGGTAGCGAACATAGCCGCGAACAGAATGTCAACGTAGCCCTCTAAACGTGGGAGTGAGCAAGCGTATTTAAATGGAACAGAATAATTCAAGCATTTATCTGACTCACGAAAATCAAGTCCGTCCTTTTCCCGCGTATGCGCGATAATCAAATGCAAATAGTGAGACAAAAATTGAGTGGCCACATCTATCAAAACTAATTGCTCGTGAAACAGAATGGCGTGTGTAAACCTTACGAGAGATGAGCGAATAAATAATCTTATCAGCGCGCTTACCAGGTGGAGAGACAACTCCTTGTACGTTTTCGCCAATTGATGTTTTGAAATGAAGTGCCGCAAGTTATGAGCACACCCCAAGTTTCTCCTACTGTCCGCTCTCCACAGTTTTGATTAAAGTATTTGTTCGTTCTCTCTTGTATGCGTTCGAGATTCTTATTTAGGAGCTGTTCCATTGCCTGAATGATTTTATATAAACCGCGAGACGACAGATAGAAAATCACTCACTTTCTGTGGTTCATCGAAAGCGCTTTCGCGGTAGAAAAGCCCCTTTTCTGAGGCATGCATGACCATGATAATGATTACGTTCGTTTTCAGGCTTAACGCAGTTGGATATTACTTCTCACTCAGTGAGTTATTAGCGCGTACCTGATCGATTCCCATGCCGTTTGCCTCTTGGCGGCAGAGACCTTCCCACTCAAATCAATAACGTCCCGGCGAGTCTTCAAGATCCCATAAGTCGACGACGCTACGAAACCCATTAATGGAGGCTTCTCACCACGCCATTCATTACAGAGCGCAGGTATTCTTTTAAACCGGCCCATTCCTTTCCGACTACCATCAAAACGGCAACCCAGTCAGAAGTGATTACCGCTGAATTATTGTCTTTGCCAGAATTCTTGGCGATGCCATGATCGCTATCGAATTCACATGCAATCATTATCGTATGGCCAAAAATCAGCGAGTTAGAGTAGAGGCTTTCTAGACGTACAAACTATCCATCTCCATCTCTTCGCAAAAGCAGAAATAACGTCGATGAAAATATGAGGTACGTTTCGACCCGTCGTGTGTTCGCCTTTGATTGTGGTGGGTGCCGAAACGTTGTAGCCAGGCACACCACCGCATGCATAGATTGAAGATATCATTAACGGATCGCCGTCGACTAGTCAATGACAATGCGCCGATCTTTCACAGACCGATGATGTGTAATGTCTACCTAAATTATCCTGCTGCATCCGATACGCCTCGGCCCACTATCAAGTTATAGGGCTTACAACGAGCGACTGAGGAATCCTACGTGAAGAAGAATGTTCTGTCACCCAACTCGCATTGCGTCTCTAGAATTTAAGCGAAGCGCCGGAGGGGACCCCTGGCGTTCCCAAGGGGCATCCTCCCGTGAATTAATCACGCACATGCCACAGGGAATGCATAAATTGGTACACAGTCCGATTTAAGACCGTGTACACCAAATAGACGGTCCTTGACCTTTGGACAGTCCTTGACCTTTTTTGCTCTGTAGCGCCACAATTTCTCACAATAAATCTGTAAAAATTTCATGATGATACAATTATAGTTTTTCATTTTTTATCATTTTTTGAAAGTAATTGGCTCAACCAATTTTGCTCATCAGTGAGTTTATTCATTAAATCTACCATAACATTGCTTGCAATGAATTAAAAATTCACCATTTAAGTTTATTCATTGTAATTTTATGTAGTCTAAATAAATGCAAACTTTGAGGCTGCCAATAAAATTATTCAGCCTCCTGTTGATATGACAGTGAGATCTGCTGCTGTCAGGGACATTTCCACACATCCTTTTCCCATCCATAGCCTTCAACTTCTTTCATTACTTCAAAAGTGCCTCCTCTGATGCTGCCAAAAGGCCAATTGAGCATGAAAAGGGCAGGTGTGTAAATTGGGCAATGGTGATGGGTATAGCTATACAAATGAGACTGGAGGGCATTATTCTGATGCATAAATGATCTTCATGTCCTTTAATGAATTTAAATATTTTTTTCAGCAGTAGAAAATCATCAGAATTTGCACTAGATTGAGAAGGGCAAGGAGTGTCTTGGCCTTGATTTTGTTGGAGCCATAGCAGGCCCGTTTCTCAGCCAATCTTCCTCAAATTTTGCACACAGACTCACATTTCAAAACCAAACACTGGATATAGCAGCTCTAAACCGAATTATGGGATCGATGGATGGTAACAGATGGGAGGGTCAAGGAGTGTCTATTGGGTGTACACTCGCTGTAGCTGACATTCACATTGAGAATGCACCAGCTTTAGGGACGGCATGGGGATTCAATTGACATCGACCGAGTTGGTGGCTATTGCTCCACAACTAGCAATGCTAGAGGTGATGCCGGGCTGCGACCATGGGTCATACTCAAAAATTGCGGCCTGCGCTAGGCGACCACGCAGCCCACAACAAACTGTGAATCAGAAGATATTCTTTTCACTCCTTTTTCCCAACTTAATGGATAACGCAAGGATCTCTCTGGAAAAGGTCCAGGGCATGCAGAGGTCAACCATATGATCCGTTACACACAAAAAGAGCATTTACATCGTACTGTAAATACTCACAGTTAATTTCTCACCGGTTATTCACGATTTCCTTCTCAAGAGGCGTTTGCTGTAGGTCAAATGTGGTGCGATAAACTCAAACTCAACAAGCTCCACTGCACCCCCTTGTGTCCCTTAGCTCACTTATAAGTTACAATGGTAACATATATTTTCACACTGTAATATGTTAAGCCAGGAATATCCGCTGATGGTCTACTCCACCTCTTCTAGAAAACCGACGGTCTTGCGGAGTCGTTCCTTGGCCTTGAGAAGCTCCCCTGGTGCTATTTGGATTCAAATAGAGATACATCATCTCCCTGGGATTTATTGGGTCTCTTACCAGCAAGCCATATACGACATTCTGAGGTTCTGGTAGTGCCAAATAAAAAAGTTGAACATGAGCCTGGGGAGTGGATCGCATGCACCAAGGAGGTGTGGGAAGAGCGACAAAGCCTTGCGTACTTCATCAACATGCATATATTGTCCAAGAGGACTTGGGGGCCCGAAAGCGTTTGCAACGAAATAGGGAACTTATTTATCGATGCCTGGTACCCTGGCGCGATAATTTCGCGGGTCAGGACTGACCCGCCTTCCTCCTTAAGCCATGGACGAGTGCCCTATAACTCTCATGAAGATTTCCTATTAAATTTAGGGGGCCCCTCGGCTGGTCATGGACTTCTTCTCGATGACACCAAACTCGAAGATTACGATGACATCTGGACAATTCAGCCGGGAACCTTGCAAGCCCATCGGTTCCTTCATGGGAGAATGATTTGGATCACAGCGTTTGACAAGTATTGGAAGAAGCAGTGGCGAACAATTGCCACCACAATTCAGCAAGAACTCCAATTAACCCATGGAGATGTTTGGAGGGCAGGACACCCAACACCAGACGAGGTCTGTGACTGGAAGTTCCCAATCAGAGAACATACAGCTGATGGACTAGCAGCTGTCTCGTGACAAGTGCGCAAAACTGACGAATTCCAACCACATTGCATTTCATACAGCTCTTATGGGACACCTAGAAATCCCCAATTCTAATTTAAAGCGCTCAACTGAAAACTGTGCACGGAAATTACTCCTGTGCAATTGGAACAACAGCTCCCACACATTCCAGCGCCTTCTTGACTCATGGGTAAATACTAGGGAGAAAGTTGAGAAGGATATGGGTCAGTGCATCAGTCCAAGCACCTCCTGACATATTCCAACCATTAATGTTTATAATTTATATCAGCACACCTTCAATCTTTGAGAAAGCCAACAGAAGATGACCTGCCAGCCAAATGGATGACATCTCTGCTGGACTTACGGGAAAAGGAAGAGAAGTTATTTGAGGGATACAGCACAGTACAAGAGAGGTTCATCAATACCCTGAACACTATTGTATCTGTTGGAAACTACATAGCCTCTCATCCATGCAAGTGAGATTACAGAGAGAGAGAGAGGAGAAAAGCTAATTTACAGCCACAGCCAAACACTCTGAGACGGCCAGAAGCATCCCCTCCACTGGGATAGATATCCAAGATTTTGAAAATTCAATGGAAGAATTTTGGGCACATCTTCCCAGCAACTCACAGAACGGGGACTCAGATGAAGCCACTGGTCATATGGAGCTGTCTCTGCATGGACTAGAGGAAGTCAAGAAGTTCTTAAATTGCTCAGAGGGCAATTTGCTCCCTGGAATGAATTCAGGCGCACCTGGACTCAAGTTTCATCAGTTATATGCAATCAGCTGGCTGGTACACCAACTATCCTCATTTCAAAAGCGTTCAAAAGCCTTAGAACAACCTTCTGGAGCCGGTTTTTTGATTGCCGATGCACCTGGTCTTGGGAAAACTTTGGTCGTACTCGGATTTCTCGCCCACTTTGCCAGCCAATATGCCAATGGCCTTTATGGGGAGAAAATTCCAGGGATCCCATTACCAGATGTGGCTTGTGGGCCAGTAGTCATCACTTGTCCTAGCTCCATCCAAAGCCAGTGGCAAGCTGAAGCGAAAAAATGGATTCCCCCTGGCGCCTGGGAATTCCTACTTTATCCCAAGTCCTTAGATGCCATCTACCACTGGTGGGACAATGTTTATGCAGCTTCTGTGATGCCTGTTTATCGGCGTGTCATCATCATCAGTCACACAATGCTCACCATGCACCAGAGAAGCCAAAAAGCATCTCCACATTTGGCAAAAGGCACACATCCAACAATTTTCTCAGTCTCCCCATGGCTGACTGTGGTTGATGAAGCACATGTGGCCAGAAACACAGGGACTCACATATTCAAGGCCATCACCAAGTTGTCCCACAACTCAGCCTGTAGGATCCTTCTTACAGCCACTCCAATTCACAACCAGATGGAAAACATCCTCTCATTGGTGCATCTCTTAGGCCTTAACCTATCTATTGAGGAAGACAAGATAATCAAGAAGCTGCGCACACTTCTGCCTGAATTTCGCAGAAAAGCACGTCAACATCTTCATTCTGAGGTATTACCAATGTCACACAACGGCTCCGTTCACAGCCTTTCCCCAGATGACAGCACCTTGTCAGACCAGATTGGCTTTGGAAAGGAGTTCCTCCAAAAGACTGTAGGCATTATCAAATACATCATTCGAGGGCATTATCTTCGGAGAGATCATGACACTCTTGACTGGGAGAATAGACCACTCCTGCAATTGCCACCAAAAATCATTATCAATGTGGAGGTTCTTCTCAATGTGGCTGAGCAAGAGTGGTATGAATCTGAACAAAGGGCTAGCAAACTTGTCTTGGCCATGGCTGGAGGAGGCAATGCAAAGGTTAGCTAAATGAGTATTTGGGCAATACTGAGAGCTAAGCTCATTTCAGAATTTCCTTTCAAATGAACGAAGAGGACTCATCCACTTGGCTGCCTACCTCTACACCTCCAGAGGGATGTCCCTATGGTTGAGTTCCAAAGAAGATGCTGCATTGATGGTTCAAAAAGCTTATGCATTAATGCTCTCATGGAAAGACCATGACCTAACACCTGGTTCCAAACTGTATAAGGTTGTTGAAATCCTCCAGAATATTCTGGAGGAGGACAAAACCAAACTCTGCTCAGAGAGAAGAAAGATCCTCATTTATTGTGCCTGGCCATCGCTCTGGCCCATCATACAGGCCCACTTGAAGCACCATGGAATATATGCCATGCTCATAAGAGACAGTGGCTCAAGTGGAAGGGACAGATTAATTGCAGACTTCCAAAGAGAGGAGGCCCATATAGTTGACCACAATGAGTCATATGTGGCAATTATTTCAGGGGCATTAAGCACAGGGGTTAATCTGACACGTGCATCTGTCATCATTATGATGGTAGGTGACATACTTCCCTGTAGCTAAGATGTCCACTAACCCTCTTTGATAATCAGGATCGTACATGGTCTCATCAAGACACTGTCCAAGTACATGGACGGGTCCACAGGCTTGGACAAGAAAATCAAGTTGTGATTTATAATCTCATCGCCACCAACACCATTGATGAAGGTCTCTTGAAGCGGTCTCAGGAAAAGGGTGCCCTCATGGAAATGTTCTCCATGGATGAGGAGGTTGAAGATGCCACACTGCCAAGTCTGCCTGAATCCATTGGAATTCCTTCCTCCCCTGCAAAGCACGCACAAAAATGGACAAAGGACCAGAGGGCATCACTCCAAGATTCTGAGTTTCAGAGAAGGCGTGCACAGCTCATTCAATATGTGCAGGCATTCCAGGCCCAAGCTTCAAAGGGAGGTGATCAGGAAGCAATTGGCAATGATGAAATAGGTCAGGAACAACATTCTCAGCATTTCATTGCCCATGGTGGCATTTCAAGCTATGGGCAAGACACCAGTCTGGACTGTGAGAAAATGTTTTCTTAACATTATAAAAGCAACTAACTGCATTCATAGTGACCTCTGGTGATCTCCCAGAAATGATTCCATCAACTGGTGGGACAAAAAATGATGAAGCATGCATGACACCCATGGACCACCAGAGTCCTATTTTGCAGAGTGCTTTCAGGGAAGAGGTATCACTACATGAGACTTGTGACATTGGATTTGATCAGGTGGAGATTGATCCATCACATTCTCCAATCAGCACACAGGGAAAGGGGGCTTCTCCCTCTGAAAATCACCTTAAATTGCCACCATTGGTGCAGTTATTGAATGATAATGTAGGAACAGCAAGCCCCAATGACACATCAGATGAAGATCTGGACCTTACTACACCAAAGTGCCATACAGCCCTCATTCCAAGGCAGAGCAAAGTAAGTGGACAATACATAATATTTGAGTACAGAAGTTCAACAATTCCCATGCATAGCCTGCAACTGTATTAACCAGTATGCAAGCAAGTGGGGGAGATTCTAGAGACTGCCAAGATGGAGAGAAAGATTTTCGTGTTTTGACAACCAATGGAAACCCCAACTCCTTTGCAAGAAAGACAGTGGGGTCACCACAGCTACCTGGAGATCTAGAGCTCACACACCATGAGAAAAAATTCAATGAAACTCACCAAAGGGAAGGTGGTCTGAGGGGAGAGAGACGGAGGAGGCACATCTCAGAGTCTGGGTCAGATGAGCAGTCATCTGTTGCAAGACAAGCGAAAACTACAAAGAGGAGGAAAAAGGAGGTCAGTATTGCATATGACTCTGAGGATGACATTGCAGAACGGAATAAATCCTTGCATGCACTGTTTTCATAGCATTTACATAGCATTTCTGCTGTATGGGTGACAATGGAATGGTATGGAATTTGCTCAAGCTCCAAGTCATTGAGTACCCCACACCCCAACAATAATGCCTGAAATGAAAAAATCTGGCACGTTTTGATTGGAAAAAAAATTTTTTAAGGACTATAAGGATATTCAGTATATCAGGCCACATATCACCAGGTGGTGGTGTCATTTTGGATTGAACCACAATGAGCAATAATCAAGGCCCTACTTACCGCTTCATTTTGCACAACAAAATTGCTCCTCTTGAACAAAAGAAACTGAGCAGATACATCCTGGTGCCTTATTTGGTATTTTTATGAACTGACATGCTGATTTCTGTTCTAGAGAAATGGCCACATTGCCGTTGAATGGTCTAAAAAAAATGAAAGACCTCAGAGGGGCTACTCTGCCACTGTCATTCTCTATAATCCACAATGCCCTCCAGGACAAAATACCAACAAGAGGACAACATCAGGCAGGAGTGTGCCAATTATCCATTATGGCTTTGCAAAGTATCTTCTGGAGGAGTTTGAAGGTCCCCTTCCTCATCAACTCAACAATATTCTTGATGATGCCAGAAAGAGCTTACTTTTCATCTGCAATTGGGAAGGGAAGGCATGGGTGTTTTGGATTGATGAAGATATTGATGCTGAAGAGCGTGCTGAGTTAAGGGAAAAGATCAGAGTAAGCACACCTCTTGCATGGGGACAGGTACTTATTCCCTCAACAGTCCCATGGTGGACTAGTACATCATGACAAAGGGCAGGCAGATATTGTATTGTCTGCCCTCAAGAACCATAGGGCTCTTGAACTTGAAGACATACACAACACTGAAAGGAGGGTGGAATGGTATGGATGGGTAGACCAAGCAGTAAAAGCAGGTGATGCTCTCTTCACACCCCCAGAACTTAAAAAAATACCAGGACGGCCACCAGGGTGAGTGTTTCATTTTACAACAATCACCACGCTGAGACAAATGATATCAAGTGTACAGAGAGTGGAGTTCAGTATTGATGATATTTGGAATTTATGCAAGTATCTTGCTGACTATGTCAGAGATGGTCGCAGTGGGACTCGACCATACAACATCCTGGTGAATACATCAACTAATGGTGGACTAACCTTTGACAAAGCTGTCATAGGTCAATAATAAAGAGAGGTTTCCTTGGGGTGAGAGGCACCCTGAACAAGCTTGGAGAAACCTATATTGCAAAAATAAGGAAAGGTTTGAGGAGGAAATCACCAAAATAATTGATGGGCAGTCAAGGAAATTCCATGATTTCCATGGGGTTCTTGTGTCTTATTACCGTGCTGGATCAGTGGAGTCATCGCATGCCTCTATCTACTCATCTTCCACACCCAACCGCTATGCTAATGATTTTGGTGATGGTGAGGGTTAGTTTATCAGTCTGTGTTTACCTGATCAACAATTGACAAACCATGCTTGTTAGATGAGGAAGACCCTGAGCCTGAAGGAGAGGCATCAAACAGCCCAGCGGTGCAGTGAGTCCTCAATAAGTTTTAAAGTACCCTGATGATAAGTTTAAATGTAAGGATGACACCTGATATCACTGGAGAAAACATTGGTTTTGAAGGTCCATTCATGTAAGTCAAGTTTACTGTCATAAAGACAAACTGATGAGCAATACATGGCTGACAAAAGTATAAGTCGGGGTACAGAAATGGAACCCTATGATGTTTTCAGGACCCCAACTCAGTAAAGTGATTCTCTAAATTGAAGAATGTCACTAAGCACAGCCTAGATATCCTTCAACTTCCGCATTCACCCTGTCGAGAGGACCATTGAACTCTCAGGCTTTCTCTTCATCAAGGGAGACAGATGAATCTCCCAGCAAAAAGTATGAGAGGATGAGAGCCAGGAATAGGGGTCTCTTAGATCAAACACCTCAGGACTCCTCCATTCCTTAAAGACAAATGTGTAGGCATGACTAACTTCACATTGGCCTACATTCCCTTCTTGATCCATGCAAATGTCATATTCAAATTTTGCTCCTTTTTCTGCTCAGTGCGTTTTCCATTGACTAAATCGAGAGTAAAGGTTTTACACACTGTCCATAGTCAATGAAATTGGCATTGCAGAAAGGGTGTAATTCAGGAAGATAGTCTCTCATTTTCACATCAACTATGTTGTGAATTTGAGGATATCCCTGGCATCAACCTTAAATACTATCACCCAAACAATGGGACTACTGATGACAAACAATGCGCAGCACTTGACTCACCCCATAGCAACCTGAGAAAAGACATTGTCTTTTTCTTGTGATAAAAAGGCTACCATGGAATATGAAATTACCAATAGTTCTTCATTGCCCCCAGAAATGCCCAGAAGAGCACCCCCAGACCCCTCCTGGATATTTGTTTATCCTTGTGGAACACCCATCGATTTCTGCTTCTCTTCAGAAGTACAACCAGACAGAGTAGCATACTGGAGTGAAGTCATCACAGTAAGTGCTATCTGTGAAAAGTGACACATCAGCTGAGGATTCTCTTGCCAGCACCTTGGTGGCAATGTGTTGAAACAGGAAGATATTATGAGGAGTCAATGTTGTACAATTGTACCAGACAGTCGTTTATGGACACCATCAGAGGTCACTCTCAACCTATTGGAACAGGAGGACTTTACTTCTTCAATAGTTTTTGAGGAATGGCTTGAGCTTTGTTGTCAACGACACCACATCATTCCCCCATCTTATACTCGCATGGTGATGATCTCAGAATATCTGCGTATATCATCTGGCTCAAGGGACTACCTCAAGCATATCCAGAATTCAGCTATTCTTCCATTTGAGCAACAAATCCCTTCTTCAAGTAACACCAATTGTCTCCAAAATGACCTATACACCATCGATTTGGAAAGCTTTTTTTCATCTAACCCCAAGCATTGGCTCGAGGCAGATGTGGGAGCCATAAAAAAACTCTCTTGGGGTGTTGATTATAGCCTTTCCATGGTGTTCCTCTCAGCTTTTGCTTTAGGTTCTCCATACCAAGATTTCACCAAAGATAGCTGGCGTGCATATAACATAGCCGAAATGCGACTTTTGCAAGGATCTCAGAATCTTTATAGAAAGGTCCATGGTTTTTGGCCCAGCCACCCACTTTATGATTATAACATTCGGGCTTTTGGTCGCATGCGCTGTCCTGGCAATACCATTGAGGAGAGGCGCCAAGAATGGATCAATGACTTGTATAGAGTTATGGCAGCACCAGGTGAGCTTGGTCCTCACAACAGATCAACTATTAACTCAGCTCTTACATTGCAAAGACTTGCAAAATACTCCATTGCCTAATAGAGGCACCACCGTTGTCAACCCTTTACATCTAAATGTCATTATAACCAGCGATGGCATGGAGCAATCTGGTGTCTTACCAATGGCCAATTTGCCTGTCCAATGTTTGGAAGCCCAGGCAGTAGAGATCAGGCAGATGTTTGGGGCGAACCCAGAAACTCAGAACAAACTTGAGCCTGAAGACCAGGAGGAGCTGGAGGAGGCAGAGCTCTGGGCTGCTCAACTTGCAGCTGAAGCAGGGGAGGCTGCCATAAATGCAGCATCATCGGAGATAGATCTTGAGTTGACTGCATCCTTGGAGTTGGACAATGATGGTGGGGTTCCAGACGAGGTGGATTTTGTTGAAATCGAACTGCTCGACTATATCAAGAACAGTCAGGAGCTCCTTGACCAAGCTGGCACAGTTGAGGAGAAGCAAACAGCGGCTGCCGAAGTGCTTACTGGGTATTTCGACTCCACGATGAAAACACAGTACCAGCTCTTGCCTCCAGGAGAAAGCAGGATCTCTGCCCAAGATATGGCCTTCAGTATAGATATAGACTCTGTTATGGCTTCTTTTCAAGCCATTGACCCATGGCCATTTGAGTTGCAGGCGGAGGTGCAGCTATATGCCGTTGGTCCATTTGAGAGGAGACAAATTGGCACCAGCAAGTTCCGGATTGATCCCTCAGATCAACCAGGGGAAAATAATCTCAACTGGGGATATAGAGTGAGTCTTCCTGACTAAATATAGATCATTTGTGACATGTTTCATGGTGTACAGGTACCAGTACATCATTTTGCCAACACTCTGTTCATGACCATTGGGTCCAAGACAGAAATATATGCTGTCTTTCCAAGGCTTCGTGATTGTTCCCCTGGAAGGAAGACAAAGGCCATTGACATCAAATATGTGCGGCTTTGGCTTGACAAGGTTGTGTTGCCTAGTGCAAGAAAGGTGTTTGGTGATGCAGTAGTTCGCCACTGGCCCCTCTCATTCCAGAATCATGTCTGGCGTGACAAAAAATATGGACGGCAGCTCAATGCCCGATATGGGGTACCAGCAGAACAGTTGTATGATGGAGTCCCAGCGGTGAAAGCCTTTCTGCTCGCTATTGAAGATGTCACTGGCAGTTCCGAGGACCCTGATATGCAGCTCCTGCATGGAGTGCGCTATGTTATTCAAAGGCAAAATGAAAAGATGAATGTCCGGGTAAACGACGTTTTTGGGTCACGAGCAAATCCAGAAGAATGCCTTGAAAATGCAATTGCACACATAGCAGAAGCCACATTTGTACAGTGGATTGACGTCAAGCCTGCGGATACTCATGTAGACGTGGCTCTGGAAATGTCTTCTCGTGACTCAGCTTGGTCTCCATATCCAATGCAGAGCTGTCATAAATACCTACTTGAATGGTATTATGGCATGGAGTCGGAATCCGCTGCCTCAAAAGTGTCTTTGGCAGGCCGGAAAAGTGAAAGCACCCAATACAAATGCCATTGCACCTGTGGTCTTCCAGGAATTGCAAGCATGCACTATAGACCTGCGGAGGAAACTCGAAAGCAAATACGAGAGATGAAAGTCTATTCAACAGGCAAGGAGTATACATACAGCAAGCAATCAAAATATGGCTTTCAGCAACCAGCAATGGCCAGCTTCTTGTCAGACAATACAACCATAGGTTACTACTTTACCAACCTCCTAATGACCCTTAAGGACGCAGGTAGTAAAGGGCAAAGCGCAGTTAGGATCGAATGGACGATACCCCTCACTCGACTTCGGTCAGCGCAAATTATCCCAAATCCGGAAATAATACAGCGAATTGCGAAGGTTGAGAATGGTGCAATATGGTGAGAGGTGAACTAGGGCATTGCTGAACCAGCGGCTGATGCGCCAGGATTTTTAGGCGTTTCCAAAGACTGAAGGTTCAAGCTATATCCATAATGCATCAAGTAATAGCATCAAAAGCACACACAGCAGCAAGACAAACGCATGGGCCATTGACATTGCTGGCTGCGTTTGGGTGGTACTTGAAGCTGCTATTTAGTCGTGTTAGTCACCTGAACAAGGAAGACCGCAAGTACTTCAATGCAATTTGCGGGCTGGACACTCATGGGGTTAATCCATACATCACCGGCCAAGTAGTATTTACTATGGCCAGCCTATGGCCACGTGACCGCAGGTGCCCAACGGTGAACTCGTCGGTGGAGCTCTCTATGAACGATATCATGGCTCTCTTCAAGGTTTCCTCAAGCACAGTGCTTTCCAATCTCGTCTCTGGGCGGGACCGGTCCTATCGGCCTGGAGGACCAGCGAGAATAGCATTTCCAGATATTGAATGGCTCTTACGACGTGTACCTAGGCAATCAAATCCAATTCGTGCATATCTATCCCAAGAATACGATATCGAGAATCCATTTCATGACCCAGAGGACATCCTACATGGTCTTTCTGCCGATGGTGTGGTTGAAGCCATTTTCGTTGCAATGGCTCGATCTGTGTGGAACAAAATTCCGTATACGAGACGTGATAGTCGGGATGTACCAAACCTTGCCCCAACGATTGATGCAGCAGAAGTGCGGGAGACTTGGGGAGTAGAGAAATTTAGGCAGACAGTAGAAAGGCAAAAAAAATGGTTCAAAGGATGCAGGCTGGCAGAGAAAAATCTTGAAACTTTATGGAATACGGCATTCAGTGGGCTATTTGGAGTAATAGAGTCAGGCCAATGGCTCCCCTTGGACAGCAAGCACGGAATTACAAAACTTGGATATTACTCAAAGTGGCAAAGCTTCATGCTTGCTATCCAAGGAAAGGCTGTACAGCAAACAGCGACCTACCGACTGATGAAATCAAAGTTTGACACATTACTTGGGTTCCCTGAGCTGAAAAAAACAGCACGGTGGAAGACGACAAGGGTCAGTGATCTATATCACGTGTGGATAATTAGCAACCCAAACGTTTGCAATGGTCGCATGGCTGGGTATGAGGTATTCTGAACGACTGCATATCTAGCAAATATTTAGTAAAAATATACTGAGAATATGTTCCATTCATCAAAGGGATTATTGTATATAAATTCATTAACATGAAACGGTCAGCAAACAACAATATTAACTTCTCACGAAGGGAGATTCGTAATGTAATTACTGGACCACTTTGAAGACAATCAACAGCAAAAGCAAGTGTTATTGGCAGCTAACGGGCGCTTAACTGCCGGTCGGGACGAGCGCTTAACTGCCGGTCGGGATGAGCGCTTAACTGCCGGTCGGGACGAGCGCTTAACTGCCAATCTGGACGGGCGCTCAGATGCCGATCGGGAAATCGCTTACCGGCTTTGACAATATTTCATGATTGGCATTGGCATCACACGGAAAATATTGTTTCATTGACGAGAAAAGGGTCCAAAAATGCAAGGGTGGCATCTAGCTGGCTAGAAATTGATGCGACGGCTTACGTTGAATATTGCGAAGTGATTGTACTGTGGGACATGGGGTAGGGAAGAAAAAAAAAAAAGCCAACTGTTCGTGACTAATGAGGGGTACATCAAATAACTAGTTCTGTATACATGAACACGACGGATCGAAAGGCTTGAAAAATGGAGGGAAAATTGAGGCGTAGGACAGATCATACTCAAACGAAAGACCAGCAAAAATAGTGAGGCCAAAATTCTCGTATCAGAATGAAACGAAATGGAATCATGAAGGGTCACGAGAAGATTACACATCCAATATCAATGCTGAGGAGTATTCTCAAAGCAACTCCAGAAATCTGTAGGAGTAATCTCGCTCTGCGTGACTGAGTCATCCTGTTGACAGTTCGTCATCTCTACTTCATGCATTTATGTGCAGATGAGCATCAGGCAGAGACCCCCAACTGGTCTTGCCTCCGCTCACCCTTGCCAGGTTAGTACATATGATTATTAACTGATTTTGCCTCAGTGTACCCCAATAAAACGAACTTGCTAACTCCCGCTCCAGTAGCATAGCTCTTTCTCTGCTTGCCCGTTGATTGTTCCAGTTCATCACTATTATGGACAGGCGTGAAATAAGCTGGAGCAAAACTTTGTAGTCATCCTTGACAACCACACTGAATGTTATAGAAACCCACAGGCCTGACGAGTGCAAAAATGCAAGCTTATCGTTGGACATCTGACCAAGGGGGCCACACCTCCAACTCCACAAAAGGTCAGTTTCACCTGGTGGCCGGCCAGCTTTATTTCTGAGTGCCAACCACACCAAAATATAGAGAGCCGCCTCAAAGTCGTGCTCCAGAACGTGCTTCACATCGCCTTTGTCCAAAAGTTCTCACGCCAAAAAAGGAAGCGTACCGCTATGACAATGGTAAAAAGTTTTTTTTCACTGCAATGCACCTGCCCCACTGTGAATAGCAAGCTTGCTCCCTGGACTGAGGAAATTTCACGTAAATTTAAAAGAGGGAAATAACCAAAGTGAAGAGGTTGAAATGAAAAGCCATGAGAGCATATCATTATGGAAGTAATTTGAGTGTGTGAAGGGACAGACCAAATCACCAACACAGACACAGGCAAAAAAAATCATTAATAAAAATAGCACAGTGAAATCAGGGCATACCATGTCCACAAGACCTCAAAAATTCATGGATCTTCCTGTGGCAAACCCAAACATTGTTTGCTATAATAAAACGGGAAGTTGAGAGTGGCTGGCCTACATCATAGCAAGAGAGACAACACACAGTACCAACAGTAAAGTGCCTGAATTTGACCGAAAGTGAGTTTCACAGTATTTTTACAAAATGGTTTATTAGTCTCAAAGGGGGCATGGCATGGCTTAAAGACAAGAGCAGCCTTCTAAGGACCAGGAGAATCTGTTTGACAGCGGTCTAATAGCTCAGGTACTGAAGGGGCTAAGGTTGTTGAAAATCCCCACTACGAGGAAGGGCAAGGCCTAATTGCGGTGCAATATGGGGGCAAAGGACCAGTTCTTTGTAGACAACCACCCCACAAAAGCTGGACACAGGAGCCATTAAAGTGACCAAAGTGCATGTTGTCAGCATGTATAAAGTTCATCTAGCACAGTTATCAGATAAAAAAATATGGGCCTATTAATATAGGCAATGATGGAAGCTGGGTGGGTGATCCTTAGCCAAGGAGTGGGTGAGCAACTAAAAGGCAGATGTATGATTGGATGGCTTATTGTAGCACCCAGAGCCTGGAGGTTCTGATCTCAGGACATGCCACACGGTCCCCATAGCCACAGGGACCCTCCCTGAGTACATAAGAGCCCTACATCAGGAAAAATAAAAATTCAAAATTAGATATAATTAGAAGGGGCACTAAGTTGCTCTTATAACTCTAATCAGCCTCCTAAATACCTCTGGTATGATCTAATTGCAAGACAAAATCTAGTGCTGTCTAAGAAAATGTCTAATTGAATCTATAATGAGCTATGTTAAGGTCTACTTGGAGTGGGGGGATGCTAACTCATCTAAAGGCTTATTTTGTCTCTGTAGATCTCTGTAGACAAGGGCTGTTCCCCTGATGTACACTTTATATAGATTCAATAGTCTTTGAACGTACACATTCCCCAGTCATTTGAGGACTCTGTATGCATGTAAGCACACACTGAAGGCATCCAAGCTACACTTATCTAAGGTCATTTTAAGACCATAAGTGGTTCAGAAGTTCCTCTATATATGATAGGAATGTGGGCAAAAGGTCATTGAGTCACAATAAAGAGCACTCTGCTGCCTAGAGCTGCAAGTGCAGTCACCTCAGTGGCAAATAATTCCATAACCACCTCCAAAAGCTGCTATTCAATATGTGGATCATCACTGGTTAGTTGGCCAACATGCCTTATTTGGTAACAACAAAACTTTAACCTGACAACAAACAAACAAAGAAACTCATGAGCCGTTTCAATGTCACACGACAGCAGATATTGAAAAAAAAAAAAACAAACAATAGGAATGCACGTCAGCCTCTGAACAGACAAGTCAGAAAGTATGATGTTGTTGGCCATTACTTGTGGTGATTTCATTTTAACTGCTCAACCAGAAAAAGGACAGACTTTAATGATGAAGACACCAAAAATCTAATTGAGTACTTGGCAATTAACAGTCAACCTGGGGGTGAAGGCAGAAAGGGATCTGTTATTTATAGAAAGTTAGTCAAGGTGAGAATGAATACTATTCATGACATTAACATAGGCGGTTTCTGATGATTCAAGCAAAGCAAGAGGACAAATATCCCTGGGCATCACGGCACAGTACTGAGTCATGGAGGGATCACTACCGGTGGCAATCAACTTATATGGATAAAGAAATTGACAACTACAAACTCATGCATCCCTCAAAGTTTCAAGATAAGCATGGGTTAGCCCTGGCATTTAAGGACAACAATGAAGACAAAGAATCAATGTCCGATGAGGCATCCATTTACTCATTCACTGGGTGAATCCAGAAGGTAGGTAGCACAAAGAGCTGTTCTGCACATGCTTTTAATGGCTCACCAAGTAGTCAGCTGCATATTTGGGCAGAAGAGTGTAGCGCCCAGAGCCCGTAGCGTCCGGTCTCAGGACTCACCACGTGGTCCCCGTAGTCATAGGGACCTTCCCTGCGTATATAAGAGCCTCATATCTCATGTATATTCGATAGTCTCTTGGAAGTTACCTGTTACATACACAGATTCAGGTGCACCGCCACCGAAGCCATATCCGGCGAAGCCCAGCTAAGCGCCTAACAGCCAGGTGTGGGAACGCCGCCTCTCGAATAGCTCGCACGCCCTGACCCCTCATTCCTTCGTTCCCTTCGTTCCCCGACTCCGTCCTCCTCGCTGGGGCGAGCGACAACGGTACCTATCTCTGTGCAGCTTACATGCGCAATCCGCTAGTAAAATTACAAATTTAAACCCATTGGTGGCACATAGGGTGGGAGTACCCCTCTTTGTGACCCCAA
>Ga0335072_10001326_pt1 | contig 40404 bp, 48 predicted proteins | sample Lox_Sample_21_FD_206725 | JGI IMG/M metagenome (GOLD analysis project Ga0335072, IMG submission 206725) | Soil microbial communities from Loxahatchee National Wildlife Refuge, Florida, United States - Lox_Sample_2.1 | ecosystem: Environmental > Terrestrial > Soil > Wetlands | place: USA... | reverse complement strand
TTTAATCCTCGCCGTGATGATTTGGAGGGCATGGCCATCAAGCAGCGAATGGGCAATCGGCATATTGGTGGGAGTCAGCATGGTGTTTAGCGGCACGTCTCGCTTGATGCTTTCTCTGGCCGCGCGCAGCGTCACGAGCAAGTTGGCCTAGGCCTCGAAAGACATCGACGTGGGCGGATCCAGCGCGTGCGCGCGCTCTTCGGAATTCTGTGTGCACGGCCGGAGCTAGCCGTGATCGGAGGAAGATCAGAGTGGGTGGCTTGATCCCATTAACCGACGCATCGCGGCGCCCGGTTCGTGTTCCGATCGTGACAGCCTACATCATTCTGACCAACTTCGTTTTGTTCGCGCTTGAACTGAGGGGCGGCGATGCATTTGTACTCAAGTGGGCGGCGGTCGCCGCGCACATAACTTCCGGCCATGATTGGATCACCATCTTGACCGCGATGTTCATGCACGGGAGTTGGTCGCATACGCACACACGAACATCGACGCAAAGCGAGCGGCGATCGAGAAACTCGGAAATTTTAGTGACAATTTGGTGACAGTTGGTCCTTCGTTGCACCATTCCAGGGCAGTACTGTCACTAAATCGCGCTGTAAGCTACAATGATTCAACAAGTTAATTTCGGAGGGGTGGCCGAGTGGTTGAAGGCGGCGGTCTTGAAAACCGTTAGGCCCGCAAGGGTCTCGTGGGTTCGAATCCTACCCCCTCCGCCATTTCCTGGGGCATCATAGGATGGCGGCTATTGCGGCGCATCCCGTGTCCGGCTCGGCGGCGCCTTAGCCCGTGAAAGCGGCGCGGTTTCGGTACATCCAAGCGGCCGGCTTTCGGCGTATTTAGCTCGGAGGGTCCCATGCGCGCTTCATTTCTCGCGGTCGCCTTTTTCGCGGTGGTTCTTCTATCGATTGGTTTTGGCCGCAGCATGTGGGGCGGCGTCCCGTACGCCGGACCGGCTGGGACTGAGCCTGAGCGCGCGGCCGATCCCGGGGCGCATCCTGTAATCGTCGAGCTCTTCACATCCGAGGGCTGCTCGGACTGCCCTCCGGCCGATCGCTTGCTGGCACACCTTCAGCGGACGCAGCCCGTTCCCGGCGCCGACGTGATTGCGCTTGAAGAGCACGTGGATTATTGGAACAGCCAGGCTTGGATCGATCCCTTTTCCTCGGCGCAATTCACCAGCCGGCAATCCGATTACGTGCATTCCTTCCGGCTGTCTTCCGGGCCTTACACACCGCAAATGGTGGTGGACGGCAGGGCGCAATTCGTCGGCAGCAACGAGCGCGCCGCCATGGAAGCCATCGCGAAGGCCGCGGAGAATCCGGAGATACCGGTGACCATCGAGCAGGCCGGCGATTCCGACCCTGATGCAGGCAATGTGCGGGTACACGTCCAGGTGGGGCCGGCCGGGGGCGCGCACACCGGCGGGCGCGCCGACGTGGTTCTTGCGATTACCGAAGACGGTCTCTCATCGAATGTAGCCGGCGGAGAGAATGCCGGCGCCCACCTCGAGCACGCCGGAACCGTGCGCGAGCTTCGATCCATCGGACGCCTCGACGCCGCCGGATCTTTCTCCACGGATCAGAAGGTGAGTCTGGGCCACCACTGGAAGCGCGACAATCTGCGCATTGTGGTTTTCGTGCAGGACCACTCCAGCCTTGCGGTGCTGGGCGCTTCGACCATTCACTTGTCCCTTCCAGCGAAGCAATCCTGAGCGGGGAGAGGCGGTACATCGCGGCGTTCGCGCGCCCAAATCGCTTCCTGCTTCGCGAATTCTCTGCTAGCATGAGCATTGGGCTTTTCCGAACGACTTCCCCTAGTCTGGAGCAATTGAATCATGGCACTTGCATGTGAAATTTGCGGCAAAAAGCCGCGTTACGGCAATACGATCAGCCACGCGCACAATGTGACGCGCCGGCGCTGGAATCCCAACCTTCGCCGCGTTCGCGCGGTCGTCAATGGCGCGCGCAAGCAGGTGCGCGTATGCACAGCCTGCATTCGCGCGGGCCGCGTGACGAAAGCCGCCTGAAGCCATTCCATCCTTTCGCAAGGAGCTCCGGTTGAAGCGCAGAATGATCGCCCTCGCGGCGCTGCTGGTTTGCGCGTTCGCTGTATCCTGCAACAGGGAAATGGCGCCCGGTCCCGACGTTTGGGCCGTGGTAAACGGCAAGCAGATCATGCGGGAGGACGTCGAGAAGCTGTATCGGTCGCGCGTGAATGCGGACACTCCCCCTCCATCGCCGGAGGAAGCGCTCTCGCTGAAGCTCAGCATCCTCGACGAGCTGATCAACAGCGAAATCCTGATCGAGCGCGCGCAAAAGATGAATCTCGTGGCCAGCGACGCCGAGGTGGAAGACAAATTCACGGAATCGAAGAGTCCTTACACCGAGGAAGAATTTCAGAAGAAGCTCGCGGACACTGGGATCACCGTCGACGACCTCAAGAGCGATATCCGCCGCCAGCTCTCGATTCAAAAGCTGCTCAATCGTGAAGTGGTCGCGAAAATTTCCATCACCGACCAGGACATCACCGACTTCTATAACAAGAATCGCGCGCAGTTCAACGTCACCGAGCCGCAGTATCACATCGCCCAGATCGTGATCACGCCGCGGCCCGACCCGAATGTCCACAATCGCAAGAACGACAAAGCCATGAACGAGGCGGAGGCCGGACGCAAAGCGGCGATGCTCGAGCAGAAACTCGCGGCCGGCGCGGATTTCAGCGAGCTCGCGATGGACTACTCCGAAGACCCGAGCGCGTCGACCGGCGGCGACCTTGGTTTTCTTGCCGAATCCTCGCTGAACCGATCGCCCGCCGCCCTGAAAGCGGCAGTGCTGGCCTTGAAAGTCGGCCAGGTGAGCCAGCCGATTCCCGAAAACGGGGGCTACCGCATCCTGAAGCTGGTTGGGAAGGAAGCTGCAGGCGACCGCCAGCTTTCCGATCCGCAGGTGCAACAGGCGATCCGCGACGCGCTGCGCACCCGCAAGGAACAGCTCCTGCGCTCGGCCTACCTGATCGAGGCGCGCGACGAAGCGCACGTGACGAACTATCTCGCCCGGCAGATCCTCGAATCGGCCGGAAAGCTGCCGGGCCCGGATTCTCCCTAACTCACAACGGCGAGCACTTCTCCGGCGCTCACGGCTTGCCCTTCCGAGACGAGAAGGCGCTCGATCTTTCCGGACTTCGGCGAACGCACTTCATTCTGCATTTTCATCGCTTCGACGACGAGAATGCCTTTGCCGGCTTCCACCGCCTCGCCTGCCTTTACCAGCAGACGCACGACCTTGCCCGGCATGGGCGCAATCACGCTCTGGCTTCCTTCAGCCTCCATCGCCGCTCCGCGATTACGGCGCCATTGCCGCGGATTGCGAATCTGAGCCGCATATTCTCGCCCGGCGACACTGATTCGTAAGTTCGCCGCATTCGGCTCGACGAGAACTTCGAAGGCAGCGCCCGCGATCAAAATGGAATAGACTCCCGGCGCCACTTGGATCGCGTCGGCCTCGACGGGCCTGCCGTCGATGGTGCAGGGCGCGCGGCCCTCCGCCCGCGCGGCGTCGGAGGCGATTTCGACCGCGCGCGTCTTCCCGCCGAGTTCAATTGCCAGCTTCATCGGTCAGTCTGGCGCACGATCTAGCTGATTGCGCCGTCCTTCACTCTTCCACCGGGATTGTGCGACTCGCGAAGGCGATGCGGTGCTGTTATCCGAGGCGCCGTTTCGCGACATGTGCCACAGCGCTGCCGCAAGCAGGACTGCATCCTCCGCATGCGGATGCGGCGGGAGGTCCCCGGCCCCCTTGCGGTCCCCCGCGCGGAGCAGAAAGTCGTCCAGCCAGCGGGTATAAATCTGGGCGTCCTGAAAATCACGCGTTGCGAGAATGCGGCGGAAAAGCCCGACGTTCGTCTTGATCCCGGTTGCGTAATGTTCTTCGAGAGCTCGTTCGAGCCTCGCGATCGCCTCGGCGCGATCGCCGCCCCAGGCGATCAGCTTGCTCAGCATGGGATCGTATTCATTCGGGACGGTCCAGCCGGCGTAGACGCCGTCGTCGAGCCGGATTCCCGGTCCCGTCGGAACGCGCCGCTCGAGGATCTTGCCAGGCGAAGGGAAAAAATTGTTGTCAGGGTCCTCGGCGTAAATTCGGCACTCGATCGCGTGCCCGCGCAACACAATGTCGTCCTGCGCGAAAGGCAACTGCTCGCCCGTCGCGATGCGAATCTGCAGCTTCACGAGGTCGAGCCCGGTCACCATCTCGGTGACGGGATGCTCCACCTGGAGCCGCGTGTTCATCTCGAGAAAATAGAAATGGCGCTCCGCATCAACGAGAAATTCCACGGTCCCGGCATTCGCGTACTTGCCGGCGCGGGCCAGCTTCACGGCGGCCTCGCCCATCTCGCGGCGCAATTCCGGAGTCATCACCGGCGACGGCGCCTCCTCGATCACTTTCTGGTAGCGCCGCTGCACGGAACACTCGCGCTCGCCGAGATAAACGATGTGCCCGTGACGGTCGCCGAGGATTTGGATCTCGATGTGCCGCGGGCGCAGCAGGTATTTCTCGATGTAGAGCCGGCCGTCTCCGAAGGCGTTTTGCGCTTCCGAAGAAGCATCGCGCCACGCGGAAATCATGGCCGCCTCGTTCTCGACGAGCCTCATTCCCTTGCCGCCTCCGCCCGCCACCGCCTTCAGCACCACGGGGAACCCGATCTGTTTCGCGGCCGTGAGCGCGGCGCCGGCGTTCTCGAGAGGATCGAGCGTCCCGGGCACCGTGGGAACGCCAGTTTCGCGAGCGATGTGCCGCGCCGCGGTCTTCGATCCAAGCTTTTCCATCGCCTCAGGCGAAGGCCCGATGAACGCGACACCCGCTTCCGCGCACGCCCGCGCGAACGCGGCATTCTCGGCGAGGAATCCGTAGCCGGGGTGAATCGCGTCGCAGCCCGCCGTGCGCGCCACGCCGACGATCTTTTCGATCGAGAGGTAGCTTTCGCGCGAAGGTGCGGGCCCGATGGGGTAAGCCTCATCCGCCAAACGAACATGCAGAGCGGTCCGGTCCGCCTCGCTATAAACCACCGCGGCTGGGATACCAAGCTCGCGACAGGCGCGCAGGATGCGCACGGCGATCTCGCCGCGATTCGCGATCAGGATTTTCCGGAACATCTCCGCCCCAAAAGAAACGCAGATTGGGAAACGGGAAATTCTAGCATGCCGATTCGCGAAACCCCGCGCGCTTGGCAGGCTCCGGCAGAAACCGCTATCATGGCTTCGCATTGCGCGTGTGGCGTCTGCCGCGGTGCGGAAAGTGAGCGCTCTTTGGACTCGTCGCAACAGAACCACTGGAAGAAGTCCGCCGCCGAAGCGGCCGCCAAGCTGGTGGAAGATGGAATGATCGTGGGCCTCGGGACCGGTTCGACGGCCACATTTTTTGTGAACGCGCTCGCGAAGCGCGTCGCCCACGAACATCTGCGCATCGCGGGCATTCCCACTTCGTCAAAGACTGCGGCACTCGCGCGCTCGTTGAAAATTCCTCTCTCGACGTTTGCAGCTCACACCCGGATCGATCTAACCGTGGACGGCGCGGACGAGGTGGAGCGCGGCACCCTCTATCTCATCAAGGGACATGGCGGAGCGCTGCTGCGCGAGAAGATCGTGGCGGCGGCGAGCAAGCACATGGCGATCGTGGTGGACGAAACCAAGCTGGTAGACCGGCTCGGGTCTCTCTTTGCAGTGCCGGTCGAAACCGTAAAATTCGGATGGCAGGCCACGCAAGAGAAGCTCCATGCGCTTGGCGCGAATCCGACGCGGCGGCTCGGCCCGAACAAGAAGATTTTTGTAACCGACGGTGGAAACTACATCATGGACTGCGCCTTCGGCCCGATGGAGAAACCAAAGGAAGTGGCCCACCATTTGGACCACGTCGTGGGCGCGGTCGAGCACGGACTTTTTCTCGGATTCGCGAAGGAAGTTTTCGTCGGCGGCCGGGATGGAGTGAAAGTTCTAAAGGCGGGCTGAAACGGGCTGCCCGAAAGGCGCGAAACGCGAAGAGCGCGATGACCCGCGGTTGCGAGCCGTCGCGCTCCTCTCCCCCCTTCGGTTAATTCTTTGCGGCGGCGCCAGCCTGCGGATACACGGAGTCCAGAGCGCCCCAAAGCGCCTTCAGGATGTTTTCGGCCGCACACAGAACCCCGAAAGTGTCCGCATCCTTCTGGCTCAAGAGCCAAGCGCGCCACACGGCGCGATGGCGAAGATCCGCTTCCTCATGCACGCCGAAATAGGCCAGAGCGCGCGCATCGCTGACGTCGTAGAAGCGGCGCAGCCCTGAAATTTTCTGCGTGGCGATTTCCGGCACCTGGGCTTCGTAGACGTAAAAAGCCGCAACAGCCTGCGCCAGAGTTCCCTCGGAAGCCACTTCGTCAAACGCATCGAGCAGTGCCGCGATCCCCGGCAAGGGACGCGCGCGATCGAGATCGGCATCGCTCACGCCGAGCGATTCCGCGAACTGGCGCCACAACTGCGGATGCGGGGCCGAGGGATCGAGCTCTTCGGCGAGATTTTGGTTCACCAATTTCGCGAGATTGCCGTCGGTGCGGCCGGCGAGTTGCTTCAGGTTCTCGGGAAACGCCCGCACGTGCTGATAATATTGCCCCGCGTAGAGTTGCAAGGATTCCCTGGAAAGTTTTCCTTCGGTCCACGCCTGATAAAAGGGATGCTTCAGGAGGTGGTGCTCCTCGACGAGAGCGTCGAGTGAGTCAAGCATCGTTCGTTCTTTTACGTACTTCTTCCCCATTGTCGTTTTCTATTTTCCCCAAGAGACGGTGATTAAGCCCGCGGAATATTACTCGAAATCGTTTTCGAAATCCAGCGCGGTGCGGGGATGCGGATTGCGAAAGAGTTACAGCGGGATATTGCCGTGCTTCTTTTTCGGATTCGTATCGCGTTTATTTTCAAGCGATCGCAGCGCCGTCACAATCTTGGCGCGCGTCCGCGCCGGTTCGATGATGGCGTCGACATATCCGCGATCGGCGGCAACGTAGGGATTCGCGAAGCGCTCGCGAAAATCCTCGATTTTCTCGCGGCGCAGGCGTTCGCGCTCGGATTCCGGCGCGCGGTCGATTTCCCGTTTGTAGACGATATTCACGGCGCCCTCGGGTCCCATCACGGCAATTTCCGCTGTGGGCCACGCGTAATTGATATCCGTGCGAATGTGCTTTGACGCCATGACGCAATACGCGCCGCCGTAAGCCTTGCGCGTGATCACCGTAACCTTCGGCACCGTCGCTTCGGCAAATGCGAACAGCAGCTTCGCGCCGTGCCGGATGATCCCGCCGAATTCCTGCTGCGTGCCCGGCAAGAAGCCGGGAACATCCTCGAACGTCACGAGCGGTATGTTGAAGGCGTCGCAAAAGCGGACGAATCGCGCGCCTTTCACCGAGGCGTCGATATCGAGCACGCCTGCGAGAAATGCAGGCTGGTTCGCGACGATTCCCACCGGGCGGCCATCGAATCGCGCGAGACCCACGACGATGTTTTTCGCGTAATGCTCCTGAACCTCGAAGAACTCGCCGTCGTCCGCCACCGCATGGATCACGTCCTTCATATCGTACGGCTGCTGCGGATCCTCGGGGACCAGCAGATTGAGCGCGGCGTGCTCACGGTCCCACGGGTCGGCCGTTTCGCGGCGGGGGGGATCGTCCACATTGTTCGACGGCAGGTAGCTCAGGAGTTCGCGAATCATGGCGAGGCAATCGGCATCGTCGCGCGCGATGAAGTGGGCTACGCCGCTTTTGGCATTATGCGTCATCGCGCCGCCCAGCTCCTGCTTGGTCACGTCCTCGTGGGTCACCGTCTTGATCACGTCCGGGCCCGTGATGAACATGTAGGAGGTATCGCGCGTCATGAAAATGAAATCCGTGATCGCCGGAGAGTAGACCGCGCCGCCCGCGCAGGGACCGAGAATCGCGCTGATCTGCGGAATCACGCCGCTCGCCAGCGTATTGCGCAGGAAAATATCGGCGTAGCCCGCGAGCGACATCACACCTTCCTGAATGCGCGCGCCGCCCGAATCGTTGAGCCCGATCACCGGCGCGCCCTGGCGCATCGCGAGATCCATGATTTTCGTGATCTTCGAGGCGTTGGCCTCGGAAAGCGAGCCGCCAAAAACGGTGAAGTCCTGCGCGAAGACGTAGACGAGACGCCCGTCGATGCGGCCGTAGCCGGTGACGAATCCGTCGCCTGCAGGCCGCTGCTCTTCCATCCCGAAATCCTGGCAGTGATGCCGGACGAATTTGTCCAGCTCTTCGAAGGAGCCTTCGTCGAGCAGCAGATCGATGCGCTCACGCGCGCCGAGCTTGCCCGCTTTGTGCTCGCGCTCGCGGCGCTCGGCTCCGCCGCCCTCTTCGGCTTCCGCGTTGCGCTTGCGAAGCTCGTCGAGCGGGTCGTGGCGCTTCTGATTTTGGGCTGGTTTTGCCATTGAATTTGGCTGCCGGCGGCCTGCCGTAATCGTGTCGATTAGACTGCACACTCGCCGTGTGTTTTCAGTGAGTTGAGCCGATTTCTAATCGCCAAATGTCGATTAGAATCCGGCCCTATTGGACTCGCGTTCACCCTAACAATGTGCGGGGACAGATTCAAGCGGTTGTTGCTGCGGACTAGCCCGGTGCGGAGATGCCCAAATCACGACAGATCTTTCGTGCAAGAAAATAGTGAATTTCGCGATGACGTGGAACGGTCGAAGTCGTTCCGTTCGCAGGGTCCAGAAGACCGAATGGCGCCCTCCTTCTCTCAAGAGCCGACAGCCGCGCTCCGTGAGGTGTCGCACGAGGTCGCGGCGCTTCATTTTTTGGGTTTGCCTATACCCGGACTGTGATCAACTCGCGCTTCGCTTGCGGGGTGTGTTCTTTGGCCAGCAGTGAACGGTTTGACTGCAGGATCAATTCGATTGCTTCCTTAAGGTTCTCGCGGACTTCAGAGAGAGTTCGCCCCTGCGTGTTCACGCCGGGAATTTCTTCGATGGTCCCGATATACCAGCGACCTTTTTTTTCAATGATGGCTGTGAATTCTCGCTGCATTTGTAGGCCGCCTGCCGTTAGTTTATCACAGCGGCCCTTAGAATCGCCGGAAGAGACTCAGTGCAGGCACCTCGCAAAAGGCGCTCAGTGTAAACCCGACCAATCATCGGCGAGCAGTATCGAGTTTGAAGGATTCGAGGGGTCGTACTTGACGCTGGCGATCTGGCCGGTCGCGACGCGCGTCAGGTGCAGCCTCTCTTCGAGTCCCGTGATGTCCTGGGCGGTCTCATACGTGACGCCTGAAATCGAATACGTGTAGTAGAGCAGCCTTTGCGCGCCATTCGAGGGTACGCGAGCGGAGTGCCTGGCGTGCCCATTCGACGACGCAGCTGGAGCAGCCTTATGGTCCGTGATTTCGAGCACCTGGCCTTCGACGATGCGGCCCACGCGGTTGAGGTAGGAGCGGCGCTGGCGTTCGAGCTCGCTCTCATCCTCCGGCTTCTTCTTCAGCCAAAAGATCATGCTTATGGCCGCCAGGATGATGAGTCCCGCCAATGGAAGAAGGTCGCGCCAATCGGAGAGCAAGCTTTTCAAGGCGAATCTATGTTAGCGCAGGGCGGTGGGCGGGCAAGCGGCGAGATTGGCGATGAAACCAGTCAATCAATGGGCAGTTTTTGCCGGGGCGCTGCTGCCTTTGCGATCTTCGACCGCGAAAACGCCTAATCCTGGGGGACGACGGGGTTACGCAGGGTGCCGGCGCCGCTGACGCGGACTTCGACTACGTCGCCGGCGGCCAACGGGCCCACGCCGGCGGGCGTGCCCGTGGGGATGACGTCGCCGGGCTCGAGCGTCATGGCTTCCGCGATCCAGCGAATCACGACGTCGATCGGGAAGATCAAATCCGAGAGCGGGGCGGATTGCTTTACGACACCGTTCACGAGCGTCTCCACGGTTGTGGTCGGCGAGGGATAATCGGTCTGCAGGACGGGCCCGAACGGGCAGAAGGTGTCGAAGCCCTTGCCGCGGACGTACTGGCCGTCCATGCGCTGCAGGTCGCGCGCCGTGACATCGTTGAGGCAGGTGTAGCCGGCGATGTAAGGCTTCACGTCGTCGGTGGGGCGCAGGCGATGGCAACGCCGGCCGATGACGATGGCGAGCTCGCCTTCGTAATCGACGCGCTTCGAAATCGACGGCATCACCACGGGATCGAGCGGGGCGATGATGGCCGAAGGAGGCTTCGAGAAAATGATCGGGGTCTCGGGCGGCTTGCTATCCATTTCGATCGCATGATCGACGTAATTCTTTGCCATGCAAATAATCTTGCTCGGCCACGAGGGAGGCAAGAAACGAACCTGATCGACGCGCCACTCGCGGCCCGTGGGCTGGCGCGCCCCCCAAAGCTCGCCGGAGATTTCGCGGATCACTCCATCATCGACGATGCCGGCGCGCGATTCCACCATCGTTTCGCGCATGGTGCGCCCCGGATTTTGCTTCGCGGATTCGATCGGTTCAAAGCGGCAGAGTTTCATCGGCTATGAGGTGTCTCGCTGCCGGCCCGCCTGCGGCCCGGCAAAATAGGATGGCGCCGCGCGTGAAAGAGCATCCCGGCTACCCAGGAGCCTCCGGCAAAAACGCCGTAGACGACTGCCCCTTCCACCAGCGCTTGAAACGGGGTTCGCAGCACGTCGAAGAGGCTGCGGAAATAGAACCCCGCCAGATCGTACGCGCCAACGAACAGCAGCCATCCTATCATGGACGCGGCCAGCATCGACTGCGGCCGGTTCAGAAACCTACAAACCGGAACGAGCATGAGCAGGATAAAGAACGTGTAGAAGACGCCGTTGCGTTCCAGGGCGTAAGACTCGAGGCTGGGGAATCGGTTTGCCGCGACCAGCGCCCCCAGCATGGTGACGATCAGCAAAGCGCCCGTGTAGATGCCTACACGCACGGCCGGGTGCCATCGTTTCGTTTTGTTCGGTTGTTCGGTTGGAATCGAGGTGTCGTCTATCATGGCGCGGGCTGCCTTTCGGCCGGCACGCCGCCAGAGACAACTGCGCTCGCGGGACTTTCGTTCCCAGAGCGGTCTACCGCGGTAACACTATAAAAATATCGGCGGCCGGGTTGAACATTCATATCGCGAAACGCAGGCGCGATCAATAGATCTGCATTTTGGCGCGTGCCCTGAACGCCAGCCTGCTCACTTCGATAGACGTTGTAACCGGCAACATCGGTTTCAGGGCTGATTGCCCAGGAGAGCTCGAGGTGCGCGGGCGTCGCTTCCTGCGAGGGGACCGGAACGACAACGAGACCGAGCGGAGCGGCGGGCGGGAAAATATCCTTCGGCGTAATCGTAACGATATTCGAATCGGCAGACTCGATCGCCTGGTCCGGGTACTGCACGATGCTTCGCACGGAATATTCGTAAGTCGCGCCGAGAACGATTTGGTTATCAGAAAACGGCGGCGCGCTGGTTTCGGCGATTTTCACAAGCGCGACCTGAGGCATAGATTTTTCGGTGGCCGCGGGCGCTGCTGCGTTCGCGTCGCCAGGAGCGGCAGCTGCCGCGACCGGCTGCGGCTGGATTTCCGCGCGATAGATGCGATATGGCCCGACCGACGGCGCGGGCCCCGCAATTGTCCTCTGCGGCGGCGTCCAGGTAAGCGCGACGGCCGAGGGCGTGATCTCGGCCTTCAAATCGTCAATGGGATCGGCCGCGGGATGAATGCGCAAACTCACCGCGTTCGAGTCCGGCGAATCGCGCTTGGGCGAGACGCGGGTGCGCACAACGTAAACAGCAACGGCGTTTGGATGGTTCTCGAAATCGGACGCCTGGAGCGCGCCGGTGATGCGTACGCGGCCCGCATTCGAGTAGCGATCGACCATCTCCGAAGGGACCGTTAGCAGCAGCGTGGGGCTGGCCGGCGCGAGCGGATGGGAGGCGGCCGCAGCCGCAGGCTCAAAATCACGGAAAATCTCGATCGAGGGAAGCTGGTCGAGCTGACGGCCATCGACCGATTCGTCCGGAAGCGTGAACGCGAGCACCACATCGTCGCCCGATTGTTCGGCGGAAAGATCGGTGACAGCTTGCGGGACGGGCGGCTTCCGCTCGTTGGGTTCTCCCGGAGAAGCGCATCCCGCGAGGATTGCCGGGCAGAGGATGACAGCCGCCAGAAGTTCGAACATGCGAAACGGGGCGCCGGCACGGCCCATCGACGAGCGACTGGTGGCTCGCGAGCTTCGCATTCGCATTGTCGCGTTTCGCGCCCTTTAGAGGATGTAGCGGCTCAGGTCCTGATCCTTGACGATATTCGCGAGCTGCTTTTGGACGTACGCCGCATCGAGCTTCACGCTTTTCTTTTTCATCTCCGGCGCCTCGAAAGAGATTTCTTCGAGGACTTTCTCGAGGATCGTGTGGAGGCGGCGCGCGCCGATATTTTCCGTGTGCTCGTTGACGGTGGCGGCGAAGCGGGCGATGGCGGCGATCGCATCTTCACTGAACGAAAGCTTCAGGCCCTCGGTATCGAGCAGCGCGATGTACTGCTTGATGAGCGCGTTTTTCGGCTCCGTGAGGATGCGGATGAAATCGGCCTCGGAAAGAGAGCTTAGCTCGACGCGGATCGGAAAACGGCCCTGGAGCTCGGGAATCAAGTCCGAGGGCTTCGTGGTGTGGAAGGCGCCGGCCGCGATGAAAAGAATGTGGTCGGTGCGAACCATGCCGTAGCGCGTGTTGACCGTGGTGCCTTCGACGATCGGGAGAATATCTCGCTGCACGCCCTCGCGCGAAACGTCGGGGCCGTGGCCGGCTTCGCGTCCGGCGATTTTATCCACTTCGTCGATGAAGAGAATTCCCATCTGTTCGACGCGATCGACGGCGATGCGCGTCACCTGGTCCATGTCGATGAGGCGATTCTCCTCTTCCTGGATCAGGTAATCGAAAGCCTCGGCGACCGTCATGCGGCGTTTCTTTTTCTGCTGGCCGAACATGCCGGAGAGCATGTCCTTGACGTTGATGTCCATTTCCTCGACGCCCTGATTGGTGATGATTTCGAATGAGGGCATCGAGCGTTCGCGGACTTCGACCTCGACGAGGCGCTGGTCGAGCTTGCCTTCGCGGAGCTGCACGCGAAGCTTGTCCCGGGTGCGTTGCGTCTGTTCGCGGCGCTGCGCTTCCGTCGTCGCGGGGGTGCCCGGCATGCCCGGTTCCATCGTCGGCGGCGGCGAAGACGGCAGCAGGAGATCGAGCAGGCGCTCTTCGGCGGATTGTTCCGCGCGCTCGGCGACTTCGTCGAGCTTTTCCTCGCGCACCATGTCGATCGAGGTTTCCACGAGGTCGCGAACCATCGATTCGACGTCGCGGCCCACGTAGCCGACTTCGGTGTACTTCGAGGCTTCGACCTTGACGAACGGGCAGCCCGCAAGACGCGCGAGGCGGCGGGCGATTTCGGTTTTGCCGACGCCGGTCGGCCCGATCATCAGGATATTCTTCGGCAGAATTTCCTCGGCGAGTTCGGGCTGGAGCTTCTGGCGGCGGACGCGGTTGCGTAGGGCGATGGCCACGGCCTTCTTCGCGGCGTTCTGGCCGACAATGTATTTATCGAGCTCGACGACGATTTCGCGGGGCGTGAGCTCGTCAAATGACGGCAGCGGTTCAGGCTCCGCCGCCTGCTGGTCTCCGGACAAGTAGATCACCATATCTTTCTCCGACTTGCCGCTCATAGTTCTTCGATACTGAAGTGCTCGTTTGTGTAGATGCAGATTTCGCTAGCGATGCGCATAGCTTCCTGCGCGATGTCTTTGGCGCTGAGCTTCGTGTGCTTGGCGAGCGCGCGCGCGGACGCAACCGCGTAAGGCCCGCCGGAGCCGATGGCGCAGATGCCGTCGTCCGGCTCGATCACGTCGCCATTGCCCGAAAGCAGCAGCGTGTTTTTCGCGTCGGCCACGATCAGCAGCGCGTCGAGATGGCGCAGCGAACGGTCCGTGCGCCACTCTTTCGCGAGCTCGACCGCGGAACGAGGCAGATTGCCGTGATATTCCTGAAGCTTATTTTCGAAGCGCGAGAAAAGCGAGAGCGCGTCCGCCGTGCTGCCGGCGAACCCAGCGACGATCTTATCGTTATAGAGGCGGCGCGTCTTCTTTGCGTTGTGCTTGATCACGCCTTCGCCCATGGTCACCTGGCCATCGGCGGCGAGCACGACCTTGTTGTCCTTGCGCACGCACAGGACGGTCGTGCCGTGTATCGGTTGCGATTTCCGGCTTGTTCCCATCCGGCCATTATACCTGCGCGGCGGCACGCGAGCCAATCGCGCGCCGGAAAGTATCCAGGGCGACGGGCAGAAGTTGGGAGAAAGCTTTCCCCTGCGTACAGAAGACGAGAAGATCAGTTCTTGTCGGGATCCTGGCCGGAGTCGTCGCTGTCGTCCTTGTCGGCTTTGTCTTTCTTGCTCTTGTTGTCGTCTTTGTCCTTGTATTTATCCTTTTTGCCGACCTTGTCCCAGCGCTCTTCCAGCGATTCGCGCGTGAAGAGCGAATCGGAGAGATTCGTGTTGTATTCGCACTTATCGAAGAAAACCTGAAAAATCTTGATCCCGTTGCGCTCGCGCGTCACCTGAAACGGAGTCTGGATGCCTTCGAGCGGATGGTAATTCGAGTAGATTTCGATCTCCTCGCTCTTCATTCGCGTCCTGGGGTCGCGCGTATCGACCACTTTGCGGAGTGGCAGGTGCGTGGCCGTAGCGATCGCGATGCGGATCGTCCGATTGTCCGAATCCACAAGCTCCACCCAGTCCGCCTGTTTCAGATCCACGATGTCCGGGCCGCCATAGCGGAAGATCATGCCCGGTTCGTGAATGCGGTAACGCAGAATGTTGTCGAGATCTTTTTTGTTACCTTCCATGAAATCGATCAGATCGACCTGCGGCGCTTCCGATACGCCGCCGCGATCGAGTTCCCAGCCCTTATTGCCGTTGTACACCTCGATGATATTGCGCTTCGGGAGATTCTCCTGGCGCTCCTTGTCGGGCGGGACCTCGTAATCGATGAAGTGTCCAAAGCCGTTCAGATTGCCCCCATGATCGAACTGGCCGATGCGGCCCGTGCACGTGGTGTCGTGGACGTTGAGATATGTATTGCCCCCGAGCGCCACGATCGCTTCCTGCAGAAGCTGCTTCGCTTTTGCCGCGCTCTGATCCGGCATCAGGTACTGACCGTCCTGTGCGGCCGCAGCAGCGCGCGAAGCGCCAAAGCCGAACAGGGCCACCAACAAGGCAGGCAAAATTGCGTGCTTGCTCATCCGCACGGGAACGAACCTCCGTTTACATTGATCACTTCCGCCGTTACGAAGGTTGCCAGATCGGATACGGCGAATAGAATCGGCCCCGCCACTTCCTCGGGGGTTGCCACGCGCTTCAGCGGATACGCCGCGAGCCACTGCTTGAATTTTTTCTTGTCCTTCGACGCCGCTTTCCAGATGTCCGTATCGACGAAGCCCGGCGCCACGCAGTTCACCAGAATATTATGCCGCGCGAGTTCGAGCGCGAGTCCCTTGCTGAAGCTGATGATCGCGCCTTTCGTGGCGGCGTAATGCGTGTGAAATGGCGTGCCGCGCTGCCCCGCCACCGAAGCGACCGTCACGATGCGCCCGCCCCCCTGCGCGATCATGTGAGGCACGGCAAAATGAGCGGTGGCGTAGACGCTCTTGAGATTCACCCGGATCATGTCGTCCCATTCGCGCTCGGTAAGCTTTTCGATGGGCGCGTCACTGTGGTTCCAGATGCCCGCATTGGCGACCAGGATGTCCAGACGGCCGAGGCGCTCGCGCGCGTGCTCCACGAGTTTCCGCGCATCTTCCGTTTTGCCCAAATCGGCCTTGAATGATTCGATGCGCGTTCCGTGCTTGCGCGTCTCCTGCTCCACCTGCGCGGCCGCCTCGCGATTCTGATGGTAGCTGAAAACAACATCCGCGCCCGCCTGCGCGAACATTTTCACCGTAGCAGCGCCGATGCCCCGCGATCCGCCCGTTACGAGTGCTGCTTTCCCTGCCAGCGAGATCATGTGTCCCCCAAAGATTGCATCTGGATCGAGAGTGGTTATCGAAATTATGAGACGAACGAGTTGCCCTCGAAGGATTCACTTCAGATGCGCGCGGGCGTCCTTCGCGTTGCGGCCGTTGTGACCAAATCCCGGAAAAGCGCCTGCGCGAACGGGTCTCTTTCCGCCATGCGCTCGGGATGCCACTGCACTCCGGTAACCCGATTCGCGTCGGTAGCCCACTCGACCGCTTCGACCACGCCATCCGGCGCACGCGATACGATGCGCAGGCCGCGTCCGGGCTCGAGCACCGACTGGTGATGCGAGCTATTCACAGCTGCTTCGGCCCCCCCGGCCATCTGCGCGAGCCGCGATCCGGGCTCGAGGCCTACGGGATGGTAGGGCTCCGCCTCGCCCGCTTCGTCGTCCCAATCGTGCTGAATCTGCGTCTGCAGCTCGGCATAGATGTCCTGCACCAGCGTGCCGCCCAGAAAAACGTTCAGACTCTGTATTCCATAGCAGATGGCCAGCACCGGTTTGTGCTCGCCAAGCGCGTGCTCGATCAGCGCAAAGTCGGTACGCTCGCGATCGGCATCAGCCGCGTTGGTCTCGGGGTGTTTCGCGGCGCCGAACAAGGACGGCTCGACGTCCGCTGGGCTCCCCGTAAGCAAGATCCCGTCGAGGGTCCACGCAATTCTCTCGAGATGTTGCGGCGAGAGCCCGAGTGAAATCGGCACGGGCGCGCCGCCCGCCGCGTGGATCGCCGCGACATATCTCTCGAGCTTGCGAAAGTCCCCCGTAAGCTCTTCTTTTCGTGTGCGATATGGGACACCAATGCGCGGTTTTGAATTGGCCTCGGGGGGCATACAAGCGACATCGTACCATCGCGGCCTCGCCGCGAGCAACGGTCCACATCAGGCCGGTCTGCGTACAGAACCTTGACCGGGCCGTTTTCGTGGCCTATCATCCGCCACCTAGATTCAGCCATATCCCGACTCGAGATCCCAACTTCAAGAATCTGCGGAGGAATGAGCCATGAAGACGATTCTATCCGGGGGGATGGTGATCGTAGCGCTGGCGCTTGCCGTATTGGGAGGCAGGGCCGCAGTCTCCGCTCAGGACAAGTACACCCTGAAGGTGCCGGGCGGGCTCGCGTTTTCCGAGTTCAGGGGATATGAAAGCTGGCAGGTTATCTCCATCAGTCAAGACGGCGGCCACGTTGCCGCGATCCTTGGGAATCCTGTGATGATTAAGGCGTACGAGGACGGTATTCCGGGCAATGGCAAGCCTTTCCCGGACGGCGCCAAGATGGCGAAGATCCACTGGACCCCGAAAAAGATGGAAACATTTCCCGCGGCGACGGTGCCGGGCGCCCAGCATGATGTCGACTTCATGGCGAAGGACAGCAAGAGATTTGCAGACAGCGGCGGTTGGGGCTGGGCCACGTTTGAGTATGACGCCGCCAGCGGTACGTTCACGCCCGGCACCTTGGCTGACAAGCCGCCGCAGGGGCACGACGCAAAATGCGGCTTCACTTGCCACACGATCGTGAAGGCGCGGGACTACGTTTTCACGGCATACGCCACAAGATGAACTTCGTAAAACCGGCGGGATTGCAATGTTCTTCCAGATCCCGATGAGCCGGAGTTGCGTAAACCTCTCGACCAATGCCGCAGAGATCATTCAGGGCTTCTCTTTTGAGCGATTGCTTTCTGCCCCACACCTTGTTATTTTTGCCGATTGTGGGCTTGCAATAATTCAAATCCAAGGGAGGGATCGCGATTGGCTCAGCAACTAAGAAAGCATTTCGGACCATTCATTGTCGTCGCGCTCGCTTCGGCGTTGTTCGCTTCGGTTACCCCGGCTCAAACGTGGCTGGACTTCAAGAGGCCGGCGCCTACGGCCGCGGACTGGGCTGCGGTTGCCAAATTGCCCGACTTCACTGGCGTATGGGAATCACCTCTCGGTGCGACTTCACTGGTTATTCCAGCCGGGGCCGCCAAGGCGAGCCAGGAGAATAAAACGAACACATCCAAATTCCCGAATTTTCCTATGCGGCAACCCCTGCCTCTTACGCCCGATTGGGCCGCCAAAGTGCAGGCTTTGCGGGCGCATGCCGGCGAGGACACCACCGCCGCGAACTGCCTGCCGCCCGGCATGCCGGAAATCATGGGTCAACCCTATCCGTATGAGTTCTTGCTGACCCCCGGCCAGGTGACGATCATCGGCGAGGCCTACATGATCGTTCGCCACATCTACACGGATGGGCGCGCTCTGCCGGAAGACCCCGATCCCACTTTTTTCGGCACGTCGGTCGGTCATTGGGAAGGCAACACGCTGGTGGCCGAATCGATCGGTTTCTCTCCGCAGACGACGATTGCGCCGGATGTTCCGCACAGCGACAAAATGAAAATCATCGAGCGTTTCAGCCTTACCGATCCAGATACGATGAGCATCGAGACGACGGTGATCGATCCCGTGGCTTTGACGCATCCTTACACGACGACCCGAATCTTGAAGCGCCATGCGAATTGGACGATCGATGAATACATCTGCGAGCAGAACAACCGCAACTCAGTGACCGGCAATGGCAAAGCTGAGGTGGATATCACCCCTCCTCCTCCCAGCGGCCCGGATCCGAATTTGAAGTAGGATCGATAAGATTCCCAGCACGCGGAGGCCTTTGATGAAGCAAATGAAGCCGAACTTAAAGCAAGCAGCGTTGTTTGCAATCCTGCTTGGCGGACTGATGGTAACGGCGGGCGCGGCAATGGCGCATCACGGATTTGCCGATTACGACATGACGCGCCACGAAACCATCGTGGGTAAGGTGAGAGCTTTCCAATGGACGAATCCTCACACCTGGCTCTGGCTCGATGTGCCCGACGGCAAAGGAGGCTTCACTCTGTACGCCTTTGAAGGAATGAGCCCGAACTATCTGGGCCGCCGCGGTTGGACGAGACACTCGCTCGAAACGGGCGACAAAATCACCGTGAACTTCTTCCCGTTCAAAGACCCCGCGAAGCACGGCGGAACTCTCGCCAGCGCGACGAAGGAAAACGGCGAAGTGCTGGACAATTTTGTGCCACCCGGATCGAAGTAACCCCTCACTGGCCGCTCCGGAACGTCATGCGGGAGACGGCTGAAAAACCGGGGCAAGTGCTACATCGGAGGTGGCGGCGGCGAATTGGCGACCGAACTATTCAGCCACCGTCCGACGGCAACGACCGCAAACCATATCGCGATCGAGACGTAACCGGCAAACCTGGCCGAGAATGGCGGATTGGAGAGGTCCCAGGTCTTCACCCGGCGATAGACGGTCTGGTGGAACACAAGGGCATTGATGCCTGCCAAAACGATGAGCGCCATCTTGATTTGAAAAATCACGTTGGCGTAGGCAAGAGTGGCCTCGGACATGAATAAGAGAGTTCCGGTAATCACCTGACATCCAAAGCCCAGCCAGGCCCACGGCAGAAATTGACCGGCGATTTTCGAGACGGGTATTTCGGCTAAAAAAAGCCCTGCGAGACGCAAGCTCAGGATCGAAGTGGATGCAACCAGGGCCACGCTGCCCATGATGTGAAGGGCTTCCACCGTGGGGAACAAATAATCGTTCGTTCGCATCAGCGTGCCGATATACGTTTGCATGAGCCAGTGAAAAAAGGCATAGGCCGGCGTCATGCCTGGCGGCCTCGCATGTGACGCTTTCGCCCGCCTGTGATGTTCGTCATCGAACCTCTCTCCATTTTGACTAGCTGTAAGCGATCCAGCGTCCTGCGCCGACAATACCGAACCATAGCAAGATCGAGAACGCCCCGGCAAAGCGGGCAGACAACGGAGCGACCGGGTCTCGCTCCCACCTGCCCACGCTTCGGTAGGCAAGTACGTGGAAGACCAAGGCATTGATTCCCGCTGCGGCGATCATCAGCATCTTAATTCGAAACACGTCGCTGCTATACATCTTCGTCGCTTCAGACGAAAAGAGCAGGATTCCCGTTACAACTTGAAGCACGAAACCAACCCATATCCATGGCAGAAAGCGGTCCGCCACCATCGAGACCGTGTAATCTTTGAATGCCACGCCCATCAAGCGCAGATCCAAAACGGAAGCAGCACCAACCAGCACGACCACGCCAAAAAGATGGAGCGTTTCGATTACCGGGAAGAGCCAGGCCGAGTCGTGTATCGACGTGCCCATAAAACTGCTATCAAGCCAACGACAGAGCGAATACAAGATTTGCATTTCTTCAAACCTCGTCCAGCGCCTGAGATTTTTGGAAGACGTTGGGTTTCAGATTGTAGCGCTCCATTCTCAGAGTGGACAACCTACTTGTGGCGCCGGACGACCCCTCGCGGCATCTCGGATTTGAGCAGTGGAGATGAGCCGCTTTCACGTCAAGATAAATGAAGAAGATAAACAGGCCACAACAAACGAGAGGAACCGGCGAGAGACCGTTCGTGTGCTCAGCTACAACCTATATTGCTATCCGTCGGCCGTGCAGCTTCAGCAGGTTCCGACAGAAAGCGAGATCATGTGCGGCGAGGAACTCGCCTTCGGCGGCGACGCCGGCTTGCGCGGAGGGTGCGTCTTGAGCCAAAGCTCGTAGTTTCCACGCATCTGATCGATGTGATGCGGGATGTGGCGCTCCTGGCGTTCCATCCAGCTTTCGAGGCTGATCCTGCCGTCCATTGGATGTTCGACAATATGAGACCACACGGTTTCGGGCACGGCCACCAGAAGCTGGTAGGTCATCTTGCGGAGGCGGCGAATCACCTCCAAAGCCTCACGCGTGCTCTGGTGAAAGTAGCCAAGTGTGCCGGCCCAGCGGCTGGGGTCGAATTCGGTCACAAGATGCTCGGGCTCCGCAATCAGGTGGCGGCAGCGTATGTAGGAACTCGCTTCGCTATCGGCAAGATGCAGAATGATTTCGTGAATACTCCATCGATCGGCCGCGGGTTTATAGAGCCACATTTTCTTCGGAAGCTGACCCAGAGCGGTGGAAAGCAAAACGGGCGCTCGCCCGAATGATTCCAAGATCGGCCTCCGTTCATTACGAGTCATGTTGTCACTCCCCTAGGTTCTCTACTTAGACGCGGCAAGCCGGCTTTTGGCTTGCCGCCTTCTAAGAACAAACGAAAGAAGTCTGCGTTTTGTTCCCGCAGCAAATATGGGCGCTGAGGCCTTCGCGGCCAACAGCCAAATTGGAGGTCGGGCGGACCGATCGTGAAAGACTTTGGGGGGCGTGATTCAGCGGCAGGTTTGTCTCTTGTTTTTTCGCAGCTTAACCGTTTGTTTCTAAAGATTTGCGTCGGCCCCAGTACGTTCGCAGGTCGCCCACCAGGTACAGTGAACCGGTGGCGAATACGGCATCTTCCGGCGAGGCCATTTCGATCGCGCGTTCCAGCGCTTCGCCCGGGTCGCGCACCGTCACGGACTTCCTGGCGAGGTGGCCGGTCATCTCCGCAAGCAAAGGGGCCGAAATCGCGCGGGGCTGATGAGGCTCCGTGAAGATCACGAAATCGACCGCAGGAAAAAGCAGGCCGGCGATTTCGTCGACCGCCTTGTCGCGCATCGCTCCGTAAACGAGCAAAATGCGCCGGCCTTTGAAATTCTCTTCCCAGAATTTCAGCAGCTCGCGCGCCCCGGACGGATTGTGCGTGCCATCCACGTAAATCGCCGGACGCTTGGCCAACCGCTCGAGCCGGCCCGGCCATCGAGCCGTGCGTATTCCGCTTTCGATCGCTTTATCGTCGATTGGGAACCCGCGTTCCCCGAGGAGCCGCGCCGCGGTGGCTGCAGCGAGCGCGTTTCGAATCTGGAATTGCCCGAGGAGCGGCGGCTCGATCGCGAGCGCCTTGTGCGAATGAATCGGGGAGACGATCGCCTGGTAGCATCCACCGGATGCGCGCTCCTCCGCGATGCGCCACGCGGCGTCTATTTCAACGAGGCGCGCATCGACTTCCTTGCAACGGCGAGCGATCACGGCTCGCGCTTCGGGCCTTTCGGCTGAACTTGCCACCCACGCGCCGGGCTTGATGATTCCCGCCTTTTCGGATGCAATCTCCTCGATCGAGTGCCCCAGAAAATCCTCGTGGTCGAAATCGATCGAGGTGATCACGGCCACCTCGGGCTGCACGATGTTTGTCGAATCGAGCCGGCCGCCCAGGCCCACTTCGTAGATTGCGAAATCCACTTCGCTCTTCGCGAAAGCGACGAATGCCATGGCCGTCACGCACTCGAAATACGTGGGATGCGCCGCCAGCTTGCCCGAGGCGAGCAATCCTTCGATGGTAGCTTGCACCTGTGTCCATGCGGCGGCGAAGTCCTCGTCGGAAATGTCGCTGCCGTCGATGCGGATGCGCTCGTTGATGCGTTCGAGGTGCGGCGACGTATAGAGCCCTGTGCGCAGGCCCGCTGCGCGCAAGATCGAATCGAGCATCGCCGCCGTCGAGCCTTTTCCGTTCGTGCCGGCGATGTGGGCGCACGGGGAGGCGCGATGCGGATTTCCGAGCGCTTCGGCGAGAATCGAGATGTTCTCGAGGCCGAACTTTTGGACGCGAGCCTGCTGCGGCGAAGCCAGCTCGCGCCCGAGCGCCAGCAGCGCTCGAACGGATTCTTCGTAGGTCATGCGGAGTCGAGGAAAAAGCCGAGCGCCTGGGCGATGTACGCCTTCAAATCCTTGCGCGAGACGACGGCATCGAGAAAGCCATGATCGAGAAGAAATTCCGCCGTCTGAAATCCTTCCGGGAGCTTCTGCCGCAGCGTTTGCTCGATCACGCGCGGCCCCGCAAAGCCGATCAGCGCGCCGGGTTCGGCAATGTTCAGGTCGCCGAGCATCGCGTAGCTGGCGGTGACGCCGCCCGTGGTGGGATCGGTCAAAATCGAGATGAATGGCACACGCGCGTCATCGAGCCGGGCCAGTGCCGCCGAAACCTTGGCAAGCTGCATCAGGCTGACGGCGCCTTCCATCATGCGCGCGCCGCCCGAGCACGAGACGATCAGCAACGGCCGCTTCTTCGCCGCCGAACGCTCGACCGCCCGGGCCACCTTTTCTCCTACCACTGCTCCCATCGATCCGCCGATAAAGCGAAATTCCATCGAGCAGCAGATCACGGGGCGTCCGCTGAGGCGGGCCTCGGCGGTGATGATGGCATCGCCCATCTTGAGCTTCTGCTGCGCCTCGCTGAGCCGCGAGGCATATGCCTTTGTATCGTGGAAATGCAAGGGATCGCTCGACACGAGATCGGGATCGTGCTCGGTCCACGGCTCATCATCGAGCAGCAACTCGAGCCGCCGCCGCGCGGACAGGCGAAAATGCTGGTCGCACTTCGGGCAGACTTCCCAATTCGCCTCGAGATCCTTTTTCCAGATGATCGCGCGGCACGCGCTGCACTTCGTCCAGAGGCCTTCGGTGCGGACGCGGCGCTCGTCCGCGGGTGTGGGGTTCTCGATCGATTTTTTTTCGCGCTTAAACCAGGTCATCTGGAATTCTCAACTTCCCATCCATCCTAATAGTCGATCCCCCGCTGCGCGAGGATGCCTTTCGTATACGGATGCTTCACTTCGCGCATCTCGGTGACGAGATCGGCGGCCTCGACCAGCTTCGGATGCGCGTTGCGTCCCGTGCAGATCACGTGCACGCGCTCGGGCCGCTTCGCAAGCGATTCCGCCACGCGCTCCGCATCCAGCATTTTGTAGCTGATCACGTAGTTGATCTCGTCCAGCACGACGAGATCGTACTTCTCGCTGTAAATCTGCTCGCGGCCGAAATCCCAGGCCTGCTCGCATAGGCGGACGTCCTCCGGATCGGTATCCGCGCCGCCCACCTTCACGAATCCGCGGCCCATCGGCCGAATCTCGAATTTATCGTCGCCCAGCATCTTCGCCGCGTCGAGTTCGCCATAGTGCCACGAGCCTTTGATGAACTGCACCATCAGCACGCGCAACCCCTGTCCGACCGCGCGAAACGCCGTGCCGAGCGCGCAAGTCGTCTTGCCCTTGCCGGGTCCCGTGTAAATGATGAGAAGCCCCTTACCTTCCGGCATGTTTCCGCCAAGCCATTAGGGCATCTTAGGGAGAGAATCTCGCCCGTGCAAGCGATCTGATCGACGCTCGTTGCCTACGCCGCATGCGCGCCGGATGGCGACGGGGCTGCGCCGCCGAAACTTCCAGGCAAGGGACGAATTTCAGTGGACGCGCGAAATTCACCGCGATACCGGGGCAGGCTCTGCGGATGATGCTGCTGGAGAAACTGAATCAGCTTCTCGCGAACGTAGCAGCGCAAGTCCCACGCCAAACTTGAATCGCGAGCGTCCATCAGCGCCCGGATCTGTACTGAATGTTCCGAAGTGTCGGTCACCTGCAGCACGTTGACCTCACCCTTCCATTTGTCCGTCGACTTCAAAACTCGCGTGAGCTCTGCCCGCAGCTCGTCGATCGGCGCCGTATAGTCCGCCCAGAAAACCACGTAGGCGAGAAGGTCCGAGCTCGTGCGGGTCCAATTCTCAAACGGATGTTCGATGAAATAGGAAAGAGGCAAAACGAGCCGGCGCAAATCCCAGATGCGCACTACGACGTACGTCGACTCGATCTCCTCGATCCAGCCCCATTCATTTTCCACGACAACCACGTCGTCGATCCGGATCGGCTGGGTGAGGGCGATTTGCATGCCGGCGATCAGGCTCGAAAGCGTGGGGCGCATGGCCATGCCGACCAGTAATCCCGCCAAACCGGCGGAGGCCAGAAGGCTCGTGCCGATCTGGCGGATATCGGGAAACGTCATTAGCATGAGGGCGAGCGCGACGACGATCACCACGAACGTGACGACTCGATGCAGCACGCGAATCTGCGTCTGCACCTTGCGTGCGAGCAGATTGTCGACGATATCCATGCGATAGCGCGCCGCGATCACCTCAGAGGTGACTTCGCTCGCCAGAGCAACCAGCCACGCGACCGCAGCGATCAATGCGAGGCCGGTGAGGTGCTGCAGGGCAACCATCACTTTTTCCGGAAGAGGCACGGCCGGCAGCACAGCGAGAACCGCGAAAAGCGGCAGGATCCACGCCGACAGCCGCTTGCTGTGGCGTGTGAGCGATGTCTTCAACACACTTGGGTTCCGCCGTGCAAGACGATCGAGGATCAGAAACAGTATGAAGCGAACCACCAGCGCAACGACGATTGCGCCTGCCACAATTCCCAACGACCACGCCCAGGATTTCCAGTGCGCGAGCAGATATTCCATATTTCGTAGACCCCCTAAGAAATTAGGCTGGCGCTAATTTGATGTAACGAGGAGTCGCGCGCGACGCAAACTCGTTCCCCAGTCTGGCCCTTCTCCCTGATTCACTTCGGGTATGGGTGACCCGCGAGAATCGCGAAGGCGCGGTAAATCTGTTCGGCGAGCACCACGCGCGCGAATTCATGCGGCATGGTCAGCGTCGAGAGCGAGAGTTTCTGCCGGGCGCCATCGCGGAGATCGGAGGGAAATCCCTCCGCATCGCCGCAGAGGAAAACGATTTCGCGCGCCCCGCGATCGCGCAGATCGCCTAACCAGCGGGCAAATTGCTGCGACGTGAATTGCTTTCCAGCAGCATCGAGCAGCACCACCGTGGCGCTCGCGTCGATTTTCAGCTTTCGCAGCGCGGCCGGCGAGCCGTCGCGCAATTCGCTAATTTCGATCTCAGCGTAGCGCTCGATGCGGCGGACATAATCATCGAACAACCCGCGGATTTCCTCGCGCCGCGTCTTGCCGAGCATGAGCAACCGGATTTTCATGGGTCGCCGGACCGCCGAAGATCCCGGCTCACATCAAGCCGTATTTCTTGCGCTTTTCGAGCAGCGTCTTGCGGCTAATGCCGAGAGAATCCGCCGCCTGGCCGATTTTGTAGCGCATCGCCTCGAGCGTCGCCCGGATGGCCTCGCGCTCGAGATCTTCCAGCGAACGCAGCGAAGCCGCGGGGCCGTGCGAATTGCCGGAAGCGCGCAGAATCTCCGGGAAATCCTCGGCGCGCAAGATGGGCTCCTTGGCAAACACGAGCGCGTGCTCGATCGCATTCTTCAGCTCGCGCACATTCCCCGGCCACGCGTACGACTCGAGCAGCGCCAGCGCCGCAGGATCGAGCGATGCATCGGCGTACCCGTGCACGGGACCGAGCCGGGCCAGAAAGTGCGTGGCGAGAGGCGCGACGTCGCCTCGCCTCGCGCGCAGCGGTGGGACCGCAATCGCCAGCACATTCAGCCGGAAAAACAAGTCTTCGCGGAAACGGCCTGCGGCGACGGCGTCGTCGAGCCTCGCGTTGGTCAATGCCATCACCCGTGCATCCATCCGCAGCGTTTCCGTGCCGCCGAGACGCTCGAACGTCCGCTCTTCGAGCACGCGCAGCAGCTTTGCCTGCATCACGGAAGAGAGCGCCGCAACTTCATCAAGAATCACCGAGCCGCCGAGCGCCATTTCGAGCCGCCCCGGCTTGCGCCCCACCGCGCCGGTGAACGCGCCGCGCTCGTGGCCGAAGAGTTCGGATTCCACCAGCTCGGCGGGCAGGCTGGCGCAATCGATTTTGAGAAAGGGTGCATCGCGGCGGGGGCCGTGCTCGTGAATCCAGCGCGCGAGCTGATCTTTACCCGTGCCGCTCTCGCCGGTGATCAGGAGCGTGGTCGCCGTTTCGGCAAGCTTTCCCGCGATTTCGAGGACGCGCTCGGAGGCCGGATCGGCCGCAACCCAGGCGATCTCCGCGGCGCTCATCGCTGAGCCGCGTCTCCCTCGGATTCGGCATGGGGCTCGCGAAGCCTGCCGGGTGCGGGAATATCGAACCGCTCGGCGTTGCGCCAGAGCCGCTCGAGATCGTAATACTGCCGCGCGCGTTCGCTGAAGATATGCACGATGAAGTCGCCGTAGTCGAGCAGCACCCATTCCGCGCCGGACTTGCCCTCGCGATGCGCCAGGCTCACGCGCTCCCGGTCCAGCCGCTCCTCGATCGCTTCGCCGATGGCCTTGATCTGCGGCTGGCTGCTGCCCGAGCACAGCAGAAAATATTCGGCGAACGCAGTCGTTCCGGCAAGTTTCAGCACGGTCACGTCCACCGCCTGTTTGTCCTGAGCCGCTTCCACGGCCCACCGAATTTCGGGACGCAAGGTTTCCAAGTTCACTGGTACAGGGCCTGTCCGAGAATGTATTCCTCCACGCGCGCCGGCACAAGCCCGTGGATGCTTTGGCCGCGCTCGCGGCGCACGCGCACCTCGGTGGAGGAGACGTGGCTCGCGACGGTGGTCAGCAGATAAACGGTCGATTTCCGCAGCACGATTTTTTGGGGATGCTGCGCCGCCACCCGGCCCAGCTTTTCGGGAGGAATCACCAGGCGCAGGGCGTCGAGCCGGAATCCCGGGCGGCTCGCGATGATGAAATCGCAGAGGTCGAGCAGCGTGTCGTAATTCTTCCACGTCGGGATTTCGAGAAACTGGTCCGCGCCGACGATGAAATATAAGTGCGCGTCCGGATGCTCGCGGCGGAATTTCCGCACCGTTTCAATCGTGTAGAAGACGTGCGGCGCGCCGCCCAGAGGCGCTTCCGCGAGCGACGGAATGAATCCGGGATGCCCTCCGCACGCCAAGGCCACCATCGCGTAGCGGTGCGCGAACTGCGTCAGCTCGCGCTGCGGCTTGTGCGGCGGATGCGACGATGGGATGAAATGGATCGCGTCGAGGTGGAATCTTCGTTGCGCCGCCTGCGCCACGGCGATGTGGCCCGCGTGTACGGGATCGAACGTCCCGCCGAAAAGCGCCACCGAGCGGTGATGCCCCGCACTCGAAGATTCATGAGCGGCCAACGCGATCAATGTTTCTCCGTGTGCGGCGCCGCGGCACTCGCGTCCTCGACGTGCGGCAAGTCCACCGCGCTCGTCTCGACCGGCTCGCCTTGCTTGGACGCTTCCGATGCCTCAACGGGTTTCGGAATCCGGTCAAGCGCATTGGCGATCGCCCGCACCAGCTCGACCACGCCCTCGCCGCTTGCGGAAGAAATCGCGTGGAATTCGAGCCCGCGTTTCGCCGCGAAGGCTCGCAGCTCTTCGAGGCGCGTGCGGTCGGTCGTCGTGTCGAGCTTCGTCGCCACCACAATCATCGGCTTTTCCGCGAGAGCCGGGCTGAACGCCGCCAGTTCGCGCTCGATAATTTCGAAATCGCGCACGGGATCGTGATCGTTCGCGTCGCTCGTATCGACGAGATGGGCGATCAACCGCGTTCGCTCCACGTGCTTCAGGAACCGGATTCCAAGCCCCACGCCTTCATGCGCGCCTTCGATCAATCCCGGTAAATCCGCCACCACGAAAGTGCGCCCATTGCCCGGGGCCGCATCGGGGTCGGCAGAAACGACTCCGAGATGCGGTTCGAGCGTCGTGAATGGATAGGCCGCGATTTTCGGCCGCGCCGCCGAGATGCGCGAGATGAACGTCGATTTTCCCGCGTTCGGAAATCCCACCAGCCCTACATCCGCCAGCAATTTCAATTCGAGCCGCAGATGGCGTTCCTGCCCCGGGCGCCCGTCTTCATGCTCCCGCGGCGCCTGATGCCACGGCCGGACGAACGCCGGATTCCCATTGCCGCGCCCGCCTCGCCCGCCGCGTGCTGCTCGGTACTGCTGGCCAGGCTCCGTGAAATCGAAAAGCTGTTCGCCCGATTCGGCGTCGAAAATCACCGTCCCCACGGGAACTTTCAGCAACGTGTCTTCGCCCGAACGCCCGTGGCAATCGGATCCCTCGCCGTGCCGCCCACGCTCGGCGCGAAATTCGCGGTTGTAGCGGTAGCGCAGCAGCGTGTTGTCGTTCGGATTCGCCTCGATCACGATGTCGCCGCCGTGGCCGCCATCGCCGCCGGATGGCCCGCCCCGCGGGACGTACTTCTCCCTGCGAAACGCGACGCAGCCATTACCGCCGTCGCCGCCCTTCACCAGAATTTTGGCTTCATCTACAAACACAAATCACCCGTTTCAAAAGTGTACACGAAGGAAGCGCATGCCGCGAATGAGGGACAGGCAGACGCCTCCGCAGGGGAAAGCTTCGGGAGAAACGCCGTCCTGCGATTGCGGGTCAATACCGGTGAACGCCAATCCGGAAAACGTCGAATCTCGGTCTTAATCGGCCGCGGATGCTGCGGGCTTCGTCTCGGGGCTTTTCGCGGCTTCTTCCACCACCAGCACGCTGATGAAGCGACCCTTCGCGCCCTTGTCTTCGAAGCGGACCACGCCCGTCTTCAAAGCGAACAGCGAATCATCCTTCGCGCGCGCGACGTTCTTACCGGCCTTGTAGCGCGTGCCGCGCTGCCGGATCAGGATGCTGCCGCCGGTCACCAGCTGCCCGCCGAACCGCTTCACTCCAAGCCGCTGCCCATGCGAGTCGCGCCCGTTTACGGATGACCCGCCGCCCTTCTTATGTGCCATGACGAACCCCTAGGAAAGTTGAATTTCGCCGACTTCGACGGCGGTGAGACCCTGCCGGTGGCCGGTTTGAATCTTGTACTGGCCGCCCGTCTTGAACTTCAGCACCTTAAGTTTCGGCCCGCGCAGGTGCTTCACGATTTTTCCGGTGATCTTGGCTTTCGCGGCCTGTTCGCCGCCGAGAATCTTCTTGTCGTCGGTGCGCACGGCGATCACGTCTTCAAACGTCACCTTGCCGCCCACCTTGCCGTCCAGCCGCTCGACCTCGATGGTCTCGCCCGGCGCGACGCGGTACTGCTTCCCACCACTGCGAATTACGGCGTACATGCTGCCTCCCAGCGCAATTGACAAACCCCAATTATATGGCCCGCACGCCGCTTCCGTCAACGACTACGCGACAAAAGCGACAACTACTCGCCGCGAGGTTTTTCGCTTATGCGCTGCGGGCACTCACGAATATGCCTGGCGGCAACTTTCGTGCTCGCGGCAGGTGGGCGGGCAATTCGTTTTGTCGATAAGGACGTAGTTGTGGCATCCGGCGCAGACCACGCCGTAAATCGTCTCGGTGAATTGATCGTGCCCAGGTCCTGCTTGTATCGCATGCTCGCTGCGCGCTTGCGTCCTGCTAATAGCCATTGGCTATCCCTCGCGGTTCTTATCGTTTCCACTCCGGAGAAATCGTGAACGAATACAACGGATAGACCTCGCGAAATATTTTCGCGGCTTCGCGCTCGAAGCCCGCGCGCGTCGCCACCGCCGGCGCGAATCTCTTTCGCACCACCCACCCCTGCAACTTCTTCCAATCTTCGGGCTTGACGGGCCAACCCTTGTGCTTGGCCCACTCGCCCTTTTCAGAGGCGTACCAGTAACTATCGTATTTTGCGAGGCGCCTCTTCTGCCGCGCGATCCACGCCACATTGTCGCGCCCGCGCGTTCGGCCCACCAGTGCCAGCGGCGATGTCCTGCCCTCGTTTTGAACGCGAAAGCCGCAGGTCACGCTGTCGGCCGAGAGCCCCACGTAGAGCTCCCCGCCGGCGTCTCCCGGCTCGCCGAAGAGGAGATACATCTGCGTGCGGTACGGGGATTTGTCGCGGGCGAAGCGGATGTCGCGATTGATCCGCGAGAAATTCTCACCTACGCGCCCGCTCACCGCGAACCGTGGATTCAGTTTCATCGCCGCCGGCGTCAGCCGCTCGAGCAATTCGCGAAACGGCTCGACGATCACCGCGCGATAGCGCTCGCGATTCTCATCCATCCACGGCTTGTGATTGTTGCGCCCGAGCTCGCGAAAGAACCGGAATGTTTCCTGCGAGAAAACGCTGTCTTTGGAGGCCATCTTCTGTTTGCGCCGCGTGCTGCGCAATTCAAGCGTAACACTGCATGCGACGAAACGCCTCTTCGTTCAACCGCGCAACCGCAGCCGCGGAACGCGCCCCGCTGGGCGCGTGATAAGGCATCGCAGTACCGCTGCGATCGATGTACGGCCGGTCCATGTGGAACGACACGACCGGTTCGCGCGGCTGCGCGGAAGATGCGGATGCCTCGGCCGTCCAGGCCGCTTCGGGCGCAAGCGCGAATGCGCCGATCGCGGCGGCGCCAGCCGCCAGCTGTGCCACGAAATCGCGCCGAGTCAGCATCACGCGCCTCCCTCCGACTTATGCGAACGGCAGCTCATCTTCGTCCATCCACCGGCCGTGCACTTGCGCCGTCGCGCGGAACGGCAAAAGCACACGCGCCACGTCGCCATCCTCAAGATGCTGCGCATCGGCAATGATCAGCTCCGAGCGCATCTCCGCGTAATTCGACGCCACGCCGATCACGTAGCCTTCGCCCTCGGCGCCATTCTTGCGCGGGACGAAGCACACTTCCTGCAGGCTGTGCGTATCGCCCGCGAAATACGAGCTCATCTTCCCCGTCGCGAGATCGAAGCGCCCGTAGCAATTGTTCACGCGTCCGCCGAGATTCCCGGCCTTCCACTCGGCAAACGGCCGCTGCTTGTCCGCGTACGCCGTAAATGCATAGCGGTAAGGCAACGTGAGATAGCGATCGTCCACGCGTCCCAGGTCGCTTACGTTCATTTCGAATAATTTGTCTTCGGTGAATCCGTCGTCTTTCGAATTCATGTTGAATGTCTGGCGGCGAATGTACGCGCGAGCTTTCGTGACGTCCCATTTGGAGCCGTCAATGGGAGGGAAAAATGGAAACGGATTCGAATCGTAGATCGGCGCCTCGAAAATCACTTTGTTGCCTTCTTCGCGCGCATTCAGCGTGTGGACCGTGGCGCGCGAGGGACCTTTAAACCAGCGGATATCCTTGGCCTCGCCGTCGCGCGGCACGATGGCGACCATCGCGGGCTTCGTGTCGTCCCAGCCCCAGTGAACTTTTCCTTCTTTCAGCCGCTCCATGCTGGAGACGAACCCGAAGATCGGAATGATCACGTAGTTTTTCGTGATGCTGATGTCGTGCACCATCGCTACGTACGGCACCTTGAATCGCAGCTCGCGCGCCACTTCGCCGTTCTTGTTGATCGTGTACAGAAACACGTCGCGCGTTTCGAGCCCCGTCGCCTCGTAGCCGTAGCAGATCATCTCGCCCGTCACCGGATCGACTTTCGGATGCGCCGTGAACGTGAGGCTCTTGTACTTGCCGTGAAAATCATACGGCCCGATCGTCTCAAGCGTTTTAGGATTGATCTCGTAGGGCAGGCTGTCCTCTTTCAGCGTGAACAGCTTGCCCGCAAAGCAGAGCGGCGTCGTGTTCTGCACGGAGCGGTCCAGATTGTGGACGCTCGGATCGTCGGTGAACGGATTGCGGTACTTCCCGAAAAGCTGCTTGTGCGCGGCGAGGTCCGCCTTGTATCGCGGCGTCTTCACCCAGCGCCCTTTGTAATCCACGATGCCGTTTTTAAAACGGAACATATTGATGTAGCCGTCCATGCTGAACGGCGAATCGTCCTCGAACTTCGGCGGATACAGCCAGTCGCCGCCGAGCCGGACGAACGCCCCATTCAGGTCGCTCGGAATTTTCCCGGTCACTTCGCAATCGTAGACGTCCGCCTCGAAGCGCGTCGGCGCGAAAAAGCCCTTCATCTCCGGATGGTTCGAAAAATCAACCATGGCCCATTCTCCTTCCGTCTCCGTCATTCTGAGTCGGCAATGCCGGCTGTCGAACAGCTGCGCAAGCGCGTGCGTCATTCTGTGCGAAGCGAAGAATCTCTCTTCCCTTCGCCCTCTACTCGGCCGGACGATTCATTCGCCGTCCCGAAACCACGGCGACGGCATGTTATACGGCACGGTGATGAATACGGACTCGGCGTGCCGGATCTTGCCATCCACGACCTTGAAAAGCTCCAGGTAGCAGAACGAATGCGGCGATTTCAGCGGCGTGTCGTGGACCACTCCGTCCGTCGTCGTGTACTTTTCAAGCCGCGCCGAATGATCGATGAAGCCGCCCGCGAGGATCAGCCCTTTTTCTTCGTCCACCAGCGGAAAGCGCCGCGCGCGCAGCCGGTCGTCCCAGCGGTAGTTGCCAAGCTTGAATCCTTCCTCGCACGAATATTTTCCGAATTGCGAATAGGTCGATTTGGGATCGGGATGCGGATCGCTTGCCGTCCAAACGCCATTCTCGCGCCGGCTGCACGCCGGGTCGAACACCGTGAAGATGTGCCCGTCGTTGAGCTGCAGCGTGTTGAAGTAGCCGTCGGCGAGCGCGATCATCTTCGCGCGCAGCGTGCGCTGATCCGGCGGAACATCGGCGAGCAAAATCGGCAGAGGTTGTAGCGTGGCGGGATCGCCGAAGGGCCCGGGGCCCATGCCCTTGCGGTCCACGATCGTTTCGACCTCGGAGATTTTGTGGTCGTCGATCTTCATGCGCAGCGCGAGAAACGATTGGATGCCGTGCTCGGCCACCACTCCCATGTATAGCACTTGCCCGTTCGCCGGATCGGCCGCGCGCACATCCTCGGGGCCGAGGCCGCTGATCGTGCCCCACAATCCGTCGCCCACTTCGAGCACCACGTTGTTTTCCGTGAACTTCACGCTCTTCGCCCAAGGCAGCCGCGAAGGATCTTTCGCCACGAGCGCCTGCAGATACTGATCGACGAAGCCGTAGAGGCATTGCCGGTCGCAATCAGCCGCTCGCTCGATCGCAGCAGCGGAGTTCTGCTCGTGCGCGGCACCACGCGCATTCACTGCGCTTACGCACACTACGATTCCGGCAATTGCCACGGCGGCGAGTATCGCGGACCTCTTCGGCATCACTCCCCCTTCCAGACTGCTTCCCCGGGGCAGAGTGTCTCACAAATTGCGGATAAAGGTGAACCGTCGCAGGCAGGATTTCGCGAATCAGGAAGGGACGTGGAAGGGTGCGCTGCTACCTAGTGGCAGCCGCAGGCTCCGCCGCAGCAACCACCGCCCGAGCCGGATGCGGGCGATGATCCGCCCGAAGCCTTCGTTCCGTTGCCGTGCGCCGCGAACACCGAAAGCTGGATCGTGCTTTTCGCGCTCGCGCACTTCGGGCAGGTGATCTTGGTGCTGCCGTTCATCACGATGCGCTCGTAATGTTCGCCGCAGTCGTCGCAAATGTATTCATAGATCGGCATCGGAAGTAGGCCTCAATAGCGTCAGTTTTCGCGCCATAATTGTACCAAAATCGACCGCTTAAGCCCGTTTAAGCAGCCAATTTCGGCCATTTTTAGCGCGAGCAGCCGGTCACGGCCGTCGATATAACACGCGAAAACGGCGTACCCACGGCGGCTCCGGATCGGCGAAATCCTCGAACGATTCTTCGCGTAGCCCCGCGCGAACGAAATCGGCGAACTCCTCGCGTGCGAGCGGCCAGGGGAGCTGTCCTTCGGGCTCGTCTTTCTCGCGGCCGCGCGCGATCACCAGCAGCACGCCGCCAGGCTTCACGAACTCCGCGATTTTCCCGGCCGCGCGGGGCCGCAGCGAAGCCGGCAGCGCCTGCAGTGTATTCGTCTCGAAGACGAAATCGAATTTCTGCCGCCACGCGGCCGACGGCTCGAATAAATCCGCCACCACATAGTTGACCGCCGAATTCGGAAAGCGCTTCTTCGCCGCCGCGATAGCGGTCTTCGCGATGTCGAATCCGGTCGTCTGAAATCCCCACCCGGCGATCTCCTCGGCATCTTCGCCAAAGCCGCTTCCGACCACGAGAGCTGATTTGCCGGCCGTCTCAAGCGGGTGCGCCCTCCAGTATTCGCTCAGGTGGAAATTCGCTTTGTGGTCGGCCCAGGGGACGATGCTCTTCCCCTGCTCGCCTTCCTGATACAGGACCTCGAACCACCCCGTCGGGTCGCCTTTCGCGACAAATTCGGTGGCGAGTTCCCGGGCGCGTGCGCGTTTATCGGTCATGCGACTATTTTAGCAAGTGCTGGCGAGCGACGGACCATGGAATCGGAATCCCCGACGCGCGCACAGTCCATTGCGCGAACTCGGTCTTGCCCATGTGCGGCGCAAGCTCCTGCATGATCCGGATGTGCGGAATCTCCTCGACGAAATCCCTCAGCGCCTGCTGATCCTCCCAGGCCGAAACGGTCCAGAAGCGCTTCGCCATCGGCTCCGCCCCAAGCGAATAGCCGATCAGTCCGTGCGATTTCGCGAGCTGGCTCTGAATTGCAAACATCATGCGCACCAGTTTCGGTATCGTCCGGTGCCGCTTCAGCGGCAAGAACGACAACAGCGCCACGTATTCTTTGCCTTCGCGAGGCGCAGCGAGGCTTTTCCACGGCGTCGGCAGCATGTCGCGATGCTATCAGAATGGTCGGGCGCAAAACAAAAGCCCCGGCCGAAGCCGGGGCTTTTGTAAAGGCTGAAGAGAGATCCTTCAGCGGACATTAAGCAAAAACGTCCGCTTCAGGATGACGATCCTCGCCGGATCGTCAGTCGCCGGCGACGGCTTCGGCGGTCTGATCGAGCTTGGCTTCGCCGCTGCCCTTGCTGCCGTTGGCCGGGGCGATCTGCACCGGCTTCACGGTTGCGCCTGGAACCGCCATCTGAATCTGCTGGATCGTGCCGATTTGCACGACGGTCTCCTGGGGTTTTTTCAGCACGAGCTCTTCGTAAATCTTGCGGACCTTGGCCGCTTCCTCGAAGGCCTTCTTGCGGCGGATGCGGTCTTCTTCGGCTGCGGTCAGTGGAATGTCGTGCTCGAGATGCCGCACGCGCGAGGCATCTTCCGCGTCAATCCGCAGCGAATGCTCGTAGTGCTCGAGGTTGACGGCCTGACCCTTGGCGTAGATCTCGTGCTTGCCGTGCGTCTTGTACCACTCGGCGACGGTCGCGTTTTTGTACATGTTTTCTATGATCTTCCGCCAGCCGATTCCCGTGTTGTACGCGCAGAAGGAGATTTCGCCCTGCTGCGTGGCGTACGGAATGATGCACATCTCGGTGCGGCGGAAATCATAGTTGAAAAGATCCTGGAACCACATGCCGGCGATGAACAGCATGTTCCACTTATCTTCCATGCGGCGCTTCATTGCGTCTTCGTAGGTGCGCTGCGGATTCGTGCGGCCGTATTTCTTGTCCGCGTCCTTCGAAACCGCCCAAGTCTTGTCGAATTTCTTGAGGATGTCCTTCAGCTTCAAGCTCGGCGGCGCCTGGAACGGATCGTAATTCTTGAGCATCGCCAGAGCCATCATGAAGGCCGAGAATTTCTTGCCGCGAGCCGCGTCGGTGATGGCGGAAACATCCTTCACCAGCTGCGGCGCGTTGAGGAACCGCGAAATCGGCGCCCACTCTTTCGTTTCCTTGTGGATCATCACGGCCGTGCCCACACCGCAGTTCGGGTGGCAGCCGCACGAGAGCGAGCCCCACATCGCGTCGGGTCCGTGCACCATGTCGGCAAAGCCCGCGAAAGGCGAAATGAACGACAGCGGGAACCAATCGCGTGTCGGCTCGATTTTGCCCACCTGCGAGCTGACGTCCTTCGCGAGGTGCGAAAGCGTGTAGCGCTGGCGGATGCGGCGTTCCGGCGTGATGTCTTCGTCGCGCCCGGTGAACGATACCGGCTGGAAGGAAACGAACGCGATCTTTTTGGGATTCTCCATGGCGAACTTCACGATCGGGCCCACCTGATCGTTGTTCACGTTGTTGACGATCGTGGTGACCAGCACGATTTCGATGCCGGCCTCGTGCATATTCTCGATCGCGCGCAGCTTCACATCGAAGAGGTTGCCGACCTGCCGGTGGCTGTTCGCGTCGTTGCCGATGCCGTCGAATTGGAGATACGCGTAGCGCATCCCGGCATCGAAAGCCTTCTTGCAGAATTCCTTGCTCTTCGCGAACTCGATGCCGTTCGTGGCCGCCTGCACGCTGTTGTAGCCGATCTTGCGTGCGTAGGCGACCGCATCGCAGAATCGCGGATGCATCGTCGGCTCGCCGCCCGAGAACTGCACGGACATCTGGCGGCGCGGCTTGATCTTCAGCGCGTTGTCGAGGATCTCGGTAATTTCGTCCCAATCCAGCTCGTGGACGTATCCCACCTGGTTCGCGTCCATGAAGCAGGGATCGCACATCATGTTGCAGCGGTTCGTCAGGTCGACGGTCAGCACCGCGCCGCGGCCATGGCGGACCGTGCTCGATCCGTGCCGGTGCAAATCTTCGTCGTTGTGTGCGGGGATGTCGCGTCCGGGGAAATTCTTCTCGATCCACTCGAGGAATTTTGCATCGATGGCCATCAGGTCTTCGTACTTTCCGTGGATGGGGCATTCCTTCACCATCCAGACCTGGCCGTCGCGCTCGACGATCTGCGCCTTGATCTCGCCCACTTTCTCGTGGACGAGATCGGTCCAATCCTTCTTGCCGTTGGTTATCGCGTCGCGCGCTTCCTTCACGCAGTCGGGGCAAAGGGAATCCGTGGTGCGCGGCCAGCCGAGCGTGGGTTTCGATTTCTCCCATGACTTCAGCAATGGCTTATCCGACCATTTCGGAGTGAAGGAAGGATTCGGGTTGTACTTGTTGAAGAACTGGATCGTGTTAAAGGTGACTTTCGCGCCCTTACAAAGCGTCCAGTCAAAAACCTTCCAAAGATGATTGCTTGCCGTGTTTCCCATTGTGCTGCACCCCTCCTCAGTCATTCTGAAACTCTTGGAATCCTGCCGTGCCCCTGGGTAGGCCCAACGCTTACAGCCCACGGTAAAAGTGCACTACGCCCTAAAGTCTTACCGTAGCATAGTTTGCTTGGTATTCGGCTGGGCGTCTACAGGTGTGCACTCAAAGGGGCAAATGGCGGGTCGAACGGCGTATAAAGCAGGCCAAATGGCGCCAAGTTCTAGGACCTAAGTCCTGCAGCCGCTGGTATTTAGTCCACGTTGAGAGGCGTCCGGAGCACGCCAACGGCGAAATGTGCCAAATGCGGAGCTTCGTCGTCGAGCTGTATCCAGCGAACCACGCAATGGTCCTTCATGTACTGCGAGACTTTCGATTCGCTGATCCCCAGATGCTCGGCCAGCTTGGATTTCAGACCTTCTGAATCGCCGCGCCCTCCGCGCTGCGATCTTCCGCCACGGTTTCCGCCTCGCGCGAGATTCCCAAGGCCGATTCGCAGCGTCTGGCAAGCCTCCACATAATAGGAAGTCACCTGATCGGAATCCGACAGAAGAAACACGCCCGGCCCGGCCGGCGCTTCGTCCGATTCGTCGAGCCGGTGCAATGGGCTGCCCACGAGGCGCCGCAGAAGAGACTCGAGGTGCGCCATCCGCGATGCAAGAGCAGGATCGCCGCGGCCGTGGGCCGCGCGCTCCGACGGCAACTGCGGGGCCGGCAGCTCGATCGGTGCGGCCCGTTCGATCGCTGCGGGGCGCTGGCTGCGCGGGGCATGCTCGGGTGCGGGCGCCTCCGCGGGACGCCGCTCAAAAGCGGGCCGCGGCGTTGGTTCGGGTCGCGCCGGCCTCGATTCCGCACTCTCGGCAAACGCCTGCGCGGGCAGGCCCGGCGCGCCTGCAGGCCCCTTGCGCCGGCGGCCACGCCCACCGCGCCGTCCGCGCCGCCGTTTCTTTTTCTCAGGCGCGCCGGCCTCCGCAGCGCCGCTACTCGCCGGGGCAAATCCCGGCGCACCTTCGGCTTCCATCAACGAGTCGTCCGGGATTTCACCCAGAGCCAGCGGCATGCGCACGTTGTAGGGGTCTGGCGCCTCGTCCGATTCCTCTTCGATTCCGGGGCGATCCTGGGATGAGCTCTCGGATGAGGGCTCCGATGCAAACGAACTTTGCGAAGGCGCGCCTGTCTCGGCCGACGCGGCGGGCAGCTCGATCCCCAGCCGCACGAGCGCCTCCTCAGCCTTTTTCTTCCAGTCGGCGCGACGGAATCGCTGCGCGGCGATCGTATACCACTTCCCGGCCTCGTCATCATGCCCGGCCTTCTCTTCGACGACACCAAGTTCCCACGCCACCATCGCGTCGCGCGTGCGTTGATAAAGTTCGGAGAGTTTTGCCAGCGCTTCGGGGCTATTCTTCGCCTTGCGGATACGCGCCTGAATCTGCCGCCAATCAGCCATGTCGGGGTATTGTAGCAGCGAGCCGAGTTCTAGGCCAATCAACTCTACGGCCGGGCGGCAATAGGCTGGCATGAAGTGGTGCGGTAGAATTGTCGAAGGGCAAGCGGGTCAGGAGGATCTTATGAAAGCGAGTCGCGCGGTTAGCCTCGGTGCCGTGCTGCTATTTTTCGCGGCCGCCGCTTCGGCCCAGTCCGCATTTGCGCCCCTCGATCAGTGGACGAGGGCCGTGCAGACCGGCGATACGGCGGCTCTCACGCAGCTGTATTCGATCGCGCCACCAGCGCAGACGAAGACCTCCCAAGGCGTAACGCAGGAAATCGGAGCCGAGCCGCATTTCTGGGCGGCGCTGGCGGCGAGCGGGCTCAGCGATCTGCACCCGAAGATTCTCGAGATCGAGCATCTCCAGCCGGGCGTCGTCGCTCTCGTGCTTCGCGTCGAGTTCAATCTCCGCACCGATTCCGGCGTGCAGCCGTTTCTCGTGGAGGCGAGCCAGATTTGGGCGCAAGAAGGAAGCGACTGGCGCATCGTGCAAACGGAGCGAAGCGATTTGGCTCCCCGCACGGCGCGGCGCTTGCCCGAACCGGCGAAGCCTAACACCGATCTGTACCCTCCGCCTCAGGAAGCCCCCTCTGAAATCAAGGCGGCGCTGGCTCGCGCTGCGAGAGATCACAAGCGCGTGATCCTCGTCTTCGGCGGAAACTGGTGCTACGACTGCCACGTCCTCAACGCCACTTTCCATTCGAAAGATATCGCGCCGCTGGTCGATGCGAACTACCACGTCGTGCACGTCAACATCGGCGACGACTACGACAAGAATCTCGACCTCGCCGCAAAGTACAAAGTGCCGCTAAAAAGAGGTGTGCCCGCGCTTGTCGTGCTCGATGCCAATGGCTCGCTCGTCTACACCCAGCAGGAAGGCGAGTTTGAAAACAGCATGCGCCTCGGCCCCGACGACGTGACCGCATTCCTCAAGAAATGGGCGCCGCCCCGCCAGAATTAGCCGCTTGCTGGACGCCTGCTGGCGCGCGGACTAAAATGGACGCTATGGCGCCCAAGCTGCCGATCTACATGGATAACCACGCGACGACCCGCGTCGACCCGCGCGTGCTCGACGCGATGCTGCCCTATTTCACCGAGAAATACGGCAACGCCGCTAGCCGCAACCATGAATTTGGCTGGAAAGCCGAAGAGGCGGTCGAAACGGCGCGCGGCCAGATCGCCCGCCTGATCCACGCGACCCCGCGGGAGATCATCTTCACCAGCGGCGCCACCGAGTCCGACAATCTTGCCCTCAAGGGCATCGCTGAGGCCTATCGCGCCAAGGGCAATCACATCATCACGCAAGCGACTGAACACAAAGCCGTGCTCGACACCTGCAAGCGCCTCGAAAAATCCGGCTGCGAAGTCACCTATCTGCCGGTCGCCAAAGACGGCCGCA